>Ga0209312_1001851_pt1 | contig 14764 bp, 18 predicted proteins | sample BioC13SIPDNA_4_FD_185744 | JGI IMG/M metagenome (GOLD analysis project Ga0209312, IMG submission 185744) | Anaerobic biogas reactor microbial communites from Washington, USA - Biogas_R1_B C13 SIP DNA (SPAdes) (version 2) | ecosystem: Engineered > Bioreactor > Anaerobic > Unclassified | place... | reverse complement strand
CCTCGTCTACTGTGCCATGTGCCGGGATCTCTTCGCCCGGACGGGAAAGAGGACGGTCCACCTTCTTGACCTGTTCTTTCCGCCCCCCGGCGGGGCAGGGGCGGACCTTCCGCCCGTGTCCTGGTCGGACCAGAGGGAGAACCGGGCGGCCCTCGTCAGGGACCTGCGGAAATCCCTGTGGAAGGAGGAAGAGACGATGGAGGAGAAAGACGAGGCTCTGTCCCTTGTCATGGATGAAGCAACTGGGAAAATGCTTGAGTCCCGCCGCATCCTGGCCGGGACGGTGCGGCAGGCCATACGGCACGGGGAGGCGTCGGGCCGGAAGATCGCCGGGCCTGACGGTGCGTTCATCACCTGCCTGAAGCCCGCGGCCGTAACCTACTGGGTGGTCTACCGGCCCCGGGAGGACGGAGCCTTCGAGGTGCTCAACGGCTGGAGCCACCGCATGGAAGTGAAGGGAACGGAGGAGGGGACGCCGTGAAGGAGCTGACCAAATCCTTTGAAAAGTACGGAGAGTACCGGTGCGCCTCCTGCGGATGTCCCCTGGAGCTGAGGAAGACGGACATCACCTACCTCGGGAGCGTCTTTTCCGTCGATCTCCCTGTGTGTCCTTCCTGCGGCATGGCTTTTGTTCCCGAGGAGCTTGCCACGGGCAAGATGCTCGAGGTGGAGAAAATACTGGAGGACAAGTGATGGAAGCCTTCGAAATGGATGATTTTCAGATGCGGCTGGCCTCCCTTTCGGCGGAGGGGTACCATTGCAGCCAGATCCTGCTCCTCCTGGTCCTTGAGAGGACGGGAAGGAAGAACCCGGACCTCCTCCGCGCCCTGGGCGGCATTTCAAAGGGTGTAGCCGAAGGGAGCGAGACCTGCGGGGCCCTCCTCGGAGGGGCCTGCCTTCTCGGTTTCTACGCCGGAAAGGGGCAGCCGGGCGAAGGGGAGCATCCCCTGTTCCGTTCCATGCTCAAGGATCTGGCGGAGTGGTTCCGGGCGGAGGCGGGCCTTCCCGGAGGAAGCTCCCGGTGCGCGGACATCCTGGAAGCCTTCGGAAAGACCCGGTGCCCCCTGCTCGTCCGGTCGGTCTGGGTGAAGGCCCTGGAGATCCTTGAAGAAAACGGGATCGATACTCTCGAAGGGAAGCCCCTGCCCGAATGAATCCGGGCGGGGTATCCCCGGGAGGAAACCGTCCGTGACCCCTCCCTTTCCTTTCGATATCCGCACCGCCGGAAAAACGGGCGGAAGAACCGACCCCGGAAGCCTGGACGAATACCGCCTCTCCGCGGTCCGGTCTGCTGTGGCCCGTGCCCGTCGGAACAGCCCCTTCTACCGGAGCCGTCTCGCCCCCTTCCCTGAAGGATTTCCCCGGTCTCTTGGCGAATATGGCGCATTGCCCTTCACGATCCCGGATGACCTGGCCGCGGATCCCCATGCCTTCCTGGCGGTACCCCAGGACGAGGTCGCCCGCATAGTGACGGCCCGGAGCTCCGGCACCACGGGAACGCCGAAGCGGGTGTTCTTCACGGAACGGGACCTTGCCGAAACCCGGAGCATCTTCGCGGAAGGCATGACGGCCCTGGTGCCCCGGGGGAGCAGGGTGCTCATCCTTCTTCCCGGAGAGCGTCCGGGAAGCGTGGGGGATCTTCTCGTCCGGGGGCTGGCACCGGACATGGAGGGAGTGCTGTGCTCCTGCCCCGATGCGGAGGACACCCTCGACACCATTTCCCGGTTGGGGCCGGACTGTCTTGTGGCCCTTCCTTCCCAGGCGCTCAGGCTGGCGAGGCACCCCCGGTCGTCCCTTGGAAAGGGCCTGTCGGCGGTCCTGCTCTGTTCCGATTTTGCCTCCGACAGCCTCGCGTCTGCGGTGGAGAAGGCCTGGGAATGCACCGTCTTCCGTCATTACGGCCTCACGGAGACGGGGTACGGCGGGGCCCTCTCGTGCGGAGAGGGACCGGGAATGCACGTCATGGAGGACCGCTTCTTCTTCGAGATCGTCTGCCCCGGGACGGGGGAGCCCCTCCCCGCCGGGGAAGAAGGGGAAATAGTCTGCACGTCCCTCCAGGCGGAGGGGACTCCCCTCCTCCGGTACCGTACCGGAGACCGGGGGCGGTTTCTTACCGGAGGCTGCTCCTGCGGCTCCTTCCTCCGCAGGATAGCCGTCAGGGGGAGGTATGCGAACGGTCTTGCCCTTCCCGGCGGATGGGTTTCCCTGGCGGACCTGGATGAAGCCCTGTTTTCCCTCCCCTGGCTCGGCGGGTACGAGGTCAGGATGGGCGGCCGGTTCCCCGTTTTTCTCCTGGAAGTTCCCTCCCTGCGGGAGGAAATCCTGTCCCTTCCGGAAGACCTGGAGCGGGAGGCCGGGAACAAACTCCGGTCCCTCCCCGGTCTCGACATCCTGCCTTCCGTAATTGGACTTCGCCTCGCCCCCCCGCGGGGCGTACCTATGGCCCCGACAAAGCGGCTGGTCCTCCGGGAAACCCATCCGGACCGCACCTGGTGAGCCGCCGGGCCGCTCGTACCTGTTTCCAGCCCTTTCCCTCCTGTTTTTCCTCATGCTGAATCTGAAGATTCCCACAAAACGGTGAACTGTGTTAGAATTGCTCATCGTTGTACCTGCATTTTCGAGGCCTGCCGGAAGAGGAGGAGAGACGCCGTATGGGAGTGATGACCGTTTCCACAAGCGTGAGGCCCGAGGACCTCGCCGTGGTGGCCGGGGCCCGGGGACACAGCCTCGACCTGGACCAGTCGAAGCAGAACGGCGGACGGGAGAATACCCTGAAACCCATGGAGGTCGTCCTGGCGGCTCTGGGCGGGTGCATCACCATGGTGGCGCTGGCGCGGGCCCCGAAGGAAGGCCTTGATATCCGGGACCTCAGGCTAGAAATGGAGGGGGAGTATTCCGCCGCCGACGGTTTCCGGACGATCCGGATGTCAGCCCGGCTCAGGTCCTCCTCGCCCGAGGACCGGCTCATGGAGTTTTTCCATGCTGTGGAGAGCGTCTGCCCGGTCAGCAATTCGCTGAAGGCCGGGATGGAGCTGGAGGTGGTCCGGGAACAGTAAGAAAACGGGAGTGAACGGAAAGGCTCCGGAAACCGCCGGAGAAGCGGAGTGTTTTTTTCGAGACGACTTTTCTTTTGAGGAACAGGAGGGATAGAATGAATTTCTTCGAACATTTTGGTCTGACCAATGCCGCCGACGTTGCCACGGGCATGCTGATGCTCGTCATGATCTGCTACGCCATCGGCGATATCGTGTCCTACAAGACAAAGGCAGTCTTCTCCATGATCTTTGTCACGGGCTTCGTCTTCCTTTTCGGATTCTGGTACGGCTTCCCCAAGACCATCTTCCAGACCACCGGAACCATGGCCTACGCCGCAGTCAGCCTTCCTGTCATTCTTGTCCACATGGGCACGCTCATGAAGCTGAAGGACATCAAGCAGGAGTGGAAAACGGTCATTATCGCATTCGTCGGCCTGATTGCCCTTTCGGTCGGCCTTTTCTTCATCGCAGGCCCCATCCTCGGCCGTGAGATGGCCCTTACCGCTGCCGGACCCATTTCCGGCGGCATCGTGGCCACCATCATCGTGTCGGAGGCCGCGAAGAAAGTCGGCTTCGAGCACCTCGCCGTCTTCGCCACCCTTCTCCTGGTGCTCCAGAATTTCGTCGGTCTCCCCATAGCCTCCCTGTGCCTGAAGTCGGAAACGAAGCGCCTTCTCGTGAAGTTCCGCAGCGGCGAGGCGGAGGAAGCCACGGCGGGGAACGCTACCAAGAGCGACCCCGAGGTTCCGAGCATCCGGCTGTTCCCGGCGTTCCCCAAGGCCATGCAGACCCCCTTCGTCCTTCTTGCCAAGACGGCCATCGTCGGATGGGTGGCCCTTCTCGCGGCCCAGCACTACAACGCCATGGTTCTCGGCGCCGGACTTCCCTATCTCCAGCTCCACAAGTTCGTCATGGCCCTCATCATGGGCATCGTGTTCTACGAGACCGGCTTCCTGGAGCACAAGGTCCTGGACAAGGCCAACGCCATGGGATACGCCATGTTCTTCTGCCTTATCTTCATCTGGGTCAGCCTTCCCCAGGCCACTCCGGAACTGGTCCGCTCCCTGGTCTACCCGCTTGTGGTCTGCTTCGGCGTTGCTCTCGTCGGAATCGTCATTTCCACCTACTTCACATCGAAGCTCCTCGGATACTCCTGGGCCCTGGCGACTGCCATAGCTGTCACCTGCCTCTTCGGCTTCCCGGCGACCTTCATCATCACTGACGAGGTCACCACGGCGAGCTGCGCGGACCCGAAAGAGAAGGAGTACTGCATGAGCCACCTCCTGCCCAAGATGCTCGTGGGCGGATTCACCACGGTCACCATCGGCTCCGTCATCCTCGCGGGGTATCTCGGCCAGATCATCGAGACCCTGGCGAAATAAGCGCCCCATACCCAAACGGAAGAGGGAGGTCCGGACATGTCCGGACCTCCCTCTTCCGTTTGGGTGAAACGACGCTGTTACTTTTCCGTCCTTGCCCCCGCCGGTTCCCTGAAGTAGGCCTCAGTGAATCCCTGGCATCCCCGGCAGACCGGTCCGTGGAAGGGAGGATAGGCCTCTCCGCAGACCGGGCAGATCACCGGGGGCACTTTGGGGCGAACCTGGAGCACTTTCGGGTCCACCATCACCGGGCTCGAGTCGAAAAGCGCGGTCCCCGCCCTGTTGATGCCCTCCAGGATGGCCTCCAGGTCCTGGTCCTTTTTCGGTACAAGCTTGAGGAACCATTCGTTCACGGCCGGGTACTCTTTCAGCCGTTCCATGCTGAGGGAGATCCGGACGCCATCGCCGGTCTGCTTGTCGTAGAACACGGCGGCGAACCTGCCCGTGTCCACTATTTTCAGCCAGTGGTTCCCCACGGTGCAGGGGGTGAGCAGCTGGATGGCGTCTGCAAGACACTTCCGTGTCTCGCAGATCACGTCCATGAGAATGCCTTCAGGCAGCAGCTCCCGGGCCAGCGCGACCATGTGGACCGCCAGGACACCCCCGGGGGCTTTCTTGCCGTGAAACCGCTCCAGTTCTTTCAGATACTCCTCGTAAGAGGAAAAGGGTCCGAAGCGCATCAGGCGATCTTCTCGATCCTCACGGCGCACGCCTTGAAGGAGGGCGTCATGGTGTCCGGATCAAAATGCTTGAGGTCGCCGCTCAGCAGATGGTTGGCGTTGGTCTCCCAGAAGTGGAAGGACATCCAGACCATCCCCGGTGCGATGCGCTTTGAGACGTTTGCCTTGATCCGCACCTCTCCGCGGCGGGATTTCACCCGAATGACCTCGCCGTGGGAAATGCCAAGCCGCTCGGCATCCTGGACGGAGATGTCGGCGAACTCCTCGGGCATCCGCTCGTTGAGTCCCTTCGCCCGGCCCGTCTGGGTCCTTGAGTGGTAGTGGACAAGACGGCGGCCGGAGCTCAGCACCATCGGATATTCCTCGTCGGGCTGCTCGCTGCTCGGAACCCAGTCGATGGCCTGGAAAAGGCCCTTCCCCCGGGAGAATTTGCCGTCCTTGTGGAGGATGGGGGTTCCGGGGTGCTCCTCGTTCGGACAGGGCCACTGGATGCCCCCGATATTGTCGAGACGGGAGAACTTGATCCCCGCGAAGGCCGGGCAGAGGACCGAGATTTCGTTGTCCCAGAGTTCCCGGCCGCTGTTCGACGGCCATTCGTGCCCGAACCGCTTCGCGACCTGCTTGAAGATCCACCAGTTCGGCCTGGCGTCTCCCGGGGCTTCCTTGATCTTCCGTACCCGGCTCACCCGGCGCTCGGTGTTGGTGAAGGTCCCGTCGTCCTCGGACCATGACGCGGACGGAAGGATGACGTCGGCGAAAGGCGTGGTCTCGTTCCGGAATATATCCTGCACCACCAGGAACTCAGCCGAGTTCAGGCAGTGGGAAACGTGCCGGGGATCAGGCTCCGTGGCCACCAGGTTCTCGCCGAAGATCCAGAAGGCCTTCAACCTGCCCGTGGGCAGTCCGTTGATCATTTCGGCGATCTTCAACCCCGGCTTTCCCGGAATGCTGTCCACGCCCCAGAAATCGGCGAATTTTTTGCTGATCTCCGGCGAATCCACCTTCTGGTAGCCGCAGAACATGTTGGGAAGGGCTCCCATGTCGCAGGCGCCCTGCACGTTGTTCTGTCCGCGCATGGGGTTGACTCCGCCGCCTTCCACTCCCATGTTCCCGAGGAGCATCTGGAGGTTGGCCAGGGTCATGACGTTCCGCTTACCGGACACATGCTCCGTGATGCCGAGAGTGTAGATGACCATGGCCGGTTTGACGGTCCCGAGCATCCGCGCGATCTCGACGATGGTGCTCTCGGGGACTCCGCTGATCTCCGAGGCCCGGCTGGGAGGATACTCCTCGATCTTCGCCGCGAACTCCTCGAAGTTCTCGCACTTTTCCTCCACGAATTTCCTGTCGTAGAGATTTTCCTTGATCAGCACGTGCATGATGCCGTTCAGGAAGGCGATGTCAGAGCCGATGCGAAGCTGGGCGAAGATGTCGGCATAGTCGGCCAGCTCCTGCCGGCGAGGGTCGACGACTATCAGTTTCGTCCCGTTCCTGACTCCGTTTTTCAGGTACGTGGCGGCGACCGGGTGGGCCTCCGTCATGTTGGTGCCGATGCAGAAGAGGAGCTTCGCCTTGGCGAATTCCCCGATGGTGTTGGTCATGCCGCCCGCTCCAAAGCTTGTCAGTAGCCCCGCTACTGTAGGAGCGTGTCAGACGCGTGCACAGTGGTCTACATTGTGATTCTGGAAGACCATGCGGAAGAGCTTCTGCATGCTGTACGAATCTTCGTTGATACTGCGCGCGCAGCTGACTCCTCCCACCGCGTCCGGGCCGTGCTTCTGCATCACCTCCTTCAGTCGGGATGAAACGAGATCGAGGGCCTCGTCCCATGAAGCTTCGCGGAATTCATCGTCCGGGCTTTTCTTTTCGCCCTTCCGAACCCGGATGAGGGGTTTCGTGAGCCGTTCGTCGGAGTAGATGAAATCGTAGCCGAACCGTCCCTTGACGCAGAGCCTGCCCAGGTTGGGCATGCCGTCCTCCGTCCCGGTCACACGGGCGATCCTGTCTCCCTTGACATGGAGGTCGAGCTGGCAGCCCACGCCGCAGTAGGGGCACGTGGTGCGGACCGTTTTCGTCTGCCATGCCCGTCCCTGGCCGACGGCCTTCTTCTCGGTGAGGGCTCCCACGGGGCACATCTGGACGCACTGGCCGCAGAAGACGCAGTCCGACTCCTCGAGCTTGCTTCCCACGGGCGGATGGATCATGGTTTTTATGCCCCGGAACTGGAAGTCGATGGCGTGGTACCCGGACTGGTGGTCGCATGCCCGGACGCACCGGCCGCAGAGGATGCACTTGTTCATGTCCCGGATGAAGAAGGGGTTGGTGTTGTCCAGTTCGTGCTCGGTGCAGACGTCGCCGTCGTTGCGGAAGGGAGATTCTTCGATCCCCAGCTCGTAGGCGAGGTTCTGAAGGTCGCACCGGCCGTTCGATTCACAGGAGAAGCAGTCCAGGGGATGGCGAATGAGGAGCATCTCCACGACGGCTTTTCGTGCCGCCAGGGCCTTCGGGCTGAAGGCGTCGACCACCATGCCGTCCGTCAGGGGTGTGGTGCATGCGGGAAGGAGCTTCGGGTTCTTTTCCACCTCCACGAGGCAGACGCGGCAGGCGCCGCTGGGCGGCAGGGCCGGATGGTCGCACAGCGACGGAATCCGTATGCCGTTGGCCCGGGCGGCCTGCAGAATGGTCACGCCGTGTTCTGAGGTTATCTCCCGGCCGTTGATGACGGCCTTGATCCTGCGTGTTTCCATTTCTCAAACTCCTTTCAGGGTAAAATGTTCAGCTTCGTGCTGAAAATGCGCATCCGGGATAGGAGCACGAAACACAATTCCTGCACAGTCCTCCTTTCCCCCAGCGTCTCACCTCCGCTCCGGAAGGAGGAATGCCCGCATACAGCCTGTCGAGGACTATGTCCAGGGATGTCCGCCCGAAAAAAACGGCGGAGGCAGGAACGCCGAGGACAAAAGAGTTCCCCCTGCGGGCAAGCATAAGATTTGCCCCGGGGATCACGGGGATCCTCCGGAACACCACTTCGTCACATATCGCTTCTATGGCTCCGGGCGTCAGGTCGTCGGCGTCGACGCTCATGCCGCCGGTACAGATGATGATCCGGGCTCCTTTTTCGAGCCATGCCGCGGCCGCACCGATGATGGAATCCCGGTCGTCGGGGCAAAAGGTCTGCCCGAGGAAAGGTGCGCCGTAGACGTCAAGTTTTTTTATAAGCTTGGGAAGAAAGGCGTCCCGGACCGTTCCCTCGAAAATTTCCCGGCCGGTGGTGACAAGGGCCGCAGGGAGGGGCGACCAGGGGAGAACCGAGAGGGGGGACGCGTTCCGGGCACGGTCCACGCGGCTGCGTTCCATGGAAAGGGGACCGATGCGGAACGCTGCGGCTGCCATGCCCTTCGTGACGGGGGTTTTGTTGGGCCGGGTGGTAAAGAGCCAGTCCGGATCGTCGTTGATGAAGTCGATGTCGTCGTCGCTGAAATGGAGGAGACCGTCCCGGCAGGCGACAAGGGTGCACTTCCCCTCCTCCGGGCCCCGCAGTTCGAGCCCGGCCCCTTTCATCCGCTCTCCGAGGAGCAGGGCGGCCTCGTCTTCATGAAGTTCGCCGGGGGAGAGTTCAAGAAAGAAGATGTTGGTTTTACCCATCCGCCTGAGAAGGGGAACGTCGTCTTCGGCGATAACATGGCCTCTCCGGAAACGGGCGCCCTTGAATCCCGTCTCGGGGTCGATGAGGGTAAGGTCGTGGGAGATTTTCTTTCCGACGGCCTGCTCCACGGGGAGGGTTTTCACAATCATGTCCGGGTCACCGCGATTCCGCCTTTCCGTAAAAAAAGGACCGTTCATCGGCAACGATGACGGTCCCCGCGGTTTCACGCGGAATTCTCCGTCCTCCTTGCCAAACACGGGAGGCATGACCGTTTCCAGTCATACCCTGACGGCCGCAGTCCATAGAGGTTCGCTCCACAGGAGATACGGCTCGGAGGGGCTGTATTGGGGTGGTGCAGTTATCTTTTCAGTGAGACGGCATCAATAGGGAAAATTATCTCAATCTGTCTGCCATTATACGGTATTTTCTCTTTTTTTTCCAGCCCGGTGTCCTATTCGTTTCCGGAGGGAAATAGAAGTGGCTCCGGCGAATGCCGGAGCCACTTCTATTTCTTTGGAACGGCGGACAATTTCCGGTTCGGTCAGTCCACCGCCAGCATGACGCTGTCTGCCTTGACCACCGCGTAGACCTGTGATCCGGCCTTGATTCCAAGATTGGCGAGGGAGTCCATGGTGATCACGGAGACCATGGTCTGTCCTCCGCCGATATCAATGGACACCTGGGCTTCCACGGCCCCTTCCTTTACTGCTGTAACCGTACCCCGTATCTGGTTCCGGGCGCTCAGTTTCATTCTTATCACCCTCCTTTTTCGTGCCGGTGTCGAATGAACCGGTATCTTCATCTTTCATTATAAGGATGATATGATTTTTTTACAACGGAATAATCCCGGAAACACAAGGGAAGAATGCAGAGGAGGAATAGTATCGTGAAAGCCAGGAGAGAAGCGGGGATCCTGTGTGTCGTTCTGTTCGCTGTTTATGTGTTGTCCGGTCCGGCCGCGGGAAGCCAGCCCCTCACAGTCACCGGCGGGGAGCCCGTCATCTATGCCTGCGCCAACGGAGACCGGCTGGTGGCACGGTATTACAGCCTGTCCGACGATAGTCTCCGGTTCGTAAAAATTCTCTTTCCCGACGGGCGGGAGTACACCCTTCCCCAGGTGATTTCCGGATCCGGTGCCCGGTACACCGACGACGGGGAACTGCTCTGGTGGATCAAGGGAGACGAGGCCAGGGCGGAGATCCGGGACGAAAACGGGGAATGGAAGGACCTGTGCGGGGAGTGCAGGGCGCTGCCCTGAGGAAAAATCCCGGAAGAGGAAAGAAAGGACGGGTCCCTTTACAGGGACCCGTCTATTTTTTCCCGGAGTTCGTCCCAGGAGGGGATTCCCCGCCAGAGAAGCTTGCCGTCGAGGATCCACGTTGGTTCCGCCCGGATGTTGAACCGGATGAGGTCGAAGAACCAGAGGCAGCAGCGGGGGTCGTAGATGTTCACTTCCAGGGAATCGCCGTACCGCTCCCTGAGCTTTCCAAGAAGGGGCCCTGCCGCCTCACGGGCGGCCGCCTGCGGAAAGGATTTCATTTCCTCCTCGCCGTACAGGAAGTTGCTTCAACAGGCCGAACCCATGGGTTTTTCCATGTAAAGCTTGAGTTTTCTCACGGCCACGGCATTTCCTCCTTTTCAGAGATTTTCCGAAACGAGATCCCCGTACTCCACCGACCTGTACTGTTGGTAGTTTTTGCCCTGCACGCCGATGGCTGCGGGAGGACAGAAGGCGATGCACCGCTGGCATGAGGCGCATTGGTCCAGGAATTCCGGATACTCCGCCATTCGGATGTTCTTCGCGGGGCAGAGCCTGGCGCACTTGCCGCACTTGATGCACTTCTCCCTGTCCACGGCGAGGGAAAATTTCCGGCTCATGAGCTTCCAGGGCCATTGCTGACGGGACAGCCGGTAGAGCAGCGGAGAGAGGACATTGCCTCCCTTCCACTGGGCGTTTCCCTCCAGCAGCGCCTCGGCAAAGGCGGCGGCGTTCTTCTCCATCCTTTCGGTCTTTTCCCTGTTCTTCTCGAGGGGGATGGTTATGTTGTTGTAGTTTGACGGCATGACGAAATCCCGTGCCCCCAGGGGAGTGTAGTGCTTTGAGACAAGGAGTTTTTTCACCGCGGGGCGGAGACCGCCGGACGCTCCCCCCATGGTGGAGATCAGGAACGTCCCCCGTCCCTCCCCGTCGGGAAGGCTCTCGAGAAAATCCCAGGCGAAGGGGTAGGTGGAGAACATGGCCACGGTGACGGCGATGCCGAGGGCGGTGTTGCCGTCACGGAAGGGGACGAATCCTTTTTCCAGCCGGCGGAGCCGGACGTCCTTCCCTCCCTCCCGGAGCCCGCGGGTCACTGCCCGGGCCGCGAGCAGGGTGTTTCCCGTTCCGCTGAAAAAGTAGAAATCCACAGACGTTTCCTTCATTTCAGATGCGGCGCCTCCTTCTGGTGCATGTATGGCCCCCATTGTACAGCAGGGAAGACCTCCGGACACAATCCGTTACGTAAAGAAACATGACCGTAGTGTAAAATAATGATGAGGAATTCTTAGGGAGGTGGAGAGAATGAAAATACTTGAGGCTGTCATTGCCGCATCAGTCGTTTTTTTTGCCGGAAGGGCCTGGGCCGGGGAGCTTCCCCCCCTGGACCGGCAGATTCCGCAGGAACTTCGGACCGCAACTTTCGCCCTCGGGTGATTCTGGGGGCCTGATGCCCGGTTCGGGCTTCTCGAAGGAGTGGTGCGCACCCGGGTGGGGTATGCCGGCGGAACCACGCCGGATCCCACCTATGATGACATCGGAGACCACGCGGAGACCGTCCAGGTCGAGTATGACCCGGAGAAGATCTCCTACGGCGAGCTCCTGGACGTCTTCTGGACGAGCCACAATCCCGCGGCCCGTTCATGGTCCTCCCAGTACCGGTCGGCCATCTTTCCGGCTGACGAAGAGCAGAGGAAAGCGGCCGAACGTTCCGCCGCGAAGGTCAGGGCGGAACTGGGGGGCAGGATCTTCACGGCGGTCGAACCTCTGAGCCGCTTTTACAGGGCAGAGGGGTATCACCAGAAGTACTATCTTCGCAGTGATTACCTTCTCATGAGGGAATTCAATGAAATGTACCCGGAACGGGACGGGTTCGTGAATTCCCCCTCCGCGGCGAAGGTCAACGGAATTCTCGCGGGCTTGGGATCAAAGGAGGGGCTGGAAAAGATCCTTCCTCTGCTGGGCCTTTCGGAGGAGGCGCAGAAAAGGCTCCGGGTCAGGGTGAAATAAGAAGCATTCTTCAGGAAGGGGAGAGGAAAGAACAGGATGAAGATCGTGTTTGTGGGTCTCGGCGGAGTGGGCGGATATTACGGCGGCAAGACTGCCCGGGCGTTCGAGGGCGGCGGTGAGCACCGGGTGATGTTTCTCGCCAGGGGAGAGCACCTCAGGATCATTTCGGAAAAAGGGCTGAAAGTGTATGCCCAGGACGAGGAATTTTTCGCCCGGCCGTTCCTGGCCACCGACGACCCGGTGGAAATAGGGACGGCGGATCTCGTGGTTTTTGCCGTCAAGGGGTACGATCTCCGGGCGGCCGCCCATGCGGCCGCTCCCCTTGTGGGGCCGGAGACGGCGGTCCTTCCCCTGCTGAACGGCGTGAACAGCCCGGACATCCTGGCGGCCGAACTGCCGCCGTGCCGGCTGCTCAACGGGTGTGTCTACATTTCGGCACGGATCGAGGGGCCGGGAATCGTCCGCCAGACGGGAGGCAGCAGGAAGCTGTTCTTCGGTCCCGTGTCGGGAAGCAGGGAAACGGTCCTTCCCGTGGAGGAGATGCTCAGGAAGTCGGGGATCGATGCGACACTCGTGGAGGACGTGAACGAGGCCGTCTGGACAAAGTTCATCTTCATGGCCCCCTTCGCGGGGGTGACCTCCCTTTTCGGGAGGACCTTCGGCGAGGTGCTGGCAGGCCAGGACAGCCAGCCCATGCTCGAGGGAATGATGCGGGAGATCCGGGAGCTTGCGGTACTGAAGGGGGTCACCCTTCCATCGGACATCGTCGAGCTGTCCCTTGCCAAGGGAGTGGCCTTCCCGCCGGACACGAAATCGTCCATGCAGCTCGACTGCGAGAAGGGGCGCAGGACGGAGATCGAAACCTTCCTGGGATTCGTCGTCCGGGAAGGGGAACGGCTGGGAGCCGATGTTCACCTCACCCGGGGCGTGTACGACGCCCTGAGGATGCGCTCGGATCACCCCTGCGGCTGCGTTCCGGAGCAGGAGGGGCAGTGCCCGTAGGCGAGAAGCTGCTTCCCTTCCACCACGCACCCTTCGGGAACCTGTACCGTGGGGAGGGGCTGATCGTCAAGACAGATCATTCTGCCGCAGGCCAGGCAGAGAAAATGGGGATGGTTCCCCGGGCACTTTTTCCCGTCAACGAGATGGGCGCAGTAATGCCACGCCCCGTCGGTGCCCAGGATCTTGTGGACCAGCCCCTTCTCCTCGAGCAGCGACAGGGTCCTGTACAGCGACACCTTGTTCACCCGCTTCCCCGTGAAGCGGGTGAACGTGTCTTTCCACGAGAGAGGCCTTCCTGCCCCGAAGAGAATGCGCAGCGCCTCTTTCCGGAGTTCCGTCGGACGTATTCCCCTCTCCTTAAGGAGGTCTTCCGGATTTTTCATCGGGCCGCGAAAACGCAGAAGGAATAGTTGCACTCCCTGCACTTTCTGCACATCCCGCCCACGCCCCACCGTCGCACTTCCACGGCCGTCGGAATGAGGCCGGCAAAGAGACGGTTCAGCAGGGGATCGAGACTCGTCCATTCGTCGTGGACTACGCATGCCGGCGCTCCCACTATCTTCGCCTCGCCGCTGAGGGCGAGCATGAGGTGAGCTCCCGGAACCGTGGGGACGCCTTTGAACCTGACGTCGTCGGCCACCGAGGCGATGGCTCCCGCTGTCCGGTCGTCGGGGTCCACGCTCATTCCTCCAGTGGTGATCACCAGTTCCGCCCCCTGGTCGAGAAAGGCCCGGATCGCGGCGGCGATTTCTTCCCGTTCATCTCCCACCACCGTCTGCCCCATAAGGGACGCTCCGTAGCCGGCGAGCTTCTTCTGGAGCTTCGGGGCGAAGCCGTCCCGGATCCTTCCTTCCGCCAGTTCCTTTCCGGTGGTCACCAGGGCTGTCTTCAGCGGCGCAAAAGGAAACACCGTCAAAGGCAGCGCGGCGTCCTCGCCCCTGCGGACCTGCTCCTCCCTCATGATGAGGGGGACGATCCTGATCCCCGCCACCCGCTCGCCTTTTTTCACGGGAACCTTGTCCGCCACCGTGGCGACGATCCAGTCGGGGTCCTCGTTGATGGAGTGGATGCTTTCCTCGTCGTAGACCAGCAGGCCGTTCCAGAGGGCCGAGAGGGACACCTTCCCCTCCTCCGGCGCCTCCGGTGAAATACCCTCGCCGCTGAGCCGCTCGGCCAGCCTCGAAGCGGCATCGTCCTCGTGGACCTCTCCCTCGTCCAGTTCAAGAACGGAGATGGTTTCCTTCCCCATGGACTTCAGCAGGGGGATGTCCTCCTCCCGGAGAATCTGCCCCCTTTTGAACCGGGCGCCCTTGAAACCGTTTTTCAGGTCGATCTGGGTCATGTCGTGGGAAAGAGCCATGCCGATCGCGTTGTCTACGTGAACGTAGCTGATCTTCGCCATAAAATAGAGTCCCCCGCCTTCAGGATGCGCTGAGTGGATGCAACAGGGTTGCAGCGAAATTATAGCATGGATGCAGAATGTATGGGGTATACATTTCTGTTTGTTTCTTGAACGGGTGAGTTGGTTGTGCTATGATACCTTTGATTGTGACTTTGTGCACAATGATGACGAAAAGGGGAAATAATGGAAAAAAGGAGGGGAATCATGGCTTTCAGCGCTGATGAGATCCGCGAAAAGACCAGGAAAATCGTCGAGCCCTGGCGGAACGGCAAGGGAGGTCTCATTCCCATTCTGCAGGCCGTTCAGGAGCAGATGGGGTATCTTCCGCCGGAGGCCCTGGAGACCATCTCCAGGG
>Ga0209312_1001850_pt1 | contig 14778 bp, 10 predicted proteins | sample BioC13SIPDNA_4_FD_185744 | JGI IMG/M metagenome (GOLD analysis project Ga0209312, IMG submission 185744) | Anaerobic biogas reactor microbial communites from Washington, USA - Biogas_R1_B C13 SIP DNA (SPAdes) (version 2) | ecosystem: Engineered > Bioreactor > Anaerobic > Unclassified | place... | reverse complement strand
ATGGTGGGTGATCAAGAGCAGGCCGACAAGATGATGGTGATCATCGACGGGCTGCCCAAGCTTCAGAGTGTCGTGTACTGGCGCTACAAGGGTTTGGGCAATCAGCAAGACAGTAGGTTCACGGGCTTGCGCAGCGTCTTCGAGGCGGGGCGCCGCTACGAGCAGGAGCATCCGAAGGCCTTTGAGGAAGGCATAGCGGCAGGCAAGGCCGACGATGTCTGCGCCATCGTCTATACATCGGGCGTCACCAGTAACGCTCCCAAGGGGGCGTTGCATACCTACCGGTCGCTTATGACCGGTTCGCGGTTCTACTATGAGGCCGATCGCCTGGGACCAAAGGATGATTTTGCCTGCGCTCTGCCGCCCGCATGGATCACCGAGCAATGGCTGGCGTTCGGTTGTCACTTGCTTTCCGGCGGCACCATGAACTTCCCCGAGAGCTCCGAGACCCTGCAGGAAGACCTGCGCGAGATCGCTCCCAACGTGGCTCTTTACAACTCCCGGCTGTGGGAGAGCGAATCGGGCCAGGTGCAGGCAAAGATGCGGGGCGCCGGGTGGCTCAAGCGTAACGTCGCGGGCAGGCTCATGCCTGTCGGCCGGCGGGTGGCCGGCGCCAAGTATGAGAAGCGGCGTCCCAACCTGGGCGATCAGGCGTTGAACGTGTTCGCGGACCTTCTGGCGTACCGCCAGATCCGTGACAGTCTCGGGTTGACGAAAGCGCGTGTGTGTTACACAAGCGGGTCTTCAGTGGCTCCGGAGTTGTTCCGCTTCTTCCATGGTCTCAAGGTGCCCCTCAAGGACGTTTACGGCTCCACCGAAGCCGGACCCGTGACCGGCGCCGCCGACACGATCCAGACCCCCGGTACGGTCGGGTCGATCAACCCGGGTGTGGAAGTAAAACTCAGCGACGAAGGCGAGATCTTGGTGCAGAGTCCGGCTGTTTTCGCCGGTTACCAAAACGACCCTGAGATGACGGCCCGGGTGTTGGCCGATGGCTGGGTGCGCACCGGAGACAAGGGTCGCATGGAGGACGGGCAACTGGTGTTTGTAGACCGGCTGCAAGACATCATGACGCTGCCTTGCGGCGATATCCTCGTGCCTCAGGACATCGAGAGTCGCCTGAAGCACAGCCCCTACATCAAAGACGCCTGGGTGGTGGCAGGGCAAGACTGCCCCTTCGTCTCGGCGGTGATCATCGTCGACTTCGACAACACGGGACGCTGGGCCGACAAGATGAAGACCACCTATACGACCTTCGGCGATCTCTCTCAAAAACCCGAGGTGTATCGATTGATCGAGCAGGAGGTGGCTCGTGTCAACGAGAACCTGCCCACTACCCAGCGGATAGAGAGGTTCGTAAATCTGCACAAGGAGTTCGACCCCGACGAGCTCGAGTTGACCCGCAACCGCAAGCTGCGCAGAGCGTTCCTCAGGACCGCCTACGCCGATCTCATGACGGCCCTGGGCGGCGACAGCACGAGCGCCGAAGTCGAGGCCGAGTTCACCTATCAGGACGGCCGCACCGGCAAGATCAAGACTGCTCTACAAATCGCGACGGTCGGGCAGGGTGATCGATGAGCTTCTTCTTCCAACTGGTCGTGAGCGGATTGTCGTTGGGCATGATGTACGCTCTCATCGCTGTGGGCTTCGTGATCATCTTCAAGTGCTCCCAGGCGTTCAACATCGCATCGGGGCAGATCGTCATGTTGGGAGCCTACATCGGCTATACGTTCTTAAAACCCCTCGATCTGCCCATCTGGGCCGCCATCATAGCTGCCATCGTCGTGGCGGCGATCATGGGTCTGGTCGTGGAGCGCCTGGCTCTCCGTCCGCTGCTGGGGCAACCCGCCCTGGCCATCGTGATGATGACCATCGCTCTGGCCGGCGTCATGGATGGCATCGCCATAGTCGGCTGGGGCGGCGAGTACGTCACGTATCATGACTCGCTGCCTGCCTTCTCGCTGGATCTGGGCGGTGGCGTGGCTGTTCCTCCGTCGTCACTGCTGGGGCTCATCGTCTCGGTCATCGTGGTGGCGGCCCTCCTGGCTATGTTCCGCTGGACCAAGATCGGACTGGCCATGCGGGCTACGGCCGAAGACGAGCAGGTCACCCGCAGCCTGGGTATCAAGGCCACCGTGGTCTACGCGCTTTCCTGGGTCATCGCCTGCGTGGTGGGCGTGGTCGCCGGAGTGCTCTTGGGTGGTGTCTCCGGGGTGTCGCCGCCGCTGGCCGACGTGGGACTCAAGGCTCTGGCGGTCGTCATCCTGGGCGGTCTCGACTCCATCGGCGGCGCGGTGTTCGCCGGCGTCATCCTGGGCATCGCGGAGAACCTGGCCGCCGGCTACCTGGATCCTCTCCTTCCTTCCGGCGGGGGTTTGGCGAGTGTGTTCCCGTTCTTGGTCATGTTGGCCGTGCTCATCTTCAAGCCGCATGGGTTGTTCGGCTTGAAGAGGATCGAAAGGGTGTAGGCCATGAAGCTTCCGAGCGGCACATATGCACAGAACTACAGCCAAGACATGGCTGTAGTGCGCACGAGGACACACTGGATCTTCCTCGCGGTGCTGATGGTGTTCATTTTCACGGTGCCTCAATGGGCGTCGCCTTCTTTCCTGACTCTCACGACCATCATCGGCATCACCATCATCAGCGCTCACGGCCTGAACATCCTTACCGGCAACTGCGGACTCGTGTCCTTGGGGCACTCGGGCTTCATGATGGTGGGCGGCTACGCCATGGCCATCCTCACCCATACCGTGGGCCTGCCCTTCCTACCCGCTCTCATCATCGCCGGATTGGCGGCCGGTTTCGTGGGCATCATCTTCGGACTGCCCTCGCTGCGCATCAAGGGCTTCTACCTGATCATGGCCACAGTGGCGGCGTATTTCATCATCCACTGGCTGGTGCTCCAGTTCCGCAAATACACTGGGGGCACGGAGGGTCTCACGGTGCCCTCTGCCGACCTGTTCGGCTGGTCGATAAGGCCCAAAGCGAACTACTACTATGTGGTCATGGTACTGGTGATACTCGCCACCATCGCGGCGAAAAACATCCTTCGCACCCGAGCCGGCCGGGCCTTTGTGGCCATCCGCGACAACGACCTGGCGGCCGAGGTCATGGGTGTCAATCTGTTCTCATACAAACTGCAGGCGTTCTTTATCGGCAACGTCTTTGCCGGCGTCGCCGGCGCGCTGTCGGTGCAGTACTATTCGTTCGCCAACGTCGAACAGTTTCCGTTCTTCGATTCGGTATGGTTGTTGGGGATGCTGATCGTGGGGGGTATGGGTAGCGTTTCGGGCACGATATACGGGGCGATAGCCATCAAGCTGCTGCAGCAGTTGGCCGTCAAACTGGGGCCCTCGCTATCCGAGATCGCGAATCCGCAGGTCGCTACCGGGCTGAGCCTGATCCTGCCCAGCCTGGCCATCATCCTCTTCCTGATCTTCGCTCCCCACGGTATCTCCCATATCTGGGAACGCCTGAGGAATTACTCTCAGGCGTGGCCCTTCTGACTCTGCCTGCAATCCACCGAGAGAAGGCAATTGTCTCCATAAGGAGGTACGGCGAAAGGATAAAGGCATCCGTGTAGGGGCATCAACCGGGGACATCAAGTGAGAGGGGTAGAACAAGTGAAGAAGAGTTATTGGGTCCTGAGCCTGCTCGTGATCGTTCTCCTGGCACTCCCTCTGATGGCGGCGTGTGGAGAAGACGAGCCGGCAGCCACGACTACCACCGCCGCTGCTGTGACCACGACGGCCGGCGGCACTGAGACTACGGCCGGCGGCACTGAGACTACGGCGGCTACGACCGCCACCACTGTCGGAGAGCCGATCACCCTCGGTGTGGGCGGCACCTTCGCACTCACCGGTGCTTACGCCGAGGACTGCGCAGCCATCCTGGCAGGCTTCCAAGACTATATTGCGTGGGTGAACGACAATCATATGATCGCCCCGTGGTACCCGGACAAGACCATCCCCGAGAACATCACGTTCGAGGTCATGTGGGCCGACGACGCTCTGGCCGCGGACAAGACTCTGAGCATCTACGAAGACTTCAAATCGAAAGGCCTGCTGGTCCAGAGAGTCAGCGGTTCGCCGGAAGGCTTGGCACTGAAGGACTTCCTCATCGAGGACAACATCGGCGCCACCAGTCAGTCCACTACCGCTGCGTATCTGCAGCCGCCGGGCAACATCTTCCTGAACGCCCCCACCTACAGCGACGAGGCCGCTGCGGTGGCGGAGTGGTTCTTGGAGAACTGGACCGAGACCCGTGCTCCCAGGATGGCCTACCTGACTGCTGATGCCGCTCTGGGCCGCGCCATCGACCATCCTGAACTTCAGGAATACATCGAATCGCTGGGCTACGAATTCGTGGGTGCTCAGTTTGTCGACCTTGTCCCGAAGTCTGCTCCCACCACCCAGCTCGCATGGCTGAAGGACAACCAAGTAGACCTGACTTTCGGCTGCATGGTCAACCCGGGCAGCCAGCCCACCATCAAAGAGGCCGTCCGCCTCGGCATGGGCACCAACCAGGCCTACAAGATCACCTTCGCCTTCGGTAACCCGGGCCACCTTCAGATCTTCGTTCCCGACATGGGTGAGCTCGGTGAGGGTGTCGTTGTGGCCGGCGACTTCTGCGCCGAGGATGCCGATGTTCCGGGCGTTGAGTTCTCCAACCTGCTGAAGGAGACCTACGGAGCCGGCAAAGACCGCAACGTCCTCTACTTCGACGGCATGGTGGAAGCCATGACCCAGGTCGAGGCGCTGCGCCTTGCCTCTATGGAGGTCAACCCGTCCGAGTTGACCAGCGAAGACGTGCTCAAGAAGGGCTATTGGCAGATCAAGGATCTCGACACGGGCGGCATCTTCATATCGCCGTTCACCTATGGTGAAGGCGACGTGCAGGGCCCCGACACCTGCCGTATCCAGCAGGTCATCGACGGCAAGATCGTCGATGTGGGCGCCTACCCGCTGCGTGGCATCCTCCCGGCTGCTCAGTAGGCCCTCACAAAACGCGGACCGTTCCGCGTGACTGTTCGGTGGGGGGTCCCGTTGGGGCCCCCCTCTTCATTGCGATGCAAAGGTCGACATGCTAGGCTCAGCGAGTGGGCAGTGTGTGCGGTATCCTGCACAGGGTTCCGCCTGACTCCCATTGCGCTCTACTCATACGGTCAATCAGGGAGGGTGCGGACAGATGTCGGAGACTGAACAACCGGGACGCGGGGAAAAGACCGTCGTTCGCGGGCTCTGCTTCATAGGGATCCCCGCCGACTCGAACAGCGTGCAGGTGGAGTGCAAGGACGGCAAGATAGTCCGCATCCGGCCGCTTCACTACGATTGGAAATACCCCGATATCAAGCCGTGGCAGATGGAGGCCCGGGGCAAGACCTTTTCCCCCTGCATGGAGTCGCTCATCCCTCCGTACACCCTGGGATACAAGAACCGCGTCTACTCCCCCAACCGGGTCCTTTACCCCCTGAAACGTGTGGACTGGGACCCGAGCGGCGCTCCCGGTTCGGTCGGAACGGGCGGGCGCAACACGCAGAACCGGGGCACGAGCAAGTACGTGCGCATCAGTTGGGACGAGGCCTTGGACATCGTGGTGGGCGAGATCAAGAGGATCAAAGAGACGTACGGCATGGAGGCCATCCTCTCCCAGTCCGACGGGCACGGGGAGACGGCCGTCGTGCATGCCGCCCACGGCTGCATGCGCCGTCTGCTGCGACTCCTGGGGGGCTACACGCTGCAGACTCGCAACACCGACAGTTGGGAAGGCTGGTATTGGGGAGCCAAGCACGCCTGGGGTTGCGAGAGCCTGGGCCAGATGGTGCCGGTCACCAACGTCATGTGGGACATCTCCAAGAACACCGACGGCATCCTGTTCTGGGGGTGTGACCCGGAGACCACCCCTTGGGGCTTCAACGGCCAGTTGGCCAGCCGTCTTTCTTACTGGTTCACCGAGATCGGCATCAAGTCCATATACGTGTGCCCCGACCTCAACTATGGGGCAGCGGTGCATGCGGACAAGTGGGTGCCGGTGTTACCCAACACCGACGCCGCCCTGTACTTGGCCATCGCAAACGTGTGGCTGAATGAGGGCACCTACGATCAAGAGTACGTGAAGACCCATACCGTGGGCTTCGAGAAGTTCCGGGCCTACGTGCTGGGTGAAGAGGACGGCATTCCCAAAGACCCCAAGTGGGCTGCCGGCATCACCGGTGTGCCGTCGTACACCATCCGGGCCTTGGCCCGGTACTGGGGCAAGCACACCGTCTCGGTGGCCATCGGCAACGGTGGGCCGGGCATACGGGGTCCCTACTCCACCGAACCGGCGCGGTTGCAGGTTCTCCTGCTGGCCATGCAGGGGGTGGGCAAGCCGGGCGTGCATCAGTTCAAGATGATCGAGTGGGGTCTCTACAACAAGAAGTCGAACATCCCCCTGCCGCCGCCCAAGTACATCCCGCTGGTACTCGCGGCTCACCGGGGCTGGGCGTACACCGACACCACGCCTCAGTTCATTCCCAAGGACCTCATCCACGACGCCATCCTCGATCCGCCCATCAGCTGGTATGGCACCACGCTTTCCCGTGACTCGGTGGACCAGCAGTTCATCCGCTACACCTATCCCCGCGAGGGAGGCACCGAGCTGCACATGGTGTGGACCGACACTCCTTCCTGGATCACCTGCTGGAACGACACCAACTCGTATATCAAGGCCTATCAGGACCCCAAGATCGAGTTCATCCTGGCTCAGCACCCCTGGATGGAGAACGACTGCCTGCTGGCCGACCTGGTGCTTCCGTCGCTCACGGTGCTGGAGACCAAGGACATAGGGGTGGAGTCGCTCTCCGGCCAGTTCGCCTGCCTGTTCTACGAAGATCAGGCCATCGCCCCTCGTGGGGAATCGAAGAGCGACTACGAGATCGTGTGCGCTCTTGCCGAACGCTTCGGCCTTCTGGAGCAGTATACGGGCGGCAAGAGCGTGGACGACTGGATAGAGACCGGCTGGAAGACCTCCGGCGCCGCGGACGAGATCAGCTTTGAGGAACTCAAGGAGAAGGGCTACCACATCGCCCCCCAAGACGAAGACTGGCAGGAGAGGAAGGCCGGCCTTCTGGACTTCTACGAGGACCCCGAGGGGCACCCCCTGAGCACTCCCTCCGGCAAGGTGGAGTTCTACTCCGAGCGGCTGGCCGAGCACTTCCCCGATGACACCGAACGGCCTCCCATGCCTCGCTGGATCGCCGAGGGCGAATCGCATCAGGAGAGCCGCGACGGCGCGCGGGGCAAGGCCTACCCGCTCTTGGTCATCTCCAACCACCCAAGGTGGCGGGTACATTCACAGCACGACGATATGACCTGGCTGCGCGAGATCCACACCTGCAAGGTCAAGGGTCCTGACGGCTACTACTACGAGCCCCTGTGGATCAACCCCGCCGACGCCGGGGCGCGGGGCGTCTCGGACGGAGATGTGGTCAAGATCTACAACGAGCGGGGCGCCGTACTGGCCGGGGCTTGGGTCACCGAGCGCATCAGGCCCGGCGCCGTCTACATCGACCACGGGGCCCGCTGGGATCCCATCGTGCCCGGCGAGATCGACCGGGGTGGGGCCATCAACACCATCACGCCCCACAACGTCACGTCAAAGAACGCGGCAGGCATGGTCTGCAGCGGGTTCCTGGTGGAGGTGGAGGCAGCCGATCTGGAGGCGTTGCGGAAGTCGTATCCCGAGGCCTTCTCGCGTCCCTACCGGGCCGACGCCGGGCTTCGATTGGAGCGAGTGCTGGAAGGGGGTGCGTGATGGGCAAGGTCATGATCATCGATATCACCAAGTGCAACGGATGCCACAATTGCCAGATAGCCTGCAAAGACGAGCATTGCGGCAACGACTGGAGCCCCATCGCCAAACCCCAGCCGCTCACCGGCCAATTCTGGACCAAGGTGGTCGACCGGGTGCGCGGCCAGGTGCCTAAGGTCAAGGTGGCCTACGAGCACACCATCTGCCAGCACTGCGACGACGCCCCCTGCATCAAGGCCTGCCGCGAACAGGCCATCTACAAGCGTCCTGACGGCATCGTCATCATCGATCCCGAGAAGTGCAAGGGGAGTCATAACTGCATCGAGGCCTGCCCGTATCCGGGGGTCATCTTCTTCAACGAAGATCTGCGGATCGCCCAGAAGTGCACCTTCTGCGCCCACCTCTTGGACCAGGGTTGGACCGAGACCCGGTGTGTCGAGGCCTGTCCCACCGGCGCTTTCACCTTCGGAGACGAAGAAGACCCCGAGATCAAGGCCCTCATGGCGGAAGCGGAGGTGCTGCGACCGGAACTGGGGACCAAGCCTCGCGTCTACTACATCGGGCTGCCCAGACTGTTCGTGGCCGGCTGCGTCTATGACCCCGCGGCCGACGAGATCGTCGAGGGGGCCCAGGTGACCGTCACCCGCACCGGCGGGGGCGCAGGGGTCGCCGGTGGCGCCGGCAGTGAAGGCGTCGCGGCTACGGTCGCCACCGATGAGTTCGGCGACTTTCTCCTGGACGGTCTTGCGGATGGGACCTACAGGGTCTCCATCGAGAAACAGGGCTACGCGCCGATAGAGAAGGGGCCGTTCGAACTGACCACGGACCTCAACCTGGGCGACATGCCGATGCAGCCGGAAGGGAGCCGGTCATGAGAGCGATCGTTAACATCATGACGGGCAAGGCGTCCGCGGCCGCAGGCTGGCGAGCCCGCGAGGTCAAGGTAGATGCTGAGACCGCCTCCCTGGGGGACATACTCCGTTCGGTGTATCTCAAAGACGGCACCACCTCGCTCTTCGATCTCATTGCCGAGGAGGCGGGGGTCAAACCGGATTTTGCCGTCTTCGTCAGTGGGGAGTTGGTGCGGGGCGCGCTCGACTGGAGCCGGGCCGTCGCGGATAGCGAGCAGATCCATGTGTGCGACTGGCCCATGGTGGATGCCTGAGCAAGACGAAGATGTACGACCGACACAAAGGGGCCTGGGAGACCGGGCCCCTTTTCTTTTGTCCGCTATGTGCGTACATCGCGTCTTCAAGGGCGCTACAGGCGGTTCTTCTCACCGGGCCGGCCTGCTACTCTGTGCTCCCACAGATGAGGAGCCTGCTATGGGCACGGTCGGCAAACCTACGAAGAAGCAAGGGACTCCGGCCCCGCAAGGATCCGTGCCCCAAGACATGGTGGTGCCGCAGGGGTACGTAAAAGTCCTGCAATTGCTGCAATCAGGCGCCCCGGTGGTGTTCGTGTCGGGCAATGCAGGCACCGGCAAGACAACCCTCATCCGCTACCTGAGGGAGAGCCTTGATCGCCGTAGCGTCGTGCTGGCTCCGACCGGGGTGGCGGCGCTGAACGCGGGCGGCATGACCGTGCACTCCTTCTTCCGGCTCCCGCCCCGCATACAAGATCCCAAGGACGTCCGTGTGCCCGACGAGCGTAGGGTCTATCAGAGGCTGGAGTTGGTCATCATCGACGAGGTGTCGATGCTGCGGGCCGACGTCCTGGACTGTATAGACGTTATCTTGCGCGAGTGTCAGGGAGAGCTCAGACCGCTCGGAGGGGTGCAACTGCTCTTTTTGGGCGATCTCTTCCAGCTACCGCCGGTGACCTCGAACATGGAGAAAGAGGCCCTTGACGCTATGGGGTATGAGACCCCGTATTTCTTCAGCGCAAAGGCTCTGGACGACCTGGCGCCGGCCCATGTGGAGCTGGACGAGATCTTCCGCCAGAGCGATCCGGAGTTCGTCGCGCTGCTCAACCGTCTGCGCGTGGGCGAGGACCTTGCAGAAGTGGTGAGAGAGCTCAACGCCCGGTGTCTGGGGGAGAACGGGGAGCACGAGATCACTCTGACCTGCACCAACAAGCTGGCCGATGATCTGAACGCGGCCGCCATGGCGGCGCTTCCGGCGGAGGAAGTGTTGTACCTGGGAGAGCTGGAGGGGAGGTTCAAGCTCAGCGCCGACCGGTTGCCGTCTCCCCTGGAGTTGCGGCTCAAGGTCGGGGCTCGGGTCATGTTCACCAAGAACGACGAATCCGGCCGGTGGGTCAACGGGTCTCTCGGCGTGGTCTCCTGGCTCTCCGGGGACAGGGTGGAGGTGGATCTGGCCGGCGTGGGCGTGTGCGAAGTGGAGCGCGTCACTTGGCAGTCCTTCGAGTACCGGCTCGACCGGGGGGGCGACAAGATCGTCGCGCAAGAGGTGGGGCAGTACACGCAGTATCCGCTCATGCTCGCCTGGGCGGTCACCATACACAAGAGCCAGGGCAAGACGCTCGACAGCGTGCTTGTGGATCTGGGCTGGGGGGCTTTTGCTCCAGGGCAGGCCTATGTGGCTCTGAGCAGGTGCCGCGCGCTGGAAGATCTTAGACTGGCCCGCCCGCTCCGGGTCTCCGACGTGAAGTGCGACCCGTTGGTCAGGCGTTTCCACAGTATGTCTTCTGCTGAGAGTCGCGGGAGGTCGTGATGAGCGAACAATTGGCGTTTTCTCTGACGGAGCGGCCCGGCGATGACACCAGGTTCAACGTGGACGACATGCGATTGATGATCATGATGGCCTCGCCCAGGCGGGTGTGCAGTCTGGCGGCGGGTGCGCGGCGCCGGCGGAGTGCTCCGTACCGCCGAACGTTGGCCGCGCTCGTGGAGCAGAGAGCGCGCAAGATGAAAGACACCAGGGCACGGCGGCGTCTTTTCTGGGCATTGGGGGAGTTGCACGCGGGCCTTGACCAGTTGTGGAAGGCGGCCGATTTCTACGCCCGGGCCGCCGACGACCTTGAAGGCCAGGCCGACGGCCTGGCGCTCGCGTGCGTACGCGCGCGCATCGTCTGTCTCGCGCGTCTTGGCTGTCGCACACAGGTCGCGACCGAATGCAACCGGTTCCACTCGTTGGCCTACGCATACCCCAGCCTGGTGGGGGCGCGGCTGGAGCGAGATCTGGCAGATAGACTCGTCTCCATGGGATTGGTGCGTGAGGCTCTTCCGGGCTACCTGGCCTCGTCCAACTACTTCCGCTGGGCCGGCCGTCCTCGGTGCGCAGCCTCCTCTCTTCTGCTGTGCGCGCAGGGCGAGATGATGGTTGCTCCCACCCAAGACACTCGTGCCAAACTGGAAGCAGGGCGGGACCTCTTTGAGATGCTCGACGACGAGCGGGGCGTGGCCAGGTGCGACCTGCTGCAGAGCGAACTATCCAGACAGCAGGGAATGCATGAAGAACAGTTGCTGGTCGCGCGGAGGGCCTTTCACGTGTTCGCGCATTATGGGGACGCGGATCTAGCGGCCGCTGCCTTGGGGAACTGCGCCGACGCGGCAGCCAGATTGGGTGACACCCGTGAGCGGGACCGTCTCTACCTGCAGACTTTCAAGCTTCTCGTGGCAGCGGCGGCAGATGATCGGGACGATGTGGCGCGATGGCTGGTGAGATTGCAGGCCGCCGAACTGCGGCTGGAGTACGTGGACTACCTCGTCTCAGACGATGATTCTTACTCCGAGGCTATCGACCAGGCGGAGCGGGCCGTCCGGGACCTCCGGTCCTTCAAGGACCTGGGGGCTCGTCAGCTGGCGCGCGCGCTCGACGCGGTCGGTCGAGCGCGCCAGGCGCTCGAGGGTTCGGTGCGTAGAGTCTGCGAGCCGGGGCCCTCGGACTCGCCCGTATCCATGGGACTACGGCTCTTGCCCATCGATAGCCCCGCGCTGCTCATCCACCTGGGTGTGTGCATGGATCCGAACTAGAGGCTTCGGTCGCGGGAAGCTCTCGGGTGTCCGCATCGGCCTCGACCAGCCGCTTCAGCCCGAGTGCGAGACTCTGCAACTGCTTGACCTCCTGCTCCACCTGACGGGTCCCGGACACCGACTGGGTGCTGGCCTGGTTGATACTCTCGATGGCTTGGCTTATCTGTTCCATGCCGGCCAGTTGCTGGCGGCTGGAGGCCGATATCTGCGCTGCCGCCTGAGCCGTCTCGCCGGCGCTTTGCGCGAGAGCCTGGATGGCCTCACCCGATTCGAGGGACTGCTGCCGTCCATTCTCGATGGCCTGACGTCCTTCTTCGGCAGCCTGCACGGCCAGACCGCTGGCCTTCTGGATCTCGCCTAGGATGTTGCGTACCTGGCCTACCGCCTGCTTGGACTGCTCGGCCAGGCTCTTCACCTCTTGGGCCACCACGGTGAAGCCCTTGCCCTGTTCCCCGGCCTTGGCCGCCTCGATGGAGGCGTTCACCGAGAGCAGGTTGGACTGCTCGGCCAGGTCGTTGACGGTGGTGATGATGTCGCCTACCGCTTGGGTCTGTTCGCTCAGGCGGTTGATGGTATCGGCCACCATGGTCATCTGGTCCTGCATGTGCCCGATGCCGGAGACGGTCTCTTCCACGGTCACGCGCCCGGTTTCGGCGACGCGCGCCACGTTCTCTGAATCCTCCGCGACCTCACCCGCCTTCTCACTGGCCAGCTGAGCGGTCTGCTTGACCTCTTCCACCGTGGCGGTGGTCTCGTTGGTAGAGGCGGCCGTCTGGGCGGCCCCGGCTGAGACTTGGGACGCAATGGCCAACAACTCCGCCGCGGACGCGCTGATGCTGGAGCTGGCGCCCCGCAACTGCTGGGCAATGGTGGCAGGGATCCTTGTCCCGGCGACCAGACAGAACAGTACGACCAGGGCCCCCAGGGTCAGCATCACTATCCACATCGTGGTCGATTTTCGCGAGAGAGCCGCAATCTCGGCTTTCTCCTCCGCTTGCACAGTCTCCTTCAGAGCAGTCGCCTGCTGCTGTAGTTGCTGTGCAACGGTGAGAACCTGCTCGTTGATGTGGGTCAAAGCTCTCTGCTTGTCCGATTCGGCTATCGAATACGCTTCCTGCGCCGCCTGGGCGTGCTGAGTGACTAGGCCTCTCATGGTGTCGACTATCGCGACGCCCCCTGAACCACCGGCCCGCAAACCTGCCAGCGAGTCAAGAAGCGGATTGAGTTCGGCACCTGCGTTTCCAAGGTATGCGGTCAGCTGTCCCGTTGACTGCGCGCTCAGCACGTAGGTCGCAAGCGCGGAGACACTCAGGCCGGTACTGTTGGCGACCATCTGTTGGGCCTCCAGCTCCAACTCGTTCGCGGCCTCCACTTGCTCCCGCATCTTGGTGCTGTATTCCTTGAACCCGGAGTCAAGGGCGCGAAGCTCAAGAAGACCCACCACCAGCATGGCAAGTATCGCCAGAAGAACGAGGCCGAAACCGAAGCGGATGCGGCCCGGCACAGTCATCTTGTTAGTGAACCACAACAGATTCATCAAGTCCCCCAAAGCTCCCCGGTCATTAGATGTGTCGACTTGCTTTCGTGGCCCGCTAGGCCTGAGCCTTGGCATCCACGAGCCGTTTGAGGTCGAGCGCGAGGTCCTGCAACTGCTTGACCTCCTGCTCCACCTGGCGCGTCCCGGACACCGACTGGGTGCTGGCCTGGTTGATACTCTCGATGGCCTGGCTTATCTGTTCCATGCCGGCCAGTTGCTGGCGGCTGGAGGCGGAGATCTGCAGAGCCGACTGGGCGGTCTCGGTGACACTCTCGGCCAGGGCGTTGATGGTATCGCCTGATTCCACCGACTGCTGACGCCCGGATTCGATGGCCTCCCGGCTGCGTTCCACCGCCTGCACGGCCAGGCCGCTGGCCTTCTGGATCTCGCCCAGGATGCTGCGTACCTGGCCCACGGCCTGCTTGGACTGCTCGGCCAGGCTCTTCACCTCTTGGGCCACCACGGTGAAGCCCTTGCCCTGCTCACCGGCCTTGGCCGCCTCGATCGAGGCGTTCACCGAGAGCAGGTTGGACTGCTCGGCCAGGTCGTTCACGGTGGTGATGATGTCTCCTACCGCCTGGGTCTGTTCACTCAAGCGGTTGATGGTCTCGCCCACCATGGCCATCTCGTTCTGCATGCGCTCGATACCGGCGATGGTCTCCTCCACCGTGGCCCGTCCCGCCTCGGCGGTCTGGGCTACGTTCTGGGAGTTCTCCGCTACCTCGCTCGCCTTCTCGTGGGCCAGCTGGGCGGTCTGCTTGACCTCTTCCACCGTGGCGGTGGTCTCGTTGGTGGAGGCGGCCGTCTGGGCGGCCCCGGCGGCTACTTGGGAAGCAACGGCCATGAGCTCTGAGGCCGATTTGCCGATCTTGTTGGCCGCGGCCCGGACCATGCGGCCGATGCCTCTCGAGAGCCACCACTGCACAATCAGGCCGGCGATGATGATGACGCATGCAAGCACGATCATCACGATCATCATGGTGGTGAGTTTGCTGGAGATGCCGGCCCCTTGTCCTGAATCGTCGACCTGCCCGCGCACCCAGTCGGCGTACTCGGAGAACGATGACTGGATGGAGTTGAGTTGCAGGGCGTTCACGATGAGCACCAAGGCCACGAGAACAAGCACTATGGCGAATCCCAACATGATCACCCGTTGGACCCGCATGTTGCGAGACCGTTGTTTGGCCATTACCGACGCTCCTCTCTGATGGTTCGACCACGCGCGTACCGCCTAGCAGTGGGCCGGGCGTCTGCGGGGCGCTCGAGGTCCAGAGCAAGGTCGTGCAAGACACTGTCGCCTGTCTGGTAGACGACCAATGTCGGTGTTGCCGGAGTCATTGCTTCTTTTGGTGCCATACGACGCGTTCCTATCTGTCGAGCCCGATCAGCAGGTCCTTGGAAGCCAAGAGCTTCTCGGCGTCCAACACCACGACCCGGTCTTTGGTGACTCCGCGCAGGTAGGCTCCCTGACTCAGAGTGAGGGTGGGCAGAGTGTGCTGTCCCTCATCGA
>Ga0209312_1001822_pt1 | contig 14953 bp, 17 predicted proteins | sample BioC13SIPDNA_4_FD_185744 | JGI IMG/M metagenome (GOLD analysis project Ga0209312, IMG submission 185744) | Anaerobic biogas reactor microbial communites from Washington, USA - Biogas_R1_B C13 SIP DNA (SPAdes) (version 2) | ecosystem: Engineered > Bioreactor > Anaerobic > Unclassified | place... | reverse complement strand
GAAACTGCGATGCACGGAACGCTCATCCCCCACATCTGCTACACGACTCACGCTCACTGCGTCGACGTAGATCGTCCCACTGCCGGCCAAAAGGTGCAAGTGCACGCGCACTTTGCCGGTGGCATTGGCCGTATAGTTCAATGTGACGCTCTCCCAGTCGCTGCCCGGCCACTTGTCCGAGGTGATTACATTTGCGCCCGTCGTATCGTGCAGCCACAGGCGGAAACGCGCCGTGCTGATATTCGCCCCCTTGACCCACACTCGCACCGTATACGTCTGGCCACTCTCTAATCCCTCGACGTCTTGAAAGGCGCCCCCACTGGTCGAGGCGTTCTCCAGTTTCAAACTGCGGTAGCCGGCAAAGCCCACAGCCTCTACGACACTGGCCGGCAGCGTTGGCGCCCAGTAGAAATTCCAACCTGCCTGCCCTGCCTCGAAGCCGCCGTTCAGCACCCGCTCCTCGGCGCCATACTGGTATTCGGCAACCACGTTTCCATAACTATCGTAGGTGTAGTCCGTGCGCACGGTCGCCGGTAGCCCGGCGGCATAGGTGGTCTCCAGCGTCTGCCCGGCATAGGTCAAGGTGCCCCGATAGCCGTTGCGCGTCCCCCAGGCGGTATCGTTCTGCGCCAATAAGGTTGTGCCGTCGGGGGCATAAGTGCGCACGTTATACGCACGGCCCAGACGTTGATAATCCAGATGGTAGAAATACACTTGCCGCGAGAGCTTTGCGCTGTCGTAATCGTACTGATCTACGGTGACCTGCCCGTAACCGGTCAGGGTTTTGCTCTCGCCTGATCCGTTCGGGTTGTAACAGGGCTGCCCATTGTGATCCCAACACCCATTCGCGTAGGTGTAAGTCGTGCGCGCTATATGGCCTAGCCCATCCAACGTGCGCGCTTCGGTCACAATGTAACTGTGCGGGGTGTTTTTGTTGCCGTGCCCGTCGCGCGCGTAGTTGAACTGCGTCACCCCGCCATATCCGTTAGAAACCTGGGCTAACCGGTAATGGGGAAAAGCCGACTGCCACCAAGGTTGCATCGCCCAGTGATAAGCCGTCCAGTCCCCTTGGTTAGCCGGCAACCCACAGTCTCCACCCAATTCAGGGTGCCACCAGCAAGCATATTTGTTACCGTGTTTACCGTCATCGCTGAGTTGCTGCGCATAAACAAATGTCGTGGCTGGCAATGCCGCTGGCTGGTTGGGGTAATACTCGGTGATGTTGTTCAACAGCAGGCTAGGCGTGGCATAATCCGGCACACTCGGGCCGCGCAGGACATCATATCCCAGGTTATACTGACGCACCAACGTTCCGTTATGCAATACCTGAATAGCAGAGAGATAATCATTCTGCCACAGCAGCGTTCCGGGACAGTTTTCCACTGGCCCTACCGACAAATCCCATGCCCGTTGCGCGCGCACGAAAACCACCTTATCATGGCCCTTGGCGCTATAGTTGTAACGAATTCCGCTCAGGTAGCTGGCGACATTGTATCCCTTGTCGTACGTTTGAAGTGAGGTGTCGCCGGCGGTGTAATACAAATGGTTGGACTCCGCATAGTCATAGTCCAGCGTGTGGTTGAAATTGTCTTTGACTTGCCGCGCCCGCCACCGGTAGGTCACGTAGCCCGAAGCGTGCCCGGCATAATAGTCTGCGTCTGCCCTTTGTCCGCCGGTAAAGTATTCACCACCCCACCAATACATACCACCTATGACCTGCTCAGAACCTGCAGTATCTCCCAAGCGGTAAGTAAGGCCTTGCGGGGTGCGAATGATCCAGAATTCACCGGTCAGGTTATTGGCAGGGATGGTCGCACATTCCGTTATGGCCGTTGAAAAATCATTGCACCGCATAATATGCAGACCGGAGTAATCCGCCGTATAGTAACGTCCATACGCCGCAGAATATCCCGAATCCTTGATGAGCTGGTAGCTGGTGCCATTGAGCAACAAGGTGAATTTATTCTGGTAACTATTGTATGTTGCCTCTCTCCCTACTTTGCGCACCACTTCAATGGTATCCACACTCCATCCCAGACCGGCCCAATCCGATTGGATCCACGACATAATACCATCGACACGCCGGCTGTTGTATGAAAGCGATACCTGGGGCTGCATACCACCGGCGCCGGGTAGCACTTCGATAGGATAAGAGAAGCTCGCCGCCCCACTAAACGTACTTACTTGCGGCGCGTTATACAATAAATGCCATCCACTTTTCAGCGCTCCGGCCATGCCGGTTTCCCATACGGAGAAGTGCTCCACTTGGGCCGTCAGTGTGCCGGCATCGGCGTCGGCGCGCACCAGCACCGGCTGCCACTCACCGGTCTTCTCGTCCAGGTAGGCGAGATAGGGCCAGTGATCGAAACTGGGAGTCAAATCCAACAGCCCACTCACGTTGATGGTCACCGTTACCGGCGTATTGAGTGGCAACGTCCCGCCATCGGTCGCATAAAGATTGAGTTCGAAGCGTTGCGCCGCACCACGTCCTTCCACCGTCCGCTGGAAACGTGGCGTGTGGATCACTGTCGCTGCTTGCGTTACGACACTCTCAGGAAACGCCACCTGCACCCGTCCGTCGGCGGATTGCAGGCGACCACCGCGCGCGTCCACTTCTGCTTGCGCCGGGAGCGATACCCACACGGATGCGCGGGACGTAGTCTGCACACCTTCGGCATCTACCAACGCAAACAAGACCTCCACAGTTTGGCCGGGTTTGCCATCGGCGCGGAATTGCAGACTGTAGGTCGCCGTGCTGCCGGCGTCGAGCGTTGGTAAGGCAGTCCGCAATTCGCGTGAAGCATCCGTGTACAGCCATTCGGAGCGTTGTGGAAGCCACTGTAATTCAGCCGGGAGCGTGGCGGTCACCGCCGCTACGTTGAGCCGTTCGGCTTTTTCTGGCTGCATCACCGTTAGCGTCAGCGTCACCAACTCGCCCGGCGCTACACATTCCGGCGTCACCTGAATGAGCAGTGTAGGTGCAGATGTTGTCGAAAGGGGATCGGTGGAAGTAGGCGGCGCCGGTTCGACAACCTCTTCCGTCGGCGTGAAGACGTCAGTTGGGGTAACCGGTAATATCTCTGTGGACGTCACCGTCTCTGTGAGCGTTATCATCTCTTTAGGCATCATCGTCTCTGTGGGGATAACAGCTTCTGTAGACGTTATCGTCTCTGTGGCCGTAGGCGTCGCCGTCTCTGTGGGGATAACAGTTTCTGTAGGAACTGCCGGGGGTTCAGGAGTTGGCTCCTGAGGCAGTCCCACCGCGCCAACCAATCCGGGTGGCAGGATGAGCGTACACAGCACAACAATCGATACAGCCTGATACAAACGTCGGGACCAACGTGCGGACATCATATTCGTGACCTCCTGAATTAGGTTAGAAATAGCAGTGTTGGCTAAAGCACAAAAGACAGTTGGATTAACCCGTGGTCGGCCACATTATGATGCAAGGAGTCACACAAACCAATATCGATATTATGGTTAGATTATACGAGATGAGCGGAAAAATGCAAGCGATTTTTGTCGTCGGCGCTCAAAAACCAGTAATGCTTTAATCCTCCGACTCTCTCACATATCCAGCACCCTGGCCCGGTACTGCAACGCCTCCGCCAGATGGTGCGTCTGAATCCCCTCCGTGCCTTCCAAATCCGCAATCGTGCGCGAGACCTTCAGAATCCGATGATACGCCCGCGCGCTCAGGTGCATCTGGCGCATGGCAGCGCGCATCAGAGCCTGGGCATCCTCGCGCAGCGCGCAGAACTCGCGGATCTGTGCCGGTCCCATATCGGCGTTGCAGGCCAGCCGCGTGCCTGCGAGGCGCTGCTGCTGCCGTGTCCGCGCCGCGTTGATGCGCGCTCGAATCGCGTCGGAAGGCTCGCCGCGGGTGGCGTTTGCCAGCTTGTCGTAGGCCACGCGCGGCACTTCCATGTGGATGTCGATGCGGTCCAGCAGAGGGCCGGAGATGCGTTTGCGGTAACGTTGGATGAGGCCCGTGGCGCAAGTGCATTGGCGCTCGGCATCCCCGTAGTGGCCGCATGGACAGGGATTCATCGCCGCGATCAGCATAAAGCTGGCCGGGAATGTCAGACTGCCGTGCGCCCGGCTGATGGTGACAGTCTTGTCTTCCATCGGCTGGCGCATCACTTCCAGCACGCGGCTGTTGAACTCCGGCAGCTCGTCGAGAAAGAGCACGCCCCGATGCGCCAGGCTGATTTCGCCGGGCCGCGGCCAGTTGCCCCCCCCAACAAGGCCGGCATTGCTGTACGTGTGGACACAAAATCACCCTCAGTACGATTATCACCTTGCAGCAGAATCCAAATCCTTGAAATAAGATATTCAATGATATGGGATAATCCCTGGCTTTACTAACTCAGTTTACTCACTTCTCCCTATGATGCAATATCTCGCTTTGAGTCACTTTCCCCTCACGGCAAATCGCAGAATTCGTGTGTTTCAGAGATCAAGCAGAAGCCCGGTGTTACTAACACCGGGCTTTTTGTCTGATTTCGCTAATCAGGAAGGTTGTGTGAGTTAGGAAAAATTCCTGTTTGAGTGAGGAAAAATTCCTAACTCGACAAGGCGTCGTTTTCGGTCAATGCGTTTAGTATAAAGACGGTTTCCTGTTTTCAGAGAGGCCACTGAGATTCTAAATACGGAGGAATGCATATGACTGAGGAAATGACGCCGGAAGCAATAACTGCTCTACGAAATGTGTACGCATTTTTACTTCGCCGCCATTATGCTTCTCTGGGTGCCGACTCAAAACAATCTAGTCAACCATTACCAACAACACCGCAAACACTGGAAAGTCAGACCCCAGAGATAAAAGCTGAGAGTGTTGATGAAGCGACCGCGTAACCCCCTCTCCCCACCACTCGCGTGGCTATCGGCGTTTGGCTTGCTGGCGCTCTACCAGTGTTGCCTGGTTCCGTTGTTCTACGTTGCCCGTGAAGAAGTCCGGATGTGGCTGGCGACGCCCACCCCCACGCCAATCGCAATAGCCATTGACGTTGGCACGGAAGGCGACGAGGCCGTTACTCGCGCAACCTTCATTGACTGGCTACGCACACACCACGGCCTCCAAGCTGCGTCAGATCCTGACCTGGAAGACCGCGCCTACTACCTGGCCGGGGAAGCGCCCAAGTTGCGTTCTACGCAGACCTGGCCGCGCTGGTACGGCCTACGCTATGCCGTTGGCCCGGCTTCCGGGGACTGGCTGTACTACTGGCCCGGCTGTAACCCTTGCCCGGAGAACACGGAGTGTTACCTCGTGAATAGTCCACGACGCGACTCATTGGCGACTGCGAAGTATCCTGGCCTGGACAGCGCCGCACAGGTGGGTGTCGCCGTCGTCTGGCGCGGTGAACAACCTTATCTGGCCGTCGTCTGGCCGGGAATATGTCCCACGCCGCAACCAGTACCTACCTTCAGCAGTCCTGGCCCAACCGGGCCAGGGTGGTAAGGAGACGAACAGGTTATGTATATGAGTGATGCGCGCGAACTAACAACCGATGAACTGACGGCGCACTTGCCCCTGGAATGGCGCATCAATGACGCCTACTTCGACTTGGCCTTCCAGTGTGTGTTCCCCGCCCTCGAAGCGTTGGCAACCGGAAACAAAAACCCCGAAGCCTTGCTCAGCGTGACGTTCGGCCCGGTGGCGCAGCTCGTGCTGACGTGCCTGATGCCCGAAGGGGTATGGAACCTCCTGGACTTATTGAGGAGTCTGGTGGGGCCGCCAGACGAAGAGGCCAGCACTGAATTCTGCACCGCGTCCCGGCTGCTCAAGAGTCGTCGGAATCGAGGCCGCCTGGCCGTGTTCGATCTGCGGCCCGGCGGCAGCGCAGAGTTCAGGGGCTATCCCTACGCGCCCCTCTACAACCGCCAGGGCTACATCAGCACGTTCCACGCCGAGGCGTTGCCGTTGGTCGCCGCGGTGGTGCGCGGTTGGGGGATGGAGACGGTGGTCATTCACGCGCAGCCCACACCGCTGCTGTCAGAACGCGCCTTGAGAAAGCAGGCGAAAGCCCAATGGACGTTCCTGACCCAAGCATAAACACACAGGAGGAGGCGATGCACCGAGATTCTCAACGACACCCTCATTGCAGGTATCAAGGAGAAAGACATGGTAAGGCAAAAAAGCAACGTTTTTCCCTACTACTATCAAGGCCGAAATCGCTGCTCAACCCTGGTTTTGGCGACGTCGAACGGGGTTTTGCGGGGGTTTTTACCCTGTACCCGCCCTGTTTTGGCCCTGGTACAGCACTTTGGGGTGCTCCGAGAGCCGCTGTCGCCGCAAAATCACTGTTTACACCGTTACGGTATGGCAGAGACGCCAAACTGTCCGTTTTCCGGGCATACCGGAGCGGTTTTTTCACCCTGTCCAACCCTGCTCTTCCCGGAGGTAAACCGATGTCTTACGAACTCAACGACGTCGTGCGCCACTTGATGGCGCTCGCCGGGGCAGACCCGCGCAAGGTGCGGCTGCCCGAAGGAAAACACAAGTTGCGCGTGCATAGCCAGCGCATTGGCGACGTGCGGCTGGTCACGGTGGCCCCCTGGCAGGGGACGTTGCCCGAAGTGGATGCCCAGGGCGTCGCCCACTTGTGCGCCGAGAGCGGTTTGCTGTTGTTACGCGGCATCGTCAGCGCGCCGCCCCGGACCAAGACATTGTGGCTGGCCCTGGACGGCGTGGGCGCGGTGCCGCTCGTCCCGGCCTCGCCCAGGGTCGAGAAAGCATTGCGCGCCCTGGTACAGCATCGGGTCGTCATCCAGGGGGAGTGTGCGCCGCGCGGCATTGCTGTGCATACGGTGCAAGTCGCACCGGAGATATAAGGATGAACGTTGTGCTGCTACATAGAGAAACCATAAGAGCGCCGCCCAAGCAGCGCTCACGGAAGGTCATCACGGGATGCTCCGCGTACCAGGGCATTGAGCCAAGGCCGGCATCTTTGCAGCGGACTGACACAGCCCATCATACCTGGAGCACATAGCAAATCAAGAGAACTAACGTAAACAACACCAATTTCAAGGAGGAAACAATATGCATAAACATTTCGTCATCATCGGTCTGACCCTGGCCTTGATAGGGTTACCGCTCGGCGTGGGGTACGCGACTGCGCCGTGTGACAGCTTTGGCGCGCCGGTGGTACTGTCGCTGTACCGGCTACGGCAGCAGCGCTTCCTCACGGCGGCCACCCGCTGGGCGGATACCGTGGAGGAAACCGGCGACAGCCTGGATGTCATCGCACAGGGGCCGCAACCGCAGTCTACCGGCGCGGCGTTCCGGTTGGCAGAACAGGTGGGCCAGGCGGATGCCAGGCTGAACGCCTTGACACTCCCCGAAGCGCCGGCTGAGTACAGCCTGCTGGCTTTGACGATGCAGCAAACCGGAGATACCTACGCCTACGCTGCCGAGCAGTTGTTGGTCTTCTACGGCAACAACGACGGTCAGGCCTTAGCCGAAGCGCAGGCGTCCCTGGCGTTGGCCCGGTTGGCGCTGGGCGACCTGCGCGCAGGCATCGCCGGTCTCACGTATCCCCTGTGCCGGGAGGTGTGGCGTGAGTAATCCACCAGCGCAACCCGATATCGAAAAACTGAAAGCCGATTACGCGATGAAAATGAGCCTGCTGCAAGGTCGCTACTTGAGCAGTCAAATGCAGAGTGCGGCGAGCGTGCGCGCCCGCCACCGCGCCGAAGCTATCCTGCAACAGTACCTCCTGGTGCTGTTTCCTGACCTGTTTGCGCGGGCAATAGGGGCGCAGATGAGTATCACCGAAGCAGGGGAATACTTGTACGCGCACCACCTGTACGACAGCGACCCCAGGAATTTGTTCCGGGTCAAAAATGCGCAGACCGAGGAAGAAGCCACACTAACGGCCCCCACCGCCCCGGTTGTCGTGGAACAGGGCGTGGACCTCACCGGTGACGCGGTCAAGTTCCTGTACGTGCTAGGGATGACCGTGGTGGCCAACGAAGCCCGCGCACTGTGGGCACAGCACACCGGCAGGGCAGTCGGCAGCGCGAAACACATCTTGCCCGAGTTGCTGGACAAGGGCCTGTTGCGTGTGGAACAAATCCCGGTGCCACGGTATCTCACCGGGTACGTCGGCGACACCTGCTACACTCTCACCGAACGCGGGCAGGCCGAGTACCGGCGACGCTTCAACAGCGCACCGACCACCTACGAGGCCGCTTACGGGCCCTACAAGTCCCCTGAAGCCTGGTGGATGATCCGGACGACCAAGGCTATGATCCAGGCCGGCAATACACACTCGGCTAACACCCGTTTCACGTACACCGTCTACGACCCGGAGGCCGACACTGACGCAATGGAGGCCGCTGGTTTTGCCCGCCGGTATGGCAACAGCGAACCGGACTTGATCGTGGTGGTCCAGTCGCGCTCCGGGGGCAAACCGTTGTGGCTGGCGGTGGAGTGCGAACGCGGGAAGTACAACAGCACGCGGCTGAAGCAGAAGCTCGCCAAGAACCTGGAAGACTACGCCACGGCGGGGTTCGGTGGCTGTTACTACATCGCCAACAACCGCGAAACGGCGCGCGTGCTCGGCGGGACAATCGTCCGACTCCGTGACGACCTCACCGCGCGGCCTGACGCCCTCAGCACGCCTGGATTCCTCGCCCTGTTCACCCTGGAGAGCCTGCGCGATGCCTGGCTGCCGACGCCGCGCTTTATCCTGACGGAGTTCTTCGACCGCAAGTTGCAGCGCGTCAACCCGGAGTGGCCCCAGGACGTCGCCAGGCCGGAACGGTACTTCAAGTACACGCCGGCGGACAAGGGGCAGGAGGCAGGAAGCAAGATGCAAGAGGCAGGCGGCAAGGGGCAGGATGTGGAGGACGAGGAAGCGGATGTGGGAGGCACAATGCAGGAGGCAGCGGACGAATGGGCGGATGAGGAAAGTGCGGAATAAGCGATCAGCTATCAGCCATCAGCGATCAGCAACGTTCAATGCTTGCCTGGCAGACAAAGCTGAAGGCTGAAGGCTGATAGCTCTTAAGGAAAGGAATAGACAATGACACTCGAAACGTTTTTGACCTATGCCCTGCGGCTCTGGTGGGCCGGGGCGCTCTACACGGGGGTCTTCCTCGTGTGCATTGGGCCGTTTGTGCTGGCGGCCTTGGGCTTCGTGGGCTGGCAGTGGGCGCAGGGGACAGCACCCTTGCACCGTCCACGGAAGACAACGGCGGCAACCACGGCAGATGCCGCGCCGGATGCGCCGGCGTTCACCGTGCGCTGACCAGGTTGGGCAGCGACACAATTTACATTTACATCATTAAGGAGGAGAAAGATGCATAAACAGTTTTCAGTTAGCGATTTACAGTTGTCGTCCACTGTGTTTCAAGACGACAAAGCGATTCATCTCACTATCTACACCGGAGGTTCACAATGTTGACGTCACGCTTGATGCAACAAGCCCTGGCCGACCGCCTGGCCGGATATCCAGTCCCGGCCCCGAATCTGGCCCAATGGAGCGATCCCTGGCTCACCTGTTGGCGCGCACTGGACGCCGACCAGGACAGTCCACCGCACGAGACAGTGTTGCGGGCGCTGGAAGATCACCAGGAGCGTGATGCGCTCCTGAACACGCTATTCAGCTTCGTGCCCGGCAGTGTGCTTCAGTACCCGACCTTGTACGACCTCGCCCAGGACTTGTCGCCGATCACGTGGCTTTGGCCGGGCTGGATTCCCCGCGGGATGTTGACCCTCTTCGGCGCAATCCCCGGCGCGGGCAAGTCCCTCGTGGCCCTCGACCTGTGTCGGCGCATCATCCACGGTGAACCGTTCCCCGATGGGACGCCGATGACCTGCGCCGGCGCGCCGGTGCTCTACGTGGACGCCGAGGCCGTGCCGCAGATCACCAATGCGCGCGCCACGCACTGGCAGATGGACACCCAACGCCTGTACCTGATGCTGCCCGAGGGCGATGCGTTGCTGGACTTCGGGCAAGACGCGGACCGCGACCGGCTGGTGGAAATGGTACACACGGTGAAACCGGCGTTGGTCATCGTGGACAGCCTGTCCTCGGTGAGTAGCAAGGGGGAAAATGCCATCGAAGATGTCCGCACGCTGTTGGGCTTTTTCAGCAACCTGGCGCGTGAAAGCGCGGTAGGTCTGGTGCTGATCCACCACGTCCGCAAACGGAACTCCGGCCTGGTGAACGCCCCGCAGTTTACCCCGATCACCCTGGACGACTTCCGGGGCAGCGGGCATATCGTGGCGATGGCGCGCTCGGTGTTGGGACTGTCAGTGGTGCAGAATGGGCCGCAGCCGGACAACAACGGGCCGCGCCAACTGGAAGTCATCAAGAACAATGTGGCGCGCGTTCCGGCCCCGTTGGGCTTCGAGTTGCGCGACCTGGCCCCGGCTGGGGTGGCGCTCCAGTGGGGCGCAGCGCCGGAACGCTGGCAAGCACCGACGAAACTGGACGAGTGTGTGACCTGGTTAGCGACGTTGTTGCGCGAAGCGGGTGAACCGTTAGCGCCGAAGGAGGTCGTCGCTACCGGTCAGGAGGAAGGCTACAGCCGCGCGTTGATCTACCGGGCGCGCGAGTTGTTGGGGCGACAGGTGCACAGCACGGCCGGGCGTCGTAACCCCCGCAGCTTGTGGGAATGGCGCGACAAAACGTCGATTGACGCGGAGCAGTGAAGCAATGGGTAACAGCGATTACCTTACAGTCTTAAGAATACACAGTCTCGCCGGTAGTCCTGGCGTAGACAATGGTGAACATACACGCCAGGTCATCGGGCTACGTTGGCCAACATTGTGTAGTATCTCACGTGAAGACCGGGGCGGCACACGAGCGAGACTGTTGACTGTCAAGACTATCGACAGGGGGACAGTGGGAAATAACGCTACGTTACCCGTTGCGCAGATGCGGATTGCTACATTGGCAAGGTGGTCAGTAGGCGTGGGAATGGCTACCAATGTCCGTCATCGCCTGGTCGTCTCAAGAATATACAGTCTCGCCGGTAGTCCTGGCGTAGACAATGGTGAACATACACGCCAGGTCATCGGGCTACGTTGGCCAACATTGTGTAGTATCTCACGTGCAGACCGGGGCGGCATACGAGGGAGACTGTTGACTGTCAAGACTATCGACAGTGGGAGCAAGGATAGCTCTGTGGCATCCGCCGCGCGAACTCAGGTGAACGCAGCGCTGAGGCAGGTTACCAACATCCGTGGCCGTGCCGGGGTACTGTCCACGGTGATGACCGGGGCGGCACACGAGGAAGACTGTTGACTGTTAAGACTGTAGACAATGGAAGACAGCTTTGTATCTACCCACGCAGAAACAGGAACAGACTCACCGGTGCAGGGCCAGGTTGTGGGCGAGTCATACCGTGTCACCCCGCGTGAGGATCGTGATATTCACAGGGGCGCGCGCGACCGCCGGTAACGCATCAGGCGTAAGACCAAGAGCATAGCATATTGAGGTATCCCCCGTACCACCCACGGGGGTATACCCCTATATGGCACAGGGTCTATGATTCTGCCACCTATGCCTCCGCGCCCCATCCAGGGGCTATTATCCTTACATAATATATATATATATATATATATATATATATATATATATTTAATTATATAGTATGAGTCATAAGCAAAATATATTGAAAGGAATATAATCCAATGCACAAATCATCATCTTCGACCGACCTGGTAGCCCAGGTCAAAGCCCGGCTCAACCTGGCCGAACACGTCATCATCCCTGACATCGGCGCGCCGCAACATCAGGGCCACCGCCTGGCCTGGCGCTGCCCGTTCCACGAGGATCATCATCCGTCGCTGTTTCTCAACCCTGATCAACAATCGTATCGCTGCTTTGGCTGCGGTGCGCGTGGCGATGCACTGACGTGGGTGATGGCGCGAAACGGGTGGACGTTTCGAGAGGCGCTGGCGTACCTGGCAAATCTGGTGGGTGTGCAGATGAAAGCGACTGCCGTCCACCCGGTGGAGGCCCGTGGACGGACGCCGCGACCTATCCCGTCAGCGCCGCCGGTTGTGCCCCCTGACGCGACGTGGCAGGCGCGAGCCAGGCTGATCTTGGAACGTGCCCAAGCAGTGCTGTGGTCGGACGCGGGCAGCGTGGGACGGGCGTATTTGCAGGCACGGGGGTTACGGGAAGATACGTTGCGCGCGTGGGGCTTGGGCTGGTGTCCGCGCGATGTGTTCGATTCGCCAGAACGGTGGGGACTCACGGGCAAACGCATTTATGTACCGCGTGGCGTGGTGATTCCGCATTTTGTTGGCGACGAGGTGTGGGCATTGAAGGTGCGGCGTTTCGTGGGCGATGCTCTGGCTACGGCTGACGCTGGCGGCAAGTACGGCGGCCTACGCGGGGGGCAGATCGCGCTGTATGGGGCGGAGAAACTACAAGGTGACCGTCCCTTGTTCATCGTGGAAGCAGAACTGGACGCGCTGCTCTTGTGGCAGGCGGCGGGTGACCTGGTCGATGTCGTAGCCCTGGCTGGAGCAGGCCGGACGTTGCCAGCGCAATGGCTGGCGCGGTTGTTGCCGTATACGCGCATTTTCGCGGCGCTGGATGCGGACAAGGCCGGGACGTTGAACGCCACGCGGTTGGCGGCGTTGTCGGCGCGGGTGACGCCGGTGCGTGTGCCGGAGGGCAACGATATGACGGAGTATCACCAGGCCGGCGGCGATGTGCGGGCGTGGGTGATGGCGGTGGTCGGCGACGACACGCGGTTTCCATTGCGGGTGGTGATCCCGCCGGACGAGGCGCGGATGCCGGGGCTGGCGGTGCCGGCGGGGAGGTGGCAACGGCTAGGCGACGGGAGCATTGTGGTGGTGTATGCGTCGGCGGAGGAGATGGACGTGTGCAGGGAGGCGACGTGGGTGTGCGGGGGAGGGGCAGAGGTAGTTTCGTGTTGATGACGGAGAATACTGGTGCGGCTGGTTCTTTCCGGCAGGTGATGCTGTGCGAGTATGCACCGTTCGCCGGCGCAGGCGGGGAGCCGGAGCGCAACGATTGCCCTGAATGTCACGGGGAGCGAGCGGTGCGATACCCGGTGTGTCAGCCGGCAAGTGGATGAGGGTGTGGTGAGAGTAGAGAGATTAAAGTCGGGGCCTAACTTCCGATGCCGAGTCTTAATGGATTGAGGAACACCTTATGCCGCTTCGAGAGCGCGGTCTCAATCTCTCTTGCCCTTTCCCTATCCCAAGCTATACTAAACCTATCGCGAAAATATCCCGGGACATTGATGTATTACCTTGTTTTTGCGCAAACAGAGCGCATTTCTATTCTTTAACGCAAACACAGGCACTTTCTAATCGCGTTTAGTGGCCTGTACAGTACTTTTCCAAGCATATAGCCAACTCCTGTACAAACTGCTTTTGACTTAGCTCCACGCGCAGCAGTTGCCCGTCCACAAAATGCAGGGTGCCCGGAAAAGCCAATAAATGGCGTACAATCCGTTTGATGCCGTAATCTGCAAAGATACTGTCGTGTAATGCGCGCCAGTTGAAATCAGCCAGTAAGTTGTGCGCCAAATCACCGAGTAGAATGTACACTTTTTGCCCGGCGAGACTATTGTTTTTGATATTCTAAAAGGAACGCACCTCGGGCGAAAATGATGCTCGAAAAGGATCGCACCTAAGCTGAAAACTCCGCTATGATCAGGAGTAACCTGAACTGAGCGGAGGACAAGGATGTTGACCGTGGAGAAACAAGAACAGATACGACGAGCCTATTTCATCGAGGAAAAGAGCATCCGCGCCATTTGCAGTGACTTGCACTGCGCGGCCAACACGATCCGCCTACGCTGGGCATCACTACGCCACCACCGCCGCCCTATGACGCCCAGCCTGTAGCCCTTTTCGATCATCAAACGTGATCCTTTTCAATCATCATTCTGACGCCCTAACTCACCAACTGCGTCCCTTTTCGATCATCAAATGCGTTCCTTTTCGCTTGACAAAAACATTACTGGTAGATGATTTTGTTCAAGAAATTTGCTCTAGATTGCCCATAAATCTGACCGTGGGTGAGTGGAACTGGTATTTGCCGGAAGAAGAATACCAGCAGACTTGCACAAATTCAGCCTCGCAAAATTAAGATAATTGTAACTCTATAGCGAAGCTTTTATTATGTATTCATGTATTGGGAGGGGAATTGTGAAATCAAAAGTTTTCTCATTAGTAATCGTTTTAACTTTAATGGCATTTTGGATCGGATGTAATTGGATAAATGCTAAATCACCCACTTCTATGCCTTCCCATCCTACCATAGCCCCAATTACTGTAACTTTCGAACCACTAGATATCAATGAACCCAATGTCTTGAATTATCAAGATGCATGGCTTGCATACATATCTAATGATGGCGATGTAAAGTTGGTAGACTTCAATGGAACCAAACATAAGCAACTAACAACTGATGGCGGTAATTCATACCCAAGTTGGTCAAGGGATAGTTCCAGGCTGGCCTACATTCACGAGGGTTCAGAAATATGGGTTTATGACATGTCAACTCAGACAAAAACCCGTGTCCATAGAGCCGAGAGGCCCCTGGATAGTAACTGTTTATTTAGGTACATTCAATGGTCCCCCAATGGCGACGGAGTTTTCTACCATGCAAATTGTGGTGGGCCCACCATGAATTATATCAACTTTGTTGAGTTAGGGGCCAATGAATCTCCGTATTCTGGATTTGAAGTATGGGCGTACCCCTCTCATGCAATTTCTCCTCAAGGCGATCTTTTGGCATATTGCGTTTTTAGTAATGCAGACCCATGGGGGTGGGGTATAGCTATACACAATTTCAATATATCTAGTAAGTATGCCCCATTGTCTGTACAAGATGAATATAAGATAGAAGGTCCCTCCGATTATGAAATCTTACCTCTCCAAGATGCATACAAAATATCAGGTATCTCCTGGAAACCAAACAGTGAGATGCTCACATTTTACGCAGAATCA
>Ga0209312_1001821_pt1 | contig 14970 bp, 19 predicted proteins | sample BioC13SIPDNA_4_FD_185744 | JGI IMG/M metagenome (GOLD analysis project Ga0209312, IMG submission 185744) | Anaerobic biogas reactor microbial communites from Washington, USA - Biogas_R1_B C13 SIP DNA (SPAdes) (version 2) | ecosystem: Engineered > Bioreactor > Anaerobic > Unclassified | place... | reverse complement strand
TGCGCGAGCACGAGATCGAAGCGTTCCCTACCGTGCGGGCCGTCCTCTGCGGCTCCGAGAACCTCTACCCCTGGCAGAGGAGCCTGCTTGCCGGGGCTTTCGGGTGCCGGGTCTTCTCCTGGTATGGGAACTCCGAACAGACCGTTCTTGCCGGGGAGTGCGAGGAGAGTCCTCACTACCACATCTTCCCCGAGTACGGCATCGTCGAGCTGATCGGGCGGGACGGCCGCCCCGTCGAGCGACCGGGGGAGGCCGGCGAGGTGGTCACGACGAGCCTCATCAACCCCATCTGCCCCCTCATCCGCTACCGGACCATGGACGTTGCAGTCCTCGGGGAGGGGCCGTGCTCCTGCGGCCGGAACTACCCGCTGCTCGAGAAGGTGGAAGGGAGGGTCCAGGACTTCATCGTGACAAAGGATCGCCGGCTCATATCGATGACGGCGGTGAACATGCACTCGGGCGTCTTTGACAACGTTGCGCAGTTCCAGTTCTACCAGAAGGTGGAGGGCGAGGTCCTCATGCGGATCGTGAAGAGACCGGGGTATACGGAAGCGGATACGGAGCAGATCCTCAGTGAACTCGAAAAAAAGTTCGAAGGCGGCGTGGATGTGGCCATCCGCTTCGTTGCGAAGATCCCCCGTACCCGGCGCGGCAAATACCAGTTCCTTATACAGGACCTGCCGCCGGACCGGTGCGGCCTGCTGGAGCAAGCGTGCGGGGACGAATCAGGCTGACGGCGGTCGGCGATATATGGCTGCAGACAGCGGGCGGCCGGCACCCGTTCGAGGAGGTCGGCCGCCTCGTCCGGGATAAGGACATTCTCTTTGGCAACCTGGAGACCGCACTCTCGGAGACCGGCGAGCGCGCCGAGAAGCACCACGTTATCGCGACATCCCCGGATGCCGCCCGCTACCTGGCGGATGCCGGGTTCGATATCCTCAGCGTGGCCAACAACCACGCAGGCGACCTCGGCGCCGAAGGTTTCCGAAACACCCTGGATGCCCTCACGAGCCGCGGCATCCTCCCCGTCGGGGATAGGCGGGAGCCGGCCGTCATCGAGAGGAACGGCGTATCGGTCGGGTTTATAGGCTACGCGACGGGGAGATCGCCCCGCGGCGTCTCGATCAACCGGCTGGTCGAGGAGGATGTCGTCCGGGATATCGCGTCGCTTGCCGGAGAGTGCGACCATATCGCCGTCTCGCTGCACTGGGGAGTCGAGATGGCCCCCTACCCGTCCCCGGCCCAGATCGATCTCGCCCGCCGTCTCGTCGATGCGGGCGCCACCCTGATCCTCGGGCACCACGCCCACACCATACAGGCAATCGAGCGCTACCACGGGGGGCTCATCGCCTACTCGCTCGGTATGTTCCAGTTCGACCCCCGCTGGCCCCACAACGTATCGGAGGAGGCTATCATGCTCTCGGTCGACCTCTGTGCCGGTGGCGTCGTCGGGGAGCACAGGACGACGCCGCTCGTCGTCGGCGGCGACTTCGTGCCGCGCCCCGCAGAGGACGAACGTATCCTCTCCTTCGTCGACGATATATCTCGGCCGGTCGCCGATGGGACGCTCACCTGGAGCCGGTGGTTCGAGGAGGTCGCGCCGGCTTACATGCGGATGAACCTGGAGAGTTATCGCTACCGGGTGCGCAGGAACGGCATCCTCCCCCTCCTGGAGATGGGGGCCTGGTTCTGCACGCCGTTCTGCCTGAGGTGCTGCGCCGGGCTCGTCCGCCGGCGGTTTCGCCGGGAGCCGGTGCGGCGCTCCGGGCAGAGCGACGGGGAGTGAAGTGGCGGAGAGCTGCCGGCCGCCCGGGCCCGGGGCGCAAAACCCTCATTACAATTGATGACAGATAGAGAAGGAAGGAGTGTACACGATTTGTCTACGATACCAGAGGAAGAGTATATCGTCAAATGCACTTCCGCCTGTGCCGGGTGCAGTTCATCTCTCTGCCTGCGCTACGTGCTCAAAGCGGCCGGCCCGGACTCGGTCCTGGTCGTGCCCGCCTGCTGCACAAGCGTCATCCAGGGGATCTACCCGGGCACGGCGATGAACGTGCCCGTCTATAACATAGCGTTTGCCGCAGCCGCTGCCTGCGCCTCCGGCATGAGCGAGGCGTTCCGCGCGCTCGGGCGAAAGACCAACGTCATCGCCTACGCCGGCGACGGCGGAACGGCCGATATCGGCGTGCAAGCGCTCTCCGGCGCCCTGGAGCGCGGAACCGATTTCCTCTACATATGCTACGACAACGAGGCATACGGCAACACCGGTATGCAGCGGTCGGGCGCAACGCCGCTTGGAGCGCGCACCACCACGACCCCCGGCGGCAAACCCACGGCAAAGAAGGACCTCGACCGGATCGTCGAGGCGCACAACCCCCCCTACATGGCGACCGCCTGCAGCGCCTACCCCCTCGACCTCTACAAGAAGGTGAAGAAGGCGCTCTCGATACCGGGGCCCAAGTTCATCCACATACTCGCACCGTGCCCGCCGGGGTGGCGCTACCCCACGGAGAAGACGGTCGAGATGGGAAAACTCGCCGTGAAGACCGGGACGTGGATCCTCTACGAGCGCGAGTACGGGAGACTCACGATCAACGGCCCGTCGAAGACGGCGATGAGGCGGCCCGCGCCGCTCGAGGATTACATAAAGGGCCAGGGCCGGTTCAAGAACCTGAGCCCCGAGATCCTCGACCGGATGCGTCAGCAGATCGAACGGAACGTCCAGCGTCTTGCCCGCGAGGAGGCCGGCGCATGTTGACGATAGCGACCGGCAACAAGGCGGTGGCGGCCGCGGTGAAGGCCGCGCGGCCGGGTGTCGTTGCCGCCTACCCGATCACCCCCCAGACCGAGATCGTCGAGCAGATCGCCGAGTACGTCACCGACGGCGACCTCGAGAGCCGGTACATACCGGTGGAGAGCGAGCACTCGGCCATGGCCGCCTGTATCGGGGCGAGCGTCACCGGCGTGCGGACGTTCACGGCGACGAGCTCGCACGGCCTCCTCTACATGCACGAGATGGTCCACTGGGCGGCGGGTGCGCGCCTCCCGGTCGTGATGGCGAACGTCAACCGCGCCCTCGGGCCCGGGTGGAACACCTGGGCGGAGCATACCGACGCCTTCTCCCAGCGCGACACGGGCTGGCTGCAGGTCTTCGTGGGCACGGTCCAGGAGGCTTACGACGCCACCCTGATGGCGTTCAAGATAGCCGAGGACGAGCGGGTCCTTCTTCCCGTTATGGTCAACCTGGACGGGTTTTCGCTCAGCCACATAACGCAGGCGCTCGACACGGTGGATATCGGCGACTTCCTGCCGCCCTGCCACCTCCCGCACGCGATCGACACCGAGAACCCTCTCGGTTACGGCCCCATGACCGGGCCGGCGGACTACTTCCGGTTCCGCTGGGACATCGAGCGGTCGATGCGCGATGCCCGGGGCGTTATCGCGGAGGTCGAAGGGGAGTTTTGCGAGCGGTTCGGCCGCTCCTACGGCCCCACGGAGGATTACCGGTGCGAGGACGCCGACGTCGTCGTCGTCGCCATGGGAACGCTCGGGAAGGAGGCGGAGGTGGCGATCGACCGCCTCCGCGACGAGGGGATAAAGGCCGGGTCGATGCGCCTGCGCTGGTTCCGTCCCTTCCCCGACCTCGATCTTGCCGGCCGGGATGTCGTGGTCATCGACCGCGACTACTCGTTCGGCTTTGGGGGCGTGGTGGCGCATTCCATCCGGTCGAAGGCCGGCGTTTCGCCCTACAGCGTCATCGCAGGGCTCGGCGGCCAGGAGGTCACTTACAACGACATCGCGGACTTTGTCCGGGACCGGCGTCCCGGCGAGGAGACCTGGTTTGGGGTGAACGACCATGTATGAGATCAGGATTCATTCCCGGGGCGGGCAGGGCGGCGTCACCGCCGCAAAGCTCCTCGCCCTCGCGGCGTTCCGGGACGGGAAGTACGCGACCGCCTGCCCGTTCTACGGGGCGGAGCGGCGCGGGGCGCCGGTCGTCTCGTTCGTCCGGATAGACGGCGAACCGATCAAGATATACAGCCAGATCCACGAACCGGACCTCGTGATCGTGCTCGATACGAGCATTATGGACGTCGTGGATGTCCTGCAGGGGCTCAAAGCCGGCGGGACGGTCCTCTTGAACAGCGCTCACCCGATCACCGGGTGCAACGGGGCCTCTCTACACGTCGACCTGACCGGCATAGCGCTTGCCGAGAACCTGGTGGTCGCGGGAAGCCCCATCCTCAACACCCCGGTCCTCGGGGCGCTTGCAAAGATGGGGATCGTCACCCTCCCGTCGGCGGAGCAGGCGATACGCGAGATGTTTGCCGATGAACGGAACGTGAAGGCCGCCAGGGCGGCGTACGAGGAGTTGAAGGCATGAGGGAGAGACTTGCGCTCAGCAGGCCAAGAGAGGCCGCGTCGGGGAAGACGGGTTCCTGGAGGACGTTCCGGCCCGTGGTGGATAAAGAACTGTGCAACGCCTGCGGCCTCTGCGCCCAGTACTGCCCGGACGGCGTCATCGATGAGGAACTGAATATCGACCTCGACTACTGCAAGGGGTGCGGCATCTGCGCAAACGAGTGCCCGAAGCAGGCCATCGCTATGGTCAGGGAGGAGCGCTGACCTCCTCGTCGGCCAGGGGGCATTGCGCGATGTACTCGAGGTTGAACCGGTAGAAGTGCGCATAACCGCAGTTGCGGCACCGGGTCGTCATGTGGCCGCTCCCGACCGCGAGGTCGTGCGGCCCGGTAACCCCGCAATTTTTGCACGGCGCATCGGTCCTGACCTCCCAGACGTCGTAACGCCCGATCGGCGTGCAGGTCCCGACCGCCCCGGTGTCCTCGAACCGGGGGACGAATATCCGCGTCGCACCGCAGGCGGAGCAGACCACCTGCGCCTGTGCGGATACGGCTTTTATTATCTGGTCGGCGTCCTCACCGCAGTGGTAACAGTCGGTGCGGTGCCGGGTGAAGATGAACCGCTCGCTCATGCATGATACTCGACGAGCAGGAGATAAAACCTCCGCCCCCGGCAGGAGACAAGGATTAAATAGCACATCCGCCCCTCTGGTGTCGAGGTCATGATATGGCAGCGTTGAGAGTCGCACCCTACGTCTGTGCTTACTCGGATGAGAACGAAGAGAACCTTCACATCGAGATAGAGCTACCGGGCGTCGAGAAGAAGGATATAACGTTCAAGATGCAGGAGACGAGTTTCTCCATCGATGCGTCCCGCGGGGACGTCCGCTACGTCGGCACCTACGCGGTCGGCTGCCCGGTCGATACCAACCGGGCGAAAGCGACGTTCCGAAACGGCCTCCTGACCGTGGACGTTCCCTACGTACAGCCGGCCGCGGAGGAGACAAAAGAGATCCCCATCGCGGAGTGAGGGGAAACCCTCTCTTTTCTATCCGCCGGCGTCACCTTTATCAGCCTGTACCGGCACGTCAGGAGTATGACCCCGGAGAAGCCGGTGCAGGGGAGATCGCCACCGAACCGGCTGATACACGAACAGAGCCCCTACCTGCTCCAGCACGCCGATAACCCCGTCGACTGGCACCCCTGGGGGGAGGAGGCATTTGCGAAGGCGCGCAAAGAGGACAAACCGGTATTCCTCTCCATCGGCTACTCGGCCTGCCACTGGTGCCACGTCATGGAGAAGGAGTCGTTTGCCGACCCGGTGGTTGCAAAGCTCTTGAACGACGTCTTCGTCTGCATCAAGGTCGACCGCGAGGAGCGGCCGGATATCGACCAGATCTACATGGCGGCCGCCCACGTGCTGGCCGGGTCCGGGGGATGGCCGCTCACCATCCTCATGACGCCGGACAAAAAACCGTTCTTTGCGGCGAGCTACATACCGAAGGAGAGCCGCTACGGCATGACCGGCCTCCTCGACCTCATCCCCCGGATAAGCAAGGTCTGGCGGGACCGGCGAGGGGAACTCGAGGAAGCCGGCGACTGCGTGTTTGGCGCCCTGCAGAGCGCGCCCTCCCCGGAGGGCGATATACCCGACGCAGCGATCGACGAGGCCTACGAGACGTTCCTCCGCATATTCGATGAGGAGAACGGTGGGTTTGGGGACGCGCCCCGGTTTCCGGCCCCGCACAACCTGATCTTTCTGCTCCGCTACGCGCACGGGACCGGGAAGGAGCCGGCGTATGCGATGGCCGAAAAGACCCTGCACGCCATGCGGCAGGGCGGCATATTCGACCAGATCGGGTGGGGGTTTCACCGCTACGCAACGGACGTGGCGTGGGCCGTCCCGCACTTCGAGAAGATGCTCTACGACCAGGCGCTCCTCGCCATGGCGTATACGGAGGCCTACCTTGCGACGGGGAGGGAGGAGTTTGCCCGGACCGCCCGCGAGACGATCGCCTACGTCCTGCGGGATATGACCGGTCCCGGCGGCGGGTTCTACTCGGCGGAGGATGCGGACAGCGAGGGGGAGGAGGGGAAGTTCTATACCTGGACGAAGGCCGAGATACTCGACGTCCTCGGGGAGGACGGCGAGCGGTTCTCCCGTATATTCGGCATCGCGGATAGACCGGGCAGGCAGGTTCTCCGCCGCCGCCGGCCCCTCGCGTCATGGGCTCACGAGTTCTCGATGCCGGAGGAGGACCTTGCGTGGTTCGTCGAGGGTGCCCGGCAGAGACTCTTCCAGGCCCGGGAGCAGCGGGTCCGCCCGGCAAAGGACGACAAGATCCTCACCGATACGAACGCCCTCATGATCGCCGCCCTTGCCGGGGCCGCCCGGGCCTTCGACGACCCGGGCTACCTGGCGGCGGCGGAGAAGGCGCTTGCGTTCGTACTTGAGAACCTGCGCGACGAGGACGGGCGGCTCCTCCACTGCCGGGGCGTTGCGGCGACACTCGACGACTACGCCTTCATGCTCCGCGCCCTCATAGAGGTCTACGAGGCATCGTTCTCCCCGGCGTATATCAGGACCGCGGTCGATCTCGCGCGCGACATGATCGCCCGCTACCTGGACCGCGGCGGGTTCTTCTTCACGCCGGACGACACCGATCTGCCCGTCCGGCAGAAGACGGTGTACGACGGGGCGGTCCCCTCCGGGAACGGCGTGGCCATGCATGCGCTCTTCGTCCTCGGCCGGATGACGGCGAACCTCGAGCTTGAGGCGGTGGCGGATGGGGTTTTGCGCGCTTTTGCCGGCGCTGTCCGGAAGGCGCCTGCCGCCGCCCCCGGTTTCCTCACCGGCCTCCTCTTCATGCGGGGGCCGGGTTTTGAGGTGATCATCGCCGGCGTCCCGGGCGCGGAGGATACGCGCGCCCTGGTCGGCGCCGTCCGATCGCGCTACACGCCCGAGGCCGTCGTCATATTCCGGCCCTCCGATGAGGAAGAGCCTGATATCACGCGGGTTGCCGGGTTCACCCGGGACGTCGTGGCTATCGGGGGGAAGGCGACGGCGTACGTCTGCATCAACTACGCCTGCGACATACCGACGACCGAGCCGGCCGAGATGCTCCGGCTCCTTGCGTCGCGGGAGAGGCCGCCGGAGCCGGTGATATGAACGCGAAAACGTTTGCCGCCCTTGCGGGGGCGATGCGAAAGGATGCGGCCGTGGGGCAGAAGACCGTCTCCGGCCTCCTGAACTGGAACGGCGGTGCGCACTCGACGATGATCGTACGAAACTTCGTCATCCCGGCCGACGAGCCGGCCGCCCTCGGCGGGACCGACCGGGGGGCAAGCCCGATGGAGCTGGTGCTCGCGGGGCTCATGTCCTGCGTCGCCGTATCGATCGCTTACAGCGCGGCGGAGGAGGGAATCGACCTTCACGCGATTGCGATCGACGTCGAGGGCGATATCGACCTGAGAGGGCTCTTTGGGGTTGCCGACGACGTGCGGCCGGGGTTTGAGGAGATCCGCCTTATCGTCAGGGTGGATGCCGATGCGTCAGAAGAGACGATCGAGGACCTCGTGCACCGCGGCTACCGGCGCTCGCCGGCCGTGGATTCGCTCACGGGCCGGGTGCCGGTCAGGGTCTGCATCGGGCGGGAGGGTGTCTGATAGCGGTGTCTTCGGCACCGGGGAGATGGACGGCTCCGGTTCGGCGAATCTTCTCGCCCGCCGGGCAGGCCCGGGATACCGGGTTCTTTGAGCGGATGTTTCGTATCGCAGCAGCCGCCGAAAAGGCGATAAAGGCCGTCTACCAGAGACATGGGGCCGCTTTGCCCTCCGGGCAGCCGGCCTCTGTTCGGTCGCACGCAGCCTCGACCGCCTGTATACCCCGGAGGAAGCCGGCGTATATCCCGGAAGGGTTTTCCCCGGAGGAAGCCGGCCGACTACTTCGCCGGGATGATGCAATCAGTGGCGCGGAAAGAGTTTTTCAACTCTGTGACAATCTTCTGGCCTGGTACGGAACTCGTCCGGCAACGACTGCAGGCGGCGGTGGAGAGGTTCGTGGAGGACGAAAACATCCTCCGCGCCACCCTCTCCAGTTCGTTTGCTGGCGGCAGGGCTGTTTCCGGGAGTGATCTCGAGGTTCTTGCGCGCGATTGATCGCCCCCCTCGAGCGGATTCCCGCCTACCTCCCGTACTGCTCCGGCATCGGGATCGATCTCTTCCCCTCCACGGTAGACGAGGTTGACAACTCCCTTGCCAGCCGGGCGGCGGGGATAGGTAATTTGCTCTTCTCCCGATGAAACGAAAGGGTTAGGGCAACTCGATCTCCGATGTCGCGATCCGCGGTAAGTACCGGTAGTGGTGGTGGGCGTAGTGATTGCTTTGCTACCTTCTCGACACAAGGCTCTCCATCCGGTCGATGAACTGCTCCGTCAGGTCCAGAACGCTCTCGATCTCATCGGGGAGAGGTGCGGGACTGAACGAGTACTGGCTCTCCTCACGTCTCTTTCGCATTCGCGAGAAGAGCGATAGCCATCGGGGGTCGAGTCTTCCTGCGGTGACGTAAGTACCGAGGTACTGTTCGAGGCAGTAGTGGCTCTTCTCCCGGATGCCGTCCGCGAAAAGGACGGATCTGCCGGCATGGAACCAGGCGAAGTAGAGGCCGTTCATCGCCAGCCGGGTGGTGCCGATGGCCCCGGATTGCCGCGCCTCGTCAAGGTAGGCGCGGGCGAGGGCGATTGACCGGCATGCTTTTTCGTATGAGGGTTCCACGGTCTGCAGTTTCTTCGCCGCAAAGCAGTCGTCAAGTGGTCGCAAAGTCAACACCTGCAAGGGTGAGATGTCCTGTTATCAAGGCCGTATAGAACGGCCGGTCGTGTTCTCGGAGATACCGCACCCTATCGGGGGTGAGGATGAAGATGTTGACCTCGCAGCGGGTATGCGCTGCGATAGTCCCTTCGAGCTCCGCCGCCCGGATCTCGGTATCGGGGCTTGCGGTATCGACGAGAACCCAGAGGTCGAGGTCGCTCTCTGTGGTGTTGGTGCCGCCGGCCCAGGATCCGTAGATCCCGATCCCTCGCGCCCACTCCGGCAGAGCGATCGTGTCTTTGAGGAGATCGAGGTTGAGGAGGCGTTTGATGGCCGGCCACAGGGGCGTATCGCCCCTGATAAATGTTCGTTTCTCCCGCCTGAGCAGTCCCTCGCTGACGAGCGTATTGAGGTAGCCGGAGGCAAGCCCCTTGGAGACGCCGGTGGCGATGGCGACCGCTCCGACCGTGGCCGATTGCCTGAGGCTGACGTGGCGGAGGATGCGGATGCGCTCCTCCGTCCTGAAGATCTCGGAGAGCATGATCTCGAGGAGACTGTTTGTGATGGAGGGAGATGTTGTTTTCGATCCGTGAACAATGTGTTCATGTTTCACGAACACGATCTGCCTTACGGCCGGCGGAGCGCCGGGTCGTCCACTTCTGTTTCATGGGCCGTATCCCCGCACACACTCCTCGAACGGGCGAACTTTGCCGGCCCGTATCTCTTCAAAGGCTTCTTCGTGGGTTCATTAGAACGTTGCTCTGGATCGTACGCCGTTGTCCTGGAGGCGATTCAACGTCTCGCCGCAGGTCTCCCGCGGATGTACCATCCAGGCGGCCCCTGGTCTCCGGTCGAGGTTGAATCGCCGTCACCGCAATGCCTGTAGAGTTGTACGAGGGACAAATAGCTCCAACGGCCCCCGCCGGCAACCACGTCACCGGCAAAATAATGTCATTGCAACGATTATCACTATCTATGCCCGCACGCCCGGATGATTCCGACGGTATCCGTGTGAGCCGCGCGACCCCGGCCGGAGAAGGAAAACATGACACACGATGATGTAATCTCTCAGACGGCCGACGATGAGAACTGGGATGTTGAAAGACTGGATGCCGATCTGGATATAATCGAGAAGAAGTCTAAGTTTTACTCCCTCGACGAGGTCTTCAAGGGTATATGAACTGTCGGCAACTTAGCTCGCTACCAGCGTATCGGTCCTCCGGGTCATCCACCCTGTCGGGATAACTCACCGAGGAGGTCGTCTATCGAGGATATTTCTCTGTATCGCCCGGCGGCGATATCCTCTTCGCTCGCCTGAATCGTCACCGTCGTCTCGGGGTTGCTCAAGATCTCGATGGTATCGAGGAGGGCATCGAACCGCCGGACCATTGTCTCCTGGATCTTCTCTATCTCGATATGGAGTTCATCGATGGTGGCAGCCGGAGTCATGACTGGTAGCCATTGTCAGCGCGTCGTTAAATGTATTTCGATGAGAGCTGCGCCCCGCTCCGCCCTCCATCGCACCCCGGGATCCCGTACCAGCCGATCGTGGGGTGGTTTGCCTCCCGGTCCTCATCGAGGAGAACATTCTTGCTCAGCCCTGCCCATAGGCATCTGTCCGGATCGTGGACCGGAACGCTCCCCGGTGTGCTTTCCGTTATCCATGGACCGTTGTGGGGATGGATGCCACGGCAGGTATTCTCGTGGGGGGAACTCTCCCCCGAGCACCGGAGAGAGGCGCTGGACTTTGTTGCGTATCTCCTCGAGAAGCGGGCCAGACCGCTCCGGCAGATCCGGGCAGGGGGGGTTTAGCCGATACCGGGATACCTCTGCACCGCTCTCGATCTGCAGAGAGTCGCCGGAGATGAGGCCGGAACTGGCTGGAGAAGATGCGTTGCGTGTTCACCGGTATATGGAAGGGCACGAAGAGCTACCATAGCGCGGGCACGAGATGATGCGAGTGGCAATTTAGCTTGCGGAGGAGAAGCATGAACTGCCGCAGAGGATCTTCTCGCCCTTCGCATCGCAGTGACAACTGCTCGCCGCACAAACATCGTTCTATATTGTCGCCGGACACACCTATCGAAGTGATCGAGCATGATCGTCGAGTTCAAGACGTATTTCTGCGACGGATGGTGGGGAGCACATGCAACCGAACACTCCATCTATACTCAGGGGAGAACTGTCGGTGATCTCATCGATAACATCTTAGAAGCAACCGAACTTCATCTCAAAGAGGAGCTTGAGAGAGGTGAACCGATCACCATCATCACCGCGCCCGAGCCCCTGACTGTGGCAACACCCGATCTGCCGGTCATCAGGTTTGAGTACAGGGCCGATCTCGCCCGCCGGTTGTGAGCGGACAATCCGGAAAGCCGCACCCGGGAGCCTCGGGCCGGTGCCCCGGGGATGGACGGCTCCGGTTCGGTGAATCTTCTCGCCCGCCGGGCGGCGGAGGTTCTGCTCTTCTCCTGGTGAGGCAATCGATCTCACAGCCCGCGGTACGCATTGCGACGGTGACGGATGTAAAGGATGACGATCTCCTGCTCCGCGTGATGCACGGCGTATACGATCCGGTAATCTCGGACCCGGTAGAGATGCTCTGCCCCGCTTGGCCTGCGTACGCCAAACGGCGTGGGCGTTCCGGAGAGATCCTCTATCTTCTGGAGAATGCGCAGAATCACATCGCGCGGCAACGCCGCAATATCTCTCTCGACACCCGTCTTGATACGAACTGCGTATCCTGCCATTACCGCTCGTATCGTTTCCTGAACTCACCGAACTCTATGGTCGGTTCCTCGCGGCGTTCCGCTACAACAGCAAGGTCGTGAAGGTCTTCCTGCAGTTGTTCGTACTCCTGCAGGGGGGAGGATCACCGCGACCCGGTTCCCGTGCTCATCAACAACATACTGCTCTCCCGATGCACTCATATGCTTTCATTTCTCTATGGGGCGCAGGGACTATCAATCTTCGTTTGCACCGCCAAAATGCCACCCGGCAGGCAGCCCTCACCCGTGGGAAGCTTATGATGACGCTACTGCGACGTCGTTAAAGATAATGTTCACTCCAAGTCGGCGAAAATCTCTCCGATCTTAGCGGAGGTTGTGGCGTGCAGGTTAACCGGACTTTACCTACACCGTCAATTTCTTCAACCAGAGGCATATTCATCAGAGACACCATGAACGCCACAAAGCGCATCATTGCCGGGGAAGAGGTCTCTTCAGGGGGCCGGGGATGACCTTCCCGGAACCGATTACGAAAAGAAGCGGCGGCTCGTTGAAGATATCCAGGAGACAGACGAACTCGTGGAGGTTCCGTTGCCGGCTACCCTGTCCTCCCCGGCCTGGATTGAGCCATAGCATGCGATCTGGTGTGCGGTTGAGGCGCGGCCCTTATTCGCACCGGCCGGCACGATCCATCCACGAAATCTTTGATCTCTCCCCCTCCCGTACACTGTGAAACCATCCAGCCGATCGGGATATATACCACCGCGGTAGTACAGAGTGGTATGTCCGAGACATCATCGATCAGGATCTCGACCGAGTTGAAATCCCGGCTCAACGACCTGAAGGTGCATCCCCGCGAGACGTATAACGACCTGATCGGGCGGCTCGTTTCTCACGCCCGTGAAAGCCAGCCGCCCGCCTGTGTTCCCCTGATCTACGTCCGGGTGCACGGTGAGATCCGGGAACTTGCCAATCCTATCGAGTTGTGCGTCGAGGTCGAGGATGGAGAGTACATCCTGTACAACCATGCATACCGCCTGCTTGCAGTTGCCCCGGATCTGCATGAAGGCCTTATGGAGATCACCGCCGAGTTTGAGACGAACTGGAATGATTTTGTGGAGCGGGATGAGAGCGGCCTTACCGGCGGCGCCCTTCAGTTCCGGAAAAGACTTCTTGCGCTCATTTATGGTGAGTCCTGATGGGCTCGCGGAAGAACTACGTTATCGTCAAGCGGCTCACCCGGAAGGGCTTCCATGCGGAGATGTCCGGGCACATCAAGCTGACGTTTTGCTACAACGGTCGCGATACCGCCATCCGCACCTGGGTCAGCCACGGGAAGAAGGAGATCAGCGATAGGCTGCTCTCCCTCATGGCCGAGCAGCTCGCCCTCTCCCGGCAACGGTTCGACGATCTGGTGGACTGCCGGCTTGACGGGGAGGGGTTGGCTGCACTCTACGAAGAGTCTGGCCTCCTCTGACAGAGGGATACGTTGTGCCGGCAAAAGCGGAGTCACGTGGGATACGTATCGCGGATCGTTCACACCCGGATGCCCTCGGCCAGGGCCCGGAGGATGAACGGGTTTTCGCCCCGGACCAGTTCGGCGAACTCTTCTTCGGTGTAGCAGAGCGGTTCGATCGGGAGGTCGGTCAGACCGAGGATGGTTGCCGCCCGGCTTTGTGGGGCCGTTCGCGGAAATCCCCGACGACGATGAGGTCGATATCGCTCCCTTCGTGGAAGTCGCCGCGGGCAAACGACCCATACAGGATGATGGCGGAGATGCGTCTGTGTGCCCGGATCGTCTCTGCGAGATCCCGGACCTGCTCGATAACTGAAAGAGCGCTCGCCTCGCGGCGCTGCAGATCGAGTCCGCGTATCCGATGCATTCCCCGGCATCCTCCCCGTTGTAGGACGGCGTTAGATTCCCCACGATGCTGTCCGGGTAACGGGTCATGATGTAGGCGCTGTCGAGTGCCTTCGCTCCACCCTTCAGCCTCCGTCATCACACTCGCACGGAATCTCTCGCTCATCCACTCGACGGAGACCAGATCCACTTTTCTCAAGAAGAGGTCCTCAAGAAAATCTCCCAGATCCAACAGATTCTCATACGTGTCCATTTCCGGGCGGAATGAGTAGATGATATCCAGATCCGACTCCGGCGTATCCTCCCTGCGCGACACGGAGCCGAAGATACCGATCGTCTCGATGCCGTATCTCTCCCGGAGGACCGGAAGCTCGCGCTTGATGCGGGCCAGGACTTTCGGCTTGATGGATTGATATTCTTTCACCCTCGATCACCTCCGGGATTGCCGATGAGAACTCTTTGCCGTCACAGGATATGAGATTTTGCCGGCAGGGGGTTGGCCTCTGTCTGGAGATGTTCTACGAAATGTGACCGGATCAATTCTTTCGACAGTGTCGAAAGAATTCTCTTACCGCAGGGTGCTCGATCTTGAGGATATCCCTGCCTGCCGATTCGATCTCTGGTATGCTGGTACAACAGAACCCGTTCGACGTTCATCGCAGTCGCAGCGCCGAAAACACGGGCCTGGGGGATTTTTTGGAATGCGCACAATTGCTGCGATATCCTTTTCGACCAGACACGGATGCGTACCCGGCCATTACTGCTCGTACCGTTTCTTGAGCTCACCGAACTCGATGGTCGGTTCTTCACACCGCTCCGCTACAACAGCAAGGTCGTGGAGGTCTTCTTGGAGTTGTTCGTACTCCCGCAGGGGAAGGATCACTGCGATCCGGTTGCCGTGCTCATCGACGATGGAGTGTTCTCCTGGTACACCCATATGTTCCTCTTTCTGGGTGCAGGGACTATCAATCTTCGTCTGCTCAGCCCGAGTGGGGAGGAGTCATCGCCGGCACTCTTCACCATCTCAATGGAGGCTGGTTCCGGGGATGGTCAGGACGACCCTGGCAGGAACTGCCCCAGGGGAAGCACGCTCGCGATCCTTGTATGAGCCAGGATTGTGTCGGTGTGATGGACGATGTGGTTGTAGTCGCCGGAGACATAGGCAAGACCGGGGACGGTCAGAGCAACATCGTGTGCGTCGAGAACCACCGTG
>Ga0209312_1001813_pt1 | contig 14990 bp, 11 predicted proteins | sample BioC13SIPDNA_4_FD_185744 | JGI IMG/M metagenome (GOLD analysis project Ga0209312, IMG submission 185744) | Anaerobic biogas reactor microbial communites from Washington, USA - Biogas_R1_B C13 SIP DNA (SPAdes) (version 2) | ecosystem: Engineered > Bioreactor > Anaerobic > Unclassified | place... | reverse complement strand
AAAGAGATTCAATATCTCCGATTTTCTCGGGGCATTTGGCGAAGGCTCTATAGAAGAGTTTGAAGAGTTTGAAGAAGAGGCCCAGATGTGATCTTTCTAGATACAAATGTGCTATACAGCGTTTTAGGACGAAATCAGGGCTAATCCCCGCCTTTTCAAAGGCGGGATACAGCCCGTACTTATAGACCAAAAGACTCATTAGCCGGCACAGCATATTAATATCATAATGGCTAAAGTGTTTCGGTATAGACTCAGACCGACAAAAGCTCAAGTTACAAAACTTAATGAGCAGCTAGAGCTTTGCCGATGGGTCTACAACGAAACGCTGGCTATGCGAAAGAATGCATTCGAGCAAGAAGGCAGATCAGTAAGCTACTTTGAATCCAAGAGAATGCTTCCAATTTGGAAAGAGTCTAAGCCGGAACTGAGATCTGTTTATTCTCAGGTTCTGCAAGACGTTGTTCTCAGAGTTAATCTGGCTTTCAAGGCATTCTTTCGCAGAGTTCAATCAGGCGAAAAGCCTGGCTATCCTCGTTTTAAGGGAAAGAACAGATACGATAGCATCAGTTATCCTCAAAGTGGTTTTTCCATAGACGGTGATAAACTCTGGTTATCCAAGATAGGAGATATCAAATTCAAGTTGCATAGGCCTATCGAAGGATTTGTTAAAAGGTTAACCATTCATCGATCTGCTACCAATAAATGGTATGTCTCTTTCCTGGTCGAAGAGTCGATTGATCATGTTATTGAACCTTCTGATAAGGTAGTTGGGATTGACGTGGGGATTACAAACTTCGCTGTATTGTCTAATGGCGAGTTCATAGAAAATCCTCGGTTCCTCTTAGCAGATGAAGGAATGCTCAAGAAAGCCCAAAGCAAACGCGATAAGCTGCCCAAAGGTTCTCAAGAGAGAAATAAAGCAAATAAATCAGTCAACCATCTCTATGAACGGATTGCTAACAGGCGAGAGGATTTTGCTCAGCAACTCAGTCACATGCTTGTAACCTCTTATGGCATAATATGTTTTGAAGACTTGAATATAAAAAACATGACTCAAAATCACAACCTGGCAAAAAGCATTCTGGATGCATCATGGAACAAGCTTGTACAATACACTTCATACAAAGCGGTAGAGGCTGGTAGGAAGGTTGTACTTGTCAATCCATTGAATACATCTCAGATGTGCTCTTGCTGTGGTCAAACAGTCAAAAAGGATCTATCCGTCAGAGTCCATAGTTGTCCCTATTGTGGATTGTCGATGGACAGAGATCTTAATGCAGCTAAGAACATTCTCAGACTGGGGCTACAGTCTGTGGCGAAAGCCTAGATGCCCGCCAATTCATTGGCGGGAGTGGTCACTGCAAACGAAATTCAGCAAATCCGCTCAAGAGATAATTTTGATGCCATCCGATCTGGCGACATCATCAACGGTTTTGAGCGAACTAGTCTTCGTATCCCTTCGCAAGCTCAGCAAAGAACGATATGGGACCAAGAACTACTCCGAATTTCGCAAGGCCATTGTTCAAAGAGGTTATGGTCCCTTTAAGGAGGATTTGGATCTATTGTTCAGGCTTATTGAAGAGCGGGAGGTCTCAATTCTTCCTATTAATGATGACCTGAATGAGTGGAAGGGTATCATGATCAGATACAATTTATTGCCCAATGATGCATTGATCGCTTCCACCTGTCTTAAGCATGAGATCTCCAAGATTGCCACATTTGATAGTGACTTCTCAAGAGTTGATTGGCTGAAGATAATCGGTAAGAAGCAATGACATCTGTATTCTTCCTGATCGAAAGATGACTGTAGCCAAAAGCTCTGCTCGAACTCCAGGACCCAGTTCTAGAGCTTGAAAGCAGAGGTCATTCAAAAACTGCTAATACTCTTGAGAGTTTCCTGTTCTGCCTATGGAAATGCAGGTCATTTCACAATTCTCACGGCCTGGAGGAAAGGAGTTACACTCTCCTCACGAGTACGCCTCCAGCGTTCTCTGCTCTCCGGCCATCCTCGCCTTTGCCTTCCCCTGGCCCTTTGCCTCAGCCGGCTCATTGTAGATGCAGAACACACGGTCGGCCAATTCGGTCATCTTCTCTAGATGGGGATCCAGCGCAGGCGCATAGAGAAGAATGGTTGCCTCTCTGGAGGTCTGCTTGAGGGCCTGGGCCAGGTAGCCCACCATCCCCTGAGAGTCCTCGTAGAGTAAGGGGTCGTGCTCCACGATCAGAAAGCTGTGGTGGTTCTCCTCCAGTATGGTCATGAGCTGGAAGGAGGTAAAGGCTCGGCGCACGTCCAGCTCGGAGATATCCCGGTTCAGCCGGCTGAGGATGCGGGAGTAGTTGCCGCTGATGAAGAGGATCTTATAGCGCTGCAATTCAGGGTGGCTGTTGATGGCTCCGGCCATCAGCTCCACCGGGGCGACCAGGACGTTGAAGGCCTCGGGGAGGAGGGAGACGGGCGGGCAGAGTTCGATCTCCATGATGGAGAACAGGGTGCTTTGGGGATATCAGGGCGAGGCAAGGGGGCGGGGCGAAAGTGAAGCATTTTGGCCACACAATCCCCCATCTGCTCAACGTGATTTATGAATCTCTGGTTAAGATCCTAAGATCCTAAAATCATTCTCGCTTAATCTGCGTGTCGAAAACGCAAACCAAGACCAAGGTTTATTTAGATCCGGATAATCTCGATCTTGGCCAGGAACGGGTTACGTGAGATCGCCGTGAGGGAGCTGAAGGCTCGCGGGGCGAGGGCGGGCAATGCAGAGATCCAGGCGGGATGGTGATGGAGGCGCTGGGTGTTTTCAAGGTGAAGAGGGAGGCAAAGGGCAAGGAGCATGAGTACCAACCGAGATGAGCAGGGCAAGACGCTCAACGTATGGTGGCTGCAAGAAGGTGAGTCGAGAGGCGGCGCTGTCCATGGCACAGAGATTGGAGGCGAAACAGATGGTTATCGAAAACCACAAGAAAAAGACAAATAAAGATGGCCAATAAATTGAGAAATGATTTAAAATAATCAATATATCAAATTAAGGTAAAATCATTATCAAAAACACTCAAGTAGAAAGCTATATACTCATAGGATCATTGAGGTATTGGGAGACAAATCGCATTGCAAAACGAATTCACGGTTTTAGACGTGTTCTCAGGAGCAGGTGGGCTATCTGAGGGTTTTTTTAGAGAGGGATTCGAATTTATCTCCCATATTGATAAGGATAAAAACGCATTATTGACATTGGAGACGAGATCGATCTATCATACACTTAGCAGGGCTGGAATGGAAGATACCTATTTTAGATATATCAGAGGCGATATCTCCAGGCAAGATCTTTTAAGAGAATGCAAGCTGCAATCAGAGCAAATACCTTCCGGAATAATAAATATAGAATTTAATTCAATCACAAAAGATAAAATCTTATTAGAAATCGATAAATGTAGACGAAAATCAAATTTTAAAAAAGTAGATATAATAATAGGTGGTCCACCATGCCAAGCTTATTCTCCTGCAGGTAGGAGCCGTGATCCCCAGAGAATGCAGAATGATACACGTAACTATCTCTATCGATATTATTTAGGAATAATAAAATCTTTCAAACCTGCGATATTTGTTTTTGAGAACGTTCCCGGGATGAAAAGCGCAAAAGGCGGAGATATTTTCAACAATTTTAAAACAGAAGCAAGAGATTGCGGATATGTTGTAGAAGATAAACTTCTTGATGCTCAGAATTTTTTTGTTCTCCAAAAAAGGGAACGTTTGATCATAATAGGATGGCGATCCGAATATGATCTCATGTATCCCTTATTTGCACCAAAAGAACATGATTATGCAGTTTCCAGCCTGTTAGAGGATCTCCCACCACTTAGTCCGGGAGAAGGTAGTGAGGGGCCTCAAAACTACCGAAGCCCTCCATCAGAATACCTCAAAAAAGCCAAAATTAGATCGGATAAAGATGTCCTCATTCAGCACAACGCTCGAAACCACAACGATAGGGATAGAACCATTTATAGACGGGCCATAGAGACGTGGAATAACGAGCATCGTAGGATAAGATATAATGAGTTGCCCGAAGAACTTAAAACGCATAAAAATAGGAACTCATTCAAGGATAGATTCAAGGTCGTCGAAGCAGATCGCAAGTATTCTCATAGTATACTAGCTCACCTGTCGCAGGATGGACATTATTTTATACATCCTGACATAAACCAAGCCAGATCACTTACAGTCCGAGAGGCTGCCAGGATTCAATCTTTCCCGGATAATTATAAATTTGAGGGCTCCAGAAAGTCACAATTTCGGCAAATAGGAAATGCGGTCCCACCGCTAATGGCTGAAAGCATAGCTCATTCTATTTTTCAAATGATGGTGAGTCTTTGAATCCATCGATTCTTGAAGAAAATCTTTACCTGGAATCAACCAAGAGGGTCTGGAACTGCATCCTGAAATGGGGGGAAAATAATTTAAGGAGTTACCCCTGGCGAGATGATTTTCATAATAGTTACAAAATACTAATTGCTGAAATTATGCTCCACCGGACAAGAGCTGATCAAGTCGAACCGGTATATAAAATTTTTATAAAAAAATACCCTGATTTCAAATCTATTGCTAACTCTGATCAAGAAGATATAATAAAAGATCTATACCCATTGGGCTTGAATTGGAGGTCTTCTCAATTATATAAAATGGCTAAAGAAATACAAGAAAAATATGACGGTATTATTCCCAAGGATTTGGACAAGCTCATTGAACTTCCTGGAGTGGGACCATATATCGCTTCAGCGATATTGTGCTTTGTACATGATGAAAATATAGCAGTACTTGATACGAATATTGTAAGGGTAATTGGTCGGGTTTTTGGCATGAAAATTAGGGATTCCTCAAGGAAAAGTAAGAAATTTAAATCTGTAATGACTGAATTGATTTCGCACGGTGAACCAAGAAAGTTTACTTTATCATTGATTGATTTTGCTGCTCTAATTTGTAAGTCGTCAGGACCAAGATGTGATATATGCTCATTAAAAAGTATATGCAATCATTACGAGATAAAATGAGTTATATTTTTTAATATATTGTGCAGAGCGGTTTCGATTCAAACTTCGTTACATCGTTACACATTGATTATTATCTTGATATATTTATTTTAAAGAGTGACTTCTTTGCCGCCTTTCGAACAGATCTATCTTCGTCCTTCAGGGCATCGATTAGGTACGGTCTTGATCTAATGCCTCCCACTCCACCAAGAGCTAACGCCGATTGTTTCCTCACCGCAGATGACGCATCTTTGAGAGAATTAATTAATGCATTAACCGCAGCGGGATCACTGAATTTGCCAAGACCCTCGGCTGCAATGCATCTTGTATAATCGTCTTTATCCTCGATTGATTTGAGCAGCATAACTAATGAAATTATGCCACCTTTTTCTACTAAATCGGGTATTTGATTCCGTATCTTCGAAATGTCTGCGGAATCTGCCAATTCAGTAATTTGAGATGCCTTAGCTTCGTTCCTATGGATCGGGTTGCCTTCTTCCCACCTCCATCCCAGCAACTCGGCGTCCTGCCAAGCCGTTCTACACGAATCGGAGAGGGCCATTGAGGGTTCTCGCCCTCTATCAAGGAAATTGCCCATGTTGAAACACTGGCTTCTCGCCTTCCCTGTCAAGAAGTTCCGCTGTTTTGCCCATGTGAATAATTCGATCCAAGCTTTGGACCCTTTATCTTTGCAGAACTCTTCGGCTTTGCGCTCGTCGCAGGTTCTCGAATCGTACCTCTGATCCTTGGATCCTTCATCCATGAAGCAGGCCATGATTCCGTCAGGCAGAGTGTACTCCTTTTCTAACAGGATCCTCCAGCACTCTTCTTTCTTGCACCATTCCGTGACATTCTGATTAGTGTCTTTTATGTGAGCTTCCACGATCTGGCACATCTCCTCTATCGCCACCAATACTGCGTTCTCGGATTTCTGTTCGTGCCATATCTTTTTCAGATCCACCCTCGATCGCGTGAGTTCGAACAACCATGCCAACGTGTATGTCACTATGTTATGCCTGTAACCTTCAAATCCTTGCTTTCTGACAATTTTCTCAGCATCCCGCCAGAGGATCAGCAGGGCCACCGTCTGCTTGAAGAATGGTTCGAGTTCATGTTCCTGTTCTTTCAGCCACGAATTGAACTCCGCGAAATTCTTCTGCGCACCCAGCGAGACTACATAAGGCTTCCGCAAGTAGGTATTCCAGACCTTTCCGAACATACCCTTATCAAATCTTTGGTTCTTCGGGTAGACCGCATCAAAAGCTTTCTCTTTAGCGGGGGTCTTCGCATCGAGCCGTCTGGTCTCCTCATAACTTCCCCTCGCCCTCTCGTAGAACCAGTAGGAAATACGTGAGCCCCCTGTGGGATCGGGGGCCTGTATTCTCTTCGACAACTCGTGCAGCTCCAGATGAGGCTTATCATTGGCAGTCAAATCTGATAGGGAAATCTTGTTTTGTGTGTTGGAGTACTCGCTGATTCGCGGAACAAGAGCCTTAATGTCCTCTTCTTTGATGATGCGGATCAGTTTCATCGGTACATGAATATCAGAAAGATCCGCTTTCTGTCTTCTCTTTGCATGATAAAGCGACGCAACGGTCTGGCCGCCATTGACGATCTGGAAATCGCTTGCTCCGAGAAGGTATCCCGAACACCCGTCAGCTTTCTCGAAATTAATGTTCCGTGCAATGACAGTTATTCCATTGTTGTAGGCGCAGAACATGCTGGGTTTATTAATGATGGTATCACGGATTCCTCTATTCACCTTTCCTCGAGCTGATAGAAATACCCTAAGGTTCATCTCCAGCAATCTAGTCCCCCATTGTGAATACAAGTTTGCCAGCAGGTCTCCAGGAATGAATGCAAGATATGACGTGTAAACTCCGGACCCATTGGTTTCATATAGGCAGGGTATCTTGCCTTCCTCTCCGAAGTCGACCGTGATGGCCTCCCTTTCACCAGTTTCGATGAAATCGAGAATTCTTTTTATATCCCAGATGATTTTTTTTATTTCAATCCCATCAATGGTTTGGAACTCTGCTGGACGCCTTTCTGCAATTCCATCCGTTATCAGGATTATCGTAATGTTGAGAATATCATTTCGACACTCTTGAATCAAGCGCGCCAGGTCATGAGCCTCGTTAGCAATCTCGATTTTCTCAGATAGATTCGCAAGACTTCGGTTGAAGAAATTAAGACACCGACGGAATGTATCTTCAATCTCTGTTTTTGTTACCCTCGCCTTCGCTTCCTCAATTTCATCCTTCCAGAGCGCCACGATAAGATTTAGCCTGCTGGTATCGGAGTCGTAGTAATAGCCATCGACCTTGAGACCTCGGGCTTGGTAAGAACATCGAGTGCAATCCTCGATTTCTCCCGCTTCGATCAGAATCTCACCAACATTCTCTATGAACTGGTGTTCCTTGAGCAGATCCAATACCAGGGATGTAGAGCTGATTTCAGAATGGAACCGTCTCGATCCTTCTTCAATCCAGCTCATTGCTTGCTCTCCCTGCGAATTCCCTGATCATCTCTCCAATGGTCTTCTCAAAAGGTTTGCAGGCAGAAATCATCACGGTGTATCGTAGGTCACCAACCCCCGAGGGTACTGAGATTATGCGTGGGAATCCGCTCCGAATGTCGAAAATCTCTCTGCTTCTTATTGTGTAGCGTTTCGAATACTTGTCTGAATCAGAATCAAGGTAACCAGCTTCAATAAGGCTGGACTCGAAAATGCTACCCGCCCTCCCGTCGTCCTCCAACAGTTGCCGTACCGTCGCAACTGCATCTGGCAAGGAAATACCGCCGGCTTCCACCTCATTCAGAGTGAGAACGACAAGTGCAAGCGATTCTAGATCCGTATCATCAAGCTGTTTCTCGTTGCTGATCGATACCTTCCGGGGCTCCTTTGATACCGTCGTCTTTACTTCAATTGCTGCAGCCAGATGGATAAAATCTTGATACGCACCGGAGCTGCCTTTCCAAGAAGACGCTACATCCAGTGGCGACAATCCTGCACGGAGCAGTGTCCCAAGAACCATAAGCTCACCGAATAGACCACGTTGTCTTTCAGCAGATATGCCCTCTTGATCCCATCTCTCGAAAAATCTGGACCATCGGTTGAAGCAGCTCTGCAGATTCCTGACCCTTATGGTCATGTCGGATGATTCAAGGGTCCTGATGATATCATAACTCAAAGCCGTGAAGACCGATCGGTGCTCCGGATTCACAACGCATAGGCAAACGTGTTTTGCTCCCGGCTCCGGGCCTGCCAGAGGAATAATTCTGAATCCCAACCCTCTCCAGCGAGGGGGCATAAGAACGCTTGCATCTTCGGGTAAAATTTCAATGAGAATGGCCCAGGTGCGACCAGGACTTAGAACGGCCATTCTGATTCCTGTTTCCTTTTCGAGGTCTAGTCTCCTGTATACTCCCTCAGCTCCAGCATAGCGTTCCTCCAATTCATGCCAGTATATCTCGAGGTTATCCTGCATGCCACCCTCACGTATAGTGTCCGTCTTCTTTCTGGTAGATTGGATTTACCCAGTAATCTATGGGTTGAGCGGTTTGGCTTTCCGGGAAGCTGATAGCCCATCCGATGATCTCCTGGCCCACACCGCCGTAGGTTCCATAGTCTGGGCCCTCACCGGTCAGGAGGTAAATAAGAAGCAGTCCTCTTTCCTTGGGTCTAATATTCCTTATGGCTTCCCCTGAGGGTAGGCCGCCTTTGACAGATTTGTCATGCCTTCTATCGAACTCCAGCGCCTTCGCTTTTTCGTCATCTGATAGATCAAGAGCTTCATCTGAAGGGCTCACAAGCCTTTTTATTGTTATTTTCGCATGGGTTATCTGGGCGACAGGTTTCCTTGTAACACACTTGATCCCATAACCTGCTACAAAGACAATGGATGGCTTATTGTATTTCGAAGATCCGTTGCCTTTGCTAATGATCACAACATCCCATTCAACAAGTTCATTATTGGAGTTCTGTTTCTCGATATATGCCGCGATTCTTTTTGGATCCACGAACCTAGCGAAAAATTCAGGAGTTCTATAAGTATCCAGGAAAGTGAGTATTGTATTGGCGGATACTCCCTTCCATTGATAGCCGTGGGTTTCCTCAGGGGGGACATCCGGTTTCCGACCAATGCCCCTTATGAGACTCTCGAGAGCTCTCAAATTTATCTCTGAGTGCCTTGGGTCGAACAGAATTGTTTCTGAAATCCTATGAGCATATGATATAGACATTTTCTGCTTGCTTCTCGATTTTCCCGCTGATGTCACCGCAAGGCGTCCAGGATGGCTGCGAATCTTCAGGCCGAACTCGCTGGGTGTTAATTTCAAAATCGACATGTATTCGATTTCTTCCCGAAGCTCCTGTGTAGCCATGGCTATGTGACGATACCAGGATATTAATTCATCTGTTGTGAAGATGCGACAGAGATCTGAATATCCACCTCTATATCCGAACCACCTTCCCATCTGCATCAGCGTATCATAAAGTCTGGAAGCCCTGAGGTAATAAGTAACACTCAGTCCTTCGAGAGTCAATCCTCTTGAGAGCTTATCACCACCGACGGCTATTACACTTAGCCCTTTATCTTCCCAAGCCACCACTTCGCCCATTCTTTTTCTGTGGTCCGCAGCCATCTCGGCTTCCTTGTAGTCCAATACATCCCTGACAGTCCCGTTGATTGTTTTCACACGCACTACAGGGGCAACAATTCCAAGACTTTCCTCAATTTGATGCCATTCATGGGTTTTCACATCGCTAAATCCCAGATCCATCATCTGTGTAGATGTCGGAATAAAATCCGTTTCCCAGATCCCTCTGAAATCCGGGAGTTCATCCTTGCTCATGATTCTGGAAACCAATCCATTCAGTTCCTTTTCGATAAGCGCAGCTATTTGGCTCTGGACATCTGTGAATCTGGTGACATGTACAAGCATCGAATTGTGCGGCACACCTTCTGATCTCAGTCTTCTTGCCGCACAGCTGAGCAGAAAACATTTCAATGCTCGCTTCAGGCTATCGGGCAGCTGGTCGACCATCAGTCCCTTTTTATGACCATCCGGGATCTGATCTGATTGATCATTGACGATCCTCACAAGTGGCAGTGGTTCAACTGATTCAATATCCTGGTCTGGATCGCAGTCGAGACCGAAAACCCTCTCAGGTCCCAGGTAGTTGCTCGGTTGTGGGAGAGCGATTATGAAATTTTTAGGGAATAGGTCATCGCCATAAAGAAGGTGAATATCATCATTGGGTATGAATACATTCGCATAAGGGGTCGCGGTGTATCCAACATATGCTTTCTTTTCGAAGTTCTTCAGGATTTTTCGGATCTGCTTGTTTGTTTCTGTAGGATCCCACTCTTTGATTATTTTCTCATTTTCATCTCTCTCAGGCTCCTTAGTATTGATGGAGGCGAAATCGCACTCATCGTCAATCAGAAGGAGAGGAATATCCTTGGCATCAGTCTGACCGGGAAACGATTCAATCCATTTAATCACATTACGCAAGATGCTAACATTCTTCTTGATGATAAGTATAATGGGTGCACCATTTTTGTCTGGAAAGACCCCGACCCGAACAGCGATACTCTTATTAAAATCACCGGTCTCATTACTGCTCGTGAGAGTAAAGACTGGATTGTGTTTTTCAAACATAGTCCTCACTCCTATCTTCTTTTCATCCCCGGTCAGCTTCTGTACTTTATCAATATCATATCCCACAAATTCCTCGTTCAATCTCACCTGAGTCTGGCTTCTAAGGCTGTTATGCATACCAGCAAGAACTATCACAAGTTTATATCCAGCATCAACGGCCTTGGTAATCAAAGCAGTATAGTTGGCAGTCTTCCCGGATTGTATACTCCCCATCACCATACCACGGGTATACCAAGGCCCGATGCGCTCTGGATCCTCCAACCTGGATAAGATTTGACTCGATAATTGGTCGATACTCTGTACCAGTTTTTCAGGCCAGAACTTGCGATTGGTAAGATACCCGCTGTAATGGGGCCAGAAATGCCAGTTGATCTTGCGCTTGAGTCCCTCTCCTGTGGAGGTGTTGAACCAATCAATATGATCTTCCTCCGCATCATCGAGTATTTCTGCGTGTCCGATTGTGACCGAATGAATCGATTCCAGACGTCTGAAAAGCTCTGCCTCATCCAGATCATTATCAGGGTATGTATGTTTCATCCGATCTATGAAGGTTCGAAATACCTGCTGTGTAACATTCTTGTCCTTCATATAGCCATAGGACATGTTGATTATCTCGTTGTAGATTTTATCCGTGAGTCTCCCCCCTCTGCTATCTTATCCAGAGCTGCTCGGAATGCCGGATGCGTGTTAAATGGTTCAATGGACAAAACGAATCCAGCTGCATCATCATGAGGTCTTCCCCGTTCTCTCCTTTCTGAATAGATCTCAATGCACATGTCAATCAGACCTTGGTCTGGCCGGGAAATATCTGGAGGAAGATCGACGTGACAGTCTTCATTAGAGCACGAGTCAATAATGATATCTCTATGAGGGATAGTGCGTTCTATCGTGCCGAACAACTTCCTGATCCATCGCTCTGGGGGGGCAATTTCCGTGAGAGTCCTTTTGATCGATTCGTTATCACGGTTGATCTCATAAACGATCTTGTCGCCCTTTCTTCGTTTCATCCAGACCTCCTGAACGTTCTTCTGGCTAGGCATTCCAGTCCTTCTACTTCTGGCCCGGTATATTTTGACTGCTTCTTCTCTGGTTGCCTTAGCCACTTTCTCCAGTTGTGCCCGCAACCTGTCAGGTGGGATAGCCAAAGCTTTACGGACATCTATTCGCCACTCAGTGTCCATATCGTTCTTGAGATCAACCATTATGCGGCCAAGTTTGTAGTGCTCCTCAGGCTTGAGGTCGAAGTCCAGGTAGCCCCCGGAAACAATCATTCTGCGGTTTCTGTATATGTAGAATCCTTGTTGGGCATTCCAGCCCTTTGGCCCGGCTCCTGTCGTTGTCTCTATTGCCGTCCTTTTTGAAACATGTGGCAGTATGTATGGAATTATTCTTACTGACCCGTCTTCATACTTCTCAGTCGATAGCTCCTGAGTAAACTGATTCGATGTAAGGTAAGGATCCCATGGTTTGAGTGGAGTCCTGCCGATGGAAATGTTCAATTTTGTCGGGCCGCTCATGTACCTGTGAAACACCATCTCAATATGTTTCGCCACGTCGATGAATTTATTGTTGAAGATGGTCTCTGCATCTTGGATATCATCATGTATATCGACAACTCTGTCCAACTGCTGCCAGAGGACCACCGTACCGTTCCCCATATGATCAAGGTCCTCCAACATAGATTCTGCTTTTTCAGGTGGATGCAGTTTCAATTGCCATTTCTTTGTCTTTTCAATTAAGTCAAGGTCCCAGCATCTCGTCGAGGTTGTTCCATCTTTGACTTTGGTGCTTACGGTGAGGAGTCTGCACTGGGAGAATGACGCAGTCTTGAGACCGAGACCGAATCTTCCCAAATCCTCAGGCTCTCTTGTCTCATCGGGTCCCTTGCCGCAAAGGCGCATGGCCTCACGTAGTTCATCCTCGGTCATTCCTCTTCCATCGTCCTTCACTCTGATGTAGGGATCACCGCTCGCCCAGTCAAAGTCTATCCATATGTTCTTGGCCCTTGCAGAGATGCTGTTATCTATGATGTCTGCGATGGCCATCGGCAGATTATACCCGATTGCCCTTATGGACGCTACCATCGTGTCTGCATTGGGAGGTACCTCTTCGTAGTCTGCCATTTTTCCCTCGATTTCACCGGATCCGACGATTCGGCTTGGACCATCGCATGATCTAGAGCCATCTATCGCAGGCGCTGATATGCCATGACCATATATATATCGGTGTTCAGTCACGAAAGTGAAAGACCAACGCCAGATTTGAACTGGGAGAGCATCTTGATTCCGATCTGCGGACTATTACGCCAACTCAAGCTCGATGAGATCCGATATGCTATATATTCAAGCATAGGATAAGTTCAGGGAACGCAATCTCCAATCTAAACTCTATCAGGACAGAGCTGGAAAAGCTCCATCAATTGAGCCTACAGCACCCAGAATCAAGCCTTAAAGAGCTTTATTCCTGCCGGGAGGAGCAACTGGAAGAGTTGAGCGAGGACTTAGAGGAAAGATTTGCCGAGCTGAATGAAATTTTGAAGGAGAAAGCATCAAGAGATGATATCAAGAAGATAGAACAACTCAAACCTGCCCAGACCTGGAACTCTAAATTCTGGGATAAGGCGAATAAAGGAGCTATCGGTCGTGATCCTAAAACAGGTTTAAATTTCTGGAACTCGATTACCGATTGCGGTCTCTCGGATACGCCCTAGAGTGGACATTCTGGGCAAATCAGCATTCAATAAGGCCTAATTCTGCGGCAGGCCTAAATACCAACCCATAATTGATTCACGACCGAGCTACCTTATTGACCTATATTTCCTTTCTCAAGGATTCCATCGTTATTCTAACACCATTATTGACTGCATGATCAGCTCATTACCGAAAAATGCAAAACGCTTTTATTCAATTAAGATGCTATTTGGATTGTGAAAAAATTACAAATCTTATATCGGATTTAATTATCTGGACTTTTATACGGAGAGGTATAAACTATGTGCGAAAAGCCATACTATCATTTGACCGTTAAAGCATTTACTGATCCTAACAACCCTGATGTAGCGGAGTGGGCGTGGGTCACTTTTAAGAAGGTTCATGGGACCATTGTAGCCCCCGGAGATGACAGAATCGAGCACTTAATTGGGGCAGGCATCCCGCACCTGTTCCTGGCGTTCGTGCGGGGGGTGGCATGGCGCGCCGCCTACAGATACGCATTGGGTCCTCCTGGAGCTTATACCTTCTGGGAAGAGAGTTTTAGCGATTCGGTGTTCGCTACTGGTCAATTTATTGAACAGCAGCCAAATATATTCAGCATTAAATTTACCTCAAGCCCAATCCCTTTAGAGGACGGCAGCTTGCTAGACCCCCGGGCCGGAACCCACATCTTTAATCCCATTCCCGTGGATGGAGAACGACTGCCGGAACGTTTTTTTGTGCTGGCAGTCAACTATATAGATCCCCTTGTGCATGAGAGATTAGCCCCAACACGTTACGTAGGTAATTTAGATGCTTGGTATGCTACGCAGTATGTTGGGGCGCTCAACTTTGTTACCGTGAACGATGAATTCCCTGAAGGAGAAGACGAGGTGTTCGGCCAATGTCTCGATTGCATGGTTCCCGTTGCGAGAATGAGTCTTGCTGTCTTAGGCACAACTATTAATTGTGTTTATAAGGTGATTCGTTCATCCTCCAGGGAGCATCCCCATTGGTTGCTTCATTATTTATAACCTTATACCTTCATAACTGCGAAATCTAGGTAGCTTTCGCAATGTGCTGTTAACATAAAGTGAATCTCGATCAGCATTCTTGTTCTACATCCCCTCGTTCTCGGATTAGCTTGCAGAACAAATAAAACCCCAGGAACCATTCAGGTCTGGCCGACTGCAAAAGCGAAACAGTACTTGTCAAAACAGGAGGTGCAGCCAGAATGAGCGCCTCAGCAAGCAGTTGTTTGCGTTCCAATACCACAATCCTCCTCCGGGCCGGTCCGCGGGCGGCATCCTGGAGAGGGTGCAACCCGTGGGCGGCGGCCTTGTGCAGGTATTCTTTACATCAGGAAAGAGCCACTCTGTTGATGAGAGCCTCAACGAGCAACTTTCACGCTTGATCGGCCAGCAGATTGCCATATTTCGCTACTGTGGTCATTGGGGGGCAGGAGCGATGCCCGCATGAAGCTTCCACTGAAGCAGGAGGCCCTCATCCAGCCTCTGAACAGACTGGAGGCTGAGCCTGGGAAAGGAATTCCGAAATCCAGGGCCATCTACCAGGCTGGGAGCTCTCTCTCCCCCTATTATCAGCCCTCCT
>Ga0209312_1001804_pt1 | contig 15047 bp, 10 predicted proteins | sample BioC13SIPDNA_4_FD_185744 | JGI IMG/M metagenome (GOLD analysis project Ga0209312, IMG submission 185744) | Anaerobic biogas reactor microbial communites from Washington, USA - Biogas_R1_B C13 SIP DNA (SPAdes) (version 2) | ecosystem: Engineered > Bioreactor > Anaerobic > Unclassified | place... | reverse complement strand
TCAAAACCGCCTGCAGTTGCTCTTTGGTAATCGGACCATTCATCCATGTGCTCCTTGTCTTCTAAACCCTTAAAACACAAAGAGTAACACTCGAAAAACCATCGCGCCAGCATTTTTTCACAGACACGCCGCAGCGCGGACGTGTCCGTGCGGATTTTGGGGCAAGGTCTATTGCGCGCGAACAGAACCACGTGTGGCAGGATGTTTTCACACACACAGGCGGACCCCGCCGGGCGGAATGTGGGAAAATGGGCCGGGGGGAGGTTTACGTTTTCGGACGCAGTGGGTACAATCATTGGTTTGTGCCACCCGAAAGGAGTCGGATGCACACCCCACGAACGGGGGATTCGTATGAATGAGAATCGGAATCGAAGGATTTGGTCCGCTGACGATATGGCGCAACGAAACGAGAAGGTCATCACGATCACCGGTGCCGCCGAGCACAACCTCAAGAACATCAGTCTGAGCATCCCGCGCGACCAGCTTGTGGTCATCACGGGCATCAGCGGGTCGGGCAAGAGTTCGCTGGCGTTCGACACGATCTACGCCGAAGGCCGGCGCAAGTACGTCGAGTCGCTCAGCGCCTACGCCCGACAGTTCCTCGAACAGATGCAGAAACCGGCGGTGGGCGACATCTCCGGCCTGCCCCCCACCATCGCCATCGAGCAGCGCAGCGCCAGCAGCAACCCGCGCTCGACGGTGGCGACCACGACGGAAATCTACGACTACTTCCGCCTGCTCTTCGCCCGGGTCGGCCAACCCCACTGCTGGGTCTGCGGTCGGGAGATCACCAGCCAGCACTCCTCGCAGATCGTCGAATCGATCCTGACCCACCCGGAAGGGACCAAGATCCAGGTCTGCGCGCCGCTGGTGCGGGGCAAGAAAGGCGAGCACAAGGACATCCTTGCGAACATTCAGCGGGAAGGCTTCGTCCGCGTCCGCGTGGATGGCACGATCCTCGACGTCCGCAACGTACCCGATCTGGACAAGAACAGAAAGCACGACATTGCGGCGGTGATCGATCGGCTCATCCTCAAGCAAGGCGTGCGCATCCGCCTGGCCGACTCCATCGAGACCGCGCTGAAGCTGGCCGAGGGCATTCTGCTGGTCCTGCTCCAGGATCCCGAGGCCGATAAGAACAACGGCGGCGACGGCGTCTGGGAAGAGACCATCTACAGCGAGAAGTTCGCCTGCCCCGAACACCCGGAGGCCAGCCTGGAGGAACTCTCGCCCAGGCTGTTCAGCTTCAATACGCCATACGGGGCCTGCAAGAGCTGCGACGGACTCGGCACAATCCTCGAATTCGACCAGGAACTGATCGTGCCCGACAAGACGATCTCGTTGGAGAACGGGGCCATCGATGCATGGCGCAAGGGCGGCAAGCGGATGAACATCTTCTATAACCGCCTGATCAAGCGTTTCTGCCGGAGGGTGGGCGTCAGTAAGGCCGTTCCATATGACGAACTGCCATCGGACCTGAAGCGCATCTTGATGTACGGCACAAGCGAGGAGGACCACACCAAGTACGGCCTATCGTTCGAAGGCGTGATCCCGAACCTTACCCGACGATGGAAGAACACGACGAGCGACTACGTCAAGGCCCGGCTGCACAGCTACCTGTCGGAGCAGCCCTGCCAGAGCTGCCACGGCGCGAGACTACGGCCCGAGGCCATCGCGGTGACGATCGCAGGCAAGAACATCTGCGAGCTGACCGGTCTGAGCGTCATGAGCGCCCAGCGATTCTTCAGCACGCTCAAGCTGAACGAAGAGCGGACGGTCATCGCCGCTCAGATCCTGAAGGAGATCAAGGCCCGGCTGAAGTTCATGGTCGATGTCGGCCTGGGGTATCTGACACTGGACCGAGTCACCAGCACGCTGGCGGGCGGCGAGGCCCAGCGCATTCGCCTGGCCACGCAGGTCGGCAGCGGGTTGGTGGGCGTCTGCTACGTCCTGGACGAGCCAACGATCGGCCTGCATAACCGCGACAACGACCGCCTTCTTGGCATCCTCCAGAAGCTGGCGAAGATCGGCAACAGCGTTCTCGTCGTCGAGCACGATGAGGACATCATCCGCGCCGCCGACCACATCGTCGATATCGGTCCGGCGGCGGGCAAGCACGGGGGCCGGCTCGTCGCCCAGGGCACGCTCGAAGACATCGTCGCGTGCGAAGAATCGCTGACCGGCCAGTACCTCGGCGGCAAGAAGAGCATCAAGCTGCCGATCAAGCGACGCAAGTACAACCTGCGAAAGTGCATCGAGGTCAAAGGCGCCGCCGAGAACAATCTCAAGGCCATCGACGTCAAGTTCCCGCTCGGCGTCTTCGTCTGCGTCACCGGTGTCTCCGGATCGGGCAAGAGCACGCTCGTCAACCAGATCCTTCTACGGGCGCTGAAGCGTCGGCTCTATCAGTCGCGCGAGAAGCCGGGCAAACACAAGAACGTCCTCGGCACGAGTCAGATCGACAAGGTGATCGAGATCGACCAGTCACCTATCGGCAGGACGCCGCGAAGCAACCCCGCCACCTATACCGGGGCGTTCGATCAGATCCGCAAACTCTTCTCTATGACGCGGGAGGCCAAGATTCGGGGCTACAAGCCGGGCCGGTTCAGTTTCAACGTCAAGGGGGGACGCTGCGAATCCTGCAAGGGCCAGGGCACCAAGAAGATCGAGATGCACTTCCTGCCCGACGTCTACGTCACCTGCCAGGACTGCAAGGGTACACGGTACAATCGCGAGACACTCCAGGTCACGTATAAGGGCAAGAGCATCGCCGACGTGCTCGACATGCGGACCGAAGATGCCGTGGAGTTCTTCTCCAACTTCCCGGCCATTGTTCGCATCCTGAAGACCTTAACCGACGTCGGGCTCGGCTACGTCCAACTCGGCCAGTCGTCCACGACACTGTCGGGCGGCGAGGCCCAACGCGTTAAGCTCTCGGCCGAGCTGGGCAAGGCAGAGACGGGCCACACGATGTACGTGCTCGACGAGCCCACCACAGGCCTGCACTTCGCCGACATTCAGAACCTGCTCAACGTGCTCCAGCGGCTCTGCGACATGGGCAATACGGTCGTCGTGATCGAACACAACCTTGATGTCATCAAGATCGCCGACTATATAATAGATCTCGGGCCCGAGGGTGGCGACGGCGGCGGCACCGTGGTCATAGCGGGACCGCCCGAAGAGATCGTCAAGAACGCCAGGAGTTATACCGCCAGGTTCCTAAAGCCGAAACTGGAAGGTCAGCCATAGGACCGCAACAGGAGGCACCGCCGTTTTGAGTACACAAGCAGCCGCACAACCTCGTCAGTGGGAATTTCAACTCCGCACGATCGAAGATCTCAGGGATCTCGGCCGGCGGCTGGGAGCCAATGTCGAGGCACTCGAAGATGTCTCGATTCTGGCGCAGCCCGTCGCGTTCGACGGCCTGACCATCCCGAATTCGCTGAGCGTCCACGCAATGGAAGGCTGCGACGGCGACGCCCTGGGCCGACCGAGCAAACTCACCGTCCGCCGCTACGAGCGATTCGGCGCCGGAGGGGTCGGACTGCTCTGGGCCGAGGCCATCGCCGTCGTGCCCGAGGCCCGAGCCAACCCGCGTCAGTTGTGGCTGCACGCGGGCAGCAAGGACGCCTTTGCCGAGATGGTTCGCCGGGCGCGAGCGAAGGCCGCCGAGGCCAATGGCAAGGACCACCGCCCGATCATGGTGGCGCAACTAACCCATTCGGGCCGATACAGCAAGCCGGATGGTGTCGCCCGGCCGATCATCGGACAGCGCGATCCCTATCGCGACTGTCTCGTGCCGCAGTGGCCGCCCCACACCAAGGGCAAGAGCAAGCTCCCCGACGACTACCCGCTCGTGACGGACGAATATCTCGACCGGCTCCAGGACGCCTACGCCGAGGCGGCCCGCATCGCGTTCGAGATCGGCTTCGACGCCGTCGATATCAAGGCCTGTCACGGCTATCTGATCAACGAACTGCTGGCCTGTCGCAATCGTCCGGGCAAGTACGGCGGTTCGTTCGAGAACCGCACGCGACTGCTCGTCGAGACCGTCGAGCGCGTGCGCAGCGAACTGGGCGGCAAGGTCGTCACACGACTGGGCATCTACGACGCCATCCCCTACCCCTACGGCTGGGCGGTCGACGAGAACGACTACACCCAACCCGATCTGACCGAACCGAAGAAGCTCATCGGCCTGCTCCAGGATCACGGCGTCAGACTGATCGACATCACGATCGCCAATCCCTACTACAATCCGCACGTCGGCCGGCCTTTCAACGAACCCATCGTGGGCGGCTACCCTGAGCCCGAGCATCCCCTGACCGGTGTAGCGCGGCTCGTGAACGTCACGGGACAGATGCAGAAGGCGTATCCGGACATGGCTCTCGTCGGCACCGGTTACAGTTGGCTGCGCACGCTCATGGCCAACGTCGGCGCCGCCAACAAGGCCGCCGGACGGGTCACCATCGTGGGCGGTGGACGCATGGCCTTCGCCTATCCCGACTTCGCCCGCGACATCGTCCGCAAAGGAAAGATGGACCCCGAGAAGGTCTGCATCGGGTGCAGCGCGTGCACGCAGATCATGCGGGACGCCGGCCGGACCGGCTGCGTCGTGCGGGACAACGCCGTCTATGGGCCGATCTTCCGGCACGGTCGCATGAGCGACAGAGACAATCTGCTTCGCCTGGCCGCCGATTGCCGCAAGTGCCAGGAGCCGACGTGCCAGCTCGCCTGCCCGGCGGGCATCGAGATTCCACGGTTCATCGACCTGTTCCTCGATGGCAAGGAACGCGAGGCCTACGAGGTCATCCGCCAGGCGAACGTCTTTCCGGAAGTCTGCGCGTGGCTTTGTCCGGTCGAGCAGCAGTGCCAGGGCAACTGCCTCCAGCATTTCATCGGCGACGGCCCCCTGCCGATCGCCGGCATCCAGCGGTATCTGTCCGAGCAGGCCAACAAACACGGCTGGTCGAAGCTGCGCATTCCCGAAAAGGCCAGCGGCAGGAAGGTAGCGGTCATCGGCGCCGGTCCCGCTGGCCTGGCCTGCGCCGCCCGATTGCTGGAGGCCGGTCACGCCGTGACGATCTTCGACAAGAGCACCGCGTTCGGCGGCATGGTCGAATCCGTCATCCCCGCCGACCGGCAGAGCGAGGCCCTAGGCAACGAGCTGAAGGCGATCTTCGCCGACGCGACGGAGGACCGCATGACGTTGCGTCTCGGGCGCGAGCTTGACGCCGCGAACAATCTCGACGGGATCATGGCGATGGGCTTCGATGCCGCCTTCATCGGTCTGGGCCTGCCCAACGCCACCAGCGTCACCGAGACGCAACTCGACGGCCTCTGGAACGCGATGGACTTCCTGACCGAGGCCAAGCAGCCGGGCAAACTGGACCTGACCGGCAAGTCCGTCGGCGTCATCGGCGGCGGCAACACCGCGATGGACGTGGCGGTGACCGCCAGGCAGCTTGGCGCAAGAGACGTGTACCTGATCTATCGCCGCTCGTTCAAGGAGATGCCCGCCTGGGGCGCCGAGCGACAGCGGGCCATCGACGAGGGCGTGCACTTCCTGATTCTGACGCAACCATTGGAGTACGTCGGCGCAGCCGGCAAACTGACGGGCATCAAGCTGTGCCCGACGCGGCTGGGCGACCCGGACGCCGGTGGGCGCCGCCGGCCCGAGTCCGTGACGTCGAGCGCATACGATCTCGACATGGACCTCGTCGTCGAGGCCATCGGCCAGTCGGCTGCGGGCGACATCGAGCGGACCCTGCCCGGCGTGAAGATCATCAACGGACTGATTCAAACAACCAATGGAACGCTTGCGACGTCGCGCAACAGCGTCTTCGCCGGCGGCGACCTCGTTCGCGGGCCGTCCACCGTGGTTGCGGCCGTCGCCGACGGCATGCGGGCCGCACGGGAAATCGATCGATACCTGCAATCGCATGGATAAGAGAGGAATGTCTACTATGGCAGAACGACCTGTAGCCATCGTCACCGGGGGCAGCCGAGGGATCGGACGGGGCATCGCGCTGGAACTGGCCCGATTGGGTTACGATCTGATGATCGCCCATTTCGATTTCGACGAGCATGGCAAGCCCGACGAGAGCAACGCCGTGGAAACCCGCAAGAAGGCCCAGACCCTCGGAGCGAAGTGCGAGGCGATGCGAATCGACGTCGGCAATGCCGCCGACCGCACCAGGCTCGTCAAGACCACGAAGAGCGCGTTCGGCTGCTGCCACCTACTGGCCAACAACGCCGGCGTCGCCCCCACGAAGCGGCTCGATTTGCTGGAGGCCACTGAAGTGAGCTTCGACCGCGTGATGAACATCAACCTGAAGGGTCCCTACTTTCTGACGCAGATGGTTGCCAACTGGATGATCGAGCAGAAGGAGAGCGATCCCGAAGGCAGCTACCGCATCGTCAATACCGGCTCGATCTCGGCCTATACCAGCAGCCCGGCGCGCGGCGAGTACTGCATCAGCAAGGCGGCCATCGGCATGATGACGATGCTCTATGCCGACCGGCTCGCCGAGTACGGCATCGGCGTCTTCGAGGTCCGCCCGGGCATCATCAAGACGGACATGACCAAGATCGTCACCGCCAGATACGACAAGCTGATCGCCGAGGGCATCACCCCCATCAAGCGATGGGGCTACCCCGAAGATATCGGCAAGGCGGTCGGCGCGATCGCCGACGGCCGGCTCGACTTCTGCACCGGCCAGGTCATCAACGTCGATGGCGGCTTCCATCTGCGAAGACTGTGAACCAAATAGGTCCTATAGGTCCAATAGGACCTATTCACCACCAGGAGGCAAAGAAGCCCATGACCCTGCAAACCACCATCGCCACATTGCTCAGAGATGGCTTCATCCTCGTCTTCAATCAGGACAAGCTCGATATCGTCAAGACCGCCGAGGCGCTCATCGCCGCCGGCATCCACAACATGGAAGTGACCTGCCGGATCAAAAAGCCCCTGGAGAAGCTCTCGCAGCTTCGCAAGGAGTTGCCCGATTTCGTCACGGGCGCCGCCAGCCTGATCGACTGGCCCGGCATGCTCAACGTCTACAACGCCGCCCATGCCGACGACCCCCTGCCGACGCTGCAACAGGTCGTGGACGCCGGGGCGGCCTATCTCGTCTCGGCGGTGAACTTCAGCGACGCCGGCTTCGCTCGGTTCGCCGGCAAGGTGCCCATGATCCCCGGCTGCGGCACGGCCACCGAAATCGTCAGTCAGTATTCCAAGGGTGCGAACCTCTGCAAGGTCTTCCCCGCCAAGGAGCTTGGCGGCCCGGCCTACGTCAAGGCGGTCGATCCCGCCATCCACAAAACGATCAGCCTGGTCCCTACGGGCGGCACGAACGCCGGGAACATCCCCGACTACATCGGCGCCGGCGTCCTCGTCCTCGGCGGCTCGTTCAGCATGATCGACAAGGCCACACTGGCAAAAATCGTCGAGGAGCAGGACTACAAGCTGCTGGCCCGGGAATTGACCGTCGTCAAGCAGCTCATCGACCGGCTCCGTAAGGAGAAGTATCCGAGCCTGGATTTCGTCGGCGCCTCGCTCGAACAGATCCGCCGGACCACCGGACGGAATTTCAACATCTGCTGTGAACGCCAAGCCGGAGATGCGTCATGTCACAAATGAGAGTTGCCACACTGCTCGCGCTGCTGTTCGCCACGATCGCGTCAGCCGCCGAGGGCTCTGATACGACCCTGACGCTGAACGCCAAGGACACCGGCTATCGCGGCATCTGGTACATGAATCAACCGCTCAACAGCGAGTACCGCTACAAATACAGCGGCGGCCTCGGCACCTATTGCGCCAAGCATCAACCGTTCGCCGTCTATTGTGAGAAAGTGGCAAAGACATTCTTCTGTTACGGCGGCACGCCCGATGGACAGACGGCCAACAAGACGCTGTTCCACATGGTTTCGTATTACGATCACCGCACGGGCATGGTCCCCCGACCGACAATCTTGCTGAACAAGCGAACCACGGACGCCCACGATAATCCCGTCATCAGCGTGGACGACGAGGGAACCATCTGGATCTTCTCGACCTCGCACGGCACAACGCGGCCGTCCTACATTCACCGCAGCACTCGGCCGTACGACGTCAACGAATTCGTCCCGGTTCGACCGACCAAGGACGAAAACGGCCGACAGATCATCATGACGAACTTCTCGTATATGCAGGCCTGGCACGTGCCGGGCCAAGGCTTCGCCGCGTTTTTCACGCGATACAACTACCCGGCCGCACGCACCGCTTGCTTCATGACCAGTCCCGACGGCATGCACTGGTCGCCATGGCAGAGACTGGCTGCCATCGACCAGGGACACTATCAGATCAGCAGCGTCAACGAATCCAAGGCCGGCACCGCTCTGAACTACCACCCGAAGGGCAAAGGCCTGAACTGGCGGACGAATCTCTACTACCTCGAAACCACCGACTCCGGGCAGTCGTGGCATGCCGCCGATGGAAGCCCTGTAACGGTCCCATTGACCGAGCCGCAGAACCCCGCTCTCATCCACGATTATGAAAAGGATGGACTGCTGGTCTACCTGAAGGATATCCGCTTCGACGCGGCGGGCCATCCGGTGATCCTCTTCATCACCAGCAAGGGCTTCGAGGCCGGCCCCAAGAACGACCCGCGCACGTGGACGACCGCCCGCTGGACGGGACAGACTTGGACGATCCGCCCGGCCTTTGTCTCCGACAACAACTACGACATGGGCTCGCTCTATCTCCAAACCGACCGCATCTGGCGCATCGTGGCACCGACCGAGACCGGCCCGCAGCCCTACAATCCCGGAGGGGAAATCGCAATGTGGCGCAGCATCGACCAGGGCGCCACCTGGAAGAAGATCGCTCAACTCACCCAGGACAGCCCCTATAACCACACCTACGCCCGCGAGCCGGTTGACGCGCACGACGATTTCTACGCGTTCTGGGCCGACGGGCACGGCCGACAGCCCTCCGAGTCGTCGATCTACTTCTGCGATCGGGCGGGCAACGTCTATCGACTGCCCCGCGTCATGACGGCTGAATTCATGAAACCGGAGAAGATCAACTGACAGACGACCTTGTGCCATCGATCGATGGGCATGGGAAGGAGAATCAGCGATCGTGAAGACCAAGAGAACCGCGCGACAGATGATTGCCATTCACACATATAATACAATTATCGTCGGCGCCGGCGCTGCGGGGATGAACTGCGCCGTCCACCTTTACGAGTTTCTGACGGGCAAAGGCATCAAGGATGCACAGAAGCGGATCGCCGTCATCACCGGCGGCCTGAAGCTCGGCGCCTCGCGGATGAGCGGCTCCGACAAGCAGACGTACTACAAGCAAGGCACCAGCCCGGAGATCCCCGACTGCGCTGAGGAGTTCGCCAAGACCCTGCTGGCAGGCGGCTGCTGTCACGGCGATCTGGCACTGGCCGAAGGCATCAGCTCACTGCGCGAGTTCTCGCACCTCGTGCAGGCCGGCGTGCCCTTCCCCACCGACGCGATGGGCACGTTCATCGGCTACAAGACCGACCACGACCCGGCCGAGCGGGCTACCAGCGCCGGTCCCAAGACCAGCAGGTTCATGAGCGAATGCCTCCAGAGGCAGGTCCAGGCCTACGGCATCGAGATCTTCGACAAGCAGGAGGCGGCGCACCTGCTCACGGTCGGCCAGGGCAAGGCCAGGCGCATCGCCGGACTCGTAACGTTACAGAAATCCAATGTCACGGACTCGGATTGGGGGCTCAGCGTCTTTCTCGCGGAGAACGTCGTGCTGGCCGCCGGCGGCCCCGGCGCGCTATACAGGACGAGCGTCTATCCGGAAGGCCAGATCGGCATCCATGGCCTGGCGTTCCGGGCGGGACTGGCGGCCGAGAATATCACCGAATCGCAGTTCGGCCTGGCCAGCATCAAGTTCCGATGGAACGTCTCAGGAACGTATATGCAGGCGCTGCCGCGTATCTTCAGCACTGACGCCAACGGCAAGAACGAACGCGAGTTTCTGACAGACTTCTTCCCGACGATGAGCAAGATGGCCACCGACATCTTCCTGAAGGGCTATCAGTGGCCGTTCGATCCGCAGCGGATCGAGAACCACCAGTCGTCTCTGATTGACGTGCTGGTGTTCAACGAGACGCAAAAGGGCCGGCGAGTCTTCATGGACTTCCGCAAGAATCCGATCGGCAACGCATCGATGAAACCGTTCGACATCAAGGACCTCGAACACGAGGCCTATGACTATCTCGACAAGGCCGGCGCGTTTCAGGTGACGCCGATCAAGCGGCTGGCTCACATGAATCCGCTGGCGATCGACATCTACAAAGAGAACGGGATCGACCTGCACAAGGAGCCACTGGAGATCGCCGTCTGCGCCCAACACAACAACGGCGGCTTCGCCATCAACAAATGGTGGGAGTCGAGCGTCCCGCACACGTTCGTGATCGGCGAAATGGCGGGCAGTCACGGGGTCAAACGGCCCGGCGGCTCGGCATTGAACGCCGGACAGGCCGGCGGGCTCCGCGCCGCCGAGTATATTGCCAACGTCTACGGCGGCAGCGTCGCCAACTACAGCAAACAGCAGAAGGAAATCAACGACCAACTGACGAGTCTCGTCCGCAAGCTTAACACCTGGAAGGAATCGTCCGGCGCCACGGCCAAGGCCGTGATCAGCGAGATCCAGAGCCGGATGACCACCTCGGGCGGGCATATCCGTGAGCTGGGCGACACGAGCAAGGCCTTGCAGGAGGCGATGGCCCTCTACAGGGCGATCCAGAAGGACGGCATCAGGCTGGCCGGACTCAAATCGGTGGTCGCGGCGATCCAGGCGGAGCACCTCGCGCTGGCCAGCATCGGCGTCCTGAAGGCCATCGTCGAACTGCTCCGCCAGGGCAGCGGCTCACGCGGCTCGCACCTGGTCCTGGCCCCCGACGGTGTGGAAATCCACGCCGACGTGATCGACCAGGCAACCGGGGCCCCGCTGCGGTTCAAGCCGGAGAATGAGAAGCTCCGCAAGTCGATCTTGCGAATCGAGTTCGACCCGAAGGCCACCGACCTGTTCAAATGCACGACCGTGACGCCGCGACCGGTGCCGACCGAACGAAAAGCGTTCGAGCCCGCATGGCAGGACTATCGCGAAGGCAAGATCTATGACTGATGATTTGCGATTTATGATTTACGATTTGCGATTGCCGTGAGCCCGTTCCGCCAAATCGCGTCGGGCTTACGAAGCCAAATCGTAAATGGTAATTCGTAAATCATCGATTCGGAGGCGTTATGGCGACCATCGAACTGAAGCCCACATCGACATGCAAATATGACATCCTCTCGCTGGGCGAGATCATGATCCGCCTCGACCCGGGCGAGGAGCGCATCCACACGACGCGCCACTTTCGCGTCTGGGAAGGCGGCGGCGAATACAACGTCGCTCGCGGCCTGAAACGCTGCTTCGGCAAGCGCGCCGCGGTCGTCACCGCCGGCGTGGACAACCCCGTCGGCCGCCTGCTCGAAGATCTGATCTTTCAGGGCGGCGTGAGCACCGAATACATCAAATGGGTCCCTTACGACGGGATCGGACGCAAGGTGCGCGTGGGTCTGAACTTCACCGAACGGGGTTTCGGAGTCCGCGCCGCCGTCGGGTGCAGCGACCGGGCCCACAGCGCCGCGTCGCAATTGACCAAAGGCGATATCGACTGGAACACGATCTTCGGGCGCGACGGCATCCGCTGGTTCCACACCGGCGGCATCTTTGCGGGCCTCTCGGAGACGACGCGCGACGTGATCATCGAAGCGGTCACCGCCGCCAAGAGGTACGGCACCATCGTCTCGTACGACCTGAACTTCCGCAATTCGCTGTGGAAGGACATCGGCGGACAGACCAAGGCCCGCGAGGTCAATCGGGCCATCGCCTCACACGTCGATGTGATGATCGGCAACGAGGAGGACTTCACCGCCGCGCTCGGCTTCGAGGTCAAGGGCCTGGACAAGAGCTTCAGCAAGCTCGATCCGACGAACTTCAAAAGGATGATCGAAGCGGCCGTCAAGGAGTTCCCCAACTTCAAGGCGGTCGCCACTACGCTGCGCAACGCCAGGACGGCCTCGGTCAACGACTGGGGCGCCGTCCTCTATATGGACGGGCAGTTCCATGACGCGATCCTGCGCGAGGGCCTGGAGATCTACGACCGCGTCGGCGGCGGCGACAGTTTTGCCTCGGGCCTGATTTACGGGCTGATGGAAGGCAAGAGCCCCAGCGAGGCGGTCAACTACGGCGCCGCGCACGGCGCGCTGGCGATGACCACGCCGGGCGATACGACGACCGCCAGCCTGGCTGAAGTCGAGAAAGTCCTGAAAGGCAGCGGCGCTCGCGTCGACCGATAAGGAGAATCGCATTACGATCCCACAAGCAGTCAAATGGATTGACGGCGCCGACGGCGTGCTGGAACTGATCGATCAGCGGCGTCTGCCGGGTGAGTTCATCACGCTGCTGGTACGCGACACGAGACGACTGCACGAAGCGATCCGAACGCTGGCCGTGCGGGGCGCTCCGGCTATCGGGGTCGCCGCCGCCTATGGACCGGTCCTGGCCCTCCAATCGCTCGGTGCCAACGCGACGACGGTGGACGGCCTCAAGGCCATCATCGAGGCGTGCGACTTTCTGGCCACATCGCGGCCGACGGCGGTGAATCTCTTCTGGGCCCTCGACCGCATCCGCCACAAGGCGCAGAAGGTCTGCCAGCATCCGCAGCTTACGTTAGGCGAGCTTCACGAGGCGATTCTGGCCGAGGCCAACGCGATTCGTGCCGAGGACATCGAGATGTGCCGGGCGATCGGCCGCCACGGCGAGGCATTCATTCGCGAGGGGGCGGGCGTGCTGACGCACTGCAACGCGGGAGCCTTGGCCACCGCCGGACAGGGAACAGCGCTGTCGGTGATGTTCGAGGCGCAGAAGAAGGGCCGCTCGTTCAAGGTCTACGCCGACGAGACACGGCCGCTCTTGCAGGGGGCCCGCCTGACCGCGTGGGAATTGCAGCAGGCGGGCATCGACGTGACGGTCATCTGCGACAACATGGCCGGGTGGCTGATGAAAGAAGGCAGGATCGACCTGGTCATCACGGGGGCCGACCGCATCGCCGCCAACGGCGACGCCGCCAACAAGATCGGCACTTACAGTCTGAGCGTCCTGGCCAAACAGCACGGGGTCTCGTTCTACATCGCCGCCCCGTCGAGCACGTTTGACCTGAGCATCGCCGGCGGCGACGAGATTCCGATCGAGCAGAGGGAATCCAGTGAAGTGACCCATTTCGGCGGCACGGCCACAGCCCCGGAAGGCATCGCCGTCTACAACCCCGCTTTCGACGTCACCAACGCGCAGAATATCACCGCCATCATCACCGAACGAGGTGTGGTTGAGCAACCGGACACCAACAGCATCCGAAAACTGATGACGGGACGTTAGAGCCGAACGGTGTACATGCGACCGCACGCTACGCGACGGCAACGACCTCTTTGACCTCGGGCACCTTTTCTTTCAGGATGCGCTCTATACCCATCTTCATGGTCATCGCCGCGCCGGGGCAACCCTGGCAGGCGCCCTGGAGGCGAACCTTGACGGTCTTGTCGTCGTTGATGCCCACGAGCTGGACGTCGCCACCGTGGCCCTGCAAAGCGGGACGCACCATCTCGATGACCTCGGTCACCTTCTCCTCGAAACTCTTCTCGGCGCCGGCGCCGTTGGGCTGACTTTCTTGCGACATACGTGATATCTCCATGGACAGAAATTTTGGTTATTATAATGGCGTCAGGCGGACGGTCCAATGCCTTTTTGGAGCTTACCCCGCCCGTGCCGGGGGCGTTCGCGCCTTTTTTGGCGGCCGAATCGGGTTTTGCTCGCAATGCGGGGAGAACACCAGCTTGCGCGGTCCCAACACAGGCGGAGCGGATGGATTATCAGACACGGCACGACGCCGATCGTGTGGACCCGCCACACGCGGCGTCCGGAAGCCCGCAGGTACGACGGAATCTGCGAGAAACGTTCAACTCACCGGCCGTTTCGTTCGATAACAACTCCTGCCAGACAAGGGATTTCTCGCAAGAACGGGATGGCCTCATGCAAATCAGGTATGCGGTTTCAACAATGGTCTTCTGGTGGCGCGAGCACCCGCTCTCGTTCGAGCAGGAGTGCGACTACCTGCGATCGCTGGGCTTTGGCATCGAGCTGTGGCCGAACCTGCGAGGACAGAATGAGTGCCGATACGAACGGCGCAACTGGGCGAGACTGCAAAGTGCCACCGAAGGCATGCGGGTTTCTCTGCGTTCGCGAACCGACAGCCCGACTCTCGAACAATGGGAGGAGCAGATTCAGTGTGCCGCTCTGCTGGGCGCCAACGTGGTCACCGAGCCCGGCAGTCTCGGCATCCCCGACGGGGCCGAATTGAACGGGACAGGCTTCGCCGCCGAAGTGGTCCGGATGGCTGAAGCGAACGGCGTGACTGTGTGTCTCGAAACCGGCCCCCTGCCGACCCTGCTCCATATCGGACGAGAGTTCGATTCGCTTCGCTACTGCCTGGACACAGGATTTGCCCACATCGATCGCGAGCACTCGTTCCGGGAATATGTCGATGCACTGGCCCCTCGCGTGACCCATCTGCACCTGACGGACAACTACGGCAAGACGGACGATCACGAACCGCCGGGCCTGCACGGCGGCATTCCTCGAGAGAACTGGGACTATCTCCTGGACGTCCTGGACCGGTGCGACAACGAAGTCACCGCATCGTTCGAGATGTGCCCCTGCATGCCAAGCGTCATGATCCGCCAAGCCAGCGAGTATCTCTTCGACGTCCTGAAGTGGCCGAACCGCCCCGAGAAGCAAGCGGGACACGACCGTCTCGCTTACCACCCGACATAGGCCGTCATGCCGACATCCGAGCCCTCCAAGGGGGGCCTCACGTAATCTGCGCTACAAGGTGATCCAGAACCGGCCCCAGATTGTCGTACTGACGGTCGCTCACTCGATGACGCACCTCGGCGCCACCGGCGTTCCTGTA
>Ga0209312_1001803_pt1 | contig 15051 bp, 8 predicted proteins | sample BioC13SIPDNA_4_FD_185744 | JGI IMG/M metagenome (GOLD analysis project Ga0209312, IMG submission 185744) | Anaerobic biogas reactor microbial communites from Washington, USA - Biogas_R1_B C13 SIP DNA (SPAdes) (version 2) | ecosystem: Engineered > Bioreactor > Anaerobic > Unclassified | place... | reverse complement strand
CCAAGGCCATTCGCGAGGCGAGCATTCCGTCGGAGGTCAGTGCGAATTCCACGGCCAGCGCGCCGCTGACACAAAACGCGTCGCTAGCCGAGGCATCGGGCGAGGCATCGGGCGAGGCATCGGACGAGGCATCGGACGTGCTGACCAGCGTGGCAACGGATGCCGCTGAACTCGCCGCCGGCGAAGCCGCCCCGGAAACAGTGGCCCCGGAAACAGTGGCCCCAGAAGGCGAAGGCGAAGCTGCCGTGCCGCCGGCTGCGGCCGCGATGCCGCCCGTTCGAAAGACCGCAGCGTGGCAGGTTGCTCCGCCAGCCGAAACCGCGAGCGTGGCGACGGCGTCCGACTACGCAGCACAATCCGTGTCGCGAGCTGCGCCAGCGATCGCGACGGGTTCTGGATCGAGATCCCGAGTCGCTTCCATCCATGCCGGTCCGCCACCGGCGGCAATGCTTGTGGGTACAGAGAGTCCAGATGCGCGTCACCCGGTGCTCCCCGCCGGTTCCCTCCGCCGGGAACCCGCCGTCGCTCGCGGGGAGGGCAATCGCCTTGCTCCGGTCGCCGTCCAAGCGGCTGACCGCACCGCGGCCAGAGGCTCGCAATTCGCGTTCTCCCGTGGTACGGAGGACCGCGAGACGGAAGAGAACCCGGAAACGGCGAAGCTGGTGGATCTGGTCTTTGCGAAGGACGCGTGGTGGGACGGCCAGGGATCGAGGAGCGATTGACTAGCTGGATTGGCGTCCGTACCCCGAGTTTCTAGCCCTGTCCTTGACGCGGATGTTGGGCTATCATTAACCGCATGAACGCAGTCACGCTCGAAATCCCCGGCGACATCGCCCAGGCGCTTCGCTTGCCGCCGCCGGAATGTGAATCCCGATTGCGGCTGGAATTGGCGGCGGCCCTGGCTGCCCGGAGGATTCTGGGGCTTGGCAAAGCTGCCGAATTGGCCGGCTACCCCCCGCTGCGTTTTGAAGAAGAGCGGAGACACCGATACGTGCGGATGCACTACGACGAAACGGATCTGGCCCAGGATCTCGCCTCTGCGTGCGGTCGTCAGTGACTTTCAGTGAATCGCATGACCAAACGTAACACCAGGAGAACGGTGGCGGCGAGCCGCAGCCAGGGCCGGGAGGGACGGGTTGGAAACCAGTCCTACGGCAAAATGCTTCCCTTGGCCGGACTGGCCGCTTTGCTGGTCGCTGCGCCGCTGGTCCCCAGCGAGGGGACAGCCGAGTTGGGCGTGGGGTCGATTTGGGTGATGGTCGCGCTGCTCGTCTGCGCCGGCGGGCTCCTGGCCGCTCTGATCCTCCGGCGGACTGACGTCGGCTTTGGCGGAATCGATGCGCTGGCAGCCGTGCTGTTCGCTTGGGTCGCGGTCAGTGCGCTGGTCATGGCAGGGCAGGGCCACGCGCGGGCGACGATCAACATGGCGTGGCAGTGGGCCGGTTTCGGAGTCTTGTTTTTTCTGGGCCGGCACTTGCTGCGCGAGCCGGCGGCGGTCCGGGCGGTGTGCGCGGTGATGATCGGCCTGGCGGTTTGCCTGTCGGCGCTCGGTTTCTACCAGTACTTCTACAGCATGCCGGCCACGCGCGCCGAGTTTGCCCGAAATCCCGAAGCCATGCTCCGCGAGGCCGGGGTGAACCCGACGCCGGGTTCGCCGGAACGCAAATTGTTCGAGGATCGGCTGAACAGCACCGAGCCGCTGGCGACCTTTGCCCTGGCCAATTCCCTGGCCGGCCTGCTGGCGCCGTGGCTGATCGTCGCGATGGGGATCGCCGTGGCGGAGTGGGGGAGTGCGAAAACGAGGAGCCCGACCGGCCTGAAAACGGGGACAGGCACCGATCGTCCTGATCGGAGCCAGTCCCCGTTTTCAGGCACCGATCGTCCTGATCGGAGCCAGTCCCCGTTGATGGACGCGCGGCGAGCGGGCGTGGTGCTGGCCGCGGGCGCGGCGGTCGTCTGCATCGGCCTGTGCGTGCTGCTGACCAAGAGCCGGACCGCGTTGTTGGCACTCGGCCTCGGTGTGTGTCTGCTGGCGGCCTCGCGACGGCCTGTCCGCCGCCTGTTCACGTGGCGGCTGTTGCTGGCCGCGGTCGTGATCGGCGGACTGGTGGGGGGAGCGATCGCGGCGGGAGTCTGGGATCGTCTGGTGCTGACGGAGACACCCAAGTCGCTGTTGTATCGCCTTGAATACTGGCGAGCGACGGCGGCCATGATTGCGGATCATCCGTGGTTCGGTTGCGGTCCGGGCAACTTCCAGCATTACTACACGCAGTACAAATTGCCGGAGGCCAGCGAATCGATCGCCGACCCGCACAACTTGTTCTTCGAGGTCGCGGCCACGGCCGGCCTGCCTGCGCTGCTGGCTCTAGTCGCCGCGTTGGCCATCGCGGGATGGCGGTGCTGGGTCGCGTCCGGGGCGGCGAATGGGCGCTCCGAAGCGGGCTCTGGAACGGGTTCCAATCACTCCGGCACGCGGGACGATCCGCCGCATCGGCAGGCTGCGGATCCCGTTTCCGCGGCTTCGGCAGCGACCGCGCCGACGATTGCCGCGGGGGTCTACGTCGGATCGCTGGCCGGCGTTGTGTTGGGTTGGTGGACCGGGTTCGTGTTTGGCCTGGCTCCGGACGTCGGGTTGTTCATCTGGGGCGTGCCGGTTGCTGCGCTGCTGGCGGCGGCGTTGCATCCGTGGACCGTCCGAGGGCGGATGCCGGCCACAATTCCCTGGCTGGCCCTGCTGGTGCTGACCGTCAACTTCTTGGCCGCGGGCGGCATCAGTTTTGCTGGTACGGCGCCCAGTTGGTGGCTGCTGTTGGCCGTGGCGGTCAATTCGACCGAGGCGGCGGGCTCAAGACGGAGCCTGCCGCCAGTCGTTGTCGGGCTTTTGGCGGCGGGGGTCCTGTCGCTGGTCGTGGTCTGCTTTCTGACGCTGTACGCGCCGGTCTTGCGCTGCCGCGCCAAGGTTGATGAAGGATTGGCCTTGCTGCGGGCGTCGCGTTTTGCGGAGGCGGAAGCGGCCTTCCGCGAGTCGGCCGAGGTGGACCCTTATGCGGCGGCACCGTGGGAGAGTCTGACGACGCTCTACCACAGTGTGGCTCTGGACAGCGGCGTGCCTGAGGCGTTGGCGCGATTCGAGACGGCTTTGGAGGAAACGCTGCGGCGGAACCCACATGCCCACTCGCTCCGCAAGGCGAGCGGCGATTGGCGACTGGCCTTGTTTGCGCGGTGGGGCGAGCGCCGTCAGTGGGACGAAGCGATTGGCGCCTACATCCAATCGCTCCAGCTGTATCCGAATCACGCTTACGGCCACGCCCAGTTGGCCTGGGCCTATCACTTGGGGGGTGATGAACGTTCCGCCAACCGCGAGGCGACCGAGGCACTGCGGTTGGATTCGCTGAACCCGCACCGCGAGAAAAAGCTTTGCCATCAAAGGCTTTACGATCCCTCAGGCAAATCGGGCGAACCGCCGGAAAATGCCGAACAAATCATGCAAGGCTTGCGTAGATAATGAGTTGTAGCGTATTGTTTGCGGTTTTACTTGGAAGCAGGGTTTCTCATTATTTTTGGTAACCATGAAAGTCTGGTTGTTGGCAATCGGAGCGGCGGGAGTTGGAGTTGCGGCTGGGTTCGCGAGCGTGTGGTTGGAATTCTCCGGGGTGGCCAGCCAATTCGAACCTCATAACCAAGCGGCCGGCGCGGTCGCGTCGGCCGGACTGGAGCGAAAGGGCCCCCAGGCGGTCGTCGTCGCGGGGACGGATTTCGATTTTGGCGTGGGACAGCGCAATAGCACCCTGAATCATACCTTCCAAATCCGCAATGACGGCGATGAGCCGCTGCGGCTGGAAAAGGGCGGTACAAGCTGCAAGTGTACGCTGAGCGACATCAAGAAGTCGGAAGTCCTGCCGGGCGAGACGGTCGAGATCCGGTTGGACTGGAAATTGGAGACACTGGGCGAGGAGTTTCGCCAGACGGCCGAGATCCAAACGAACGACCCGCTGCAACGGACCGTTGTCTTGGCGGTCCACGGCACGGTGACCGACCTGGTGCGTCTGGATCCTCAGGAATTGACGTTCAGCGGCATCGCCGCCGACGAGGGAACGACGGCAACCGTGTACGTTTATGGCTTTGCGACCCAAGATCTGCAGATTCTGTCACAGGATTTTGTCAACTCCGACACCGCCCCCTTCTTCACGCTGACCTGGCGGTCTGCGACGGCCGAAGAACTGAAGACCAAGCCCGGCGCCACGTGCGGACTGGCGGGCACCGTGACCGTCAAACCCGGCTTGCCTCTGGGGCCGATAAACCAGACAATCCAGCTGAAGACCAACGTCCCGGAAGCCCAACAGCTGGAGTTGGCTGTCAACGGTTCCGTGATCAGCGACATCTCGATTGTCGGCCCCGCCCAGTTCAGCGAGAAACGCAGTACGCTGACGTTTGGCACCGTCGAGCGGGATCGCGGAGCCAAGGCGACGTTGCGTATTCTGGTCAAGGGCCCGCGTCGGGCAGACACGAAGTTGACGTTGCAGAAAGTCGATCCGGAGGATGTCCTGGCCGTGAAACTGGGCGAGGCCCAGGAAATCAACGCCGGGGCCGTGTACATGTATCCTCTGCAGGTCGAGATTCCGCCGGGGACGCGGTTGGTGAATCGCTTGGGCACCGACCAGGCGAAAGCGGGAAAGATCGTCATTGAAACCACCCATCCCACCATGAAAACCGTACCGATCCAAGTCAGGTTTGCGGTCGAGTGACCGCCTGCGACTGCACGGAGGGAGCCGCTATGATTCATTCGCACCGTACGCGTTTGCCTTACTCGTCATGGACTTGGGCCTCAGTCTGGCTGTCCGCCCTGTCGGTCGCATGGCTTGCAGGGTGCAGCGACCGCCCTTTGGCCGATGCGACCGCGCCCGTCGCGGCGCCCCGGCCGTCCGCAACGCCCGCCTCAGCGCCGCCGCATTCCGGCGACCCGGCTCCGGTTGACACCGCGACGCCGGCCGCGACGGCAGGCACGACGGCGGCAAGTCCGTCGGCGGTCGAGCCCGCGCAAGACTCCCAGCGGGAACCGTTGTACGTCGGTTGGCCACAGCCTGTCTTGACCCTGTTCATCACGGGACAGCAGCACGGCTACATCGAACCCTGCGGCTGCTCCGGCCTCACGAATCAGAAAGGCGGGCTGGTCCGCCGTTATGCGTGCAAGCGGCAACTGGAGCAGCAGGGCTGGGAGGTGGTGGCGCTGGACGTCGGCAGCCAGGTGCGGCGGTTCGGCCGTCAGGCGGAGATCAAGTTCCAGATGACCGCCGAGGGCCTGAAGAAGATGAAGTACCGGGCGATCGGCTTCGGTCCCGACGATTTGCGTCTGTCGGCCGGGGAACTGGTCGCCATTACCGCGGAAGACGGCACCGCGAGTTCGCCTTTCGTGTGCGCCAACGCCGCGATCATCGATCGGGAACTGACGCCCCGGCATCACGTGATCGAGGCCGCCGGGAAGAAAATCGGCGTGACTGCCGTGTTGGGCACGGAGGAACTGGCCCAGATCACCAGCGATGAGATCATCAAGCAGCCGCCAGCCGACGCGCTTCGCGAGGTCTGGCCGGAGTTGGAGAAACAGGCGTGTGATCTGTACGTCTTGTTGGCCCACGCCTCGCTTGGCGAGTCGGCGGAATTGGCCCAGAAGTTCCCGCATTTCCACGTCGTCGTGACGGCCGGCGGGGCCGGCGAACCGACGTACGAGGCCGAGAAGATCGCCGGCACCCGCGGAGTCCTGGTCCAGGTGGGCACGAAGGGGATGTACGCGGGCGTGATCGGCCTGTTTGACGATCCGGCCCAGCCGCTGCGTTACCAGCGAGTGCCGCTGGACGACCGCTTTCCGGATTCGCCGGAAATGCTCCAGTTGCTGGCTTCGTACCAGGACCAGCTCAAGGCGGCCGGGCTGGAAGGGCTGGGGATCAAGCCCATCCCGCACCCCACCGAACGCAAGTTCGTCGGTTCGGAGGCGTGCCTCGACTGTCACGAGGCCGAGTACAGAATCTGGGAGAAAACGACTCACGCCCACGCCTTGGAGACGCTGATCCACCCCGGCGAACGCAGCGAAATCCCGCGGCATTTCGATCCCGAATGCATCAGCTGTCACGTGATCGGCTGGAATCCACAGAAGTACTTCCCCTACGTGTCCGGCTATCTGGGTGTCGACCAGACGCCGTTGATGCATCACGTGGGCTGCGAGAACTGCCACGGTCCGGGTTCGGCTCACGTGGAAGCCGAAAACGCCGGCGCTCCCGCGGAAACACTCAACCAGCTTCGCGAAGAGGCCCAGCTGCCGCTGCCCGAAGCCGAGAAAAAGTGCATGGAGTGCCACGACCTGGACAACAGCCCCGAATTCCACGAACCGGGCGCCTTCGACCGCTATTGGAAGAAGATCGATCACTAGCAGCCTGTTGAAACCACGTTGTGGTCCGCCATGAATCTCAGCGTGCGCGTCTGTCTCCCGGCGATGGCCGCCTACTGCGGGTCCGGCCAGACGAAGCGCTCGCGCCGTTGAAACCACGCAGGACAAGGAGAACACCGTGCGCACTGCATTTCTGCTCTGCTGGTTGCCCGTCGGCGTCGCGGCTGGAATTGGTTTCGCACTGAGCACCGAGCTGGCGGCCGGAGCGCAGCGGCCCAACCTGGTGTTGATCGCCATCGACAACCTGGGCTTCCGCGACACGGGCTGCTACGGCAACCGGGAAATCAAGACACCGCATATCGACCGACTGGCTGCCGAGGGCGTGCGCTGCACCAATTTTTACTCGGCCTCACCCACGTGTACGGTCTCCCGCGCTTCGTTCCTGACCGGGCGGTATCCGCAGCGGCACGGGTTGGTAAAGCAACTGACCACCCGCGTGGGCCTGAAGGTCGACGAGAATCTCGGTCCCGGGCTGCGGCAGACGGAACAACTGATCCCGCAGTTCCTCAAGCCCCAAGGCTACGCCACCGCCTGTGTAGGCAAGTGGAACATCGGCTTTGCCCCCGGCAGCCGGCCGACGGAGCGCGGTTTCGATGAGTTCCTGGGCAACGCCTCGGGCAATATGGACTACTACACGCACGTCTACAAAGGCCGCAACGACATGTACCGCGGCACCGAGCCGGAGCCGAACCAGGGCCGGTACAGCACCGATCTGTATGCCGACACCGCCTGCGATTTTATTCGCCGCAAGGCCGGCCAGCCATTCTTCCTGTATCTGGCCTTCAATGCCGTCCATTACAACAATCCGGCGAACACGGCGCCGGGCGTCGAGTGCGTATGGCAAGCTCCGGACGAGGCGTTTGCGGCCTACGGCTACTCGCCCCAGACCCGTGACGAGAAACAGCGTTACGATGCCACGGTCACTGCGTTGGACACGGGCGTCGGCCGCGTGCTGGGCCAGCTGAATTCGCTGGGCCTGGCGAAGAACACGCTGGTGATCCTGTTTTCCGACAACGGCGCTTTCAAAGCGCAGATCGAATACGCCTCGAACGCGCCGTTCCGGACCGAGACGGAGATGATCTACGAGGGAAGTCTTCGCGTGATGGCCATCGCTCGCTGGCCCGGCCGGCTCGCGCCGGGGCGAGTGTGCGACGAATTGCTCATCAGCCTCGATTTCTTTCCCATGATTCTCGCCGCCGCGGGCGCTCCGCTTCCCACCGACCGCACGATCGACGGCCGGGACCCCACCGCCGTTCTGGCCGGCGAGTCGCCTTCGCGCCACCTGGAACTGTTCTGGGACTACTCCGGATCGAAAGCCGTCCGCCGCGGCCAGCACAAACTGGTCCTTCCCAGAAAACGCGCTCCGGAACTCTACGACCTGACGTCCGATCCGAGTGAAACCACGAACTTGGCCGCCACGTCGCCGGACGTCGTCCAGCAGTTGCAGCAGTCACTGTGCGACTGGGCCGGCCGCGTCCGAGACCCCTAGCACCAAACGGAATTTCGGCAGTTCCGCGCCGTTGATAAAGTCACCGTTTCGGTGCTGGGGTCAGGCTTCCAGAATTCAATTTTGGTCGAGCAGGCTCGTACCAGATGGCTGGCGCCACGATCGACCAAAATTGAATTCTGTAAGCCTGACCCCTTCGCCGGCGACTGCTGCAGCAGTACAGGGAAAGACCGGGGAGGTTCAGGGACCTTCACTGGGTCGAACAACGCTTGCGGGACGTGCGGCCCCGCTCGCCTGGGAAGTCGCTCAGGTCGAACGGTTCGAGCGAGGAAAGCTGGCGGTTCTTGACCGGGATATTGCACTGCCGCTGGGTCCAGTAAAATCGGTCGGTCTCTTGCGGGTGCCGCGGTTGGTTGATCAGCGGCGTGCGACTGCCACGAAGCATAGGGAGAGGTGCCATGAAAGAGTTGAGGCGGCGCGAGTTTCTGGGAATCGTAGGGGCGGGGGCCACGTGGGGAGCCACGACGGGAATGGCTGCGGAGGAGACGCAAAAGACCGCGGCGGCGGCCAAGCCAGCGGACGTACAGACGTATGCCAGCGGGCGGGAAGACGGGCGTTTCCTCCAGACCGCGGCGTTTGTCCACAAATACATGCAGGCGATTCAACCCCAGCTGGCCTTTCGTCTCGACATGACCCGCGAGGCATTCCCGGCGTGGCAACAGGCCGTCCGCGAAAAGCTGCTGGAACTGATGTGCTTTCCGGAAGCTCCCGGCCAGCCGGAGCCGAAGCGGATCTGGGCGCAGGCCCGCGAGGGCTATCGGCTGGAACGTTGGGAGGCCTATCCGGAGCCGTTCAGCGTGGTGCCCTTTCTGCTGCTGGTTCCCGACGGGGTCAGCTCCAACTCGCCCGCGCCCGCCGTCCTCTGCTTTCCCGGCTCCACGGGCAGCAAGGAAACGCTCGCTGGCGAACCCGAGTTGCCCGGTTCTCCGGCGCCGGACAAGGTCAAGTGGTCCGACAACCGGATGGCCTATCACTTCGTCCGTCGCGGACTGGTGGCGGCGGCTTTCGACAGCCCGGCCACCAACGAACTGGCAAGTCCCATGCTCAATCGCGAAGCGTTGTCGCTGTGCGCGATTTGGATGGGCCGCTGCTACGAAGCGATCTCGGTGTTCCAGAAAGCGTGCGTCCTGCGGTGGCTTGTCGCGCAGCCCTACGTCGACGCGAAACGCTTGGCGACCAGCGGCCATTCGCTGGGCGCCAAGCCGGCCGATATCCTGGGCGTGCTGTATCCTGACTTGGTGAAAGCCGTGGTCCACAACGATTTCGTGTGCCACTGGCAGGAGCGGGCCGTGGCGATGAACCTGTACCATCCGGGCGGGCACCAGGTCGTGCCGGGCATGGTTCCGTGGTTCGACTATACCGATCTGGAAGCCGCGCTGGCGCCCCGGCCGCTGCTGTTCACCGAGGGCGGGCGACCCAACCAGATCGCCAAGATCCGCCGGGCCTACGGGCTGCTGGACGCCGCCGAGATGGTGAAAGTGTACCATTACGAGAAGTACGAAGACCCGGCCTCCCGCACGTTGGACGACGCGGAACTGCCCGTGGGCATCGACAACGAACAGTACTTCGCCTATGCCTACGTCGATGCCGCCCGCCACCGCTTCCGGCCCCACCACGCCGTCCCGTGGTTGGCCCGCGTGTTCGGAATGTGACCCCAGCGTTCCCAATTCCGCCGGCTCGCCCGGCGGATCGTTCGGTTTCCCACTAAGAAGCGAGGCAATCCCGCCGGCTCGCCCGGCGGATCGTTCGGTTTCCCACTAAAAAGCGAGGCAATCCCGCCGGCTCGCCCGGCGGATCGTTCGGTTTCCCACTAAGAAGCGAGGCAATCCCGCCGGCTCGCCCGGCGGATCGTTCGGTTTCCCACTACACGGCCACATTTCGCCCATCCCTTGGCTCGCGGGAGGTTATCATGCGCCACGTCACACTCCTCCTGGTCCTCGGATTTGTGTTGATCTCTCCAACTTCAACACCGGCCTCGGACCAGCCCGCCTCCGGCAGCCAACTGGACGCCCTGCGTCAAGCCCGCCGGGAAGCCGCGCGCCGCCAGCGGCGGATGATCTTCAACAACGACGGCGACGACGTCATCTACACGAAGAAACCTCCCACGGCCGAGGCTTTGCTGGCCCTGCGGACCACGCCGCTGGTGGGCAGCCAGGTGGACAGCATCTTCTACAGCAACTCGATGTGCTTCGGTCACGCCCTGCACCAGAGCCGGGTCATGGAGCCCTTTCTGTCGACCGAGTACATCTTCAAAGACAACGGCTTGCCGCAACTGCTCCAGCGCGGCATCGACCCGATCCGCGTGATGGTCGATTTCGGCCGCCGCCACGGCATGGAGGTGTTTTGGGACCTGCGGATGAACGACACGCACGACGCGGGGCTCGACGGCTACGGACCCTACCTGGTTCCGAAACTGAAGCGCGATCACCCAGAGTACCTGGTGGGGACGGGCCAGAAGCCGCCCAAGTACGGCACGTGGTCGTCGGTCAACTTCGCCGTGCCGGAAGTCCGCGATCTGGCTTACCGTTTCGTCGAAGAAGTGTGTCAGAAGTTCGACGTCGACGGCGTCGAACTGGACTTCTTCCGTCACGCCTGTTTCTTCAAGAGCGTAGCCGAAGGAGGCCGCGCCAGCCGTGAAGAACTCGACATGATGACCGATCTGCTGCGGCGCATCCGCCAGATGACCGAACGCGAGGGCCTGCGCCGCGGCCGGCCGATCCTGATCGCCATCCGCGTTCCCGATTCGGTCGAGTATTGCCGGGGAATCGGGCTGGATCTGGAGAAGTGGCTGGCTGAGGGACTGACCGACCTGCTGATCGGAACGTGCTACTTCCAGTGCAATCCCTGGGAGTACCTGGTCGAATTGGGGCATCGGCATGGCGTGCCCGTGTACCCGTGCCTGAGCGAATCGCGGGTCCTGGGCGAAACCCGTTTTTCGCGCCGGTCGATCGAGAGCTATCGCGCCCGGGCGGCGCGAGCTTGGGCTGCCGGCGCGGACGGGATTTATCTGTTCAACTACTTCGACCCGCGCGGCGCGGTGTGGCGCGAGTTGGGCGACGCGGTGGCCCTGCAGCGCCTGGACAAACGCTATTTCGTCACCGTGCGCAACGGCGACCCGGAACGCTATCTGGCCGGCGGTCGCAGCCATCGGCACGTGCCCATCCTGACGCCCGCCGATCCCTGGCTGGTCCCCACGAAGGAGTTCCGCGAAGTCGAACTGTCCGTCGCCGACGACCCGGCCGAGGCGACAGCGGCCGGGCTGAAGCCGCAGGCCACGTGCCACGTGCGGGCCACGAGGCGAAATCTGGAGATGACAATGAACGGCCAGCGGTTGGGTCAGCCCACACCCCAGGACGACTGGCTCGATTTTGCCGTTCCGCCGGAGTTGCTGAAGAAGGGAAACAACCGCCTGGCATTCCGGGCGCGGCCGCCGGAACAGGCCGGTGCCGCGGCGGACGACTGGACGCTCGTCTGGCAAAGTCCGAGCCTGCCCGGTCCCCCGTGGAAGAAAATGGGCTTTGTCCGAGACTGCGTCGCCGAAATCCGCGATGGCAACTTGCTGCTGGCCGATCGCGGCACGGCGCCGGGCAGCTATGCTTACTTCCAGCACCTGGGCGCCGTCAGTCCGGACGACGAGGTCGTCGTCGAAGTCCGCCTGAAGCTGCTGTCCGGCTGGAGCAGCGTGCTGATCGAGAACGGCGTGGCGGGCGAGGAGATCATGTTCCATCCCGATCGCGTCATGCTGCGTCACGACGGCCTGTCGAGTCCGCTGCAGACGACGGACGCCTTTCACACGTACCGGATCGTCATCCACCAGCAGGACCTAAAGGTCTACGCGGACGGTCAGCTCTGCCTGGACGGCACCCGGCGATTCACGCACCCGGCGCCCAACGGCCGCAGCGGCGTCGCCTTCGGCGGCGCGAACAGCCCCTCCGTCGGCGAGGCCCTGTGGGAGTCCGTCCGCATCCGAAACCCGGCGGTGTCGCTGCTGGACGTGGCCTTGTCGATCCGGTACGGCACGGGCGGATGAGCTTCGCCCGTGGGTCACAAACCGATTTGCACGGTCGCGAGTTTCTTGCGGCGTCAGCCTCCCTCGTACTTGCAACGGTGACCGAGATAACTTCCCGGTTTCCGCGGAGTAAGGGGTCAGGCTTACAGATTTCAGTTTTCGCGGTCCCAGGACTTACCACTTGGAAAGCGACTGCCCCGCGAAAACTGAAATTTGTAAGCCTGACCCCAGACGGTGGCCGAAATAACTTCCCGGATTTCGGCCACCACGCTGCTTGCCAGCGTGGTGGCGAAGAGGAGGCGATACCCCCCGCAAAAAAAGTCGCTGTAGACTCCACCTTGCGAGTCAGCGAGTGCCTTGGCTTGCTGCCGGGTTCCGCTGAAAAGCCGAAATGGCCCTTTCTTTCTTGTTCTTGTGTTTGGGGGGCGACATGCCAGGGGGAAGTTGTTTCGGCGTCCGTTGCCGCGGAGTGTGATGGCTACTTTGACGAGGCGACCGTTATTTCTCGAACGATGCTTACGGCTCGCTCGGCGTCTGGCGCGGCAGGAAACCGATCGAGGTTTCCAGCCAGCTGCCGCAGCTGCAGCCGCCGCCGCCTTCGGGCGACAGCAGCATGCCCGCGGCGGGAATGGTGCTCAGCCAGCAATCGGGCCGCAGTCGCGACCAGCCGCTGACGGTCCCCGTCGCGCGGTTCCAGAGCGTGACCGTGCCGGAGCGGAACACGAGGGTGTTCGCGGTGCAAGCGTAGGTGCCGCAGCCGCCCAGGGGAACGGTCTGCGGCAGCGGCTTGCCGTCGGCCAGCGCGAACGCGCCCGGCCGCACGTAGACCTGCCCGCCGACGATTGCCGGCCGGGACATCGCCTTGCCGTGATCGCCCTTGCCTCCAGGCCAGGCCACCTCCTGCTTCCAAACCTGGTCGCCGTGTTCCGTCGAGAACCCGTACACGTGGTAGCGGCCGTTGGTCGAAGCGACGATCACCAGCCGGTCCTGGCTGTGTGCCATGTAGAACACCACGTCGCCGTTTTCCGTATCGATCGGCTGTTGCCAGACGGCGGAGCCGGTTTGGGCGTCCAGGGCCACCAGGAACTGCTGTTGCCACAGCTCCGGCCGGCCCACGCGCCGTTCGGGTGCGGCTTTTACGTCCGGGTGCCGGCTCTCGACGAAAAAGATCCGGCCGTCAGCCACGGTGATCGTCGAATTCAGAATGACGCCCCCGGCGTACTTCCAGGCGGGTTGCCCCGTCGCCTTGTCGAGCGAGAACAGGTTGTCGCTGCAGACCGGAAACGTCACCTCGCCGCTGCGGGCGTCGTACCAGCCGGCATTCGCGCCGCCCCAGAAATTGGTCCAGCTCGTGCCCTGTTTCACGGCGCTGCCGATCAGTCGCGGACCGTCGCTGGCCAGGTAGCCCCAATCGGACTGCCCCTCGGCGTTGTCCGCCGGGACGACGGCCCGTTGATCGACCACGCGGCCGCTGGCGCCGTCGATCCGCCAGCACTTGTCTCGCACGGCGGCATAGACGTAGTCGCGATCCGCGCACCAGTTGCCGCAATCGCGAGGCATGTTGAAGCGCTCGAAGTCCGGGATCTCCAGCGACCACAACGGCGCGCCGTTGTAGGCGTCCAGGGCGAGGATGCGGTGCAGGCCCTGCAGGTACAATCGTCCCGCGGCGGAGAGCGGCGACGGCTTGCGGCCGTTCCGGTCGGCCTGGTAGCTCGGCCCCGGCCGCCCCAACCACTGGACCGCCAGATCCCGCGTGCTGCCGGCTCCGCCCAGCTGTTCCCCGCCGTAGCCCGAATTGTCGGCGCTGCCGTACAAGTGCGTCCACTGGCCGATGCCGGCCAACGGCGGTCGCGCGTACAGCGTCCAGACGCCCGCCTCGTCCGCCGAGACGTCGGCGGAAACCGAACCCGCGGCCAACCAGTCTTGCAGCGTTTCGGCGGTCAGCGTCTGGCCCGTCCCCGCCGGTCGCCCCAGACAGACCAGGCCGCCGTCGGGACGCACCACGCGCCGCACCTCCGTCGCCCGCCCGCAACACGCGCCGTCCGCGATCAGGCGTTCGGACACGACCAGATTGGCAAACTGGCCGATCGTGGGCAATTCGTCCAGGCTCGGTACGTGGTACAGCGCCACGCGCGACCCGTAGATTCCGGCGGCCAGCAGCGCCGTCCGCGAGGCCTCGACGCGTGCCCGATCATCATCCACGCCGATCACCCGCAAGTCGCTGCGGCGGGCCAATTGGTACGCCAGCCGGCCCTCGCCGGAACCGTACACCAGGCAGATCCCGCGGCGTGCCTGGGTCCGCTTCAAAATCTCTTCCGCCGCCCGCGAAAACGTGCCGGACACGTCGTCGAACCGCGGATCGGACTCGCCCGCGATCGGCGGCAGCGTGTACTGGTGAAACGTGTCGCACTCGAAGCGCTCGGTCGCCGCCGGCGGATCGTCCGCCTCGTTGCGGATCGCGTACCAGTACCTGCGGTTCGGCCGCAAGCCGGTCAGCCGCAGTTCGTGTTCAGTCCTTGGGACGCCCTCGACAACGCGTTGGACGGCGTCGTCCAATCCGTACTCCAACACGCTGGCCGTGGCCGCACGAGATTTCCAGCGCACCACGGCCACGCCGGGCTCGACGAACTGCAGCCACGGGCCGGCGGCCAGCCGCAGCGGATGACGCGGCGCCGCCGGCTCCGGCAGAGGAAACCGATCGGCCGCCGCAGCGTAATGAGCGGCCACCTGTTCGGCCGTCAGCGCGCCGTGGTACACGCGCACTTCGTGAATCCGCCCCGTCAGCCGGAAGTACTCGTCCCGGTCGTGATACGCGCCGATCTCGTAGAACGCCTGTTGCGGATAGCGGATCTCGCCCCGCTGCTGGGACGACGAACCGGCCAGGACGCCGTCGACGTAGACCTTCATCGCCGCTGCGTCGTACGTGCCCACCACGTGGTACCAGCGCCCCGGAACAAAGTCCGCGTCCGCCTTCAGGTAGGTCAGCCGTCCGATGCCCTGGGCGCCGGCCACGGCGAAACTGAAGCGCGCGTCGCAGTAGCCCAGCAGCCAGCCGTGTTCGTCGTTGCCGTTGTCTTGGAGTGCGCCGACGATGCC
>Ga0209312_1001802_pt1 | contig 15056 bp, 13 predicted proteins | sample BioC13SIPDNA_4_FD_185744 | JGI IMG/M metagenome (GOLD analysis project Ga0209312, IMG submission 185744) | Anaerobic biogas reactor microbial communites from Washington, USA - Biogas_R1_B C13 SIP DNA (SPAdes) (version 2) | ecosystem: Engineered > Bioreactor > Anaerobic > Unclassified | place... | reverse complement strand
CTCGTTGTTCGCTGCCATCACCGAGACGAGGATGGTCCGGTCGGTGACGGCATCCTCGACGGCGCCCGGGTCCACGCGCCCGAACTCGTCGACGGGCAGGTAGGTGACCCGGTAGCCCTGCTTCTCGAGCGCCTCGCAGGGGTGGAGGACGGCGTGGTGCTCGATTGCAGAGGTGATGATGTGGTCCCCGCGCTTCCGGAGGGCCGCCGCCACCCCCTTGACCGCCCAGTTGTCGGACTCCGTTCCCCCGGAGGTGAAGAAGACCTCCTCCGGCCGGCCCCCGATCGCCGCCGCCACCCGCCCCCTGGCCTCTTCCACCGCCTCCTTCGCCTCACGGGCGAGGGCGTAGAGCGAGGAGGGGTTCCCGAACCGTTCCGAGAAGTAGGGGAGCATCGCCTCGACGACCTCCTGCCGCACCGGCGTCGTCGCCGCATGATCCATGTAGACCGTTCGCCTCTGCTCCATTCCGGTCACTTCGCCATCATCGGCTGGAACCCGCGCATCGTCTCCGCCATCTCCCCAAGGCGCCGGTCCACAAGGTAGTTCACCGTCCCTTCCTCGTAGGTCCCGTCCTCCCGGCGAGTGCCCGCCGGGATGCCAGTGAGGATCTCGATCCCCTCATCGATCGTCCGCACCGGGTAGATCCGGAACTTCCCGGCCTTCGCGGCCTCGACGACCTCCTCCTTGAGCATCAGGTTCTGGACGTTGCTTGCCGGTATCAGCACTCCCTGGTTGCCGTTGAGCCCTTTCGCCTTGCAGACCTCATAGAACCCCTCCAGTTTCTCGTTGACGCCCCCGATCGCCTGGACCTCGCCCTTCTGGTTCACCGAACCCGTGACGGCGAGGTACTGTTTTAAGGGGAGGCCCGAGAGCGCCGAGAGGAGGGCGTAGAGTTCGGTGCTCGACGCGGAGTCGCCCTCGATCCCCTCGTAACTCTGTTCGAAGACGAGCCTCGCCGAGAGGGAGAGCGGTTTGTCGCGCGCATAGCTGTTGTTGAGGTAGCCGTTGATGATCAGGACACCTTTTGTGTGGATCGGCCCGCCGAGCGCCGCCTCCCGCTCGATATCCACGATCCCCTCGCGCCCGACCCCGATGCTCGCGGTCACCTTCGACGGCCGGCCGAAGGCGAAGTCACCAAGACCGATAACCGAGAGGCCGTTCACCTGGCCGACCTTCTCTCCTTCGGCCTCGATGAGGAAGATCCCCCGCCTGATGTACTCCTCGATCTTTTGCTGGATCAGGTTCGAGCGGTAGATCTTCTCCTCGATCGCCTTCGTGACATGTTGCTTCGCGATCTGCTCCGCCCCTTCCTGCACAGCGTAGAAGTTCGCCTCCCTGATGAGGTCTGCAATGGCGGCGAACCGGGTCGAGAGTTTCTGCTGATCCTCGGCGAGCCTTGACCCATACTCGATCACCCGGGCGATCGCGTCCCGGTCGAGGTGCCGGAGGTTTTCCTCCCTGATGAGGTTGCACATGAAGTCGGCGTACTTCCCGGCATTCTCGTTGTTCCTCTCCATCACGATATCAAAGTCGGCCTTGACCTTGAAGAGCTCCTTGAAGTCGGGGTCCAGCCGGTAGAGGAGCTGGTAGAGCATCGGTGTCCCGATGAGGGTCACCTTGATATCGAGGGCGATGGCCTCGGGCTTGATGGTCTTTGCCGTGACGAACCCCATCCGCTCTCCCGGTTCCTCGATGACGGCTTTCCCGGTCTTCAAGGCCGTCTTGAGCCCGTCCCAGGAGAAGGGGTTTCGCAGGAGATCTTCGACGCTGAGGACGAGGTAGCCTCCGTTGGCCATATGCAGCGATCCCGGCCTGATCATCGTGAAATCGGTCGTGAAGATCCCGAACTGGACCTCTTTCTCGATCTTCCCGAGGAGGTTTTGGAAGGTGGGGTTCTGCTCGACGATCACCGGGGCCCCTTTGATGTCGGCGTTGTCCACGACGACGTTCACGTCGTACTTCCGGAACGGGAGTTCCCGGATAAAGGCCTGGAACTGGGGCGGAACCTCCGGCTGCTCGGCGACCCCAAGGAAGGTCTGGAGGTTCTCGAGGATGTCGTTCTGGACGGCGTCGATGTACTCCGGGATCTCCGGGACGCCGGCGTAATTCTCCTTGAGTTCGGCGACGAGGTTTCCTATCGCGTAGAGGGCGATGTCGTGGTTCAGGTCCCTGACCGCCTCGGCGCCCTGGCGCTCGATGTCCTGCACCTGCCGGAGCACGCTCCGAAGTTCGGTGTTGAGGGCGTCCCGCCGCCGCTGGACCTCAGCCCGCATCTCATCGGGGAGGCTGATGAACTCCTCCTCGGGGACCGGCCTCCCGTTGATGACCGGGATGGTCAGGAGGCCGATGGGGCTCATCTGGATGACGAAGCCTTGTTCCTGGGCGCGCTGGTTGATCCGGGCGACAAGATCGGTCCTCCGCCCCTGGAGCGTCTTGAGGGTCTCATCGCGCCGTTTGGCATACTCTTCGCTCTCAAACGCTCTCGGGAGCGCCCGACGTGCCTCTTCGATGAACCGTTTCATATCCTCTCTGAACCGGACGCCCCTCCCCGCCGGGAGGGCGATGGCGTCTGGTTCGTACTGGTTCTCGAAATTGTGGACATAGACCCAGTCGCTCGCCCGGGGTTTGGCCTTCGCGAGCTCGTCAAGGAAACTCCGGACGGCGGTCATCCGCCCGGTGCCCTGGGCGCCCGCGGTGTAGACGTTGAACCCCGATTCACGGATCTCAAGGCCGAACCGCAACGCCCGGAGCGCCCGTTCCTGACCTATGATCTCCTCCATCGGCCGCATCTCTTCGGTGCTGGCGCACTGCACCTTTTCCGGCTCGTAGACGTTCCGGTACTTCCTGATATCCAAAGGCTGAATCATCAGTTTCACCACAGCTCCTGGTCGCAGGTATACCGCAGGGTGTCGCCCGCCTTAAAAAAGGTACCCCGGGTGTCATGATGGATGGTTTTAACCCAATTCGCGCTTATGTGTAGTATGTTTGCGTGCGGTCTACCCTGCATAAGGCCGCGAGAAACAGGTGTCCCTATGAGAATTGCAATTGCACAGGACGGAAACCAGGTGTCCGGGCACTTCGGGCACTGCGAAGGGTATGCGATCTTTGATGTCGAGGGTTCGATCATCTACCGGAGAGACGACCTCCCGAACCCCGGCCACGAACCCGGACGTCTCCCGGTCTTCCTTGCGGAGCACAAGATCGACCTGATCATCGCCGGTGGGATGGGGCCGCGGGCTGTCGACCTCTTCCATGCGAACGGGATTGAGGTGCTCCTCGGTATCAGCGGGAATGTTGATTATGTAGCACAGGACTATATTGCCGGCCGCCTCTCGCCGGGTGAGAGTTCCTGCCACCACGAAGACGGCGGGGAGTGCGGCGGGCATTGAGCGGGTGCATCTACCCATAGGATTATGCCCATATGAGTAATAATTCCCATGAGGTATTCAGTATGATAGTCTGCATCACAGCACGTGCCTCTGGCACGGACGCCCCGGCCGAACAGCGGTTCGCCCGGGCACCTTACTTTGTCTTCGTCGATACGGAGACGGGGAAGTCTGAATCGGTTGAGAATCCCCTCATTGATGCTGCCGGCGGTGTCGGGCCCCGGGCGGTCCAGATGCTCTCGGATCACGGCGCAACGGTCCTCATCACCGGGCAGGTTGGTGGAAACGCCGCCCGTGCACTTCAGGCGGGCGGGATCAAGGTTTATGCCTACCGCGGAAGCGGCAGCGTGGCCGACGCCCTCGCGGCGTATACCGCCGGGAACCTGCAGCCGATCCCCCTCGCCTGAAGCGGGGTCCGGCATGAAAATCGCGATTGCAAGCGGCAAAGGCGGGACCGGGAAGAGCACGGTGGCGGCAAACCTCGCCTGGGCGCTCGCCCGCTCCAGGGACGTCGCGCTCGTCGACTGCGACGTCGAGGAGCCGAACCTCCACCTCTTCTTCCCGGCCCCGGCGACGGAGATGCCGGTGACGACCCCGGTCCCGGAGATCGACGCCGAGCGCTGCACTCTCTGCGGAGAATGCGGGAAGTTCTGCCGGTTCGGGGCGCTTGCGGTGCTGAAGGACAGTGTCCTCACCTTCCCGCACCTCTGCCACTCCTGCGGCGGGTGTACCCTCGTCTGCCCGCAGGGGGCTGTCCGGGAAGTCCCGCGCACCATCGGCCGGGTCACCTGCTCCCGCCCGCTGCCCCGCCTTGTGCTGATCAGCGGGATCCTGAACGAGGGGGAGGTGCAGGCCCCGGCGGTCATCAGGGCGGCAAAGACGCTCGCGGAGGGGCACCCGCTCACCCTCTACGACGCCTCCCCCGGGATCGCCTGCCCGGTCATCGAGACCCTCGAGGGGAGCGATGCCTGCATCCTGGTCACCGAGTCGACACCGTTCGGGCTGCACGATCTCCGTCTTGCGGTGGAGGTGGCTGAGACGCTCGGCATCAGTGCCGGCGTCGTGATCAACCGGAGCGACGGGCAGGACGAGGCGACTGTTGCGTTCTGCCGGGAACACGGGCTTCCGGTTCTGATGACCATCCCGTTCTCCCGGGAGATCGCCGCCGTCCAGAACCGGGGCGGGCTCATCGCCGCGCTCCTCCCCGGGTGGGAGGAGCGGTTCTCCGGTCTCTTCGAAGCGGTTCCGGGGGTGAGCCCATGATCCGGCTCGCGGTCGTGAGCGGCAAGGGCGGCACCGGGAAGACGATGGTGGCGGCGGCGCTCGCCGATATCAGCGGGGTGCCGCAGGTCCTTGCCGACTGCGACGTGGACGCCGCAAACCTGGCTCTCCTCCTCGCGCCCCGGCGGCTCACCACTGAGGAGTTCCGTGGGATGGAGGTGGCCCGGATCGATCCGGACCTCTGCCGCGACTGCGGGATCTGCGCGGACCGCTGCCGGTTCGGGGCGATCGTTCGACGGGACGATGCCTGGACGGTGGAGCCCCTCCACTGCGAGGGCTGCGGTGTCTGTGCCTACGTCTGTCCCATGGGGGCGGTCCGGATGGAGCCGCACGTCTGCGGAGAGATCTACACCTCGGTGACTGATCGTGGGAATCTTGCCCATGCCCGGCTCTTCCCAGGTTCCGGGAACTCTGGGCTGCTCGTCACCGAGGTGAAGAAACGGGCCGTGCCCCTCTCGGAGGGTGCCGACCTGATGCTTGCCGACGGTCCCCCGGGGATCGGCTGCCCGCTGATCGCGACGGTCAGCGGTATGGACGCGGTCCTCGTCGTGACGGAACCGGGCATCTCGGCGCTCCATGACCTCGCGCGACTGGTGACGGTCTGCCGGCGGTTCGGTGTCCGGATATTTGTCGTGATCAACCGGTTTGACCTTGCGGAGGATATCTGCAGAGAGATCGAGGACTACTGCGCGAAGGAGAACCTCACCGTGGCAGGAAAGATCCCGTTCGACCCGGCGGTTGTTGCGGCAGTCCGGGAGGGGCGGCCTGTGACCCGGGGCGATTCTCCGGCCGCGGAGGCGCTCCGGGAGATCCGGGAGAGCCTCTTCTCCGGGCTCGGGCTCATCTGAGCCCGCGCCCCCGTGCTCTTAAACCGCTCCGCTCCGGGAAGACGAATCGTGATTACCGGGCGTCCCGGCGGAAGGGCATCGTGCCCGTTTTCGCGAAAAAAGGGTTTTTATCGGTTTAGAACCGGGGTTTTCTGTGTTTGGGGAGGCAGTCCTGACAGTAAACAGGTCTGCCTTCGGTCGGCTTGAAGGGCACTTCGCACTCTTTTCCGCAGTCCGAACAAATAGTCTTCGTCATTTCACGGGGCCCGCCGTAGCTCCTCGAACCGCCGAAATTTCTGTTGCCTCTGTTATAATCCATTGGATTGCTCATGCAGATAGAACACTGCCTGTAGAGTTATGGGGGTATAGTATATAAGGTGATTCACCCGCGGGGTGGGGTGTTCCGGGTTTGCTTCCACGCCGGGAGGACGGGTCTCCGGGAGTCTCAAGCACGGGAGGGCGGCCCCCCGACAATCCCCTCATCACGGTCTTTTTTTGGTTTGCAGCTCAATGTATAGGGAGATGAAGACCCAGATCGAAGAGGCCCGGGAGGGAACAATAACCCCCCGGATGGAAGCGGTCGCAGCAGCTGAAGGGATCGAGGCCGAAGACCTCCGCTACTCCGTCGCCGTCGGCGAAGCAGTCATTATGACACGAGGAAGATGCTCGGTCGGCATTGGTCACGGTATGCGGACGAAGGTCAATGTCAACCTCGGGACCTCAACCTCCCGGGTTCACCCCGAAGAGGAGGTCGAGAAGGCCAGGATCGCCGCGCTGCACGGCGCTGACACCATCACCGACCTCTCAACCGGGGGCGACATCACAGCGATCCGGCAGGATATCTTTGCCGCCACCACCCTCCCGGTGACCACGGTGCCGATCTACCAGACCGCTGCGGAGATCGGGGTCGGTGATATGACCGCGGAGGATATCCTTGCCACCCTCAGGCACCAGGCCGAGGAGGGGGTCTCCTCGTTCGTCCTCCATGTCGTCAGCAGGGAGATGATCGACGCCGCCTGGGACGGGGAGCGGATCATGGGGGTTGTCTCGAAGGGTGGGTCGATGACCGCCGCCTACATGCTCACCCACGACGCCGAGAACCCCTTCGTCGAGCACTTTGACGAGGTCCTCGCCATCCTCAGGGAGCATGATATCGTCCTCTCCCTCGGCAACACGATGCGGAGCGGGTGCATCCACGACGAGATGGACGAGGCCCAGAAGGGGGAGATGCGCCAGAACGCGCGGCTTGCTGCCTACGCTCATGAACATGGCGTCCAGACGATCGTCGAGGGGCTCGGCGGCCATGTCAGGGCCGACCGGATCCCGGTCTACCTCCGGCGTTACCGGGAGCACTCCCCTGCGCCGCTGTTTGTCGCCGGCCCCCTTCCAACCGATACCGCTGTCGGGTATGACCACATCGCCGGGTGTGTCGGCGCAAGCATCGCGAGCGGCGCAGGCGCTGATTACCTCTGCTACCTCACCCCGGCCGAGCACCTCAGCCTCCCGACCCCCGACCAGGTCAGGGCGGGGCTCATCGCCTTTCGGATCGCGGCCCACATCGGCGACTCGATCAAGTACGGCATGGACGACGAGGATCTCGCCCTCGCCCGTTCCCGCTCCCGCCTCGACTGGGAAGGGCAGGTCGTCCATGCCATCGACCCTGAGACCGCACGGGCTCTCGCTCCCGAACCGGGACCGTGCACGATGTGCGGCGATTTCTGTGCGGTGGCCATGATGAAGCGGCTCAGGGAGCAGAGGTAAAGGGGATATCCCCGGTTCTCATCCTCCAGCCGGATAACGAGTTCCACGTTGTGTGCCGGGGTCGGCGAAGGCTGGTCCCGGAAGCGCAGTGGCCATTAACGTTGCCTGCCACTTGCGACCGGAGTTAATCTTCCGTTTCTCTCCTGGCGAGGATTGCGCGAAGACTGGACTGGAGGTCGGGGAGCTGCCGGGTGATGATGAACCAGACTGTCTCGAGGTCGACACCGAAATTGTGGTGAATGACAATATTTCTGACTCCCACAATTTTCCTCCAGGGGATTTGGGGGTACCTCTCCCGAACCGGCCCGGGCACCTGTCCGCATGCCTCCCCGATGATCTCGAGGTTACGTATCACTGCATCGATGGTTTTCTGGTCCCGGAAGAAGTCCTCCTTTGAGTATCCTCTGGTATATTCCCTGATGCGGCCGATGGCCTCCAGAACATCTTCAAAGAGGAGGGTTTCGTCGCGCTTAGACATACACCGCGTCCTCCTCGATGGCACGGAAAAGCCCCGGTCGCCTGGCGACCCCTCCCTTCAGGGCGAGGTCCACGGAGACGCCGAGCATCCTTTCCAGGTCCTCTTTGAGGTCCACGACATCCCACCCGAGGGGTCTGTCGAGATCGACCAGGATGTCCAGATCACTCTCCGGACCCTGCTCGCCTCAAGCGTAGGAACCGAAGATGCCGATCTCGCGGACATGATACCTTTGCTCAAGGTAGGGTTTTGCCTTCCTCAAAGCGACAATGATTGACCGTACGGTCCAGTGCGGGGGGATATCCTCGGGCCTTCGCGGCACTTCCAAACGCCTCCTTTGAATGGTATGTGGGTGGAAGAATTGTTTATTGGTTTCCCCCACGCTGTGCCTATGAAGGATCCCAAGGTTTATAGATCTGCAGGCGATTCTCTGGACCGGTGAATGATGATGGACATCTCCCGTCTGAAGTACAGGGTCGAGGTTCTCGGCGACAATGGTGACATCAAGCGCTATGGCCCGTTCAACGAGCAGAAAGCACGGGAATTCTTCGAGGTCGAGGAGAGTTTAGGTGGGACAGCCCGGATTGTGCGGCTGGAGGAGGAGGGTATCCAGCAGAGGTGGGAGGTTCTCACGGAGTGCGGGGACTGGGACCACTACGAGAGAGGGCATCGTGCGAAGAAGAAGGTGGAGGTGCCCCTGTAGTGAGGGGTCAAAGACCCTGATCCCCGGGGCGGTTCCCCTGTCCTGGGTGCCCCGCTTACCCTGGCAGAAGGAGAGGGGGAGGTATCCCGCCCTCCTGATTGCGGTCAGGAAGACTCGCCTGCGTTGTTCCACTCGTCGAGCTTCTCAGCAAGGGCAATCATCGTAGCCCGGTCATCGCTCCCTATCGCCTCGTTCACCTGGACGACGATCGAGCAAATGCTGGGCGCCTGGTAACAGTCCCCGAACGTTGCCTCGTTCAGGACGGCGGCCACCGCGGCGCGCAGCAGGATCCGCTCCGCCCCGCCAGTGCCCGGTCCGCCCCCGAAGTTGAGGGCATCCATGAGGGTGGCGTCCCTGTAGGTGGAAGAGGTAAAGATATCTTTAACCAGGTCATTGGGGTCGTAGTCAGCAGGCCACGCACCAGGGTGGTTCTTCCAGTAGCCGGGGGTGAGGCCGCAGTACACCGGCTCTTCACAGCAGGGCGTGAAGTAGCCGCAGAAGACGAAGTGGCTGATCGTGGGCCAGTTTCCGCCCGGGTTCTTCGGGGGATAGAGGCCGGTATCTCCCTTGAACCCCGTGTACCCATAGACGAACGAGCCCGGACCGCCCTTCACGGCGATATCCCCGGTGAACGTGCCGCCCTGGACCGCCCAGTCAAGCACGTACATTTTGGATATCTCGTCGTAACCCAGAGTGTAGGTGAGTGTGCCGACTACGTTCCCTTCGTCATCCATGATGGAATAACTCCCGGGAACGGGAGGATCAACTTTGAGGCTGACCCTGTAACTCCCTGGGGGGACCTGAACGTCACCACATTGGTAATTATCATTTGGAGCGAGCCATTTGTATGGTATTAGATCCGATCCTGTACCCGGACCCCAGTCTCCTTCGTATGTTGGCGGCTCATCGGGCGGCTTTACCAGCGGCGCCACGTCCGCCTGGACCACATCCCCGGCTCCCACCTCAGCTGCTACGGGCACTGCGAGCAGCAGGAGAGACGCGAGGATCATTGTTGCAATAACGGTTGCTTTCATAGCGATCATCTCATCTTCACACCCTTCCCCGTGTGGAGAACTGATTGTCCGGCAACGCCCTCCTCCGGCGCAAGGTCCGGGAGTGAGGGGGTGACAGGGCGGGCGGTGTTTATGGAACGGTTGGTGGTTGTTCTTTCGTTCTGGTGTTTCATGCTTGCCAATGCTTGCGATTCCATCGCTCGCGAGAGGGGTGCGATGGCGGTCTAGGAAACGTCCTTCCATATAATCTTTTTTACCCTGGGTTGCCGGGAAGCGGGCTGATGATGGGGTGTGAATTCGGCGAATATTATCCCTATATAACTCCTTTAAGGCAGATCTGCCTACATATCCCCGACTGAATAATATTTCACCGATCCCGGGGACGGGTTCTTCTGTCCCGGGAGTATCGCCTGCTGTTCTCCATCCCGCATTTTCATGAAATTTACCCTCTCAACCCCCCATCTGCTCTCTTGCGGAAATTGTCCCAGAACATTCTCTCAACTTGCAGATCGCTCAAGGAGCAGAGCACTGCTGGCATCCAATCCTGACCCTATCCCCTTTGCCCGGGGCATCGCCTCATGGGGGCATCTCGCACGCCCGACCGGCCTTCCCGGTGCGGCCTCCCGGAGCCATACTGGCCATCAAAAGAGTTACCGGCAGGGGCATGCTCGAAACATACGAACCAATCCGGGACTCCGTTCACCGCTCCGGTCTCATCCCGGCGGCCGCAGTACTCCGGTTCTTCACAGCAGCGGGTGGCGTAGCCACAGAAGGCGAAGTGGCTGATCGTGGGCCATTCTCCACCGTGAGTTTCCGGGCAACCCCCATTGAAAAAGCGAGGAGGGATAAAAAAGTGCACGAGGTCCGTTGGAACCCGTGCGCCGATAAGGGCAGTTTTCAGATATTTATTCGCAGGGGACCCGGTGCTGGACGTCCAGGTGGACACCGTAGTAGTTGTTCGCCGGAACGGTGATGGTGTACGACTTGATATCTACTCCGACCGTATTCTTGTAGGCGAATAGGCCGAGGCTTGGATTCCCGCTTGGGGCTTGGTCGTAGTCCTGGACCTTGATGTTTTCATCGACGGCGGCGAATCTGAAGCCGTCATTGAGGTTGATGGTGATCGTAACCTTGCCGTCAACCGGGGCCGAGAACGTGGCCGTACCCGCCTCTAACGTTTGACCTGCCAGGATGTCCACGGTCTTCTCAGTACCATCGTACGGGACATACATAGCCCAGCTCCCCTTGCAGACGTAGCGGGGGCCTTCTGCCCAGGCGGTCTCGTTCTCCCAGCATTCTTCCTGCTCATCGGGCGTGAAGTAGCCGCAGAAGGTGACGTGGCTGATCTTCGCCCATTGTCCACCACGGTTCTTCGGACTGTAGAGGCCCTGATCGCCGCGGCTACCGTCATACATGTATGTTAAGTAACCGTTGCCTCCCTTGACGCGAATCTCACCGGTAAATGTACCCCCGGTAACAGACCAGTCTATCATCCACTTTCCGTCATCGGATTGGTACTGATCCCCGTAGCTGAGAATGCCAACCTGTTCTCCACCGGCATAGATCTCGTAGGACCCATCTGCAGAGGGCTTATCGTCAAGATCAAGGACCCAGATGCCATCCTCATCTTCAATCCTGAACGATACTACATTATCCGCGGCAGGATCGGGACTACACGAGGCATCATTCCCCCCGGTATACGAGGGATAGATACCGTTTGCTGTCGGACTGTCATACGGTGCATCAGCAGCTGCCGCCGGCAGTGCAAGCACCATGAGGGCGAGAACCGCCCCCAGGATCGAAAGTGCCTTTGTTGCTGTCATTTATCTCACCTCGTTCTTCTTTTTCACACCCTTCCCCGTGCGGAGAACTGATAGCCCGGCAACGCCCCCCTCCGGTGCAATGTCCAGGAGCAGGGGGTGGCGAGGTGGGAGGCGTTTGCGATTCTGTCGTTAGTTGGCCTTTCGTTTTGGTGGTTCGTGATTACGATTTCATCGCTCGCAGGAGAGGTGTGATACAGCCTAAATAGTGTTATACTATATAAATTTTATTCAAACGGAAACTTCGAGTTAGAGTGATGATGGGGCGCAATTTCTACGGTTATCCGCCCCATATCGCTCCTTTATAGTATACGTGCTTGAATATTCCCATTAAATAATTTTTCACCAATCTGGGGGCAGATTATTCTGTTTCCTGGAGTGTCACCTGTTGCTCTCCATACCATACATTTATAAAGGAAGTTCTCCTGAACCGCGCTCTGCTCCCCCATGGAAGTTGTCCCGGAACGTTCCCGACCCTGGCACCCCATCAACCGGTATCCAGTCCCAATCTTCCTTCCAGTCAGGAATACCCCCGCCAGCACCCGGCCGGTCCCGGTTCACCGGCCATCAAAAAAGTTACCGGGGAAATCGGACCCGGAGCCCGCTCACCTCCGCGGCCTTAGCCCGGCAGCCGCAAAGACCTTATCCTCTCCAACCCGCCCCATCAGTTCCCCGAGCCTCTCGCCCGGTTGTGCGTTCTCCCTGAAGTAGTCGAGCAGCCTCCCGACGATCCCCGGGACCTCATCTTCGGTGACCAGCCCTTCTGCCTCAGTCCCGACCTGGAGAACCCGGCCCGACCTCCCGCCGATAGAGAGGCACAGTCCCTCCGAAGTGATTCCGATTGCGTCCTTCGGGCAGACTGCGATACAGTCGCCGCACCCGACGCAGTCCTCTCCTGAGAAGCTGACTCTGTCATCAGCGACCCTGATCGCCCCCTCCCGGCAGACCTTCTCGCACGCCCCGCAGCCCTCGCAGTCCCCGGCATGGAACGCCGGGAACCTCCGGCCCGCAATCCCGATATCATTGAGCTGGACCCTTGCGCAGTTGTTCGGGCACCCCGCGATCGAGATCTTCAGTTTCCTCGGGAGAACGCATCCCCCGTACCGCTCCTCGATGGCCCGGGCAAGCCCCTGCGTGTCGCAGCACCCGTGCCTGCAGACCGTGCCCTTGCAGGCGACGACCGACCTGAGCGTGGCCCCGGTGCTCCCGGGCTCGATCCCAGCCTCCCGGAGCCTCTCCGCGACCTCCTCAGCGTCCCTGCGGTCGACGAAGGGGATCTCCACGTTGAGCCGGGCCGTCATGGCGACCTCCCCGTTCCCGAACTCCTCTGCAATCCGGGCCACCGCCGCCATCTGCGATGCGGTCATCACGCCGGCGGGTATCCGCCCCCGCACGGCGACCTTCCCCTTCTCCCGGAGGCGGATGACCCCCTGCTTTTTGCTCTTCTTCCCATCGGTCATATGGTTCCTGCCTTAGGATATGGGATGAATCGGTGTTAAATCACCCGCTGCCCGGGAGAGAACAAAAACCGCATATACCCTCTCCCTGATATCATGGTGTGGACCTCATCCTGCAGGCGTGCTACCTCCTGCTCTGGGCCGGGCTCCTGAAAGGCCTTCAGCTGGCCCTCTGGCCCCACCTCCGCCCCGCGCTCGGGGACTACGCCTACCCGGCGGCATACCCGGCCTCCCTCCTCCTCTTCGCCCTCGCGACCTGGTACTGCGGCCTCCTCCGCATCCCGGTTGCCCTCGCCCTCCTGGTCTTCGTCGCCCTCGGAGCGTGGGGCCTCCGGCGGGGCGACTACCGGCTCGCGGAACTCCGGCCCCTGCTCTCCTGGGACGCAATCTTCCTGGTCGGCTTTTTGTTTGCGCTCTCTGTCAGGTTCGTAAACCCGCCCATCAACTACTTCAGCGAGCAGTACATGAACCACGCCTTCCTCGCGGCCATCATGAGGAACCCCGTGGTGCCGCCGCTCGACCCCTGGTTTGCGGGCGGGCACCTCACCGTCTACTACTACCTCGGCCACTGGCTGATGGGCTGTCTTGGGTTTGTCACCGGCGTTCCTCCGGAGGTGGTCTTCAACCTCATCCCGGCCACGGTCTACGGGACGTCGTTTGTGATGCTCTACGCCATAGGAAGCCTCTTCCTTAGACGGTGGCGGTGGGTTCCGCTCACGGTCCTCCTCCTTGTCCCACCATCGGTCCCCTGGTTCCTCGCTACCGGCCGGAACCTCTACGGGGCCTTCCAGGAGACCAACTGGATCATCCCCGGGGCCAGGTTCGAGTTCCCGGTCTTCTCCCTCTTCCTCGGGAACGCCCATGCGTTCGAGATGGCCGCGTTCAACCAGTTCCTCCTCATCTTCCTCCTCGGGTTTGCGTGGCTGCTGTGGGGCGGGCTTGACACCCGAGGACGGCGGGGGCTTGCCCTCCTCATCGGCTTGAGCGTAGGCTCGATGCCGCCCTTGAGTTCCTGGGACGCTCTCGTTTACGGCCCGGCGGTCGCCATTTTTCTCATCGCCCTCTGGGCCAGGGAGCGGGAGAGCGTTTCCCGGGCGGCAGTCATAGCGGTCCCGGCGGCCGCCTTCCTCATCTACCTCCCCTACTACCTCCTCCTCGAGCCTGCGGGCGTGGGCGGGATCGGATGGGGGTTCCCCCCCACCGACCCCCTCGTCTTTGTCGCGATCTGGGGCGGGTTCCTCGCCCTCCTCTATGCCGCTGTCGCCCGGGACATCTGGAGATCCCCGGTCTACCTTGCCGTTGCCCTCCCGTTCATCGCCACCGGCTACGTCGCCCTCGGGATTGTCGCGGTCCCGCTCGCCTACCTGATCCTCCGGAGGAATCACTCATTCCCTGACCTCCTCTGCATCGCGGGGCTCCTTGTGCTCGCCTTCTGCGACCTCTTCTACCTTCAGGAGATGCTTGGGGGCGACTACAGCCGCTTTAACACCATCTTTAAGTTCTACTTCGATGCCTGGATCCTCCTCGGCACCGGCTCCCTGCTCCTCGCCGGGCAGTGGCTTGCAGCCCGGCGGCCGGTCCTCCCGATGAGTCTCCGTCGGGGAGCTGTGGTCATCGCGGTGGCCGCGCTCCTCGTCGCCCCGTTCGCCCTCAACGTTGACATCGGGCGGGGCCTCCTCGGCATCGGCTACCCCCCGGCCGGCTACCATACCCTTGACGGGCTCGCCTACCTCGACGCCTCACGCCCCGGGGAGGCAGCGGCGATCGACTACCTGCGCTCGCTCGAAGGCGACCACTGTATCGTGGAGGCCGAGAACGGGGATTACGGGTATTACTCCCGGGTATCGACGTTTTCCGGCATCCCCACGATCCTCGGGCAGATCGGCCACGAACTGACGTGGCGGGGGAACGGAGCCTGGTACGCCGAACGCCCGGCAGACATCCGGGCGATCTACGAGAACCCTGATGAGAGCCTCGCGCTCATGGCGAAGTATAACGCGACCCTCCTCTACGTAGGCGAGCCTGAGCGTGAGCGCTACAGCGTCCGGCTCCCGGACCGGGGGCTTACCCTCATCTACGACGGGGGCGGGGTGCAGATCTATGAGCGGCTGCCGGCGGCTTACCCGGGTCAGGAGAGGTAACCTATATATGTCCGGGGTAGGAGGAGGGGCTCATGACGCCAGAGACCCTTCTGTTGAACGCCCCTGTGGAGGAGCGAGTATGAACCCGAGGGTGACCACGACCCCGTCCCGCGCCGCAGAGGGCCGGAGCGTGACCGTTGAGATCGCGGCCGAGCATGTGGCCTTCGATACGGACACGATCACCGTCCCGGC
>Ga0209312_1001765_pt1 | contig 15280 bp, 13 predicted proteins | sample BioC13SIPDNA_4_FD_185744 | JGI IMG/M metagenome (GOLD analysis project Ga0209312, IMG submission 185744) | Anaerobic biogas reactor microbial communites from Washington, USA - Biogas_R1_B C13 SIP DNA (SPAdes) (version 2) | ecosystem: Engineered > Bioreactor > Anaerobic > Unclassified | place... | reverse complement strand
GGGATCCAACTGATTTCCATCGGCCGCATCCATTGGCTGGCGGACGCGCTCGACATGGACAAAGTCTACAATAATCACCATTGGGTCTCTCTCTTATCCATCCTGCTGATCATCGCCCACTTTATGATGCTCAGCTTTTACAACCCCATCATCGCCGGCTTTTTGAACGTCTTCAAAGCGCCCTGGATGATTGCTGCTGGCTCAATTGGTTTGTTTGGACTGCTGTTGATCGGCATTACCTCCGTTTTGCGCAAGTCCTTCAAAATGGACTACCGCTACTGGCTGCTGATTCACGACATCTTCACCATCATCATCCTGTATTTCGGCATGACCCACCTCTTCAAGGTCGGCTACTACACCAGCCATCCCTTCATGAAGGCGATCTGGATCTTCGAAATTGCAGTTTGGGTTGTTGCTTTTGCTTACATCCGCATCATCCGACCCATGCGTATAGGTCAGAAACCCTACATGGTCGAATCTGTAGTGGGTGAATCTGCGGATACATACAGCCTTACATTAGTTCCAGACGGTCACGATGGCGTGCCCTTCGAAGCTGGTCAGGTTGCCTGGATCAGTACCGGGCACTCACCTTTCGTGCTGAGCCGCAATCCTTTCTCCTATTCGGGCAGTTCCGAAGCGGGCGGCGCTATTCGCTTCTCGATCAAGAACCTGGGCGACTTCACCTCCACCATCCCTCACATGCAAAAGGGTCAGCGGGTTTATGTGGACGGTCCTTATGGCACCTTCAATCTCGAAGATCCGCGCATGCAAAAAGGTCTGGTGCTGATTGCGGGCGGCATCGGTCTGGCACCGGTGATGAGCATCCTCAACACTTTGGCAGATCGCGGCGACCAACGCCCTGCCTACGTTTTCTATGGTGATTTCAATGAAGACACCGCCCTTTATGCAGATGAATTTGAGCATTTGAAGTCCAAAGTTAATCTTGCCTTTGTGCAGGTTTTGGAGAAACCCCTGAACGAGGAGTACCCCCACAGAGGTTACATCACCCAGGATGTCATGCTCGCCCACCTGCCCCAAAACTACAAAGATCTGTTCTACTTTGTCTGTGGTCCGGCTGCTATGTTGAGAGCAATCGAGAAACACTTTGATGCCATGGGTATCGAAGATTCTCAGGTCCACGAAGAAAACTACACTATGGCGTAAATTTGTTTCGGGTTTTTCGAAGCCGGGTTCTGTTAAAGAGCCCGGCTTTTTATTATCCGGTTTTACAGCTTCTACAGATTTTTGTAGTGGTAAAAACACTGGTGATATGATTTTTCTGTGCACCTTCCAATTGTCTTGAGAGGATTACTATGGTCACAAACAATAAACGATACCTTTGGTGTGAAAGAACCGAAGCTGAGTACGTAAAAATCCAGGCTGAAATTGAAAAAAGACGAGTTGAAATGCTGGCGCTGCAGCAGCACGAAAAGCTGGATTGGCCTGCCAGGAAGCGCGAGCTGGAAGATTGGCTGGAGCGCGGTCGCCAGTTTATCGACCGGCACGCTCTCGGTATTGATGATTCCTGGGAAGCTGTTTGTGACTGCGCCCAACAAGGCTGGGACGACCTCAAGACCGAAGTTCGGGAGATGTTAGACGAGAGCAAGCCTTAATGTGAATTTCTTTTCGTAAGCCGGCTTGTCCAGCTCGCTTTTCGCTGGTTTGCAGCTGTTTGAATATCCTTTCGTAGGCCGGGTTCCGTCCTTGAACCCGGCTCACCTGGCTTGCGCCTAACCCCTACACTGGAGCCGAATAAATATCTTTTCGTAGGCCAGGTTCCGATCTTGAACCCAGCAAACCCAGTAAAAACAAAACCAATTCACACGGTCTTGTGTTTACATTGTTCATTGACATTCATGTGGTGATAAACTCTCTCCATGCGGAAATACATTCGTAATTATGTCGAAGGCGGCACGTTCTTTTTCACTTTGGTCACTCACGATCGCAACGCAATATTTCATGATTCTTCAAGCATAGAAATTTGCCTCAACACCATCAAACAAACACAAAATTATCACCCTTTTGATCTCATTGCCTATTGCATCATCCCAAATCACCTTCACTTGCTCATTTCCCTACCTGAAGGCCAATCCGATTACTCAATCATCATCAAAGAATTAAAAAGAAAAATAACAAAAGAGCTCAGAAGAACTCGTAACAATCCCGACCTGGTAGTTTGGCAGAAACGCTTTTGGGAACATACGATCAGAGACCAGTACGATTACAAGGTTCATTTCGATTACATCCACTTTAACCCGATCAAACATGGATTTGTCGTGAATCTCGATGATTGGAAGTGGTCGAGTTTTGGTTATTATTTCGGAGGGGAATATAGTGAGAATGTGGTGATTGATCCAAATTCGTTTCCAAAAGATCGGAATTATTTTGGGGAGTAGGAGTGAATGAGGGAGTTCAGCTTCGGGCAAGTAGAATTGCGTCCACCAGGCATGCCGGGTTCAAAAGCGAAACCCGGCCTAAGAAAAGAAAATGAATAAATCCGGATTTCACACCCCCTCCAAGGAGGGGGATTGAGGGGTTGGGTTATTTCGACATGTAGCGACGAAAGATTTTGTAATTACTTCGGGCAAGTAGTATTGCATTCGCCAAGTTTGCCGGGTTCAACACCGGAACCCGGCCTACGAAAAAAAATTGAATCGGGTTGCATTTCAAACTCCTTCCTGCGAAGCGATGGGACTGCTTGCGCGCCGGAGGCGTGGGGATAAAGGGGGGGATTTTCGTGGGTAACAATAACAAGATTTAGTGACTGCATTGGGTAAGTAACGTTAAGTTCGCCAGCTGTGCCGGGTTCAACACCGGAACCCGGCCTACGAAAAGAATTTGAATCAAGTTTCATTTCAAACCCCTTCCAAGGGGGGGATTGAGGGGGCGGTTGATTATGTGTGAAAATCCTACGGTTCGATTGGGAAGCCGGCTGCTATCAGGGCTTCGAAGCCACCCAAGACCGGGTTGACACGCTCAAAACCATCTTTCAACATCAGGAACGCCGCCCGGGCGCTCGAATTTTCAGCCGGTCAGGTACAGTAGGTGATGTACCAGGCGTCCTTGTCCAACCCCGCGATGATCGATTCAAACGCATCAGGATCTGCGACAGGAACACTCAGCGCTCCCTGCACGTGGCTGGCAGCATATTGCTCCGCCGTCCGAACATCCAGCAATATCGCGCCTTCATTTTGAATAGCCTGCTGCACTTCAGGCACGCTCATGCGCGGTACGTCATCCTGTGATAACAAAATCGGATCGCCGCGCAATTCCCGAATGCCCTGGTTCACAAAAACGCCAATCACAACCACTACCACCGCCAGGATGATCCAGATCGGGGTCAGGTTTTGTTTTTTTACTTGAACAGGTAGTTTTCTTCGTGCCATCTGCGCCTCGTTTTTTGTAAGAGAATTATGGCATATCCCATTTTTTTAATCCACCTTTGTACAAGTTAAACCCTGAACAGCCAGGTTGGCATTGAAATCAATTGGTTCTTCCAGAACCCATTCTTTTCCGTTCCCTTTATAATTAGGAAATTGAGCGACCCATCCTACTAAAAGAGAGCGTTATGCTGGAAATTACTGTCAATGGTATCCCCTACACACTCGAAGAAATCCCTGGTGATAAATTAAGCGACCTCCTGCGCGAACGCCTGCGCCTGACCGGCACCAAAATTGGCTGCGGCGAAGGACGCTGCAACATTTGCACCGTTCTGGTCGATGGTGTCCCCACCCGTTCGTGCCTGACCCGTGCTGCCAAGGTGAACGGTAAATCGATCCTAACCATCGAGGGCTTGCGCGCCCTGCGCCCCCAGCATCAGCAAGACCAGCGCGAAGACCTCAAAGCGCTGCACCCGCTCCAGGAAGCCTTCATCACCCACGGCGCCATCCAGTGCGGCTTTTGCACGCCGGGACAGCTGCTGACCGCCCACGCTCTCCTGCAAAACAACCCTGACCCCAGTCTGGACGAGATCCGCGAAGCGATGAATGACGTCATTTGCCGATGCGGCAGCTATGAAGCCATTCTCTCCGCCATCCAGGCAGCCGCCAAGGCAATGCGAGAACAAGCGCACATCCAACCCCGCCAGGTTCCCCTGGGAGGGCAGGACCTCACCCACGTCGGCAAATCCGTCACGCGCCCGGACGCGGTCGCCAAAGCGATCGGTACTGCCAAATTCACCGACGACCTGCATTTTGAAGGGATGCTCTACGCCCGTGTACTACGCGCCGGCGTTCCTTCTGCGATCTTGCGATCCCTGGACGTCTCCAAGGCTGAAGCTTTGCCTGGCGTGGTCAAAATCCTGACCGCCAACGACCTGCAGCACGAAAAAAATCATGGGGTCTACAAAAAAGACTGGCCAATTTTGGTTGGGATTGATGAACGCGTGCGCTATCAGGGCGATGCTATTGCTCTTGTGGCAGCTGAAAGCCAGGCAATTGCCGACGAAGCCATCCAACTGATCCAACCCGAATACGAACTGCGTCCGGTGGTAAGCAATCCGCACCAGGCGCGTGAAGAAAGCGCAGAAAAGCTGCACGAACAGGGCAACCTGCTCAAACATATTCATTTTAACAAGGGTGACCTCCAGGTTGGCTTTGCGGAAGCGGATGTGATCGTCGAACACACCTTCAGCACACCTTTTATGGAGCACCTCTTCATGGAGCCAGAGTGTTCCACTGCCGTGCCGCTTGAGGATGGCGGTCTTGACCTGTTTGTGGGCTCGCAAATTCCGTTTGACGACCGCCGCCAGGTTGCCGAAGCCACCGGATTGCCGTTGGAAAAGGTACGCGTGCGCGGTCAAAAAACCGGCGGGGCTTTTGGCGGCAAAGAAGATATTTCCGGTCAGATCCACGCCTCCCTGCTGGCTATGGCTACGCGCAAACCAGTAAAACTGCTTTTTACCCGTCGCGAAAGCATGTTGGTGCACCCCAAACGGCACGCTACTTCTATCAAATTACGGCTGGGAGCCAAAAAAGATGGCACCCTGACTGCCGTACAAACCGAACTTTACGGCGACACCGGCGCCTACGCCTCGTTGGGCGTGCCCGTCATGACCCGCGCCACCACCCATTCCTGCGGTCCCTACATCATTCCTCACAGCCACGCAGATTGTTACGCCATGTACACCAACAACCCCCCTGCAGGTGCTTTTCGTGGTTTTGGGGTGGTGCAGGCTGCCTTCGGGATCGAGTCCGCCATCGATATGCTTGCCAAAGAGCTCAATATCGACCCTATGGCTATGCGCAAAAAGAATTGCCTGCACATTGGTTCCACCACCAACACCGGTCACTTTTTGACCGAGAGCGTAGGTTTGCCCGAATGCCTGGATGCCATCAGCACCTGGTGGGCTGAAAATGGGATCAGCGATCCCTTTCAGCCCCAAACCGAAGAGATCTCCGGGCAGAACCTGATCACCTGCTGGGGGCTGGCTTGCGGCTTCAAAAACACCGGTCTGGGAACCGGCGCGGACGACAGCAGCGGCGTGATCCTGAAACTGCTGCCTGCCGGTCGCCTGCAGATCAAGAGCGGTGCCTCCGAAGTTGGTCAGGGCATGGTGACCACGCTACAGCTGATCGCCGCCGAGGTTCTGAATATTCTTCCCGACAACATCAACGTCTACCTCATGGATACCCAGCTCACGCTCGATGGCGGTCCTACCACCGCTTCACGGCAGACCTACGTGACCGGGAATGCCGTCCGCCAGGCTGCCGTTGCCTTGCGTGAGCGAATCCTGGACATGCTCAGCAAGCGTTTTGAGGTCGAATTAAAAACGATCCGGATTTCAGAAGAGGGAGCGCGGTTCAATGGACGGCTTATATCCTGGCAGCAAATCCATGACCTGTTGATTAGAACACCTGAAGGGTTGGAGGTGGAATTCCGCTATCACGCGCCCGAGACCTTCCCCCTGGATGTGGGAGGGCGCATTCATGTTGCCTACGGTTTCGCTGTCCAGGCGGTCAAGGTGGGCATCAACCCCGAAACTGGTGAGGTGAAAGCCCTGCAAGTGGTGGCAGCCAACGATGCCGGGCGCATCATCAACCCGCTTGGGTTCGCCTCCCAGGTGGAAGGCGGCGTGATCATGGGTATAGGGCATGCCCTGATGGAAGATTTTAAGGTGGACGAAGGCGTCATCAAGAGCGATCGCATCGCCCGTTATGACGTTCCGCGCATGCAGGATCTGCCCGAAATCACCTCGATCATCGTGGAATCCAGAACCTCTGAAGGACCCTTCGGCGCTAAAGGTGTGGGCGAGTTGGTGTGCGTCCCCACCCCACCAGCCATCACCAACGCCATCTACCACGCCATCGGTCTGCGAATCGACAGCCTGCCGGTGACGAAAGAAAAAGTCAAAGATTGGCTGGTAGCCCATAGCTCATAGGAAAAGTCGTCATTAAGCCCTCCTCCACTTGTGGGGGAGGGTCCGCGAAGCGGGGGTGAGGGTTGCCACATGTTGGGGAAACCTGCCACGGTATACCGCCGTTTGTGTTAATCCCTGGCAACGGGACGGCATGGAAACCGTCCCTTACCAATTAAGCCCTCCCCGACGAGGAGGGTCGGTAGCCCCTTATCTTGGGGCGTACCGGGGTGAGGGCTTTTTATCATTGGGCTACTGGGCTCAAGGATTGCAGACTGAGGATGAGCTGTAACATATTTCAACTATGTTAGTGGTCCCTATAGGTTTGATTACCTGTCTCGACCTTACCCCGCCGAAAAGCAAAAACCAATGTTCGAGTGGTCGTTGAATCTTGCCGGGTTAAAAACCGGAACCCGGCCTACGAAAACTTTACTGGAGCTGAACCCAAGTCGTACGGAGGGGGTCATGATGCTGGGAGCGAAGCGAGCAGTACTCGTCTCCCTCCGCTAACAATCATTTCAGCCAGCTCAGCGGATGGGGGCAAGCCACCATCCCTACGAAATACTGCTTCCTGTTCCCTGCTCTGGCATTCTACTTGCACCTACTGCAATCATGACACGCGCATTTGGAATCGACATCAGCAAATACCAGGCGAATGCCGAAGGTACCCGCCGGGTCAATTTTGAGACCATAAAAAACCATGCCGAGCCGGTCAGTTTCATTGCCGCCCGTGCCGGCGTCTCCTGGGGCTATCGTGACCCGCAGTTTACCTATCACTGGAACCAAATGGGACAACTCCAGGCTGGTCGCATCGCCTATCATGTGCCCTATTTCGGCGAAAGTGCTGTCGCCCAGATGGACTCCCTCTTCAAAATGCTCGAAAACAAGAGCGATTGGGCTCACGACCGCATCGCCCTCGATCTCGAAGTGGCCGGCATCAACACGCGTTCCCGTATCACCTCCACCACCCTCAATTGTCTCGAAATCTGTAAATCGCGCACTGGGCGATACCCTATCATCTACTCACGCGCCAACTGGGTCAACACCTACCTGCAGGTTTCCGATCTGCCCCGCCTGGATTGGTGGCTGGCAACCTATCGCAGGACTGCTCCCTCCCCCTTCTATACCCAGGAACACCCCGGTCCACCATTTTTACCCAGGGGGGTCGACACCTACCTGATCCACCAAACCGGCGACCGCTGCAGGACCATTGGCGGATTTGGAAAATATATGGACTACAACCGCTTCAATGGTGACATCGAAGCCGTTTGGAAATATTTCAACAACCCCACCGGATACCTGGAAATCCCCCAGCCAAGTGTTCTGTTTCGTGCCAAGTGCATGGTCAACAGCCTTCGTAAGCGCGAAGGTCCCGGCTCGAGCTTCAAGGTGATCGGTAAACTCAACCTGGGCGAAGTTGTCTCGGTTTTCGGGGAAGATAATGGTTGGTTTCGGTTGGACCCGGTTGCCGAAGTGTGGTGTTCTGGGGCTGGCAATTATATGCTGCGGCTTCCGCCTGACGCGCCACTGGTGTCCAAGGAATTACGGCGCGCCCAGTGCATTGTCAAAGCCCTCTACCTGCGGGAAGGTCCCGGCAAGCAGTACAAAATCATTGGCAATTTGATCCGCAACGATGTGGTCACAATCTATGAAGTCAAAGACGGTTGGCTGCGGATATCCTCTGATGGGCAGATCTGGTGCTCCGCCGAACCGCAATATGTGCGCGAAGTAGGTTAGCATTTTTTTTGATCGAGCCCTTTTTCTTTTCTGGCAAACACACTCCCCATCTCAAAAACGAAAGAGTCTTTTCGTAGGCCGGGTTCCGGGTTGAACCCGGCAGACCTGGATGATGCGAACATGAGAAGATGCTCACACCTCCACCCTCCAGGAAAGCACAAAAGCCATCCTCTACGCAACACCCACCCCCATAACCCCACGCCTCCAGCACGCAAGCAGTCCCTACGCCAAAAGAGGCTGGAGGGGGTGTGAAAAGTATCCAGGCTCATTTCAAATCATTCTCTCGTGCACCTATCCCCACCTTAAACGAAAAAGTTGGCATCACTGCCAACTTTTTCAAAAATAACGCTACTGAAAACTAAAAATCGTTCAACAATACGCCCAAAGCTAACAGGACGAAGGCAGCGATCCAAAGCCAGGGCATAGCCACAGCCAGGGCGCTGATCAGGCCGAATTGCGCCAGCAGAGCCAGCACAAACAAAACAACGGCGATGATAAAAACAAGATTGGTTGGTGCACTTAATTTCATGATATCTCCTTTTGAATAGATGAAAACAATGTACCAATTATACCGATTCTTTGTGATATGGCAAATATCCAAACATTAGCGCGTAGCGCTGATCAACCCCGCCACATTCTCCTGAAAATCCTGCAAAAATCCCTTAACAAATTCACTCGGGTCAAGGTCCTTATCCATCATCAAAAGAGTCATATCCATCCCAAAGCTCAAACCCGTTGCCTTATCGGTTGCATGCGAGGCATAAAATGTGGCGTTGGCAGCCCGCCTTCCCAGGATGGCATCGGTGTAGTTTTTACCTCCCTGCACCTGCGATACAAACACGTCTACCAGTTGAGCCTGCAGCTCTTTGTTCTCTGAAACGTCCATGACCACTTTCTTCTCATCGGATAACCAATCCAAATTTCGCCAAACCTCGCACCCGATCAGTTTTGCCGGCAGTTCTTCCGGCTCCAGCTCGCGCAAGGCTTCCAGCACGCGCATCAACACGCCAACGTGGGTGGCATGTTTGTCTGCCAGGTTGTGGGTGTAGAGAACTTCCGGTCGGGTTTGCCTGATCAGGTTTTTCAGATCTTCCTTGAGTGCCTGGTTACCGCCTTTCTTGACTTCGGAACTGGGGTAGCCCAAAAAAACCTGGGCAGAATACTTGCCAATTCTGGCAGCTTCGCGCTGCTCTTCCACGCGTATCAGCGCCATCTCATCGTCGCTTACATTCGTAAATTTGCCGGCACGTGGTGAACCATGCCCATCGGTGACCACGCAGCCGGTAAAATGCAGCTCGGGGTTCTCATAGGCGCGCAAGATACCCTCAACCGCCATGATTTCGATGTCGTCCTGGTGGGCAGCAATGCAAAGATAAGTCGTGCGAGCCAGCGCATCGGCTGGGTCAGATCCATCGGGGATGTAAACTTCTGAATTTGGTTGAGCGAACATATTCCATCTCTCCAGACAAGGATTTTGGCTATAAATATACCACTCATACCTGCCAGATTTTTGGTTTTTGCCTTCTTTTCAAGGAAAACAGGTGCAACAAAAACCATAGTTTTCGCAGAAAGCGGTTAACATTACTCGCAGAACAGGAGCAATTATGGATTACGAACAGCAAACCCCTCAGCCCCAGCAACCCGAAAAGAAAACTCCCAACCCGTTGGCGACTTTACTCAAAGTCCTGCTTGGTTTGGTGGTGATTTCCCTGGTTCTGGTCATTCTTGCCTTTTCTTTTGTCTCGCGCCAGGTTGACAACGCCCTTCACCCTCTCCAGCAGGTCAATGCCGGTTTGAGCACCCAGGTTTCCAGACTGCTCAACCCCACCCCCACGGTCATTCCCGACCCTGTCAGCATCGTCCGGGAGGTTCAGACCTTGGCTCGCCTTGAGACCATCCAATATTCGGTCGAAAAGATCATCACCGCCGAACTAAACCAGGGCGCTTTCGGTTCGTTGTTTGGGGATCGCCTGCTCTTCGTCGCACATGGTTACGTGATCGCAGGAGTCGACCTTTCAAAACTTACTGCCGAAGATGTTCGCATCGAAGGGACCACCTTGTGGGTCACTTTGCCAGCCGCCGAAGTGTTTGTTGGCACGCTTGATAACGAAAGTTCTTACGTCTATGACCGCGATACCGGTTTGCTGCGCCGGGCAGATAGCAACCTTGAGTCCACTGCCCGCCGTGCAGCCGAAGCTGAAATCCTGAAAACAGCTACTGAAGACGGCATCCTGGAGCAGGCTGAAACCAACGCGGAAGCCTACCTGATGAGCCTGTTCAATTCTCTTGGCTACCCACGCGTCATTTTCCAGGATTAGCAAGGAACTATGCTACCATGATGACTATGAAAACCATCGAAATCACCCACCACATCACGTCCGAACAACAAGGGCAATATCTGCTTGTTCCCTTCGAAATGCCTTCCTCTGTCGAACGAATCGAAATTGAGTACAGCTACCCCAAAAACATGGATAAACCCATGGCGATCGGGAGCGGTCAGTTCACCGCCCATGAGCGCGTAAACCGCATCGACCTGGGGCTGATCGCGCCGGATGGCAGCCAGGTGGGTGCCAGCGGCTCCAGTCGAGACCGGATTTTCATCTCCGCCACCGACGCCACGCCCGGCTACCAACCTCATCCCCTCACCGCTGGCAACTGGCAGATCATGCTTGGTGCCTATGTTGTCTCATCTGACGGTGTGGATGTGAACATCCACCTTCGTTTCACCCCCAAGACCCGCCGCTGGCTGAAGGGCGACCTGCACACCCACACCCTTGCTTCGGACGGGCTGTTGCCGCTCGACCATCTTGCCCGGCATGCCCGTGAACACGGACTGGATTTCATTGCCGTCACCGACCACAACCAACCAGTCCGGCGTGCCTCCTTCCCCAAAGTTTCCGGTCTCACCATCATTCCCGGTCTGGAATGGACCCACTACAAGGGGCACAGCAACTTTCTGGGCATTGAGGAGCCGTACCAGGGCGCTTTTTTTACCAATACTCCCGAGGAAGCTCAGGAAAAATTCAGGCAGGCGCACCAAAATGGCGCGCTGATCAGTATCAACCATCCCCTCGAAAGGGACTTCGGTTTCCGTTTTGATCTGGATACCATCCCCTACGATCTGATCGAGATTTGGAACGGTCCCATGCGCCCCAAAAACATCGAAACCATCGCCTGGTGGGATCAGATGCTCAAAGCCGGCAAGCGCCAGGTGGCAGTCTGCGGCAGCGATTACCACGAGGATACTTATTTTCAGCGCCTGGCAAACCCGACCCTCAACGTTTTAGCCTGGTCTGCCAGCGAGAAGGACCTGCTGGAAGCGATTGAATCCGGGCACAGTTACTTTACCTACAGCCCCACCTCTTTGCAGCTCGATCTGGACGTGGAGGGTGCTACCTATGGAGTCATCAAAACCTGGCATGAGGACTTGGCAGGGCAATTGCAGGCAATTGCGCTGGAAGCGGGTGACCAGATCAGGCTGATCGACCAGGACGGTGAACGGATTTTATTCGATTCTCCGCAGAAAGGCGATTGGCAGACAAGCATTACCGTAGATAAACCGGGGTACATCCGGCTGGAAGTCTGGCGCAGCTTTTTCCCCGGATTGCCAATGCTCCCCGCCCTCGTCACCAACCCGATTTGGTTTGAGTAGCGAATTACAGCGATCACGAAACGGTTGGTTTAAGCCCTCCCCATTTTGGGGGAGAATCCGTAAGCGAAGCGGACGGGGGTGAGGGTGGTTTTTCGGTATGACAGACCTTCGGTCAAATCTCGTGCTCGCACGGTTGTAGGCCGGGTTCCGAATTTGAACCCGGCATGCCTGGAGAACGCAACCTAATCTACTGGAGCTAAACCGATGATGTGCACAACTGGACGCTGCGGGACGGCGTGGCAGCCGTCCCCTACGAAACACCCTCTCCGTTCCAAACTCGTGCTCGCTCAGTTGTAGGCCGGGTTCCGAATTTGAACCCGGCACACCTGGAGAACGCAACCTCATCTACTGGAGCTAAACCGATGATGTTCACAACTGGACGCTGCGGGACGGCGTGGCAGCCGTCCCCTACGAAACATCCACTCCGTTCCAAACTCGTGCTCGGTCAGTTGTAGGCCGGGTTCCGAATTTGAACCCGGCACACCTGGAGAACGCAACCTCATTTACTCGAGCTAAACCGATGATGTTCACAACTGGACGCTGCGGGACGGCGTGGCAGCCTTCCCCTACACAGAATTAAAATCGTGGGTTTGTGATTAACCCACCCGATTAACCTTCCTCATTCGGCTTGACTTTTTTCCTATTCCTGTTAAAATTTAGTTGACATATGAACTAGTCAACAATTAAACGCTGGGGCGAAATGTCGCAAATGAAAATGAATCTTTATGAATCGTTGAAGGCAATTTTCCTTCACATTGATAACCACGAGAAGACATATCTTTCTGATCACGGTCTCAATATTCCGCGTTTTTATATCCTTTTACATGTTTCGCACAATCCCGGCATTAATTACATCGATTTGAGTGATCGCCTGCTCTGCACCAAGAGCAACACCACTCGCGTTGTCCAGGGCATGGTGAAAGACGGCCTTATCACCCGCAAAAATGACCTCAACGACCGCCGCAGTTTCAAGCTCTTTCTGACCGAGAAAGGTTCTGATCTTCTGGCTCGCGTCTACCCCGGCTTCATTAATCAAATCGATTCCCTCATGTCTTGCTTCAACGAACAGGAAGCCTCCCGCTACCTGGAAGTAAGCCAACACATTGAAAGCAGCCTTTCTCCCGATTCGACCCTCAACCTGACCAATTCGCAAGTTTTGGGATGGCACAACGGACACCGGGAGGCAGGATGATTTTGCTTATACCTGGCAATTTTGCCAAAAATTTCAATCGTTTCAAAAGGAGAAACCAATGAAGAAAAGTTATTTGTTGATTGCAATCGCTCTGATTGCGACTCTGATCCTGGGCGCCTGCGGCACCCCGGCAGAGACCCCCGTCGCAACGGAACCCCCGGTGGTTGAAGAACCAGTTGTGGAAGAACCAGTTGTCGAAGAAACCGAAGAGCCCACCGAAGAGCCGACCGTTGAAGTTCTTGAACCCGCTGCCACTCTGCGCATTTGGGCTGACGAACAACGCGCTCCCGTTCTGGCTGAATTGGGTGCCAAATTCCTGGCTGAATACAACGTGGAAGTTGTTGTCGAGAATATCTCTGGTATTCGCGATCAATTCCTCGTGGCTGCCCCCGCTGGCGAAGGTCCCGATATCATCGTCCTCGCCCACGACCAGCTGCCCGCCTTGACCGAATCCGGTCTGGTTGCCGAGCTCGACCTGGGTGCCAAAGCCGCTGAATTCGACCCCGAGTCCCTCAAAGCCTTCTCCTACGAAGGCAAACTCTACGGCATGCCCTATGCCCGTGAGAACCTTGGCTTCTTCTATAATGCCGACCTGGTTGAAGAAGTTCCCGATACCTGGCAGGGTGTTTATGACCTCTCCAGAACCCTCATCGATGAAGGCAAGATCCAGTTCGGTATCGTTCTGGCTGGTACTTCCTACGATGCTTATCCCTGGATGACCTCTCAGGGCGGCTACGTTTTCGGCGTTGACGAAAACGGCGACTACAACCCCAACGATGTCGGTGTTGGCTCCGAAGGCATGATCAAATTCGGCGAGATGGCACTGCAGTGGAAAAATGACGGTATTCTGTCCGATAACCTCGACAACACCACCGCCAAATCCATGTTCCTGAACGGCGATGTCGCCTTCTTCATGAACGGACCATGGGAAATCAACAACCTGAAAGAATCCGGTCTGAACTTTGGCATCACCAAATTCCCCGATGGTGGTTATCCCTTCCTTGGTGTCCAGGGCTTCGCAGTCAATTCCATGTCCGAGAATGTTCTGCTTGCTCAGACCTTCCTGACCGATTACATCGCCACCGAAGAAGCTATGCTGGCTCTCTACGAAGCTGATCCCCGCGGTTCCGCTTACCTACCCGCAGCTGCCCAGATCGATGATCCTTATCTGAATGGCATCGCCGAAGCCGGCGAAAACGCCGTCCCCATGCCCGCCATCCCCGCTATGGGTAAGGTCTGGGGTGACTGGGGCAATGCCCTCACCTTCATCTTCGATGGTTCCAAGACCCCCGAAGAAGCCTACACCTTCGCCCAGGAAGCCATTGTGGCTGCCATCGCCCTCGATACCGAAGGCATGGTCAACCTGCCCGGTTCATGGCAAAAAGCCGCTGGGTTTGATTGCGAATGGGACCCCAAGTGTGCTGACACCGCCATGACCCTTGGTGATGACGGTCTCTACACCGCCACCTTCACCATCCCCGCTGGCGATTACGAGATTAAAGTTGCCCATGACGGCGGCTGGGACACCAACTACGGTGTCGATGGCGTCGCTGGCGGCGATAACATCCTCTTCACTGTCGCCGCTGATGGCGATGTGACCTTCGTATACGATCCCGAAACCCACTTACTGGATATTCAACTCCCGTAAGGTTTAGTCTGTCCAGGAGGCTTGCGAATGCAAGCCTCCTCCTTTAAAAACAGAGAAAGGAGAATTATGTGATGGATGCTAATACCACGCCTACGACCGGCGAGTATGCAAAAAAAACCATCAAGGGTGCCGGTAATCTACTGACCTTTCTGATTATCCTGATCGTCGATATTGCCCTGGGATTTTTTGCCTTCAAGCTATTTAGCTTCGGCTATACCCCTCTGGGGATCTGTTTTGTCATCATTATCCTCATGATCAGCGTCGCCTTCCTGGTTCCAAAGGCGTATATGTTTAAATGGATGGCGGTGGGGCTCTCTGCCTGGCTGCTCTTTTCCATCTTCCCCATCATTTACACCATTTACAACGCTTTCACCAACTACGGTGATGGTCACCTGATCTCCCAGGCTCAGGCAATTGACCAAATCCAGGCTCAAACCTACCTGCCGGAAACCGGAAAAGCCTACGAATGGGTCGCCTATCGCTCTGATACCAACGAGTATCTGCTCTGGCTCAGAGATAGCGAAGGCGGTACCAAGCTTGTCACCCAGGTCGACGTGGAAGGGGATGCCGAAATCCCGATCGTGACTGGAGAGAATGGTATCGGTGAGCTCGATGAAGAAGGCGCGCCTGTCACCATTGAAGGTTACACCCGCCTGAACCGTATTCTGGCTTCCACCGATAAAAACCTGACCAATA
>Ga0209312_1001762_pt1 | contig 15323 bp, 8 predicted proteins | sample BioC13SIPDNA_4_FD_185744 | JGI IMG/M metagenome (GOLD analysis project Ga0209312, IMG submission 185744) | Anaerobic biogas reactor microbial communites from Washington, USA - Biogas_R1_B C13 SIP DNA (SPAdes) (version 2) | ecosystem: Engineered > Bioreactor > Anaerobic > Unclassified | place... | reverse complement strand
CGGCACCAGGACGAGATGCCAGAGCTCCGCGTCCCCCGTCAGCAGGGACAGATGCAGTCGTTCATAGCGGGCCTCCAGACCGTACTGGTCCATCGTCTTGTTGAGAATCCAGGGCAGAGAGAGCCACAGCGCGATCCGAAGGACCAGAATGACAGCGATGAGAACTGCACAAGCCCAGAACAGACGTCGCAGCCAGCGCCGCTTCTTGCGCCCCCCCGGGCCGTCCGTCGGCCCGCCGGAGGCATGGCCCGTCTCTGATCCCGTGACGTCGCCTGCAACAGCATGGCCGGCTGATGGGATGTCCGAACTGCCCGAGGATGACCTCACATTTCGCTTTCTACGCCCCACAGAAGGCACCTCCGGCTCTATGGTTGTTCCTGAAGAACCTGGTTCAGAACGCGACGCCTCTCCGCCAGCGAAGCGAGGGGGTCATAGCCCTGCGGCGCCTGGCCCTGGACTGCCAGCCAGTCAAAAGCACGGGCCCTGGCCGCCGGCGAGATATCCTCCAGGTAGATGGAATTCTCCAGGAGCAGACGCTGTCTGAGGTCCGCCATGCTCGTGACCTCCGATACAACCTCTCGAAGAACCGAAGGGTGCCGACCGACCTCCCCGGTGTGACGAATCAGAATGGCCTCAAGGTCAGGCGATGTCAGATCGGAAGACGCGGGCTCCGTGAGCAGTTGATACGCCGTCTTCTCCAGCCTCCACCCCAGCCCATCGGCTTCCACCGAAAGCGGTGCAAGATGCTCGTTGGCGATCGCATAAGCGAGGCGATCCAGAACGACATCGCTCGCCGACAGCGCCAGATCCTCGATCAGGAGTGATCCAGTCTCCCGACCAAGGTGCAACAGCGCGCGCCGCTTGTGTGTGGGCGACGGAAGGAGCCGAATCGCATCTTCAAGGCCCCGCCTGCCGACGCCGGGTCGCTGGCCATCCTCTGCGCCATTGGCTGCGGCCAGCAAAGCGTCTTGGCATTGTTGCAGCAGAACGGCATGCGCGGCACTGCCATCCGTCCCCTCTGGCGGGGGCGACCGCACCTCGATCAGGGCCGCGAACGCCACGATACCCTCCACGTCAAACGGAGACGGCAGCACCATCGCCAGGCGGTCCTGCCCCGGCAAGGCCTGCGGCGTCAATGAGATCGTCTCGGTCACCCACACCTCCGGAGCGACCGGCATCAACGGCCCCTGCTCACCGCCGGAATCGATGCGGCTGTCCTCGTCGGACGATGGCTCGCTCGGCGGATGCCCCGTCGCTACGAGCGATATCTCCAGAACAGCCGTTGTGCCGGGCCGCTCTCCGCTCTGTGGTTCCTGCAACCGTTGCCGGCGCACTTGAATACCGAGCTTGCGAATCGGGCCGGAATCCAGAACCGGTCTTTCGAGAATTTGAAAACTCGTCTCGACACCATAGGGCAGGATACCGCGCAGCTTCTCCAGAATCACAGGCACACCCGTCTTTTCACCGGCGATCCGCTTAAGAAACGGTGCCGCATCTTCCACGATCCCCACCCTGGCCGATCTCAGAAGCCCGGCCACAGGCACAACGGCCGTGCTCGCAGGCAGAACCGTGATCATCTGAGTCTGCGATGCCACAGGCGCCAGTACCCCTTCAGACCGCTTCGGCATCGCCACAAACGTCACCGAGATGGCAAGAGGATCTTCGAGGTGTAGCGAACCACTGTCCACCGGCCCTTCCCCGAACGGTGCAGAGGCCTTCGAGTAGCCCACATTGTACTGCAACACGTATCCCGCCGGAAGACCCGGATCGCCCTTGGGCCCCAGGCGGCAAGCCGCCAGCAAAACCATGGTCCCACCTGCCATGGAAAGGATGGCTCGTAACACCAAGGTCTGATTCCGGCCACGGCGTCTGAACTCTCGTTCCATATTCGCCTCGAATACGAACCCCCAGAGTCATCGGTGCGGTAAGCAGCCGATATCCTTCTGCCACAGGCTATCATGTGCCACCGGAAAGCACAAGCATCAACAGCAAACGACGGGAATCATGTCCATGGGCAGCATCTCGCCCCCACATCCCGCACAAGAACGCCGGACTGTTCTGCGTCGACCGCGGCGCGCCACAAATCGCCCCACTGGGCAGTACAGGACTTGAACATAACTCGCTGGCCCTATCAAAAATGTCGATTTCCCAAGAGCACGGCACAGAATCCGGCACAGTTGAGACAGCAGAAGGTCCAATGGACCCCGATTTGGCCAATGTCATAGAGGCGCGGACCCAACTGCCGCCTACAGTCCGTTCGGCCATACTGACGATCTGTGCATCCCGACAAATACGATAGGCTTACATACAACACTGACATTAGAACCATACCGCTGCGTTTCATTAATAATACCTCCAGAAAGGCATTTCTCCCTGCGAAAGGTGCTGAGGCGAGCAGTCGCAACAAATCCCTTGTTTCCTATCGCCTCGTTGTCCGCCGGCCCGGTCGGCACACTGGCAACCGTTGCCGGTACAAGCCGGATTGCTCCGATCTTCAGGACGGAGTCAACCAGGAAGACATGGAAATGCGCCTGATGCCTGACGTGTCCCCGATACAGCCCCTCAACCGAAATGTGTTGTCCCTCCTGATCATGAGGGTTAAATGGCTGGGATTGCCAGCGTTCTCTTTTCAGAAGAGCCGCAACCGCTTGGCGCGTCATTTCTTCATCTTCTCTGTTCTGGCACGCTTGGGCTTCTTAACAACAGTCTTGGCCTTTCTCACAGTCCGCTTCGTCCCCGTCTTCTCTGCGGGGACTTTGCGTTGAGCTTTTGCCGCCACTCCCGGCTCGGCGGCCACGGTAGCGGAGTCGTCATTCGCAAGCATAGCGGCCTCCATCTCGATACCGAACACGTCGCCCAGATCGGCGTCTTCGATCACGCGGGAGGTCTTCTTCTTCGCTTGTCTCAGCAGTCTTTCGGACTTGTCGCGAACAGCCTGGGTGATGAGATCGTCCATCTTCATCTTGCGCAGGACGAAAAACACGCTCGGGTCCTCATCCAGCCGCGTTCCTATGCCATAGAGGACGGCGGCGACGTGCTTGCACATGGTGGCCCAGTCGGGACAACTGCATTTGAATTCGATCTCCTTCGGCGAGGGAAACAGGCCGCTGCCCTTGGCCGTGAACAACTCCGCGAGGCCCTTGGGAAACCGGCCCTCCAGCAATTCCTGCAAGGAGGCAAGCTGACCCTCACAAGCGGCCCGCATCTCTGTCCAGACGGCCTTGCTTATGGGTTTGATCTTCATGGTCACGGTGTAAGGGCTCTGTCGGCTGCCTTGCACCAGCGCATCGACTTGCCCCGGATTGATCTGCAGGTCCAGGACGGCCCCATGCCGCACATAGCTGCGCCCGCGCCCGACGCGATTCGAATAATCGGCATACTTGGTGAGATTGCCGTTCCACGCCTTGCCCCACCACGTGCGGACCAGGGTGTTGCCTTCGATGACAACCGGGCGAATACCCGGATGCTTCTTCCTCAGTTGTTCGAGCTTACGCCGTGCTTTGGCCCTCTTCTCACCAACGGACACATATCGGGGGTAACCGTAGTAGTTGTAGTATGCCATGAGACATCCTCTACAGGGATAACGTGAACAGCCTGATCAGCTCCTTGTCATTCATTTCTGTAATCCACGCCTCACCGGAATCCGGGATGATCTGACGCGATAGCTCGGCCTTCTCTGCCAGCATCTGATCGATCTTCTCCTCCACCGTGCCCTTGGTGACGAACTTGTGGACCACCACGTTCTTTTGCTGCCCGATGCGAAAGGCCCGGTCCGTTGCCTGGTCCTCGACGGCAGGGTTCCACCAGCGGTCAAAGTGTACCACATGATTGGCGGCCGTCAGATTCAGTCCCACACCGCCCGCCTTGAGAGAAAGGACCATGAAGGGCGTGTATTCATCCCCCTGGAATCGCTCGATCATCTGCCGGCGTTTCCCTACCGGCGTGCCGCCATGCAGGACCAGGCCCTCGTGCCCGAAGATCGAATCGAGGAATTCCTTCAGGGGCTCTGTCATCTCCCGGAACTGCGTGAAGACGAGCATCTTCTCTCGTTTCTCGAAGATCGTCTCACAGATCGGACGGAGCCGCCGAAATTTGCCGCTGTCGGGCTCTGCGAATCCATTTTGACCCAGGTACTGGTCCGGGTGATTGCACAACTGCTTGAACTTCATCAGCGAGGCAAGGATCAGGCCCTTTCGCCGAATGCCATCCGGTTGTTCCTCCAAAACCTGCCGAAGCTGCTTGACCAGGTCCTGATAAAGAACGACTTGCTTGCGACTCAGTTCCGCGTAGGTCTTCATCTCAATCTTGTCGGGCAGGTCGGAGATCACGGTTTTATCCGTCTTGAGCCTTCGCAGGATGTACGGGCCCACAACTCTCTTCAATCGGGCGTAGCCGCTCGCGTCCCGATTGAGCTTGCGGCTGAAACCGCCGAACTCCTCCGCGGTGCCCAGCAGTCCAGGATTGAGGAAATCGAACAACGACCACAGATCGGAAAGACGATTCTCGATCGGCGTACCCGTCATAATGATCCGATTCCTGGCGTGCAGCTTCTTCACTGCCCGCGTCTGCTTGGTGCCGGGGTTCTTGATCGCCTGCGCCTCGTCCAGCACGACAAGGTCCCACTGGGCATCCTGAAGCCAGACGTATTTCTGGCACAGGCCGTACGTGGTAATCACCAGATCGACGTCATCCAGCGCCGGGCCCCGTTGCAGCACATCCTTGTCAGCGCCGCCGGATGGATGGGCCACAAAGGTCTTCAGGGACGGCAGGAACCGCTCGATCTCGCTGGTCCAGTTGCCGATCAGTGAGGCCGGCAGAACGAGCAGGCTCGTCTTCGGGCCTTGCCTCGATTCGGCGGCTGTCCGAACGCTGAGCATGGCCAATAGCTCCACGGTCTTTCCCAGCCCCATGTCGTCGGCGAGCAGGGCCCCGAACTGGAGACCATCCAGGAAGCACAGCCAGTCCAGACCCTGACGCTGGTAGGGTCGAAGCGTCGCCTTGAACCGGCTGGGCAGTCGGACGGAATCCATGCGCCGTGGATCGCGGAGCCGTGCGACCACGGACTCGAGCCACTGCCCCTGCGAGACCTCGACCTCGACGCCGTCTTCAGAAAGCCCCAAGGTCCTGTCCGCATCGAGTTGCAGCCGCATGGCCTCGCGCAAGGTCAAATCCCCGTCGGCCATCAATTCCTGCGCCCTCTCATAGGCACGCAGGGTTTGTTCGAGCTTGTCGCGATCCACCTCCACCCACTTGCCTTTGATAAAGGCCAAGCCCTCGGATTCTTCCAGCAGCCTCCGGGCCTCCTCTTCGGAGATGGCCGTATCACCCAACAGCAATCCGGCGTTGAAATCGAGAATCGCGTCCATCCCCAGCGCGCTTGGCGGGGCCTCGCCGATCTCGATATTCAGCCGCAGGCCCGCCGCTCGGTTCTTCCACCAGTTGGGGATGCGGCACAGGATACCGGACCGCTCATAGATCGGGATCTCCTTCAGGACCGTGTACGCCTCGCCGGCTGAGAGGGCCAGCGGATGGAAGATCTCGCCACTGTCCAGAACTGCGGAGAGAAACTGGCTCTCCGCCGCCGCCTGATAGACGGTGGCGAGCAAATCGAGGAGCTTGCGGCTGTCGGAGCCGTATTCGGCCAGGGCGTGCTTCAGCGGAACATGCTTGCACCCGCTCTTCTGGTCCAGGCCGGTGGAGTACGTGGCGAGAAAAGCGAACGGATATTCATCTTTCTTGCTCTCGACGAGATGGAAGAAGATCCGGCCAACAAGGTGCACCTTCGGGCTCAGGGTACGAATGAAGTCGGCGACCGACCCCTTGTAGGACTTGATCTGCCGTTGGTACGTGGCGTTCAGGAGAGACCACAGATTGTCCAGCAGGTCCCGCTTGAGATATTCCAATCCCGGCATAAACGGCGCCGTATCGAGCAGCTCGGCGGCCTTGGCATCCTCCAGGGCGACGGTTGCTCTGTGCCGGAGGACCTCCAGATCGGGTGTCCTGACCAGACCCTCGGCGAACCGCCCCGTCACTTTCTGCCAGTAATCCAGCGCGGGCGACAACGGCACCGACCGGTCGGAGAAACCCAGGAACAGCAGAGCCGACTCGTAGTCCTCGCCCATCCGCTTCCACAACTCGTCCTGGAGCAGTCTCTGGTCCCTGCCAATCGGGCCCTCGCCAGAACTCCATTCGAGCTCGATGCGCCCACTGGGCAATATCGCCGCATCCAATTCGTTGAACAGTGTTCCCGACATCTTATCGACCACAGAAGGTTCCCTGGTCGCGGATCGCTCACCGCATTACTCCTGTTCCGACCGACATTGCAGCGGGAAACACCGAGATTGTCAAGCTACCTTGCTCCCACACTCCCCGCAATGCTTGCCTCGGCTTATCGGCACATGATCACAAACCGGACACTTGCGCACCAAGCCCTTGGCACCAGCCTTCGGGCTGACCAGCAGTAGGTCCCATCCCCTCGGAATCGTGCCATTGACGGTGTTAGGGTTTCCCTGTAGGGATGTCGTCAACTAGACCTCTCCCCATCGTCTACACCAGAATCACAGATTTCTTAGGTGGACCCATCGCCTTGGACCGCCTCCAGCTTCGCCGTATGCCCCAGTTCCTCAGCCGCAAACTCCTCGAACACCTGCCTCATCGCCGCCACGTCCGCACGAGCCGCCAGCTCCAGATAGAACGCAGCGCCTCGACCTCATTGCCGATCGCAAAATCCAACGCCGCCCCCACACTCTCAAACCGCTCGTCCATCTCGTCCCCCGACTTGTCTTCGAGTCTTCCGTCATGGCAGCACACCGCCACCGAATACACTATCGATTCTACCAGGGACCGCCTCTTGACAGAAGGTCGAAACCGGTGGCGAAATGCGGATCGAGGCGTGTAGGGTGCGCACCGCACACCTTCCCCCTCGCCATGCAATGGAATTGGTGTGCGGTGCACACCCTACCAGTCTGATTTCTGAAGAGACACACGACGCCGGGAGATGTTGATGGCACAACCGACAGGTCCCGAGAGGTTCCTCACATCCGCTCTGAACACAACAGACGATCCGAGACCGTTCGTGATAAGGTGAATGCCAAACGCAGAAGGGTGTTGCTCGCGGGGGGCAATTGGTTTAGGGTGGGTGCGCACGTAAGGCCGGAGGCTGGAGATACTCCAGTCTGCCGCCTGCAGTCTCAGGCCTGTGTCGCACGGGCGGAGTGGAACAATCATAGGGAAGGTTCAAGACATGGGTGGACGAAGCAGTAGATGGATGGGGCGCAGCGCTTTGGGCTGCGCGGTATTGGCAGTATTCGGTGCGGCGGCGTTTAGCCAGGACAGTGCCGTCAGAGATATTTCGTATACGATCGATCCGGGGCGGGTGCTGAACCGGATCGACGAGAAGGTCTACGGGCACTTCTTCGAGCACATCTACCATTCCGCCAACGGCGGGCTGTGGGGCGAGCTGGTGTGGAACCGCAGCTTCGAGGAGAACACGGCCGGCCGCTGGTCGATCGAGGACGGCCAGCTCGTCCAGGCTGGCTCGGGCACGGACCTGCGTCTGGTCTTCGGTGACCGGTCCTGGACCGACTGCGAGTACACGCTCGAAGCCATGAAGACCGGCGGGGCCGAGGGCTTTCTCATTCTCTTCCGCGCCGCCAGCGACCAGGACTACTACTGGTACAACATCGGCGGCTGGGGCAACCTCAGGCACCAGTTGGAGAAAGGTTCCGGAGGCGGACGTCGAACGGTCGGCCGGGCCGTCGAAGGCAGAATCGAAACGGGCAAGTGGTATCCAATCCGCGTGCGCTGCGAGGGCAACCACTTCCAGGTCTGGCTCGACGGCCAGCAGATGCTCGATTATACCGACGAGCGTTCGCCGCATCTGGCGGGCCAGGTGGGCATCAGCACATGGTCCACGCAGGCGAGATTCCGCAGCTTCAAGGTCGCCACGCTCGACGGTAAAATGCTGTACGAAGGTCTGCCTTCCGTTGGCGAGGACAAGTTCGGCGCCAAGCACTGGAGCATCGTCGGCGGCGGCAAAGCCAGCATCGAATCCGAAAACCCTTTCAACAGCGACTTCTGCGTGCAGATCGACGCCTCGGCAGGCCAGACAGGTCTGTCGCAGGATAGATTCAACATTCGCAAAAACGAGGTCTACGCGGGCTCGCTGTGGGCGCGTGGTCGGGCGTCCGGCCTGACCGTGCAGCTTGTCAACAGTGGCGATTCGATCATCGCCGAGCAGAAGCTCGCCGCGCCGGGAAGCGATTGGCGAGAGCTGAAATTCGAACTGCGTCCGAAGGTATCCGACGCGAACGCCACTTTCCAGGTCATCGTGCCCGCGGGCGGCAACGTCCGGCTCGACCAGGTGAGCATGATGCCACAGTCGTGGCAGGCGGCCGGCGGGTTCCGGCCCGACCTGCTGAAGGCAATCGCCGAGATTCGCGCGCCGATCATCCGCTGGCCCGGCGGCTGCTTTGCTTCGCCGTATCGCTGGAAGGACGGAATCGGCCCGCAGCACAAGCGTCACGTCACGCCACGAGAGTTGTGGGACGATCTGGACATCAACAGCCTGGGCACGGACGAATTCATCTCGCTATGCCGCAAGGTGGGCGCCGAGCCGCTGATCGTCGTCAATATTGGCACGCCGCAATGGAATGACGACGCCGACACCTACGACTTCCTCCAGGACGCGCTCGACTGGATCGAATACTGCAACGGCCCGGCGACGTCCAAATGGGGCAAGGTCCGCGCCGCCAACGGCCACCCGGAGCCCTACAATGTGAAATATTGGGAGATCGACAACGAGACGTGGGGCATGGGCATCGACAATTACATCGCGGCGGTCAAGCGGTTCGCCCCCGCGATGCGCAAGGCCGACCCGACGATCGAACTGGCCGCCTGCGGCAGCGGCAGCTTCGACCTGACCTGGAACCGGCGGATGATCGAAGGCTGCGGCGAGTTGTTCGAGTACCTCAGCATCCACCACTACGAGAATCCCGACCGTTTCGCCGATGGGCCATACAACTACGAGCGCTTCATCCGACAGACGGGCGAGATCATCGCCGCCAGCGCCAATCCGAGGATGAAGATCTACTGCTCCGAGTGGAACGCCCAGAGCACCGACTGGCGCACGGGCCTGTATGCAGGCGGCATGCTGAACGGCTTCGAGCGGTGCGGCGACATCTACGAGATCGGCGGACCCGCCCTGTTCCTGCGTCACGTCTCGGCCACCGCCTGGGACAACGCGTTCATTAACTTCGACCAGTGCTCCTGGTTTCCGGCGCCGAACTACGTCGTGATGCAATTGTGGCGCGAACATTACGCGCCGAGCCGGATCGCGATCGGCCCGGATGTGGAAACGCTCAACACCGTGGCGACCAAGTCGCAGGACGGCATGACGCTCTACGTCAAGACCGTCAATCCGGGCGAATCACCTGTGAGACTATCATTGAAGCTGGCAGAGGGCTTCACTCCCGTCAGCGCAACGATGCAGGTCGTCGCCCCCGGCTCGCTCCGATCCCGCAACACACTCGAGCGCCCCCAGGTGGTCCGCGCCGAGCCCGGCGACGTACGCATCGAGAACGGCGTCATGCACCTGACTCTGCCAGCCCTCTCGGCCGCGGTCGTCACTATTGAGCTGTAGCCCTTCCGCGTCCCGGCCCCGCCTTGCGTGGGGCCGGGGCATACTGCATTCGTATCCCTGTATCTCAGACATGCCTTGCATCTGCCGGGTTTTGCATTGGCGCAGGGTTCCGCGCATCTCTATAATCGCCACGGGCGCTGAGGCCCCTATCCAACCCATCAACTGCGATCCGGGAGCTGGCTCGTGACGACAGAGAGAATGACACGCAGAAGCCTGTTGTGCAGCGCGGTTGTCGGGGCCGTGGGCGGTACGATTGCCGACCTCGCCGCGGCAGGCAATTCAAACCAAGCGGCGCATCCGAAGCGATGGAAGACAGCGGTGGGGCTCAACGGATTCGAGTCGGTACGATCGTATGGCTACCGGGTGGATCTCCAGGAAGTGCTCGAGTTCATTCGCGTCTGCGGGTTTGACGGCGTCGAGCTGGTGGACTGGCCCGAGCCTTATCCGCAAACGGAGGAAGAGGCCCGCGCGGTCAAACGCATGTACGACCGGCTGGGCCTGGAGATCATGACACTCCAGGGTCGCGGCCTGGACGGCGACTGCGGCTCGCCCGATGCGGCCAGCCGAAGCCGCTACCTGGTCCACCTTAAGCACCAGGTCGATCTGCTGCACGGCTGGGGATGCCAGTTCATCGCGCTCTGGTCCGGCGGACCGGTCGGGCCCGGCAGCGAAGAATTCTGTAAGCGGACCGCAGACACATGGGCGAAATTGACGGAATACGCGTGGCAGTACGGCATGTACGTCACAACCGAGCCTGAGCCGGTCATGGCGACCCACACGTTCGAACTGCTCCACAAGCTGGTCAACTGGATCGACTCGCCCCACTTCTACGTGACGTTTGACCCGAGTCACAGCACGGTCATGGGCAACGGCGATCCAATGAGCTTTCTCAGGGAGTTTCGGGGGCGCATCGGTCACGTCCACTTCACCGACACGGACGGCACCTGTCGTGGCGAGGGCGGGACGTCGAAGCACCTGACGCTCGGCGACGGCAAGCTCGACCTCCTGGCGCTGCTGCGCGAGCTGAAGGACCAAGGCTACGACAAATGGATCATGCTGGACCTGTGGATGCTGCCCGACATCTACCGCGGCGCCTATGTGGGCAAGAAACGGCTTGACGCCCTGCTCGATACGCTGTTCGCGGCCTGAAGCTGTGCCTGACCGTATCGCTACGATGCGTCGTCAATCGCGGACCGCCTGGGTCAGCCACTTCGTGCGCCAGTCGGCGTAGTCGGAGGCCAGCGACTGGCCCCAGCGGCCGTACCACGCGTATCCACTGCGGCGCTCGGCCTCGATCTCGGCCATGCTGTACTTCTTAACCCCATCGCGTCCGGAGAAAATCGGACGGTTCGTCCCAATCTCATAGAACCGCGCCCACAGCGGCGGCGCATCGGGGTCTTCGACGACGACTCGGTTGCCATCGACCGTGGTCAGCCGGATACCGATCAGCTTGACGGACTCGAACCATGCGACAGCCGCAGTGATAGCCTCGGCGACCTCACGACTCGGATCATCCAGACTCATGAGGAACCGAAGGATGCCGACGCTCTCGGCGCCGCTGAGGGAGACCAGTTCATACGTGCGAGCCGGACGTGGACGGTAATCGACCTCATCGTGCTGGGCGCACCAGACGGCCCGCTTCCCTTCGACCACGACCTGACACTTGAGAATGCACTCAACGCCGCGCTCCACGGCACCCAGAGCCGCTTCGCGCCGAGTCGCATCGACGAACCCACAGTCCGATGACGTCGCTACTTCGCGAAGGAAGATCATCAGACGAATCATCGTCCCGTCGTTGAACGTAATGTGCCGCGGGTACCCCCTGCCCGGCGGATGGTACTGGGGCCACCCGCCGGTGGGATACTGCGCTCCGAGGATATGATCCAACCCCTTGAGAAACGCCCGCCCGCAGCGTAGGTCACCCGTCGCGCGAAAAGCTCGACCGAGGAACCGCAGCTCGTCCACTGTGGCGCCGTTGTCGAACGTCCCTCTCAGTTCGTTCGGCGAGCCGGAGAAGGCATGGGACATCGTACTGGTGTTCTTGGGCCAACTGCCCTGCGGCGATTGCCAGGACAGAACGTTCTCGGCAATGCGTTTGCCCTCCTCGCTTCGGTACCATTCGTCGGGCTTGTCGCGATAGTCCCGCCAGGAACCGGCAGCAAGCACCGGCAACAGACAGACCCACACAAAGACACCGGCGGCCGTCAAACGCATGCCGAGTCGCGTCGTATGTCTCATCCCATCCATCGTGCACTCCTACGGACCTTCGATCTCCTCGGTGGCTGTTTCCACGCTGCGATAGGGTGCCACCTCTCCGGCGGCCCCATCCTGCAGCGTCTCCTGCATGACGGCCAACTCGGCGAGAGAGCACGCCAGGTCATCCCCGAAGCCGGACAGGGCACGCAATTTCAGATGCCGTGCTTCAACGGTCGTTCCAAACGCGATCTTCTGCGGCTCGAACGTCGATTCCAGCTCTCCGCGTGTCACTTCCTGCCACTGCTCGCCCTCGTCACTGATCTCGACGACGAACTCGCGGATGTCCCCTTCCCGGGCTCGGTGGTTCTGCCGAGCCATACACAGCAGCCCGGTCATTGCCACAGGGTCGGCAAAGTCGATCACCAATTCATACGGATGGCGCGTCTGCCGGTCGCGCCCGCCGCCGGCCAGCCAGTACGTATTCGGATTGCCGTCGATGGCATACCTCGCCGGGTTGCCCGGCATCTCTGCGGTGGCTGTGGCGGCCGCCCCAAGCTCACTCATCACCTGATTGTCGAACAGAATGCTGCGAATCGCGGCCGGCGACACCTCGACAGCCGGATCGAACCGCTCGCTCGACATATGCGCCAACAGACTGTGGCGCAACTGACGGGCGACCGGACGCCTGTCGAGACCGGACGCCAGATCGGCCGAGCAGACCATCAGCTTGCCCGGCCCCACGCGGCACTCGAACACCAGGCCGAGTTTGTAGTTGCGGTTCCAGTCGTCGATCACCTGGACGATCGGTTGCAGATCGCGCGGCAAGCGGTCCAGGTTGATCGCCCGGCACGCCGGCTGCGTCACGTCCTGCCACTGCCAGTCGTAGTGGGAATCCGTCGCGAACTCGGCCAGTGCCGGATGATTCGGATCGCACAGCAGGCCCAGGAACCGTTCCCACGCAGGCCCCATCAGACGGTTCCAGAAGATCGGCAAGCGGCCCACCGGTGGGCTGTCCCAGCTCAACTGGTGGTACAGGGGAAGAAACAGCACCTTGCCTCCAGTGGCCAGCCTACTCTCAGCCTGCGTGAACGAATGCGTCACGAGCACATCGGCCGGCGTTTCGACGGACAGCCGGGCGGGATACACCCAGAAATCCCAGGCGTTCTCGACAGACGCCATCCCTCTAAGGCTGACCACAAGACGATATTTCTGCGGGGCCTTAAATGTGCTCAGGTTCATCGACAGCCGCTGGATCGGTGTCGCCGTACCCAGAGGCACGGTCATCGTCCCAAGTTCGCCCGAGACGATTGTCTTGCCCCGAGCATCCACGATCCGGAAGATGGGAACAGCATCTTCCAGAGACGTTCGGCCGAAGTGGGCAATCTCGAATTCCACGTTCAGATCGTCTTCGGTTGTGTAAACCAATCGGCTCATTCGTGCCAACGGCACCGTGACATTGCAGAACCGCCGAAACTCCTCCGGCGTAACATATCCTTTCGACTGCCAGAATACGTTCAGCGGACCGACCACCGCCGTACCCTGACCGGGGTAGTCATGCAGGTCGAGCAACTGGAACCCGCCCATGCCCGGCGTGCGAAGCAGCCCCTCGATCTCCTGCTTGTAGCAGGCCACCTGAAACCGGCCACTGGCGATCAGGAAATCACGCGCCTGGTGCAACATGCCGCGCTCGGCGAGCGATTCGCGAACGATCTCGTAGTTGCTCGCCTTCAGCGCGCCGGAGTATCGGTCGATCTCCGAGAGGTCCGGATAGGCGCACCACTGTCCGGTCTCGTGCGAGATCACGGGGTAGTTGGTGCCTTCGAGCGAGGCGCGAAAATCGCGACCGAACCAGCCGCTGTCGCCTCGAAAGCGATACGAGCCGATACGGATCGCGATGAGATAGTCGATATCATCGACAGGGCCGGGTCGCTCGCCGTAGTATCGCCCGGTCTGCGTGGTGTAGATCCGCCGGTTGTCCTTCTTCTTCCACTCGATCAGCCAGGGCGTGAGAACCTGCTGCCAGGGTCCGGCCGGCTCGTTGCCCGAGGAGAGCATCACAAACGATGGATGATTGCCATACGCTCGAACGATCTGTTCCGTCTCTCGATAGAGAAATTCCTTCATTCCGTCGTCGCGCGATGAATACTGGCCCCAGTTCGAGCACTCCGGCTGCAAATAGACCCCCATCTCATCGGCCGCAACAAACGCCGCCTCGGGCGGGCACCACGAATGGAATCGCACGTGGTTCAGGCCATAGTCCTTGACGACCCCAAAGACCTTCCGCCACGATTCGACGTCCGTCGGTGGATAGCCCGTCAAGGGAAACGTGCAGCCCTCGTGCGTGCCGCGAAAGAAGATCTTTCGGCCGTTGACATAGAACGCCCCGTCGCGGCTCTCGATCCGACGCAACCCGACGATCAGCTCACGTTCATCGTCGGCCCGATCGCCGCTCAGCTTCAACGCCACCCGGTGCAGCGTCGGCTCGAACTCGTCCCACAGCCCGGCGCCGTCGCCCAAGGACACCTCCATCCGCGCCGTGCCTCCGCCGATATCCCATTGCACCGGCAAGCTCGTGCCGCCGGCCGACAGCGTCCCTCGGCCGGGCTCGCCGGTAATGTTGCCCAGCGTCACCTCGATGCGCGCGCTTTTGCGCTCGATGTCGGTGTAAACCCGCGCATCGTCGATCCACACGGGCGTCGTCGATCGCAGCGTGAGGTTGCCGACCAGTCCATGCCAGTTCGTCTGCGTGGAATCGGTGATGCTGTGGGCGTCTTTGCGGATGTTGACGAGGTACCGATTGTCGACGCGAACCGACAGCGTGTACCGCCCTGGTTCCAGGATGCCAAGGTCGTAGACGTGAGGCGTCCCCAGGCTGTCGTTGATGCCGACCAGCCGGTCGTTGACCCACAGGGCGCTCGACCAATGGACCCGCTCGAACGACACCACCGCCCGGCGGCCCTGCCAGCTCTCCGGGATCATGACGTCCCTCTGGTACCACGCCACGCCGGTGTACTTGTGCTTCGGCTGGGGCCAGAACGGGACCTTGACGTTGCCGGGCTCGGCGTACTTCCGGAATTCCTTCCGCAGGTGCCAATACCGATCGTGCAGGCCGCTCATCCATTCCGTCTCGGCCGTGATCTCGTCGCCATAACCGCTGTCGCGCAGGGCCCCCGGCAGCCGGATCGGGTCGGAGAACTCCTGCGTGAACCACTCTTCATCTACGCCGACGTCGTCGCGATCCAGCGCCACGGCCCACATCCCGCTCAGATCGATCGCGTCGGAAGCCATCATGACGGGCGCCGACAGGAGCATTGCCGCCAACACTGAAAGAGCATATCGTGACATTGCCGGTCTCACACCCATCCTCCTGTCACTTTTCCCGGCTCGTCGCCGACTTCAGAAGCCGGCCGCCGAACTGGGGTGGATAGAAATAGCCCATCGCCTGCATCGCCACGTCCATGCGGTACAGGTGGTCCTGCATCAGGCA
>Ga0209312_1001757_pt1 | contig 15354 bp, 8 predicted proteins | sample BioC13SIPDNA_4_FD_185744 | JGI IMG/M metagenome (GOLD analysis project Ga0209312, IMG submission 185744) | Anaerobic biogas reactor microbial communites from Washington, USA - Biogas_R1_B C13 SIP DNA (SPAdes) (version 2) | ecosystem: Engineered > Bioreactor > Anaerobic > Unclassified | place... | reverse complement strand
TTGAGGTGCCCGCGATGGAGGGGATAGGGATCAGCCAGATTCTGCGCGTGCGAGGGCCGTCGAACTCGGCCAGATAGATGCTCTGCCAGGTACCTAGTCCGAAGTTTTCGCCCTTCCGGCCCGGTATTGGGCAGATAAGCAGGAGTTTTCCCTGGAGAAGCCTGGTTGGCTTCTGTCTACGCCCCGAGCTTGATGCCGAGGAGCTCGAACGCTTTCGCCTGGATGGCGTTGGGAGCGCTCAGGCGGGAGAAGGTATGTCCGTCAGTGCCGATGCGCACCACGCTGCGGCACAGCGTACCCAGCTCGGCGATAAGGTCGGGAAGACTCATGGCAGCAAGACCATCCGGGGTCTTCGCGCTCCCCGCCTTGACGTAGGCTTCCTTTGAGCGGGATGCCGGGGCCACCGGATCGAGAGGCGCCTGCGGGCAGTCATCGGCGAAGAGCATCGGCGTCAGGCGCAGGGTGAGCTCGAAGAGCACGTAGTAGGCCAGCATGAACAGGAAGAAGTGGGCCCGCACCCGGTCCTCCAAGTGGTGGCGGATGGGCCTGACCTCCAGAGCGCCTTTCATGGTGCGATGCGCCCGCTCGGCCATCTTGAGCTGCTTGTAGACGCGCACCACCGCTTGGGAGCCAAGTTCGTCTGCCGCGCAGGTGGTGCGAAGCACGTAGATGCCGTCCAAAGCCGCCTCGGCCGCGATCTGCTCTTCCTTGCGCCGGTATGAGAAGACGCCCTCTTGGATCTCAAGCTCGAAGTGCTTGGCCATCTTGTAACGGTTCACCACTCGGCCGGCCCGCTCGCCGATGGTGCCGGCGGCGGCTCCGCGCAGGCGCCCTCGGGGAGTCTCCACCATACGCTTCACCCGGCCGAGCTCTGCTTCGGTGGCCGCAAGGAGCTCTTGGCGCTTGCGGGCCCTCTCGGCGGCGAGCGCCGGGTTGCGGCAGACCACCAGGCGCTCCCCGGGAAAGTCCGGGGAGCAGATCTCGGCCAGGTCGGTCTCGTCAAAGAGGGAGAGTTGCAGATACCCGGAGCCAACCAGAGCGCGAATCTGGACGCTCTTTAAGGCCGAGACGAAGCCGGCCCCCAGCTCCTTCAGGCTCTCGGCGTGGGTGGCGGTGATCATGGCCCGGTCGCCCACCAGGACCACCCGCTGAAGACCGAAGCGCTTGGTGAGCGTCTCCAGGACCGCCGGCAGGGTTCCCGGATCGGCCATCGAGCCGGGATGGACCCTCACGGAGACCGGACGGCCTTCCGGCGAGCACAGAAGGCCCCAGTTCACCTGCAAGGTGCCCGCTCGGCCGTCGCGGGAATATCCCAAGGCGGCCAGGGGGCAGCAGCGGCCCTCCAGGTAGCTGGAGGAGAGATCGTAAAGGGCAAATCCGTCCTCAGTAAGGTGCCGGGTGCCAAGAGCCTTCTCTATGCGGTCTTGGCGCGCAAGGAGCCAGTCCAGGGCCCCCAGGAGTTCGGCTTCTGTCACTGCGCCCAGACCGAGCTCCTCGGCAAGGGTGCTTTGCCCGAAGCGCCGGGTGAAGGAGAGCTTGGACCCGGGGGCCAGGATGACCTGGCAGATCATGGCCACCACCAGGTCGCGCTCCCGGCAGGGTTCCCGGGAGAGGAGGCGCTCAAGGTCGAGCCGGCGAAGCACGCCGAGCACCGCGGCCACGCCTCCGTGGGGGAGTGTGCGCTCGACGCTCAATCCTTCCTCGAGATCGACGAGCTGCCGGCCGGCGAGCATGGCCCGGATGGCACTGATGATCTCTGGGGGAAGGTGCGAGAGGTTGCCCACCGTCTCGTTCTTGACCTTGCCGTCCTCGCGATAGGAGCGACGCAGGAGCGTGGTCTCGTAGACCTTGCCCTTGTAGTGGCGACGGGTGGTAGAGACGTGTACGGTGCCAGTGCGTTTTGCCATAGCACCAATATGGCACGAACAGCCCGGCTTGTCAACACCATTAGTGTCTACCGCTACCAGCGGACAGAACGCTCCCTCCCTGCAAATAGCGAGGATCGGGCCTCAGAAGGGCGAAAACTTCGGTCTAGTCGGGGCTCTGGCCGCGGCTCAAGATGAGAAGGAGCGTGACCGTCGCCGACTTGAGCGCGAGGCCCGGTTGCTCGAGCAAGCACAGGCTAAGGAACTCACGGATGCACTGGCCACCTTCGCAGCTGTCACAGAGGCCGAACTCGAGGATCACCTGACCGAGGCCGGATATCATCATCACCGAGGTGAGTGGCGCCGTAGGAGGCAGTCGTGAGCGAGAGCCTGCCCTCATCCGAGAAGAAGCAATTGGATCGGGAACAAGCGCGGGCCATACTTCGGGCTGCCCTTACGGGTGGCGAGGTATCCCGCGAACAGGTGCGAGAGGTCTTCGAGGTCTATGACATTGGGCCGCGTGCCACCGATCCAGCCGAAAGAGCCGAGTCGGCCATGATCAGTCTGGCGACCGGCGGCAATCTCTGCTACGAGGAGGAACTGCGCGCCCGCCTCGCCTTCATGCGAAAGAGCCTCGGTCAAAGCGGTGACGGTGAACTCGAACGCCTGCTCATCCACCGGGTGGCCTTGGCCTGGTTGGCGCTCGCCTCCGCCGAGGAGTTGCGGGCACTGAAGTGGCGGAAGGGTATCGTGACCGCAGATGCTGACTTCTGGGATCGGCACGTCTCACGTGCGCACACCGAGTTCTTGCGCGCGACTAAGACGCTTGCCCAGGTGAGGAAACTTACTCAACCCACCATCGTCAACCAGCTCAATGTTGCCGAGCAGCAGCAGATCAACGTCCTGGGACAAACGCCGCCTGAAGCAGAGGGCCGTGTAGAAAAACGATCGCGCGGCTGAGGGACTGCCGGGTGATTCTCGCTATGGATCATCTCAGACCGTCTTTGCTCCATCCCTCATGAAGTCGATGATGGCCTCCAGCTGACGGTTGACTTCCTTGATATCGCCCACATGACCCCAGTGAGGGTGGAACTCATCGGTGGGCGCGGGCAGGTCGCGGAGATACTCCTCGATGCCCTCCATGAGATTCTGGGCTCTCAGGTACTCGGTCACGTAGGAGTCTTCGGCCGTCATCCTGACCCTGTCTCGGTCCTCGGTCATCCCGCAGCTCCGACCTCGTAGGAGTAAGTGTCCGCATTGGCCGGCAAGGGATGTGTGCAAACTGTCGGCTCTGAGTGGCCTCCTGTGTCTGCATGTTGCTCGTGGTGGTACATGACCCCAATGGCCTCAGCCACCCGTCCCCAACCCAGGTCCTCTTGGTTCTCCAGCCTGCGCAGATACGTGGTCGTCACGGCGAGCGATGAGTGATCCAAGAAGCGGGACACGTCCTCCACGCTTTCGCCGGCGTCACGCCGCAGCTTGGCTGCCGTGTGGCGAAGGAGGTGCAGCCCCGATGGTGCAAGCCCCGCCTTTTCCAGATACCGTCGGAAGCGGCCGTAGAAAGTGCCGCTGGTCAGTCCTCGGTCACCTACGGCGCCCTGAGAGCGCCACAGCGACTCCTGGGGTCCCATGATTGCCAGATCCTTCTCAAAGGCCGCAAGCGCGGCTCTGAGCGCATCCAGGGCGGGACGCGGGAACTCCCGGCGACCGTTCTTACCGCCCTTGCCCCGGTAGGAGTAGAAGCACACTCCGTTTTCGAAGCTGAGATCACCGGCGGTCATGCGGAAGACCTCAGCGCGCCGACGGCCGGTAAGGACCAGGGTGAGGATGATGGCCCGGTCCCGGAGACCTTGAGGCGTGTCCGGTAGTACGGCAAGCAGTCTACGCACTTCCTCGGCTGACAGCCCCCGCGCCGGGGGAGTGGAAGTGCGGGGCCGTTCCAGCTTGTCGCAGGGGTTGGTATGAACGATGTCCATCCTGATGAGGAAGCGGAAGAAGGAGGAGAGACAGGCCATCCGTGCCCCGATGGTCGTCGGGGAGGGCTCCTTGCCGGAGACCCCCTTGCCGTGGGCCCAGGAGAACACCTCCTGGACCGTCACCTTGTCTGGAGCCTTGCCCACCCGTCCGAAGAAATCCTGGAGCATGCTGGAGTAGCCCTGGACGGTGCGGATGGATCCTGAGCGGCGCTGCTTCTCAACCAGGAAGGCGTACATCGCGCGCTCCCAGCCGACGAGGTTCTCTTCAGGGAAGGTGATGGCCTGTGCGGTTGTCATGTCCGGCCTCCGTGGTAGGGGGATAGGAGAGACACCATGTTCGCTCTTGTTGCCCAACATGCAAGTCATACCGGGTGATGCGGCGCCCGCGACTTCTCGACCCCTGCTGACTTCCGGGATCAGAGCCTGAGGAGGGCCAGCATCCGAGTTGACTTGTCCGCGTAAGTTGGCATGATGTTCAAGCCATGAGGGATGACTGTGAGATCTGGAGCAAAGGGACGACCGGCCTCGGGTTTCCGGTGATGAAGAAGGGGACGACAAGGTCGCTGGGCCGTCCCGCACCACGGGTGCCTCATCTGGACCGGGAGTGCACCCAAGTCGAGAGACGGGCTGGTCCGCCACCCCCACGTCCACATCGGTGACCGCCAGCATTACGTGCGCCGCCTGGTCTGGGAGCGGGACCACGGCCCCATCCCGGAGGGGATGGCGGTCCGGAGCACCTGCGGGCAGGACTGCTGCGTGGCACCCGAGCACCTGGAACTCGGACCCCGGGGCTACCTGGCCGAAGACCGCGGTAAGCACCACATCCCGAGGCCGGAGGGCCTCGAGCCGCCGGCTCGCCGGTGCCGGGAGTGCGGGCGCAGCTTCGTGCCGACCGGCGGGAATCAAGCGTTCTGCTCGGAGGAATGCCAGGTCACCCGAACCCGGCGCGTCGACCGCGAACGCAAACAGAAGGAGCGGATCGAAGCCCGACATTGATAGCGCGGCCCCTCGGGACAATGGACACGGCGGCGCACAGCTGCCGTGTCTCTTTTCGCCCCCCAATGAGTCGCAGGATTGCCCGCCGCATGCATTTCCTGCGTATTATCGCCGCCGAGATCGTGGTAGGGCCGCCGCACCGCCCTCTGCATGGAGCTCGACCCCAAGTTCGTGGCCGTCATCCTCGAGCGCCTGAGCGACGCGGGCCTAGCGCCCGAGTGCGTCGCCACGGCCTGATCCGAGCACCGGCCATGCCGCAAAATACCGCAGGTTTCGGCCCGGACGAGTTCGCCGATCTGGACGATGCGCTCGGCTTTGACCTGGATCCTACCGAGGATATCGAGAGTGAGACCCGGTGCCTCGTCTCGACGCGCAAGCTACGCAGCGACCTCAAGCACCGGACCCTCGATGCCAGGAACTCGCGGAGGTCATGCCCCCGCTGTCGGCGCCCGGTGGGCACCATCACGAGGATGATGGCTCGATCCGGGAGCCCTGCGGGCTGGTAATTGTCCAAGGGATCGCCGGGGCTCGGAGCGTGGCTAGCGAGACGCTCGAGACCGGCAGACCCTCCTGGACACACGGACGAATAGCCGTGGTCGATGTGGTCAGATTCCGACCGACGTTTCTTCTCGACCAAGAAGGCATACAGGGCGCGCTTCCAGCCGACCTGGTCCTGTTCGGGGAAGTCGAGTGCGGTTGATTGCGACATGGCGGCGTCTCCGTGGCTGGTTGATCAACCATCATGATGTTTGGTTCTCCGACCGATGAAACAAGAGCAGTGTGCATTGCATCGCCCGGTGGGGCTGGAAGGGAGGAGGGAGCGTGTCGGCAGAGGGTGGGAATGCGGTGGGTCCTTCGCCGTATGAGCGGGCGGCACTTGTGCAGATTGCCGCGTGGAAGAACCGTCGACAAACGGGTCTGGCACGAGTGGCCCATACCGTTACCTGGCCCGTCGAGAAGGCGGCTGGACTAGTAATGAGCGTTCCTTACTCGGGGGAGGCCATAGAGAAGAGCCTGGTCGGAGTGCTGGGGCTTCTGAACGACTTGTCTCAATGGAGCGTGAGGCCCGACGCGATCTACGCGAGATACAGGCGCGCGGGGCATAAGGTTGAGGAGGGCAAGGACATCTATGCTCTGGACCTTCAGAACGTTGACTCGGTCATCGGGTACTTGAGGACGAAATACGGAGCTATATGTGCTCTGGAGGGCGCGGCAACCGGCTCCGTTGGCGCAGTGGGCATAGCAGCGGACGTCGTGGCGGTTGTGTCGGCGAACCTACGGGCAGTTGGGCAATACGCGACGTACTGTGGGTTCAATGCTTCACTCGAACACGAAAGGGACTACGCACTGAGAGTGCTAGGCCTCGCTTCGAGTCCGGCCAATGCAGCCAAAGCACTCGCTATTGCGGAATTGACGCGGATCAGCGCTGAGTTGGCACGCAAAAAGACCTGGTCGGAACTGGAGAGGCATGCCCTTGTGGCCGGAATGAAGAAGATCGCAGAATCTCTAGGCGTGAGACTGACCAAGGCCAAACTGGCCAACTTCTTGCCCGGCGCCGGAGCAGCAATCGGCGGAGGCTACAACGTCTATTTCGCATCGAACGTCTGCCGCACGGCGAACTACGTCTACCGGGAGCGCTTTCTTGCTGAGAAGTATGGTCCCGAGATTATCGGCGTAGGCTTTGGAGAGTAGGCCACCTGCCGCACGACAAATGGGAATGGACACTATGTTTCCATGGTGTGCGTGGTCCCGATAGGGTGCAGCGGGTCTTTGCGTACTGTGTGATTGCCAAGATCGAGATATCTTCGTGTTATGGCAGGTGACAAACCGCGGGTTGCGACGAGCTTGAGCAGACCCCCACAGCCGACCGGTAGAGGAAGTCCACGGTGGTCAGTCAGTTCGTGTCGTCTGGGATCCGCGGTGCTTATCTATCCGACCAAAGTTGTAAGATAAATCTATCGTGATCTGCAACCGGGGTGGCTGAGCTTCCTGCGCCTCAGGGAGCCCCGTGTATTGGCGTGTCGCAGCCGAGACTGCCCGCGAACAGGGAGGTCAAATCATCGGTCAACGCGCGATAGGTAGCAGCCTGTGAGTGAGTTCGCCCCTGGCCAGAACCTGAGTCAGTCTGTCGAGATCCCTCGTCCTGGCATGTTTGCTTCGGTCAGGAACCGTCGGGGCATCGTCGCGGCGGTCGAGCCGTTCGACGGTGACGACGGCCGGCTGCATCTGGTCCAAATCGACTACAAGGACGACCAGTCCCCTGCAGAGGAGCGGCTGGTCTGGGAAATCGAGCAGCCTCACGCGCACCTGCTCGAGCCGAATGCTCTACCTGACCCTGCTCGCTCAGGGCCGATGCCGGCCAATGACTTCGATGCGCTTCTGCGGGGAGCTCGCTGGACCAGCGCGATGCCCTTCCTTGATCCCGACGGCTCCGGGCCCTTGGAGCGATTGCCCTTTCGCAGTCCTTTCCATGGCGCCGTAGAGGTAGAGGATTACCAGTTGGTGCCGCTCCTCAAGGCCCTGCGGATGCCTCGGGTCAACCTGCTGATCGCCGACGATGTCGGCATCGGCAAGACCATAGAGGCCGGCCTGATTCTCTCCGAGCTCCTTATTCGTCGGCGCATCCGGCGCGTGCTCATCCTCACTCCGGCGTCCCTTCGTCTGCAGTGGCGCGACGAGATGTGGGACAAGTTCTCGCTGGCCTTCGATCTTGTCGACCGGGCAGAGACCAACGCGCTGCGGCGACGGCTGGGGATGGACGCCAACCCATGGCGCACATTCCCGCGCATCATCGCCTCCTATCATTACCTTCGTCAACCGGACGTGCTCGAGCATTTCACGACCGCGTGCCGAGCTCCTGAGGGGTCCCCGCACCTGCCCTGGGACCTGCTCATCGTGGACGAGTGCCACAATCTCATGCCCTCGCCCTTTGGAGACGACAGCGATCTCACCAACATGCTGAGGCTCATCGCTCCGTACTTCGAGCACCGCCTGTTCCTCTCCGCTACTCCGCACAACGGGCACACCCGCAGCTTCTCCGGTCTGCTTGAGCTCCTCGACCCGGTGCGCTTCAGCGCCACCGATGAGCTCAAACCGGCCGAACGCTCTCGCCTACAGCAGGTGGTGATCCGCCGCCTCAAGCGAGAGATCAACGCCCGCACGGACCCGCCCAAGTTCTGCACTCGAGTTCCCCCGGAGGGGCTTCCACTGAGCTTGTCGGATGCCGAGATCGAGTTGACGAGGGCGTTCGATGACTTCCGGTCCGCAATGCGCCGCTGGATCGCGGCGGGCGATCGCAAGAGACGTCGGGCGGGCAGCTTCGCTGTGGAGATCCTTGGCAAGCGTCTACTGAGTTGCCCGGTCGCCTTTGCCGAGTCGTGGCGTCGCTGCAAGGAGGGATTGGGCGAAGTATCGGAAGCATCTGAGGCAGAGGTCGACTCGGTTCGAAGAAGCGTCGAAAGCGAAGTGGGTGACGACCGCGAGGCTCAATCTCGGGAAGCGATCGCTGCTGGGGTCGTGGGCGCCTGGCTCAAGAAGGCGGCGTCCACGGTTGCACCGGAGATCGAGGCAATCGATGCCGCGCTCGCGCGCCTGGGCTTGGATACTCAGGTCCAAGGTTCTCGCGCCGAGCTCGATCCTGTGGCCGATGCCCGGCTCGACAGCCTGATCACGACGGTGGAGAGCCTGGTCCGTGCCGACGACGGCTGGCGCGATGATGAGCGAGTGGTTGTGTTCACTGAATACAAGACGACGCTCGACTATCTGGCCAGAAGGTTGCGCGAGCGCTATGAGACAGATCGCATCCTGACGCTTTTTGGGGGGATGGATGAACCGGAGCGCGAAGCCGTGAAGAACGCGTTCAACGACCCGGCCGATCGAGTGCGCATCCTTCTAGGCACGGATGCTGCGGCTGAGGGTCTCAACCTGCAGACGACGGCGCGGTACGTCATCCACTATGATCTCCCCTGGAACCCTAGCAGGATCGAACAACGCAACGGCCGTGTTGATCGCCATGGGCAGGCCCGCGACGTGCGCATCTTCCACTTTGCGAGCGACACTGATGACGACCTCAAGTTCCTCGCGCATGTGATGAGAAAGGCCGACGAGATCCGCGAGGACCTGGGGTCGGCCAATGAGCTGTTCGATGAAGCGGCGCATCGCAGGCTCATCGACGGCGAGAGCGTCGCGGCGGTGGCTGGTGATCTCGACATCCGCCTTGCGCGAGTCCGCGGGCGCGCCGAACTGAACGCCGACGCCACGGTCGCGACCGGCGCGGACGATGCGGCTGCCGCCGTCCAACTGGCCGCGCTGGCGACTGAACTGGATCTCGATTCCACTGCTATGCGGGAGACGCTCGAGGCTTCGCTTGCCATCCGCATCGGCAGGCCGCAGCTCGAATCCGCGGGTGAGCCTGGGGTCTGGCGGCTTCTTCACCCCGACCTGCCTGGCTGGGTCGAGGTGATAGACGAAAGCCTCCGTACCGACGGCAGGCGGGCAGGTCGGGGATCGCTTCGGCGTTTGGCCTTCGACAGCGCGCCCTTCGTGAAGCCAATTGGCGAGCGTCTTGTGTTCAATCCACGTGCCGACGTCGCCCTCATGCACCTCTCGCATCCCATGCTCGAGCGGGCGTTCTCGGCTCTCGCTCGCGGACGCTTTCCCGGGGCTGGGGAGGAGGCTTCGCGCTGGACCGTACGAGTCGGCAACTTACGGGACATGTGCAACGGCATCGACGCCCTCGTGCTGCTCTCGGTCGAAGAGATCGGCGTGAACGAGCTCCGGGAGACGTTCCACCACTGGGTCCGCACCGTGGGCTTTCCCGTCAAGGACGGAGTCTTAGGTGGGCCGCTGGAACATCGGGCGGCATCCGCTCTGCGCAGGGCCGCGCCGCCTACCGACCCAGCCCTTGTCGTCCGGGCGACCGGCATCTTCGAGGACGTTCTGCCAGACCTGAGGGCCTTTGTTGCCCGCCACCAAGAGGCTCTGACGGCTACGCTACGCGTCGAGCTGGAAGCGGCTGGTGAGTTGGCCAAGGCCGAGGAAGACAAGCGATACGCGAGCCGGGCGGGCGAAGTGTCAACACTCATCGCCGAGAACACGCTGGCTAAGCTCGAGCGGCAAATCACGGCCCTGAGAACGGAGCAGGCTCAGGGAACCCTCTTCGACGAAGACGCCCGACTGGACGACATTGCCCGGTCCATTGAGGAGAAGCAGGCCGAGGTCGAACGCCGTCGTCGTCACTACGAGGAGGTCCGTGAGCAGCTTGAACGCGAGCGCGAACGTATCACCAAGCACGTGCTGCCCAAACGCCACGCCTTGGCGGGGGCCGCGCACGTCTTTCCGGTGTGCGTCGAGATCCGTCTGCCTGACGACGGGGGCTCGCGATGAGTGCTGATCTTCCCGGCTGGGAGCTTCTGCGCCACGGCGGCCTGCTGCTCGATCCTCCGCGACTGCGCGAGATCGCCACGCATGTGGCAGCAAATCTCGATCCCTATGTCGAGCGCGACCTGCGGAAACGGGTCACCGGCCTTCTGGATGATGGCACCGACCTCTCGGAGTTCGTCGCCTTCGTTCTTGAGCAGGCCTGCGGATTTGGCCCCCAGGCCGGCCGCTGGCTGCGCGGACCGAGCATAGGGAGAGAGTACAGCCGGGTAGCGATCACCAAGGAGACGATCAGGCCGCGGCATCTGTGGTTGGGCCCGAACGAGGCGATGCTTCCCGTGTTCATCGATACCGAGAAGCGGTTGGGTATCGGCAAGGGCCGCCGCGGCGTGAGTCACGCGCTCCAATGGCTGCGGGCGAGTGGCCGCCGTCTGGCTTTGGTCACCAACGGCCGGCAGTGGCGTCTGGTGTTCGCAGGGCTGGATTTCGACGCCTACTGCGAGGCTGACTCGGAGCTGTTCTTCGAAGAAGGATCTGCGGCGCCTCAGCTCGCGGCCCTCCGAACCCTACTTCAGCCGGACATCTGGACACCGCTGGCGAAAGAAGGGGTGGCGCCGCTCGAGCAGGCCATCCTCGATTCACGCAAGGGCCAAGCGGAACTCTCGGCGGTCCTGGGGGAACGGGTGCGAGAGGCCGTCGAGGTTCTGGTGGACGCGCACGCTGAACTTCTCACGAGTCGGGGTTTCGACATAGCTCCTTCGGATATCTATCGCGCGGCAGTGCGTGTGATCATGCGAATGGTGGTGGTGCTGTTCGCCGAATCGCGTGATCTCTTGCCGCGCGACAACCCGGTGTATCACTCGAGCTACGGGCTGTCCGGCCTGCTAGAGGAACTCGAGAAGACGGGCCACAGATCAGGAGGACGCCTGGCTCGTAGTCATGCCGCTTGGCCGCGGGTGCTGGCTTTGTTCAGACTGGTCTACGAGGGTGCTTCGCATCCCGCTCTGCCGGTGCCCCGGTACGGAGGGGAGCTCTTTGCGCCCGGCGACTATAACAGCGCCGACGGGCTATCCCGAGCGTTGGCCATATTCGAGACAGGGTGTTTCGAGCGCCAGTGCGTGTCCGATCGTGACGTCCACGGCATCCTCGAGAAGATCACCCGCACCAAGGTGAAGATCCGGCAGGGCCGGTCCAACACCTGGGTGCCTACGCCGGTCGACTTCTCCGACCTGTCGAGTGAATACATCGGGATCCTCTATGAGGGTCTTCTCGACTTCGAGCTGAAGACGGCGCCGGCGGGTGACCCGGTCATATTCCTGGCTGTGGGCAATTCGCCGGCCCTCCCTCTTTCGCGCCTGGAAGCGATGGACGATCGAGCCATCGTGGCGCTTCTCCAGAATATGAAGAAGGCCGCCGCCGGCGAGACGGGGGAAGAGGCCTCCGAGGAAGACGAAGCAGACCGCGAAGACGACGTCGATGATGATGAGCATCTGAACTCCTCGGATGCGGAAGAAGACGACGCCGAGGAGGATGATCATGATGGTGGTGATGATGTCGCAGTCGGCGATGTGGACGCCCGCCATACTACTCGCACGCGAGCCGAGGAATGGGCCCGGCGGGCAGTCACGGTGGGTAACCTTGTCCGGAAGCCGAGCGGCGCCGTTACCCCTGAGAGACGGCTCGCCTACGAAGAGGCCGTGGGCCGCAAGGCCCGCCAGTTGGTGTCCCGGGTTGTCCTGCCGGGTGAGTGGTATCTGGTGCGTTGGGGAGGTACTCGCAAGGGCGCCGGTACCTTCTACACCCGCCCGGGACTGGCGGTGCCCACCGTGCACCGCACCCTCCGTCCCCTGGTCTACGACCCGCCAACTGGGGCCGATGGCTCACTGGACACGGAAGCATCACCCGACCTCTGGACAGCGAAGCCGCCCGAGGACATCCTGGCGCTCAAGGTCTGCGACCCCGCCTGCGGCTCGGGCACCTTCCCGGTAGCCGCTCTGCGCTACGTCACAGAGGCCCTGTACGAGTCGCTCATCCTGCACGATCGGGTCTCCGACGACCCTGAGCGCGAGCGGGCGGTGGTGCGTCTGATCGAGCCGCCCGACGGCGACTCAGGGCCCGAGGAGCGCTTGGCCCAGGAGTTGGTGCCTTGCCGGGTGGCCGATGCCGAGTTCGAGCCTCGGCTCAAGGCGCTGCTACGCCGTCACGTGGTGGAACGCTGCATCTATGGTGTGGACGTCGACCCGCTGGCGGTCGAGTTGGCGCGCCTCTCTCTATGGATCGAGACCATGGACCGCTCGCTTCCCTTCTCCTTCCTCGACCACAAGATCAAGTGCGGCAACTCTCTGGTGGGAGCCTGGTTCGACACCTTCCGCCACTACCCCGTGATGGCGTTCAAGAACCGCGAAGGCGGAGACAGGGGGCACAGCAACGGTGTGCATTTCGAAAAGGACACCCGCGGCAAGGCACTCAAGGAGTTCGCCTCAGGCACGCTGAAGGCCGACCTGGCCCGCTTCCTCTCCCGGCCCTCGCTCTTCGATCAGCGCGATCTGGCCCACGAGGCCGCCGGCGTGCACGGCGCGGCCCTTGCCACCCTCGCCCGGCTGCACGAACTGCCGGTGCACGACGCCGCCGAGCGCACGCGCCTGTATCGAGAGGAGCTGCAGGGCTCGCCCGCGGTGCGGCAGCTCAAGGAAGCCATGGACCTGTGGTGCGCCTGCTGGTTCTGGCCGGCCGACGAGCTGGAGTGGGCGCCGCTTCCGACCACGCTCCACGCGCCCGGCGCCGAGACCCGCGTACTGGCCCAGCGCATAGCGGCCGCCAAACGCTTCTTCCACTGGGAGCTGGAGTTCCCCGACGTGTTCCGCCAGGAGCCTTCGGGGTTCGACGCCGTGCTGGGGAATCCGCCCTGGGAGACACTCCAGCCCAATTCCAAGGAGTTCTTCAGCAACGTCGACCCTCTCTATCGCTCCTACGGCAAGCAGGAGGCGCTTCGCAGGCAGACCGAGTGTTTCGCCGACGAGAGCACAGAACGCGCGTGGTTGGACTACAACGCCGACTTCGCCTGGTACTCGAACTGGATGAAACATTCGCGTGATCCCTTCGGCGACCCGGCCGGGGCCGAGGCGAGCGGCGATCGCTTCGCCATAGCCCGCGGGCGCGAGAACGAGCTCCTTCACGACCGCTGGCGCAGGATGCGCACCGCGAGCAGGGGATATGCGGACGCGGCGCACCCGTTCCGGCACCGGGGCGAGGGCAAGGCATACACCTACAAGCTCTTTCTCGAGGCGTCCCACGCGCTGCTCCGTGACGGCGGCCGCCTGGGGTTCATCGTGCCTTCGGGTTTGTACTCGGACCACGGCACCGGCGACCTCCGCGGGCTCTTCCTCGACCACTGCCGCTGGGAGTGGCTCTTCGGGTTCGAGAACCGGGAGGGCATCTTCGACATCCACCGCTCGTACAAGTTCAATCCCGTGATTGTGCAGAAGGGCGGCCGGACGGAGGCCATCCGCACGGCCTTCATGCGCCGGGCCCTGGAGGATTGGGAACGGGGCGAGGAGCTGGCCGTCGCCTACACGTGCGAACAGGTGGAGCGCTTCAGCCCCAAGAGCCGCGCCATCCTAGAGATCCAATCGACCCGCGACCTGGCGATCCTGGAGAAGATCTACGCCAACTCGGTGCTCCTGGGCGACGACGGCCCCGACGGCTGGGGGGTGAAGTACGCGCAGGGCGATTTCAACATGACCAGCGACTCGAAGCTGTTCCCGCCCCGGCCGACATGGGAGGCCAAAGGCTACAGGCCCGACGAGTACAGCCGGTGGCTGCTGGGAACGTGGCGGCCCATCGAGGAGCTTTGGGCGGAGCTGGGCCTGGATCCGGCGCGGGTGGTGCCGGCGGAGGTGGAGCTCGAAGAGTGGTTGTTCGACTCGACGGCTGGGCCCCAGCGGAGGCAGGCCGAGGCCCAGTTCATCCACGGACATCTGCTCAAGCCCGGCGACGTGGCCCGGACCCCGTGGCGGCTGCGTTGCGCCCAGCCCCCGTACGACGCGCTGCCCATTCCGCGGGCGGATATTCCTGCAGGGATCGTGCTGTCGCGGGAGGCGGACGCGTGGATCCGCGAAGAGGACGTAGAGGATTTGGCGTTGCCGCTATACGAGGGGCGGATGATTGGACAGTTCGACTTCAGCCAGAAGGGCTGGGTGAGCGGCAAGGGGCGGAGCGCCGTGTGGCGCGACATTCCTTGGGAGCGGAAGGTTCTCGAGCCGCAGTATTTGATGGCTCTCAGCACCTGCGCGGAACGCGATGTACTGGGTCCCAAGTTACCCACCATGAACATAAGTAGCGCAACCAACAGCCGAACCCTGATTTCCGCGCTTGCGATGGACCTACCCTGCAATCACGCCCTCAACCCGATGAGAATCTCTCGCAGGCTGGACCTGGCTCTCCTGTCGCTGGTGCTTAATTCATTTGTCATCGACTGGCAGGTGAGAATGCGTCTCACCGGTCTAAATCTGAGCTTCTTCGTACTGGACGAAACAGCTGTTCCAAGACCGAATGTCAGATTGCGAAGTCAACTTGCTGGGTTGGGCAGGAGCTTGTCTTTGGCCAGCAGCTGGTTTTCCTCGATATGGCTTGAGGCTGGCTCCAGTCAATCGGGCGGGTTGCCGTTGAAGAGCCTATGGGCGACTTCCGCGAACCATCGGCTGCAGAGAATGGCTATGGCGGACGCTGTCGTGTCATTGCTATGCGATCTGGAGCAGGCAGATCTTGCGGTTCTCCTCGCTGCTTGTGACCGGCCTACGAGCAACTCTTGGGATGGCCTGAACCCCAAAGGTTTCTGGCGCGTCGACAAGGAGAAATACCCTGAGCTGCGGCACACGGTGCTAACACTCGTCGCCTTTCGCGACCTCGAGGAGAAGATTCGCAAATGTGGTGGAGACCGCGACTCCGGGATTGAGGCGTTCCTCGACCAGAACGAGGGCGAGGGGTGGATGCTGCCGGAGACGCTTCGGCTCGCTGATTACAGCCTCGGCCACGACAACCGCGCCCAGCATCCACAGCCCGTCGCGAGGCAGCTGGGGCCACGATTCCACGACTGGCAGCTGGCCCAGACCACGGAGGAATCGTGGCGTGAGTGTCAT
>Ga0209312_1001744_pt1 | contig 15435 bp, 8 predicted proteins | sample BioC13SIPDNA_4_FD_185744 | JGI IMG/M metagenome (GOLD analysis project Ga0209312, IMG submission 185744) | Anaerobic biogas reactor microbial communites from Washington, USA - Biogas_R1_B C13 SIP DNA (SPAdes) (version 2) | ecosystem: Engineered > Bioreactor > Anaerobic > Unclassified | place... | reverse complement strand
CAGAAGGCGGCATTGGATATATTCCAGAAAGAAAATAAAGAATCCTCATTTATAAGGGTCTTGTCTATATTTTCTAGCAAGATCAGTTTTTGTTTTTCGTCGATGGAGCAACCGTTATATACTTCGATTCGGTTATCAAAACTAACAATCAATAATGGTATCTGGGCGTTCCAGACTTTTTTAATTAGAGATGCAGTTATATCTTGCTCTTTGTATTCTATAAATACAATAAAAGGTTTATTATCAGCCACGTAGATTGCTGTCGGAGCAAGCTCAGAGAAGATCTTCTGAATGGAATAATTGTCGGCAATACTGCTGGAATCAGGATAATACAGCATACCTGATCCTGAATAGCCCAATGCGTCAATCACACTTCTCATTCCGGACACAGATCAATCACTCCTCTCATTATCCTCCAACAACACAAACATATGTTTTATATTAGATAAAAATTATAGAAATCCTTCATAATAAAATAATTATTTTGATTCCGCAGAAAGTCATTTTTTCATATTCGGGGCACCATGCCTATAACAGCAAAGTTTTAACGCTATTCATAGTGGCCAACTAACCTGGCACTCCCCCTCACAACATAACACAGAAAAAGGAAATGGGATAGCACGAACTATCCCAAGCGGAACTTTAGTTTTAGAAATTTATATATCTTTGGAATGCTGGCCGATGCCCAGGTGGCATTGCGCTTGCCTTTTGATCGCTTACGGTATTAGATCCTTCGTCGCCTCCGGCTCCTCAGGACGATATGTTTACTGTATCGGCTCCTTAGTATGACATATTTTTCTGTTACGATTACTTAGGATGCATATTTATCGCTTCAGCTTTACAGCGGCTTGTTTACCATTCCTCTGGATTATTAAATCTAAAGCATCAGCTTAATATACTTCTGTATGCCTTCGGCGATGGCCTGGGCGGCCTTGGTCTGGAAATCTGTTGTGGCCAGAAGCTGGGCTTCCTCGGCATTGCTGATAAAGGCGGTTTCGACCAGGGCTGACGGCATATTGCTTTCTCTTAGTACAGCATAGTTGTTCTGGCGAACGCTGCGGTCAGTGCGACCGCATTTTGCCAGCATGGCTTTCTGGAGCAGGTCGGCCAGCAGTGAGCGCTGATACTCCTGGGCATAAAGAGTCTGGTTGCTCTCGGGCGCATAGTAGAAGGTAGTCGTGCCGTGCGGTTCGGTGCTTTCCACCGAATCGCAGTGGATCGACACAAACAGGTCGGCTTTGGCTTTATTGGCCATGGCGGGTCGTTCGCTCAATCCCACATAGGTATCATCATCCCGGGTCATAATTACCTTGTAGCCTGCCTTCTCCAGGATATCCCGGGCTTTTAAGCCTATACTCAAAACCACATCTTTTTCATAAAGGGTACGCGACTTGCTGATCGAGCCGGTATCCCTGCCGCCGTGTCCGGGGTCAAGCATGATGGTGACCTTGCTGTCCGAACCGTCTTCGTTGTTGGTCGGCTCTTTCTCCACTACTTCTTTATTGACCAGGATGACGCTGATCTTTAGACCGTTAACGCTGCGATTGACCTGCCAGGTATCCAGGTTGCTGCCGGGGGTGATTTTGACCTGCAGCGAATGATTTTCGCTGTTTTCATTAATGCTTACCCGTCCGGCCAGACCGCTGAACAAATAGCTGTCCTCTGCAATGCCCTGCCCGGTTTTATTTAAGTTTAACGTGATTTTACCGTCGCTGAAGCTTTCCTGGCATTCCATAGCTGAAGTAGCTCGCAGGACAATGATCTGATTGCCATTTTTAAGGGATATCTCCTCTACCGCAGTTAGCTGTGAGCAGATGGTAAAGACTTGTTTGCATCCGTCGGCTTCCACCGTACTGGTGTATTGATAGGCCAGCGGCATTTCGATTGTCACCCAAGTGGTATCATCCATCGTCTGGGCTGAAATCGCCGCTTTGGCATTTTTGCCGCTGCCTATGTAAAAATAGGCTTCATCGCGGTTTGATCTCAGCACCGTATTTTTAAATGTATAGGTTACTGTTTTGCCGTCGCGGCTTGCGGTAATTTTAGGTTCAGCCGCTTCGCCGGTCTTCATAACCAGCCGGTAACCGTCACTGGCCAGCCGGGTGGAAATAGCGATAAATCCTTTGGCCACGGCAGCGTTTTCATCGCCGCGCCGGTTGATGTCAGCGCTGTCGGGAATGGGTTCGGGATTCTCGGTTTCAATCTTCTCCGGTGTTCCCGCCGGTTCAGAACTGTTGTTGGGGCTGCTGTTGCCGCCATCACCAGCTGTAGCATCGGTTAGGGGATCCACGACCCAGGAAGCAACCCAGACGTTTCTGCCGCCGCGGCTGACCTGATACCAGCTGTTTTTTTCCGCCAGCACCGTCATTTTTTCTCCCACCTGGGCGACATCAATAATGGTGGCATCAGTTGACGGCGCTTCCCGCAAATTTATTGATCCGCCGGTGACCAAAACCGCAGCCGGTACTTCACTGGCAGCGCAGGCAATATTTATGACCCGGGTCTGTTCATTCCAGTCCACCTTACCACCGAAGGCCTCCCCCACAAAGCGCAGCGGAGCCAAGGTGCGGTCACTGACGATCTTGGCTGGTACATCCAACGGCCATACCTTGCCATTGACGGTCGGGCTGGTAGAGCCAATCGGCAGCACAACAGTGGCTGCACCACGGCGGGCAGTAACCGTACGGGTAGTTCCGTCCCAGTCAACACTGGCTCCCAGGGCCTCAAATATGGCTCGCAAAGGCACCAAGGTACGACCGTTCTCAATGCGGGGCTCGACTTCAAACTGCAGCCGAGTACCATTTAAAATCACGCTGGGATTGGCCGCAGCGGGAGCCGGTTGGGAAGGTACTGCAGTCGATGGTGCCGTCGCAGCCGGTTGGGTTCCCAGAACCGGTTCGTTTATTGGCGTCACCAGCCATCCGGCCACATAGGCAGGAGTTCCGTCCGGCAGCTGTATCTGATACCAGCCGTTTTGCTCGCCTAATACGGTAAAAATGATTTTGTCGCCCAAGCTGGCAACAATGTCATAGGACGTCCCCGGGCCACTGCGGCCGTTGACGGGGCCGTCTTTTATCTGCACCTGCTGTCGGGGCGCAATCAGTTCGCGGGCAATGTAGCCCTGCAGGCTGGCATATTTTACCTGGTACCAACTGCCGGCAAGGCCGCTTATCTCAACCTCAGTATCTTTTAATATGGTGCCGATAATATTTGCGTTACCGTCGGGGGATGACCGGACGTTGACCACCGATCCGGTAACGGTACCGGTTGCTGCCCCGACCTCTGCGGGCAGCAGGCTGAAGAGCATCAGGGCCAGCGCCAGAACGCAGAGGGAGAATTTGTATATATAATGAAATGAAGTCTGGTTGGGTTGAAACATTTTTTGCACCTCACTATGAAATTTCTTAAACTTTCGACTGGCCACCGAATAAATCCTGCTGTTTCCGGACAGGAAAATAGAGGTAAACTGTCGCTATATGTATATACCCGTAAGTGATGTATTTTCTTTCATACCTGAGGAATTTTTTTATTAATTTAGAGTTTGTTTAATAAGTAAATATCCGTGGTGAGATCCGTCGACGCTCAGGCGGTGCGGCGCTGCGCTTGCCTTTTGATCGCTTACAGCACTAGATGCCAGATGGCATCATCGCTTCACTCCGTTAAGGATGACATAAAATGGATACCGCTCCAAGATCTACCGACGCCTTAACTAAAAAAGGGGCCCGGCTTTGATTAAGCTGGAATCCCCTATTCATCCGTTCTGTCAACTACAGATTATACCTTGTGTTTGACCCCATGGCCGGCGCTGGGCAGCCGGCTGCGTTCCCAGTTGATCTCCTCAATCGTCTTTTCTGATTCTCCGTCACTGCCTTCTTCATCTTTATCTTTAATACTGCTTTGATTGCCGGGACTGTAAGTGACCGGGGAATCGGAAACGACCGCTACTGTCTGGCCCGCCAGCATTTTCTCCAGCAGCCCCTCGGTTTTTTTCTGGTCAGCCACCCAATAGCTCTGGGTCAAATTTCCGTAGGCATCACGCTTGTCCAGAAAATACCCTGGCAGGGTCTGGGCAATGATGGAATCGCTGTTGAATCCCGGCGCCCAGCTGGCCATTTTCAGCATGTCCGCCATCCGCAGGTTGGTATCGATATTTTGATTTACTACCTTGACCAGAGCCCGCAGCTTGATGAGGTTTTTGGCCTTGAGCATTTCATTGCCCAGCGCTTTCAGGAAAACCTGCTGGTGCTCGGTACGTTCAATATCCCCCAGGGCATAATCGCGGAAGCGGACAAAACCCAGGGCCTGTCTACCATTTAAAAGCTGCTGCCCGGGTTTCAGGTTAATATCTTCAGAGGGCTTGTACATGCGCTGGTCAACATTGATGTTGACCCCACCGATGGTATCGATGATTTTTTTGAATCCCTCGAAATCCATCTCCACATAATAATCGATATTTTCGCCCACCAGTTCTTCCACTTTTTCAACTACCAGTTCCGGGCCGCCTACGGCGTTGGCACCGTTGATCTTGTCGACATAACTGCCCTTTATATTGACGCGGGTATCACGCGGTATGGAGACCAGGGCCACCTTGTTCAGCTTCGGATCAATCGAGGCCAGAATGATGGTATCGGTACGGGTCTGGGTTTCTCCCGGCCGGGCATCTGTACCCAGCAGCAGGATATTGGTTCTTTCCCCTTCTTGTATGGCAGCATCCGCCTGGCTTTCATTATCATCATTTGCTGGCAGCAAGCTGCGAATCGATGCACCCAGCCCGAAAGTAATCATGAAAACCAGGCTGAATACCAATATTAATTTAAATATTAATTTTATCTTCGACATAGCTGATAACCTCTAACTTTCCAACTGGTCAGGAATTAATTTCGCTGCTCTGGCTGCTGCCGGGTATTGATATTTTGGCTTGACCAGTCAGCATACCGATGCGATTTGCTCCAATTACCATAAGCAGCAGCAGGAATGCCAGCACAACCGTTGCTTTGGGATTGTCAAACCAGCTCAGGACAATGGCGGTCAAGGCAAAAAAGCCGCTGATCCCATAGATAATCAAAACCGTGGTCTGATGAGAATAGCCCAGCTTGAGCAGACGATGATGCAAATGATCCTTATCCGGCATAAATATCGGAGTTTTCTTGTAAATACGCCGGAAAATTGCAAAAAACGTATCAAATATCGGTATCCCCAGAATTACAATCGGTATTACCAGGGAAATCAAAGCTGTACTTTTGGCAACGCCGGTGACGGCCAGACAGGCCAGCACAAAGCCCAGAAAATTCGAGCCGCAGTCCCCCATAAAGGTACGGGCAGGATAAAAATTATAGGGCAAAAATCCCATAATTGCAGCCACCAACGTAAAAGCAATCAAGGCGGTGACCATCTGTCCCTGCATAAGGGCCACAATTCCCATGGTAAGACCGGCTATACCGGCTACCCCTGCCGCCAAACCATCCAGACCATCGATCAGGTTAATGGCATTGGTGATGCCCACAATCCATAAAAATGTCAGAGGAATACTCAGATAACCCAGCGACAGCATACCATCAAAAGGATTACTGACAAAGTGGATCACTACGCCAAAATATACCGCCACGGCGGTGGCGATAATCTGTCCAGCCAGCTTGACCCAGGCCGACAGCTGATAGATATCGTCCAAGATTCCAACCATAAAAACAATGGCGGCTCCAATAACTATACCCATATATGGCCCGGAAACTTTCACTCCCAACAGCACACACAACATAAATGCCAAAAAAATTGCCAGACCTCCCATGCGGGGCATGGCAGTCTGATGTACCTTGCGCTTATCGGGCTGATCTATGGCACCCAGCCGGTAGGCCAGACGGATTACCAGCGGGGCGGAAAAATAGGCTATTACAAAAGCCGACACCAATACCAATGCCGACGTAAAAAAAGACATTTAAATACAATCCTCCCCTCGGCTTTGTCTAGGCTAATTCTAACACCGCTCTTATAGCTTGTCTATATGCCAATATTTAGTGTATTTGGACTTAAAATAGAGGAAGTTTGCTTCTGATTGTAGAAAAAAACCACAAGTTCTCTATAATAATAACGTATACTATCATTTAGTAATAACAAATCCTGCAGATAGGAGTCCTGTATGAAAATCGCCCTGTCAGGATATTACGGTTTTGATAATGCCGGAGACGAAGCGTTGCTCCTGGCGATCAGCTCATCGATAAAAAATCTGGTTCCGGATTGTGATTTCGTAGTTTTTTCCGGAAACCCGGCTAAGACCAGGCACTTGCACAACGTCAGAGCCGTCCATAATATGAACCCCTGGTCCGTTGTCAGGGAGCTGTTTAGCAGCGATCTGCTCATCAGTGGAGGCGGCAGCATATTTCAGGATGTTACCAGTTCACGTTCGCTTCTATATTATATCAGTGTTGTCTTACTGGCCCGTATGTTGGGAAAACCGGTGGTTTTTTATGCCCAGGGAGTAGGCCCGATCCGGCGGCCCTTTAATCGCTGGCTGCTGGGACGGGTGGCCAACCGGGTAAACCTGATTACGTTGCGTGACCAGGCTTCACGGGAATTCATGCTTAATCTGGGAGTCAGAAAGCCTCCTTTGCAGGTCACTGCCGATCCGGTTTTCGCCCTGCAGACCGATGACAATACCAAGGAAGAAATGCTGCGGTGCTTTCCTTTTTTGGCGGCCGGAAAAGACCGGCGGATAGGAGTTTCAGTCCGGAACTGGCCGGCACTGCAAGGTTATCAGCAGAATTTGGCAGTGGTGCTTGACCATTTTAAACGCGCCGGGTTCTCCATCATCTTTGTTCCTATGGATTACCCTGAAGATATAAAAGAATCCGAGCTGGTTCGCTCATATATGCAGGAAGAATCATATTTGATCAGCGATGAGCTTACCACCGCCCAGCATCTGGCCGTCATTTCCCAGCTGGATTTGATGGTGGCAATGCGCCTGCATGCTTTGATATTTGCCGCCAGCTGCGGGGTTTCTTTTGCGGGCATTTCCTATGATCCCAAAATAGACGGCTTTTTAGATCTTTTTGGCCAGCGTCCTCTGGCGCAATCAAGCGAATTAATGATTGCGCAGATCGAGGAACTGCTGCATGACCAGGCCGCCCAGAATCAGGTTCAAGCCCAGGCTGATAAAATGCGCGCCCAATCCCGTGAAAATGCCCGACTGACATTGGACGTATTATATAAATCGAACCGTTAGGTAAGATAGCCAAAGATGAATCCGCTATTCATCGTGTCATTCTGAACGAAGTGAAGAATCTCTCCGGGATTAGATCCCTCTGCGGGGACTACATATGTGACCTAAAGGTCACAATTAAGGTTGCTTCGCTGATCTCAGGATGAAATGGGCGCTTAGGATGACATTAAATTCGGTATGACATGGACGCTCAAGATGACGTTATAAAGGACGATTCCATCGGGGTTGTGCCCTTATTCTAATCAAAAATAAAAACAGAAAATGTTTCACGTGAAACATTTCTGGAAGATAAAAAGATAAGAGGATTAATTATGGATCAAGACAATACCCGTACCGGCAAGACTTTTATCGGGGTTTCCCTGATGATATTCATATCCAAAGTCTTTGGCTTTGCCCGCGACATAGTGTTTGCTTTCGTATTCGGAACGACTGTGCTGACTGACCTTTTTCAGGTCATTTTCAGCCTGCCCAGTCTGCTCTTTTCCAGTATCGGCAATGCCCTGTCCTTCGTTAATATACCTGATCTTACCTATTACCTGAAGCATGGTACCAGAGAGGAAAGAAACCACTACCTTTCCAATCTCTATGCCCAGGTGGCGCTCGGCGCGGCGCTGCTTTCACTGTTGGGTATCGTCTTTGCACCGGCACTGACTAAAATCATAGCCCCCGGTGTGCAGGCTGAAGTATCTTCCATGGCCCTGCTGCTGACCCGGATTATGATTCCTACTCTTTTGTTTGTAACCCTGACCTATATCACTGCCGGGGTGCTGCAGGTACATGGTTATTTCCTGCTGTCTGCGGCTATCAGTATACCGTTTAATTTCCTCATCATCGCTGCTTTGATCCTTAAAGGCCAGGATATCATCTTCCTGGGTATTGTCACCACGCTTGGCTGGTTGCTGCAGTTTTTAATCCAGATTCCGGTGCTCTTCAAAGAAAAATACCATTTTTCCTGTAAAATCGATTGGAAAAACGAACATACCGTCAATATGTTTAAACATCTCCTGCCTATCCTGCTGGGCAATGCCCTGCTGCAACTCTGTCTGATCATAGACCGTTCCTTTGGTACCCATCTGGATGAGGGCACGGCGGCTGCGCTTGGCTTTGGCAGCAATCTGTTTATTACCATCACCGGCGTATTTATTATCGCTTTATCGATCGTCATCTTCCCCCGTCTTTCCCAGTATTGTATGGATGGCGATTATCGGCTGGTGCGCTCCATACTGCGCTACGGTTTTAAAATTCTGGCTTTTATACTGTTGCCTTATCTGATCCTGGTCGTGGCTTATTCCCACGACATCATCGCCCTGGTTTATGAACGCGGCGCCTTCACTTCCACCTCCACCTACCTGACCGCGACCGCCTTTTTATGCTATAGTTTTGCTGTAGTGGGCTACGCCTGTCAGGAAGTATTTAACCGTGTTTTTTATGCTTTAAAGCGCTTTAAAACTCCTATGTATGTCAGTCTCGTCTGCCTGCTGCTGCACTTCGTGCTTAATTTAATGTTTTACCGTCAGGCAGGCATTGCCGGATTGGCTTTGTCAACCGCTTTTTGTTTGCTGCTGTATGCCTTGATTATGGGGATCATGGTACGGCGGGTGATCGGATCTTTCCTGGGCCGGGATATCGTGAATTTTTTCCTGCGTCTGGGCCTGCCCGCAGCCGGGATGATAGCAATTATTTTTGCCGGCAAACATTTATTTACTGATGGGATTTGGCTTTCCTTTTTACTGCCCCTGACCGCCAGCGGTATCGTCTACCTGCTGTTGGCCTGGTTTACAGGTTTTCGCCAAGAACTGATCATGAAGGAGGATCCAAGGTAATGAAAAACCGTGAACATGCATTTTTATGGCTGGCGCTGACCGCAGCTCTGCTGCTGTCCCTGTCCGGCTTTATCCTGCGTACCGGTAACGAGAGTATAAATAACGTGGTGGTAACCGCAGCCGATTATCAGCTCTTTGAGAAAAGTGCACAATCCTCCAGCGTAGCAATTGATGAGGTACTGGCAAATCTGCAAGCCAGCGGGGTTAAAACCATTGCGATCAAGGAAACGACTCTGCGGGTCCTGGCTGCCCGGGGCGATGCCTATGTAGATTCCTTCGGTCATTTCAGTGCCTGGGCGCGTGCTTATCAGCCTGAGGTCTGGGCAGCGATAAACCAACTACCGCAAGCAGATGAAATCAGTTCCGCCAATCTTATCGTAACTACAAGTCGGCCGGAGACGGCAAGTTTTCTGCGCGAGCGGCTGGGCCATCGCTTTTCGGCTGAACAAATCATTAATTTTCAGGCCGGGGGGCTGGATTATTTTATTATCAAGGCGGAACTGGAACAACTGGACAAATCCAAAACCAGCTTAAAAGAATTTGATGTCCAGCTGGGTTTTGAAACAACGATCCTGCAAAAACTCAAGTCAATGGGCTTTGCCATTGTTTTGCGCCCGGGAGATACCAATGGAACCAACAGCGCTTATTTGCAGGAATACGAACCGCTGGTGCGCGATTATGATGTAAAAACTTTGATTTTCAACTACAACCGCGTCAGCGGCAGCCCCGATCACCTGGAGGTGATGGCCCGGCTGATTGATAAATATGATTTGACCATCGGTGTCATAGAAACTTCAAAACAACTGGGCATTATTGAGCAGGAAGGCCTGAGCGCGGTCATGTCTGCCACCAGATACCCGATCAACCGGGTTTATTCAACCGGCAACGATGATTTTGTAACTTCGGTGGATGAGCGTTACTACCGCTGGATCAGAGCCGTTGTCGACCGGGGAATAAGAATTCTATATGTCGTGCCTTTTAATGACGATAAAAAAATGGCTTCGGTCAACATGAACGAAACCATTGATACCGTAGCCAGGTTCCTGCCCGCCATCGCCGCCAAGGGTTTTATCGTTGACCAAACGGCGGTTCCCTACGGTCTTAACAGCGCTGCAACTACTTCAGCCCATCGTTTGGCCGTCTCCCTCAGCTTGCTGGCAGCTTTACTGCTCTACCTTTTGTATTTGCTGCATCCGCAGCGCAAATGGATGCGGGCGATTGCTATCCTTGGTCTGCTGGCCTGTCTGGCGGTTAATCTCCTGCTGCATATGGATTTTTCCAAAGTGTATGCCCTGGGGGCGGCAGTTCTTTATCCGACTTTCTCCAGCCTGCTGCTGCTGATTTATTTAAAAAATTATCCCCAGCATGGGTTTATAAAAAAATTGCTGGGCTCGCTGGCCATCACCCTGGTCATCAATGCCATAGGTATGTATACGATTGTAACTTCTTTGGCGGACATCCGCTATATTATGAATCTGTCCTATTTCAGCGGGGTAAAGGTAGCCTTTATATTGCCGCTGCTGCTGTTCCCGCTTAATTATTTATGCGTAACTGTTCCCCGGGAGAGATGGCTGGGGATGCTGCGCAGCCAGCTGAAAAAAACTCCTTCTTATCTGGCGCTGGGACTATTCTTGTTGGCCATGGTTGTAATCTATATATATATCGGCCGCAGCGGTAATACTTCCGGCATCGAAGTTTCCCGTCTGGAAATCCGGCTGCGTGAGGTTCTGGAGAATATTTTCCTGGCCCGCCCGCGCTTCAAGGAGTTTGTGATCGGTTATCCGGCGCTGCTGGCCATGGTTTATCTCTATCACCGGTATAAAAATGACCTGATCATGCTCCTACTGGGGTTTGGAGTAGTGATCGGCAGCATTTCCATGGTCAATTCCTTCTGCCATGTCTTTACGGCGGTGAGCATTTCCGCCAGCCGCACGCTGGCTGGGTTGATTATCGGATTATTGCTGGGCACAGTACTGCTCATCTGTATCTGGCTGGCAGAAAAGATCCGGGCTATATAGGAAGCACGGGGACGGTTCTCTTGCTTCCTTTCCTGCTCTTTGCTTTTTGCTCTTGGGGTGGGAAGCAAGGAAGCAAGAGAACCGTCCCCGTGCTTCCTGGAGGAACTTATGAACAATCAGCAACGTTTGCAGGAATTTGATTTTCTGCGGGCTCTGGCAACCCTGACCGTGATTGGCATCCATGTCAGTGCCGCTTATGTATATACTTCCATGTGGGGCTGCCTGGCCAACCAGGTGGCCCGCTTTGCGGTGCCGCTTTTTCTGATCATGTCAGGTTTTTTGTTGGCCCATACTGATCTTAACAAACAGACTTTTTCGGCGCCGGATTTTTACCGTCGGCGTTTTGGCAAAATCCTGTGGCCTTATTTCCTGTGGAGCCTTTTCTACTGTTGTTTGACTGGAATTATGGGAGCGGATTTGCTGGCTGCGCTGCTGCAGCTGCCACAGCAGTTGATCTGGGGAACAGCTTATTATCATCTGTATTTTGTGGTCATCATCATTCAGCTCTATTTACTCTATCCGTTGCTGTACCGCTGGCTGCAGCAGACTCCCCGTATCTGTCTGCTGACTGCGCTGGCACTGACGCTGACCTGCCAGATTATGCTCAATATGTATTCTTTGGGTCAGTTGGCGCTGCCTCAGCAGCTTAGCAATCTTTCATTGATATTCTTCCCGGTGTGGATCTTTTTCTTTGTTTTCGGGATGTTTGCCGCCAGGTTCATTCAGGGCTGGGCGCGGTTCTGCAAGAACCACCGCGCTCTGCTGGCACTGCTGTGGATATTAAGTCTGGTGCTGGTGGTGGGGGACGGTTATCTGCACAATACCTATGGTTCTTCCAGCCGTCCCTCGGTCATGCTTTACACCCTATGCAGCTTTTTCTTTTTTTATGCTCTGGCTCTCAATTACCGGGGTTATTTTCGCCCCGTCATTGACTGGATCGCCCGGCAGTCTTTCCTGATCTATCTGCTCCATCCTCTGGTTTTGACCGGTTTAATAAGCTTGGCCGGCCTGATGGGCAGAGCGGATTTGTGGAACCGCACCCGCGGCATGATCGCCATCTATCTGCTGGTAACATTGCTCAGCTGCGCGGCTGCCTACATCATCTCACTGACTCCTCTGGCTGAAAAGCTGGGCGGAGTAAGAATGCCGAAATTATAACGTATTACAACCAGGGGAGGGGTTGACGCGATGAAAAAAGGTTTCTATTTTCTGGCGGGGATTCTACTGTTGCTGGTCATTGCAGCTGCCGGCATCTACCTAACCAGATATTATGACGGGTATTTTGATGAACAGAAAATCGTCAGTAAGGATAAAATAAAAACCATTGTCAAAGTAGATAAAAAATACCTGCGTTTATACAATCACGTCGGCGGCTACGCCATCAATTATCCGCGCAGCTATCAGCCTGACCTGACTCTGGCGGATCTGAAAAGCGAATTTCATAATGAAACCGTCGAGCTGGAAGTCTATCGTGATGATTTTAACGGCAAAATCAGCGATGCCAGAGCTTATATCGGCTATAGCAACGGTTTTCTCACCCGCGACAAAAATATTACGGTGGAAATCAATAAAAATACCCTCATCAATGGTCGCCCTGCCCATCTCAGTAAATGGCAGCGCGCCGGGCTGACCCGGGTCAAAAATGATAAAAATCACTACTTTTGCGCCCAACTGGTAGAAAATCCCCGGCTGGTCTACACTGTCATCATGAAATCCAGCTCGCCTATCGATGACAAGGAATTTATGCGGCTGGTCAAAAGTTTTCGACCGATCAGCCTCAACGAACCGGCAGTAAAAACCTGCTACCATCCGCAGCCCAAACCATGGAATGAGGAAACCCGCCGGTTTTATGAGCAGTATTTCGGCGAGCAGGCCAGCCTGAAATGGGGTATTTATGAACCTACTGCGCCCGCCAAGATTAAGAATCTGGCCTGGCTGGAGGATCGTCTCGATTATGATTTTCATTTCCTGATCCGCTACCAGAATCTTGACAAACCCTTGCCGATGCAGGAATTGCAGCAGGCCTGGGAAAAACAAAAGTGCATTGAGCTGACGCTGCAGTTGGGCTTTGAGTTTGCTGATGCGGCCGCGCCTTACAACCCGACCGGAATCCCGCTGGCGGAATTCAATCAAAATATTATTCCCGAACTGTTAAACGGTACTTTTGATGCTTATCTCCAGCAATATGCACGGGATATAAAATCTTTCGGCCATCCTATCCTGTTTCGCCCCAACAACGAAATGAACGGTGACTGGTGCGTATATTGCAGCTACCATTACGGCAATGATGCTGACCTGTACCTCGAAGCCTGGAAATATATCTATAATATTTTTACGGTTAATCAGGTCGACAACGTCATCTGGGTCTGGAATCCGCATGATCTTTCCTTCCCCGATTTTGGCTGGAACAACTATCTGAATTATTTCCCGGGCAGTGCATACGTTGATATTATCGGTCTGACCGGCTATAATACCGGCACATATTATGAGGGGGAAAGATGGCGGGAGTTTGCTGATATTTATGACCCGCTCTATGCTGAATATGCGGCGCGTTTCAATCTGCCTTTCATGATCACCGAGTTCGGCAGCAATTCGGTCGGCGGGGACAAATGCCGGTGGCTGGAGGATATGTTTGCGCACATCGACAGTTATCCGCGCATCAAGGCCGCCATTTTCTTCAGTGCCACGGATATGGACGGTAACAACCATCCGGCTCGGATTTATCGGATCGATGAAAACGAATCTGTTCTGGACGTCATCAAGGAAGGATTGGCCCGTTATAAATAAAAGCGAGGGGCATTATAGACTAATTAATAAAATCCAAAATCAACAGAGCAAGCAAAAGGGTTTAAAGCAGCCAATCAATACTTTATTTGCAAGAGACCCGCTGAAATAAACGATTTATTTACCAATACCCGAAATATTACAACAAATATAAACGTAAACTGATATATAATTTTTATATAGTATTTTCCATATTTATTAGATTGAAGGGATGATATTGAAACAATTAATTAAAAGAAGCCTGGCTATTTTACTAACTTTAGCTTTGATGATTGGCACGATACCATATAATGCCTCGGCCGCAAATGCAGATAATGATTATGTTTTGACCTCAATTTCGCATGCAGATACCATAGCCAAAGTAAATGTCAGCGGCAAGTTTAATGCCACCCTGACCGTACCTTACGATTATGCTAAGGTAATCGATTTGTCAAATGGACTCGACATTTCCTATGACAAATCAACCTACTATTCAGCTGTAGCATCTTTTCCGGACGGTGCCGAGGCAACTGTTGGCGGAGATGCCATATCAATGTTAGTCACCTATCAGTACACTGAAACTGGAGACCCTTTTACATCGACCTATACGATCAACGTTCAAAGAACTGAACCGATAGATCCCAAATTTTCCGGTACGATCACCAAAACTACTGTTTTGCCGAGTAAAATAACTTTTTCGGCGACTGACTTTACGGCTAAATATAAGCAAAATGATGGCCAACCATTGGGCTCGATTACTATCAGCGGCAGTAATCCTTCCTTTGGCTCACTGCAGTTGGATGGCAGTGATTATGTCCTGGAGGATCAGATCAGCTATGCAAAACTCAGTGCCGGAAAGCTGACTTTTACCACCACAGCCAGCGGGACCTGCGATTATAGGGTTGATGCCTACGGAGAAAACGATACATCCAACATAATCGGAACAGCGGTACTGAGGATTACGGTCAACCAGGAAGTAATCAACGCTGCCAACATCACTTACACAACGAGTGTTGATACGGCCATCAAATTCAGAGCGACTGACTTCAGCAGTGTTTGTACTGCTGCTACGGGAGATACACTTTCCTATGTAAACTACACCCCCCCGTCAAGTACATACGGGAAACTTTATTATAATTATATTTCGTCTACAAGCCCCGGCACTTTGGTTCAAACCAGCACCAAATATAATGTGTCCGCCAATCCATCCCTATCAGACATCACTTTCGTCCCTTACGGCTACAGCGGGACATTTACGATTTCCTATGTCGGCCAGACGATCGGCGGTAAAGAGTTTAACGGCAAGGTGCAGATAATCGTAAATGCCAATACGGCTGCTACAATCAACTATACAACAGCTAAAGATGATGTGATTACTTTTGATTCATATGATTTTAACCGCGTTTGTAATGACAAAACTGGTGGTAATCTCTCCTACGTGAAATTCACCCCACCGTCATCGACATATGGAATATTGTATTATGATTACATTTCCTCTTCCAATTATGACTCCAAAGTTTCCTCCACCGCAAAATATTACCGGAATTCTTCGCCGTATCTGGATGATGTGACTTTTGTACCAAAATCCGGTTACTCAGGGACTGTAACCATAACTTAT
>Ga0209312_1001735_pt1 | contig 15453 bp, 13 predicted proteins | sample BioC13SIPDNA_4_FD_185744 | JGI IMG/M metagenome (GOLD analysis project Ga0209312, IMG submission 185744) | Anaerobic biogas reactor microbial communites from Washington, USA - Biogas_R1_B C13 SIP DNA (SPAdes) (version 2) | ecosystem: Engineered > Bioreactor > Anaerobic > Unclassified | place... | reverse complement strand
GTTACAACCGTCTCAAGCGCCTGTTCATACCAGGCTTTGGCCACTTCGGTACAGGCAGGTGTGATGCCACCAAGCACTTTTGGCGTGTTGTAAGTGGTGAAATCCTTGCGACCGGGATCGACTCTTTCCGGTGAAAAAGCGAGGAAGAAATCCTCTCCAACTTTCAGTTTGGAGTTTTCAATTAGTTTGGGTAAAACAAATTCGCGGGTCGTGCCCGGATAGGTGCTGGATTCAAGTATGATCACCATGCTTCGATGCAGGTATGGGGCCAGATCTTCACTGGCGCTGGCAATAAAGGACATGTCAGGGTCACCGGTTTTGCGCAGCGGGGTGGGAACGCAAATTGACACAGCGTCGATTTCCTGCAAGACCGAATAGTCAGTTGTTGCCCGGATGCGACCGGAATCGATGTGCTTACGCAGCTGCGCGTTGGTGATATCAGAGATATAACTTTCGGCCCGATTGATCATATCGACTTTTTCTTCAATCGGATCTATGCCAGTCACATTAAAACCGGCATTCGCAAAGGTGACTGCCAGTGGAAGTCCGACATAACCCAAGCCAATTACTGCAATGTTTGCGCGTTTCTTTTGAATGTCCTGAATTAAATCATCCTTTACCATATGTTCCTCACTGTATTTAATTGAACTCAGAACAGGCTGAGCTGTTCCGGGGGCTTTTGTTCTTGTACTTCGGAATGTAGTTTATTTCTGTTAATTTCTTGTTTAGTTACAGGCTCTGGTTCTATCTCGATCAGCTCTTTTTCCGCTCCTTTAGTGCCAATAAACCTTTTCAGGCGGGCAAAATCTTCCAGCAGTGTTTGCCGAAGAGCTGGTTGGTGCAAAGCGGCGGCGGGATGGTACATTGTGACCACTTTTTGACCATTGACGTTATGCGTGCGTCCATGAATTGAACTAATGCGACCACCGTCGATAAATTTTGCCATCGAAATACGTCCCAATGTGACGATAACCTCTGGTTTCAATAAGGCTATCTGCTCATCTAGGTAATTTTGGCAGGCTGCCAACTCTTCAGGCAGAGGGTCGCGGTTATTGGGCGGGCGGCACTTGACAACATTGGTTATGAAAACCTGGTCGCGTTTTAGCCCCGCGGCTTTGAGCAATTCGTCAAGAAATTGGCCGGCTTGCCCCACGAATGGTTTTCCTTGTATGTTTTCGTGATACCCGGGTGCTTCACCGATTAACATAATATCAACATGCGCTGGACCTTCACCTGGAACCGCTTTGATACGTCCCCTCGCCAAAGGGCAGCGTTGACACACTGATATTTCCTGACTAATTTCCTGTAATCTTTGTTCAACAGACATAGTTATGCTCGGCTTTGATTTTACCGCATCCTCGTTGATTTAAAGGCATTTTGCTGAAATAAGTTCCCTGATTGCCGAATCATCAATGCTGAAAAGCGTAAGTAAAAGCGCGTCTTCCTGGTTATCCTGATAATAATTTTTGCGGAAGCCCATGGTTTGATACCCAAAACGCTCATACAGTTTGCGGGCAGTTAAATTACTTTGGCGTACTTCCAGCAGGGAGGAGCGCGCTCCGCGTTCATAAGCCTTCAGCAGGGAGTGCGCCAGCAGGCAAGTGCCAATCCCACCCTGCTGCTGATCTGGATGAACGGCAATTGTGGCAACGTGAGCTTCATCAACGATCACCCAAACCACGATCGCTCCTATAGCAAGGTCATTTTCATCGACCGCAACCAGGCAAATACTGTAATCCGTGGTGAGTTCGTAAGCAAAGGCTCGCTCGGGCCAGGGTTCCGCAAAGCAAAGCTTGTCCAGGTTGCTTACAAGTGGCAAATCTTCCTTCCACATGGGGCGGAGGAAAAAGGGCTTGTTCATTTACGCTTGCTTTAATCTTCAGGTAGGTTGCTTAAGGTGTGCACGTAGATTGGCGACAAGCTGACAATATCGTCCGCATGGCCAACCTGCAGTTTGTTCCAGGCTAATTCTGCTAAGACTGACGGCCGCCTCACGCACTGTGAAGCAGGGGCTAATTGGGATGTCTTCCATTTACGACCCATAATTTGCCGTTCTTCAGCGCCCATATCCCCCACCACGTAAACAGGAGAAGTGATGGTTGCCGCAATATCTTTGATGTCGTCAACTCTTATTTCGCTGATCTGTCCCCAGTTGGGGTTCTTGTAGCGATAGCGCGCCCAGGCGTAGCGCCCACGGCCAACCTCGAGCAGCGCGATCATGGGACGGCGCAATCCGGGTTGGGAGGCGGCTAAAACATCCAGCGATGGCACGCCCGCAGTGGGCAGGTTTTGCCCCAGGGCCAGCCCTTTGGCAGCGCTGAGACCGATGCGTAAACCAGTAAAAGAGCCTGGTCCAAGCGCGACCCCAATTCCGGTCAACTGGTTTGGCCTGACCTGGCATTTTGCCAGCATGTCCGCGATTGCGGGGATCAATTCAATGGTGTGGTAATTTTTGCTGCGCCAACTGTGTTCAGCCAAAACACGAGTGCCATCGTAGAGAGCGATCCCGATCCATTGGGTGGAAGTATCGATTGCAACTAACATAATTAGGCTCCAAACAAGGCTTTCTGTAGCTTTTTGAGCAACTGTTCGTAGCGTTTTCCATTTGGCGTGAAAACAAGATGACGCTGTTCAGAATTGATCCAATCCATCTCAACCCATAAGTTTTCTTTTGGCAGGTCGGTTTTCATCCGTTCTGCCCACTCCATGACCAAAACGCCATTGGCAAGGGCTTGATCCAATTCCAGGATCGCACTGTCAAGCGGTTCTGAGGGGGTCAGGCGATACGCGTCAGTGTGATAGAGGAAAGTCCCGTTAGGGTGGCTATATTGATTGACGATCACGTAAGTCGGGCTGGTTACTTTGTCTGCTGAGCCCCAGCCCTGGGCTATGCCCTGGACCAGAGTGGTCTTGCCGGAACCAAGATCGCCTTCCAGGCAAACCACGTCTCCGGTTTGCAAAAAGTTGCCTAAACGCACGCCCACACGGCGGGTCTGCTCAGTGCTATGTGAAAAAAATTCAAAGGCATGCGGCTTGAGAATTGGCATCGTTTCGTGTAATTTTCCTCTGAGACGATTATACCTTAACGATTCTTAAATGAAGCCAGAAATTTTCTGATTTACCCGGCAGTCCGATAAGGGCAATACTTTTGTCAGACAGATGCAATAAACGATTAAATTGTAAAAAAAGAGAGCCAACTGGCTCTCTCGGTTGAACTTGTTTTAGACGTTTGTGACTTCGTGCGGATCGACCATCCCCTCAAGGATCATCTCAAGGCCCATCGTATGGGCGCATATTCCGCGGATCTGGAAGTAGTTACAGGTACAATGCCATTGCCCGTCTTGATAGGTGACGGTGTGTTCGTTATTTTCACCCTGGATATGGGCTTCAAATTGACTAAACTTGATACGGTCGCGTTCTTCAGCGTAACGTTTTGCCTTTTCAATCTTGCCGTACAATCCACTATCCATTTCTTATAGGCTCCGTTTCTATTAACTTAAACAAAAACACGCGCCAAGAAGTATTCGGCGAGTGTCGTTTCTTGAAACTCCGCGTGGTTACGGGTCATGCGTATCAGGCTAACTCCTGCATAGTGTCTTAATTATAGACTGAAGTGGAAGGATAGTCAATAAAAGCCGCGAATAAATCCCAAACTCACTCGTCAGCGTGTAAAATTTGGGCCAGGTTTTCCCATTCAGCCAGTAGATTTTCAAGACTGGAACTAAGGCCTTGATACGTATCCATCAACTTTCGGAGTTTTTTGGGGTCGGATGGTGGGGACGTAAGCTGAGCCTCACAGAGCGCTTTTTCAGATTCAAGCTGATGGATTTTCGTTTCCAATTCTGAGACCCTCTTCTGGATCTGTTGGCGTTTGTTCCGGCTGAGTCCTTTGGAGTTTTCTTTTCTGGGCTCTTGGTTAGCCTGATGTTCACCTTGTTGCTCAGTCGCTTCAGGCCTGTAAAATCTATTCTGGAATTCCCGGTATTCCGAATAGCTGCCTTTGAAGGCCTGGAGCTGCTTTTGATCAGGCGCCAGCTCCCAAATTTGAGTTGCCAGGGCGTCGATCAAATAGCGGTCATGCGAGACCAGCAGAATCGTGCCCGGGTATTCCGACAAAACCTTTTGGAGCACTTCCTGAGTGGGCAAGTCCAGGTGGTTAGTGGGCTCATCCAAAAGCAGCAGGTTGGCATCCGAAAGCGCCAATTTTGCCAAAGCCAGGCGTCCACGCTCTCCGCCGGAAAGGGTCGCGACTGGCTCAAAGACCTGCTCACCCTGGAAACCATACTTAGCCAAATAATTGCGAATTTCCGCCGGCAGCATGGCCGGGGCAACGGTGTTGATTTCCTGGATCAGGTCATTGCGTGGGTCAAGCCCTTCATGCGCCTGGGCAAAATAGCCCACTTTAAGGCTGGAACCCAGTTGGATCCTGCCGCTATAGGCTGGAATTTGCCCCAGGATGGTTTTGAGAAAAGTGGTTTTGCCAGCCCCGTTGGGACCGATCAAGGCCACGCACTCTTTGCGTTCAAGCACCAGATCAGGGCTGTTAAAGAGTGGTTTCCCCTCATCTTCATAGCCGACTTCCAGATCATAGGTACGCAAAACCAGGTCACCCGAGCGACCAATGGTTTTAAGGCGCAAGTGCATCGGGCGGGTGTAAATTTTTGGCGCAGTCAGACGGGAATCTTCCAACAGCCTTTCCAGCCGGCGCTGGCGGCCTCTGGCCTGGTTGGTATTTTGCGATCCCATATTTCTGCGAATGTAATCCTCCTGTTTTTCAATGTATTCCGTTTGGGCTTCGTATTCCGCCAAACGGCGGGCGTAGCGCTCTTCACGCTGATGCAGGTAAGCAGTATAGTTGCCGCGATATACCTCCAGAGCCGGAGTCATCTCCCAAATGATTCGGGCGGTCTGATCAAGAAAATAACGGTCGTGTGAAACGATCACAACCGCGCCGTTCCAGTCGCGCAAATAAGACTCCAACCATTCCACGGCGTTGATATCGAGGTGGTTGCTGGGTTCGTCCAGAAAGAGAATGTCCGGATTTTCTAACAGAATTCGCGCCAGGCGAGCCCGGGTGCGCTGACCGCCGGAGAGCTGCGTGAGGGGTCGCTGATAGTCGTTTTCTTCAAAACCAAGACCGGTCAAGGTTTGCTGGATTTGAGCGGTGTAGGTGTAGCCGCCCTTGAGATCAAACTGATGTTGCAGCGTTCCATAGCGTTTGAGGATGGCGGGATCACAGGCCGGGTCTTGCATAGCTATCTCAAGCTGGCGCATTTCATCAGCCATTGCCAGCACCTGTTCAAAGGCCACCAGGCAGCTGCTCCAGAGAGTTCCCTCAGTTTCAAGCACTGCTTCCTGGGGCAGGTAACCAACACGAAGTCCCCGGGCGCGGAATACTGACCCTTTGCTGGGCTCGTCTTCTCCTGCCAGGATCTTCAGCAGGGTCGTTTTCCCCACCCCGTTGGTTCCAACGATGGCAATGCGAGCCTGGTGGGGGATCGAAAGATTGATATCTTCGAAAATATCCACCGGACCAAAAGAGCGTCCCAGATTCTGCGCGGTAAGTAGTGACATAGCATGAAAAGTATACCAGTCAGCGCAGGTTTTTTAGCAGAATTTTATGTACTCGAAGGCATTATTCAAATGAGAAAGTAAAAAATCTAATCTTCTAACCCCTCTACGGCTTCTGACATCACCGTTTCCAGTGGAACCTTACAAAGAAAACTTGAATACTCGAAAGCATCAGCCAGAGTTGTAAAACTCCAAATCACATTACCGTTATCAACATAGGCATCCAGGGTACGGATCTCATCAATGTAAACCTGGATAGCATACACAGATTCGTTTTCGATGGGATAAAGCATGATAGAGTTTCTTGATAAATCCACGCCTGTCGAAGCCTGTGTGATTGCAAAGCCATCAGAAATTGATATGTCTTCAGAATCCCTGCCTGAAACAGTTACCATTCTTGAAATCCCAGTCTCAAGATTGAAAATTGTAAAACTTGTGGGCTGTTCGTATCTTTCATTATTCTTCCAGACAATATATGGAAATTCCATGTCTGGGATACTGGCAGGACTGTTCTGAGGAAGTTCAACCCAAGTTCGTTTTGAAACGTCAAACAGGGTTAATCCGTGGGTGGGTTCCTTGGGAACATCGTTTTCTATCACAATATATCCACTTGATGCCGCGATGTTTGACATAAAGGCTTGCTTGTCTTGACTATCAATCAGCAATTCCGCCTTATTGGAAACTAAGTCAAAGGCAAAGAGTTGGCTGGACAAAATATCCTTTCCATCAAAGATTGAGGTTGATAAGTAAAGTGTGTCAGAGTCAAGTGAAGTATACGTATTAAATGAAAGAGAGTTATTTTGTCCTTTATTCGCAATAATTGTATTGGTATTTTCTTCCAAATTCACTACATGTAAGTTCCAATCCCCGGTTTCACTGGGTGAATCTACTACCATATACGTGTACCAGGGATTATCAAAATCAACATTATTTAAAATAAGAGGACCATTTTGGAACTCTGGTGTAAATAAGGATCTCAAAATGCCATCTTCTGGGGAAACAGCAGAAACGTTATTCTGCTCTGATACGGAGACAAGGTATCGATTGCCTATATCCATTGGCTTGTAGATATGCATTTGAGGAAACTCTAAACAGTACTGTTCAATTTCGTTTTGGTCGAAATAGTAAGTAAATCGATTTGTTTCCTCTGTTTCTGAAGGTGTGATTTCTGGTGTTGGAGGGAATATTTCTTCCGTCGCAGGCAGCGTAGAGGTGTTGGCAGTTGTTGGGCTCTCTATTGGTTGAACAGGTTCCAAAAATTCAACAGTTTCAGTTGGCACCACGTCGGTTGAAGGCAATTGGGAAGTGCAACCAGAGATTAAGAGGGTGAAAAATAGTGCCAGACTCAAGATTTCTTTGTTCACTTCCAGCTCCTTTGGATAGAAATCGTCTTTTGTCTTCCTTCCATCATTGTAGCACTTTATTTTTTTTTACAAGTATTTATAAATTTTGATAAAAAAATGTGGAAATACATAAAATGGAGCCCGAGGGCTCCATTTTATGTATTGTGCAACTACTAAAGGCTTCCCAGTCGTGGATTGGGAGAATCCTGCCTGCCGACAGAAGTAATGTTCCTATTATTTTGACAATCTTAGTATCTACTCTCAATAGCGAAACACGGCTGCAAGAGCGGCGTTATCTGGTACCTGTTCTGGCTCAACAGCATAGACGGTTCCTCCATTCAGAATGGTCTGCATGGCTGCCAAATCAAGCAAATCCTCATCATTGGGCTCAGGTGTCTGATTAATGTGAACTGTATTGCTGCTTGGATCAAAATTGCCCCATACTTGAACTCCGAGGGCAACAAATAGAACATCCGTCCGTCCGTGATACGATGCCCGAACCGCTTCTTTTACGTCGGTTGTCGTTTTTTTGGTGGCAGATAAATGATAATATTGTTCGGCAGCTTGTTCTTCTGCTTGCATGAAGAATGGTTGAACCAGTGGCCAGGCTCGAGCTTGGAGTTCTTCCGGTCTTAACTGCTCAGGGTTGCCAGGAATCCCTTCCTCCAGGACATGAGGATAGGAGTTTGCCTCTTTGTATAGTGGAAAAAGATATTCAACACCCGATAGCACTATAGGAGATTGTCTGCCAACAAGTAAATTGGGTAGCTCGTCGTCAATCTTGTGGAACCAACGTAAAAGCATATTTTTATCATCGTCACTAGGGTCATGTCCATGAAAGCCCCCTGGTCGATCGCCTGTTCCATCAGATGAAGTCCCGGTATGAAACTGTAAATGTTTGTGAAAGCGCTCGTATTGTAGTGCCTCAGTTATGCTTTCAGGCATACTACCCAGATCTATCTCATCGATTGTGTCCCGTGTGCCTTCCAGCAATCTGACTTGATTTTGACTTAGCGCCAGGATATAAAAATGCCCATCGCTAGCAAATAACGGAAGTAAGGGCTTGATATAAAAACGGCGCGAGATCATAACCAATTCTTCAAAATGTAGTGGCAGGCGATAAAAATAAAAATTATCTGGTGTAAAAAACACAGCCAATCCGTGGCTTTGGTGTCGCCAGAAGTCCGGTTCCTGTAACAGACGCTGAGCTGGTTCAAGTATCTCCTGCACATCCGGTGTGCGAAGACCCTTGGCTAGTAAACGCGCCTCTGTTTCCTGGAGTAAATTCTTGAAGCGAATTGGATCTTGTTCTGTCTCCTGACCCGCTTTATGAGTTGGCATATAAAGGGAAATATGCCAGTCAGAACCTCCGACTAAGAATTTTTTTAATTCTGTCATTGTTATTGCGTCCATAGCGTAAATCTCCTTTTTTCTATACCATGTATTAATTTGTTACTTTTCATGTCAAGTATTTGAGTCAATCCAACTGTGGCTGTGTAACTCAACATCTGATATATTTCATGAATATTTTTAGCCTGGCAAGGTGATGGTTGTGGTTGAATCGCTTAAATTCTTGCATCAATTAATCCATATTGCCTGATATTGATAAAAAAATGGAGCCCTAGGGCTCCATTCATTTTTAGTCAATAATTTTTCACTGATTGATTCGAAATCATGCTTATTTGAGCATGGATTCGATGAACCAGATGTGCTTGTGTTGAGCTTCAACTTCGCCTTCCATCAGGGCAACCAAGGTGAATTCGCCTTTTTCATCGGCTTCATTACGAATTTCGGTAGCCAGATCGCGCATAAGCTTCAGATCGTCAACAGCAATTTTCAGAGCGTCTTCAATGGCGTAATCTTTGCTTTCTAGTTCTTTGATGGTAGCAATTTCCATATAGTCCTTGAGGGAAGCTTTGGGGAATTCGCCAACCATTTTCTGGTATTCAGCAACTTCATCGAAACTCTCGGTGGTTTCGTCGTACATTTCCTCAAGATACTCGTGAACTTGTTTGAAACCTCTTCCAACCACATTCCAGTGCAAATTGTGAAGTTTTACATAATTTACTGCCAGATTTGCTAAATAAAGATCTAATTTTTTACTCATAGTTTATTTCCTTTCATCCTCTTATTTTTTATTATTAATTAATCTAATTATAGGGGAAATAAGATGAATTATCGAGTATTTGTAATGACTATTGCATTAACTATTTATAAAAAACGCACAATTAAATAAGGAAGCCTGGCTTAATTGGCTGGATTTCAATGTTTTTGAAAGATTTGATTGAAGAAAGGCGACGAGCTCGTATTCTTGCAATATCAACGCGGATCAACTTGAAAGAATACCAACGGCTTGTTCTTGTCCTGGAGGATTGTGACCCGCAGTTTGTGACCATCTCTTGAAACTTCCATGGTTGCCCGGGTTCCGTCCCTGCTGAAGGATGATGTCTCCCAATGTGCTTCAGCCAGCCAGGCGTTTTCTTCTCTGAACTTTGAAAGCGAACGGATCAAAATTCTGCTTTTAGGATCCTTTTCTTCATCCCAATCCATTGCCAGGCGCGAAACATCAAAACCGACTGAATCATGATCGTGAATTGATTTCATTTGTGAAAGCGGTACTTCGGTACCGTAGTAAAGGAGGGGAGGCTGGGGCAGCAGGAAAAGCAGGGTCAAAGCGGCATGCAGCGCGGCTTTGTTCTCCCCGGCCGTAAAAAAGAAACGGTTCATGTCGTGATTGTCAATAAAGCTTGGCCGGCTATAGGCCTGCGGGAAGGCCTGAAGGGAAGTCTCCAAATAACTCGCCAGGCGCGAAGCGGACCAGATCCCTCTGGCAAAGGTCTCTCTCAAAGCCTGGCAGGTGAGAAAGTCGAGCGTGCCGTGCATGCTGCCGGAAAACTGAAGCAGCTCATCCACGGGCGCCACCACCTCCCCAAAAGTCCAGCAGAGGGGGTGGACCTGCAGGCAGGCGCGTTGAAAATCGACCCAAAAATCACGCTCCGGCCCGTTGGCATAGTCCAGCCGGTAGCCATCCACCCCAAAGCGCAACCATTTTTGAGCGACCTCTAACAGATGCGTCCGGGCAGGGCTGCCGTAACTCAAATCAAATTCGGGCATGCTTTTGACCTTGAAAAAACAGGCATATTTCTCCGGCCACTTCTGCCAGCGGAACCATGACGTCTGTGGCGCTTCGGACCCCTTCAATTCTTTCTGAAAGACAGGGTGCTGGTCAGAGCAGTGATTGGCTACAAAGTCGAGGAGAATTCTTAAACCACGTTGATGAGCCTTTGTGACCAGTTCCTCTAAATCTGCTTCGGTCCCGATTTGCGGCTCAATTTGGGTGTAATCACTGCTGTCGTAGCCGTGATGAGATGGGCTGCGGAAAATGGGCGTCAGCCAAATCGTGTTGAAACCAAGCTCACGGATGTAATCCAATTTTTCGATCACACCGCGCAGAGTCCCGCCAAAGTGTTTGGTGACGTCCTCCGTCTGCAGCCAATCCGAGCCGCTGCCGGGGTTGAAGCGGTCGAGGTAGATTTGATAGATGCGGGCGGTTTTGGACCAGGCTGGCGCAACGTTGGCGGGGCTCAACCATTGGGCAAACTGCGTGGCTTGCTTTTCTGTTTTTGCCTGGTTATCAGCATAAATCGTTTGACCGTTGCTTAACTTAGCCTTCACGTAATAACGGATCAGCTTTTCGGGTTGAACCTGCAGCTGGGCTTGCCAGTTTTGCAGCCAACCCCAGGTCAGCGTGTCCCACATTAATTCGGTCTTTTCAAAAGCGAGTTCCTGCCGGGTAGCCCAATCATCATCACTCCATTCCAAAGTGAGAGATTGAACAGAAAGTTGGCTGTGTGTGCTGGATGTAAAGGCAAGTTCATAGCCGTCTTTGGCTTGTAGTTGTTTGACCTGATCCCAATGATGTACGCCCAGAACCCGTTGGCGGTGATAGCGTAAATTTTTTGGAGATTTATCGAGATCTCCGAAGATATGATCAGCTAATTCCGGTTGTTTTTTTTCTTTTGTCACTTTGCTCGCTCTCCTGCTTGATTGAATTTTACCCGAGAAGCCCTGAAAAGCACTTTTGAGCCGAACTTCAGACTATAATCCTTGCGATGGATAAAGAAAAATCCTGGTATCAAAAAATTTCCGGTGAAGCTTTGCTGCTTTTGACAGCGGTCATCTGGGGTACGGGTTTCGTTGCCCAACGCAAGGCCATGGAGGGGATGCAGCCCTTTGCTTTTGTAGCCCTGCGTTTCTTCCTGGGCTGCCTGGTCCTGTTGCCCTTCCTGCTTCTCAGACATAAAAAAAGTAAATTTGCTGAACCTGAATCCAAATTGGGTTCAACCTGGTTCAAAGAAAAAGTTTTACCTGGTCTGGTGGCTGGCGTCTTCTTGTTTTTTGGGACAAGCTTTCAGCAGCTGGGGATCATGACCAGCACTGCCTCCAAAGCCGGCTTCCTGACTTCGTTATACCTGGTTTTGGTGCCGGTCATCGCCATGTTTTTTGGTAAAAAGAGCAACCGCTGGGTTTGGATCGGGGTCCTTCTGGCTTTGACCGGGGTTTACTTTTTGTCGATTAGTGAAAGACTGACCATCCAGGCAGGCGATGTTTTCTTGCTGCTTGGAACCGTGTTTTGGGCGCTGCAAATTTTAGCCCTGGATCACTACAGCCAAAAAACGGACAGCCTGTCCCTGGCTTTTGGCCAGTTTTTGTTTACTGCAGTGACAGCACTTGTGGTTTCTTTTTTGGTTGAAAACCAGGGCATGATCCAGAACTCATCCGCCATCCTCCCCTTGTTATATTCCGGCTTCGTGGCCGTGGGGTTAGCCTTCACCCTTCAGGTCTTTGGACAAAGCAAAGTTGATCCGGCACTCAGTGCTTTGATACTGAGCCTGGAAGCAATTTTTGCGTTGATCAGCGGCATGATCTTTCTAGGGGAAAGGCTCAGCGGACGCGAATGGTTCGGTTCAGCCCTGATGCTGGCAGCCGTCCTGGTGGTCCAACTCAAAGGGCAACAAAAGAAAAGCCTGCCATAATCCACCACACTGTTCCTACCGTAGTTAAAAATCCAGAAGACTTGCAGAAATTGATCTTGATCCTCGGCCAATCCATATAGTCCCTATCACAACCTGCAAGAAACAGCCTGACTTGACTTTAGACTATTATCTAATAGAATAGATATATATCTGCGGAGGTGCGGTCATGGATGAAAAAGTAAAAACAAAAATTCACTGGGATATCGGCACGGCTTATGACCTATTCATCAGCCTGAGGATCTTACACGAGCCGGAGCGCTATAGCGTGCGCGCTTCCTGGGCTGCGGGGGTGCGTTCACGCGTACCAGTCGAGTACCGTCCCACCCTGGAGGAGGCAGCGCAAATTGTTTCAGTTCCGCTGAAGTTTATTCACTCGCTCAATCCCCCCAAAAACTCCGCTGAATTGTTAGCCAGGTTGAAAACCATTCCTCCCCGAAAAGTGCTTGAGAGTTTAATGCTCCATCCAATGGTCCCTGAAGAAATTCAGGAGGTGCTGCTGGGGACGAACCCGACTAAAAAATGGACCAGGGAAGAAGTTCAACTTCTGACTCCCCGGCATAGCCTGGAGGACAAGAAACTACTAAAAAGATATCTTAAATCCTTATACGAGGCCTGGTCGCAACGCGAAGAATTTGGGGAACGTTTGGTCCAGGGTCTGCAATATTACGTTGATACCTTTTTTGCCGAAGAAGAATTACGCATCCGCCCCATCCTGGAGCAGGAACTATCTTTTGCCAGGATGCGCGCGGGAAGCCGCCCTTTGCCGGCCATGCTGGATGAAATCACTTCGGGTGTCCGCTATAGTGACTTCGGACACCTTTCTGATATCACCCTGGCTCCAACTTTTTGGGGTTCTCCCTTTATGTTTCATGACCATCTGGAGGAATTCAAGCTGATCGTTTTATTTGGCGCCAGGCCGGGAACCATGTCGATCGTTCCTGGTGATGTGATCCCGGACGCCCTCTTGCGCGGTATGAAAGCCCTGGCAGATCCAACCAGGTTGCGAATTTTACGCTACCTGGCCCAGGAGCCTCAGACGGCATCTGAACTGTCGCGCGTGCTACGCTTGAGACCACCGACGGTCAATCATCATCTCAATCAATTGCGTTTGGCTGGGATGGTGCACGTTTTTCTTGATCCGGATGGTGAGAAAAAATTTGCTGCACGCTATGAAGGGTTTGATGATACCCAGGATCTGTTGAACCTCTTTGTGAGAGGGGATTAGATTGGACCCGGAAATAGAACCCTTGCGGGATGAAAAAGAATCCGTTCTAAAAACATATTTGAGCCGTATCAGGGCCTTTAGCAGTAACGCCCGGCTTTATTTGCTGAGCGAAGCCATTTATGGGACCGCCACAGGCGTTTTCCAGCTGCTGTTCAATTTCTATGTTTTAAGTTTGGGCTATAACGAGGCGGTTTTAGGGAACATGGTGGCCGCCCGCAGCATGACCAGCCTGCTGGTTGCCCTACCCATGGGCTTTTTGACTGACCGGATAGGCCGGCGCAACTCGATCATCATCAGCATAGTCGGCTTTTCCTCTTCCGTCGCTCTGATGCTGCTCTTTCCTTCCAGCCCGATGTTCATTGGCATGAATGTTGTTCAGGGTATAGCCCAAGCCCTGGCGGGCGTGGCTATGGGGCCTTTCCTGATGGAAAACAGCGAAGAAACCGAACGTACCTACTTGTTCAGTCTTTCTTCAGGCTTGCGCATGACCGCGATTTCGATTGGTCAATGGGTGGGTGGTTATCTGCCGACCTGGTTTGCCTTCCGTTTGGCAGTCAGCGCTATGGATACCAAAGCCTATTCCTTGTCCCTGTGGACGGTCACCCTGAGCGGATTTTTAGCGGTACTCCCCATGTTATTTGTGGCCAGTCGCATGACCAATGCGGCGCATCGTTCTGTCTTCGCTCCCCTGAGCTTTATCCGGAAAAACCCGGGTAAGTTTGAAAAGCTGATTCTGCCTAACCTGATAACCTCTGTTGGGGCTGGCCTGATCATGCCTTTTATGAACGTCTTTTTCCGGACGGTACACAACCAGAGCGATACTTCAATTGGAACAATTTTTGCCTGGGGCAGCCTGGCCATGGGCTTGGGTCTGGTCATCGCGCCCGCTTTGGCGGAGCGCTTTGGAAAAATTCGGGTTGTAGTGGCCACCCAGGGGCTTTCCATTCCCTTTTTAGTCCTCTTAGGCTTTTCACCCTGGATGGGAATTGTGCTGGTGGCCTACTACGCCCGCACCATGTTGATGAACATGAGCTCCCCCATTTATTCGACCTATGTGATGGAACAAGTGGACCCGGAATCGCGCGGGATGCTGGCCAGTTTGTCCAGCATGGCCTGGAATTTTGGCTGGGCGCTCAGCCCGACCATCAGCGGCTATTTGCAGGTGCGTTATGGTTTTGGTCCGCCCTTCATGCTGACCATCCTGCTCTATAGCATCGCTATCGCCATGTACTACATCTGGTTTTGGAAACCGAAAGAAAAGCCCGTCAAGGCAGAGAGCTCTATCGCCTGATCCAAGTATATTCCTTGGAGCTTGGCCCTACCAGCACTTCCTGACCATCGCGGACCAGTCTGCCGCCGTAGTTCGGAGGTCCGACCACAGCCTGCCAACCGTCAAGAATGAAAGGCAGCGGCCCTTCGGCGTGGATCCATTCCCCGTTGTATTTGCGTGCCAGGTGAAGGTGCGTTCCGGTTGCATAGCCACCTTCGCAAGAAGGATGCCCAACCAATCCATCCAGGTTTAGCCAGGTTCCCACGCTAACGCGCTCATCCGGGGTGATGTGCATGTAAATCAATACCCAACCAGTCCCCTCATTACCATCTCCGTCCAAATCGATGGCAACCGCGCCGCGGTCACTGCGCACAACCAGCCCGGGAGCGGAAGCCACAGCCCAGTTGGGGGAAATAATGCAGCCCGGCAGGTCATCCAAAGGAGCAAAATCAAGCGCCCCACGCGGGGTGCCGTACTGCCAGGTGATGTGCGGACCAGAAGTGAGCGCCCAGGTTTCCCCGATCGGGAAGGGCAGGCTTAGGGTGGGTTGGCTTAAGCCAGCCGGCATCACAGATCCAAAAGAGGCAACCCGGACCCAGGCATCTCCAAATAAGATGCTGTGAAACGCCAGATATCCGTTGGGACCATACAATTTTTCAGCAAAACTGGCAGGCGTATACAACCCGGCAAACAAGTACTGAACCGCCACCGTCCCCGGGTTCAAGCCAGGCGAAATTGCCGTGGTGGTTTCATCCCTGAAGGTGAGATTTTGAAGCGTGCCCTCGCGCCAACCATAAAATCCACGGCTCAGTTCCCGGGCGGCAACCTGCAATTCCGCGTAAAGCCCTTCCACACCCACCGCGTCATAGTTCAGCGGGGAGATATCTTCTTCAGCATCTTCAGGATATCCATAGAGCCAATTGGATTGAAATTCAACTAAGGAAAGCAAAAGGCGGGGATTGGTGGAAGTCTCAAGCGCAACCAATTCAATGATTTCCGCTCCGGAGT
>Ga0209312_1001734_pt1 | contig 15457 bp, 15 predicted proteins | sample BioC13SIPDNA_4_FD_185744 | JGI IMG/M metagenome (GOLD analysis project Ga0209312, IMG submission 185744) | Anaerobic biogas reactor microbial communites from Washington, USA - Biogas_R1_B C13 SIP DNA (SPAdes) (version 2) | ecosystem: Engineered > Bioreactor > Anaerobic > Unclassified | place... | reverse complement strand
CTGCACTGATAGACCGTCTGGTCCATCATAGCCACCTCATAATCTTTGACCGTGATAGCTGGAGATTTGAACATTCTCTGATGAAAAATTCAGCTACTTATTAACCTCAAGGGTGTTACACTTTTGCTTTGCACTTTGTTACACTTTTGGGTTGCAAAAAACACTTACAACGAAATACCGGTGAAACATTAATGGTTTTAATATACGGCAATTTAGGATTTGCTAGTTTCATCCTTAACAATGATTTCTCCATTCTTGGTTTCAAACTCAGCGATGTATTTTCTCAACAGGTATAGTATTTCGCCGTTTGCAGAGCGTCCGTCGTATTTTGCTACGTAGTGCAGCTTATAATGTAGATCGTCGTCAATGCGGATACCTAAATGCTTACCTTTTTTCATAATGTACTCCAATCTCAATTTATACTTTACAAAAGATAGTATGAGTTGATTTTAAGTACAAAATGAGTTATAATGTTGGGTGTGTACTTATTCTAAGTACAAAAAATGAAAAGGAGACCCTTTCAAGTGGAAGTATTCATGCGGGTTTTGGTTAATCTCATCGCCTTTGTATTTCTGGCGATTGTCCTGTATATGGCGAATCTTCGTTTAGATAAGTGCGAGAAATCCAGCAAACTGTTCCTTTGGACCTGCCGCCTTGTGCTGACCGCTCTGTTGCTTGAGGCCCTAACCTGTGTTCTTGACGGCAAGTCTTCTGTTATAGTTAACGTTCTATTGAGAATGTTATTGGCTCTGTTATATTCGTTGCCGCCTGTTATGGCTTACTTTTGGAGTCTACTCCCAAATGCTCTCACAGAGGGTGAAGACAATAGTATAAATAAAACCTCGCTGGCGCCCCTGATTCCCGCTGTAGCTAACGCAGGTATGGCGATTTTATCGGCCTTTTTACCTTGTTTGTATTTTATTGATGAAAACAACGTATATCATCGCGGTCAACTTCTCCCCATTTTGATAACGATTACAGTAAGCTATATGTTGGCTGGCTTATATTTTCTGTTCCGTCAAAGGGATAAGTTGTTTAAAGGGGATGTTAAATTCCTGTGGATTATCTTTTTGTTTCCGATGTTGGGCGGGATTCTGCAGGTTCAATTAAATGGAGCTCTACTCATGTGGAGTATGGTAGCCGGCTCGCTCATCGTGCTGTATGTATATTTGCAAGAGCGTATGATACAGGTCGACAGCTTAACCGGGGCGTGGACAAGACAGGCATTCAGTCAGCATCTCAGCCAAATAGCAGGAAAATGCAAGAATGAGCCACTGGGTATTCTGTTTTTGGATATTGATGAACTTAAAGCAATTAATGACCAATATGGACATATAGAGGGCGACGCAGCCCTGCAAGCGTTTTCAGATGTGGCCCGTTCACAGCTGAGGCGAAACGATATTATAGCGCGCATTGGCGGGGATGAATTTGTAATTTTGGCATTCATCAGCGACCCGAAGGATCTGCGGGCCATTGAAGAGAAAATTGAGTTAGCACTGGATAATTACAACATGAAATCCCCAAAACCATACCGCCTGACCTGTAGCATTGGCTCAAAACTTTATGAGGCATCCTGCGGTATTCGGGAAGCAATAGCTGATGTCGATAGGTTGATGTATGAGCAAAAATTCATGAAAAAGCCGTGTCAGGTTTCAGGCACACAGCCTGTTTTTAAAGAGATACCGGTGGAACAGCAATAATAAGACTTGCAATTCCGCCGGTTAAGAGCAATATATATACCCATCTTAAGGAAAGGTGGGTATTCAAATGGACGAGAAACTAATGATAGCGATGGAAGATTTCATTACACAGCGTATGGACGACCTCGGGACAGATTCTCCCGACTACGTTGCGGAGACGATTACAAAAGTGGGGTGCTGCATGGACGAGCTAGAAAAAACTCTGCCCGAACGGCAACTCCCACTATGGTATAACCTGGAGGACGCACTCAGCCGACAGACCGGTGAGGAAACATGCTACTATTACAGAGCAGGGTTTAGTGATGGAGTACATTTTCTGCTGGAATGGGGCGCAGGCGTATGAGAGCCTCTGCATATTTTGTAAAATACCCATCCCGCATAGAGGATTTATGGCATCCTCACTTATGTGAAGACCAAAGTCCTTATGAGACAGTAATGATAGTAACGCTTAAATCAATTGACTATGGGAACTTCATCACCGATCTCCGTGTGGAGCGTCAATACCTTGAGGACAACGCCAAGTTGTGTAGCATTGACGGAGATGGTGTATGGCACTGCATCCTAGTTCGTCAGCGTGGGAGTCAGGACGGTATACTTGTTATCCCGGATGCGGGAGGCTACGTTATTTGGGCCGCTTACCTTTGTAAGACAGAACAATGAATGGTCTCGAGAGAGGCTCTTTTTTGTTACCGCCAACAGAATTCTATTACCATCTGAGCCATTTTAGGCAAGGTATAATGATGTCACCTGTTGAACCAAAGTAGCAGTAATCAGTTTAATTTAAAGGAATCCTCCACAACATCCCCCAAATATTAAAATACATTTTCCATTATTAGGCCCAGTTTTTTAAAAATTTCGTTAGCTTTTTCCAGTGTCCCTTTATCAACAGTAATGCTCAGATTCATCTTTTCCATAAAGCGCATCCATCAAGAACAATAACTTTTGCATAGAACCAATTATACGTTACTGCAATTGCCGGGGAAGGGTATTTTGATTTTAACAACAGGCCTATTAATCTGCATCATATGAGTAATTCTTTAGACTTGGAAAAATATACGGCTACTCGAAAACCATATCATCAACAAAAACTAACTTTTTCAATGCCTGCCCACGCATTGGCCTATATTTATTGCCACGAAAAAGCAACTATCAAAAGGATAACAAACGCAATCTCTACCGACAATTACATATAGTATTCCTTATCTAATCAGATACTTCTTTCTGTATAGTGAAATTACTTTGACATTTTCCAGACAATCATCCCAAGTTTTTGCTTAGTCTGGGTGGGCAGGTTCTAACTATGATGGCATAAGGCAAATGAACTTAATTGACTGGCTACTTAATCACTAGCATATCACACCGGTTTCCCGTCTACTATAAAACAGTCAGACGGTATCAGTTGCAAATTATATTCAGAATATTGGAGCGGAAAGTCAGTCTGACAATCAGGGTGGTGTACATTTTAAAATAGCGGGTAATTGCGCTTCTTGCAAAAGCATATAGGTTTTGAAATGTCCTAAATATATCAAAAACCTACTCTAAACCTATTCTAAAAATAAGCTACCTAGTGATAGACTTCTTTGTTCAGGATTGTTTTTTCAGAACATTATTTTTGCTAAGAAAATAGTGTTTGGCTCTCATTTTAAGCAAGTAACATAGGTTTTGCGTGTTTTCAGATGAAAACCGGCTTTTCAGGCTCTTATAGTGCTCAAATCCACCTCAAATACCTCAAATTTACTGTATATAAATGAAAATACTGAATTAATAGCTTAAAAATATCGGAATATTTTTGTTGACCAGCTTTTTCCTGAACTTAATGATTTTTTCCGAGCCGGACTACATATCAATGTCTCTTATACTCTTCTGAAAACGCATCCTCGGCCTGCTGAGATACAAACGCTACATCTGACCTATCTGTCCAATTTGCTTAGAAAAGCTTCCCGCGGGAGATACACAAAGGTCGAGGCTATCCGGTTACGGGAACTAGCAGAACACTCAATAGGCACCCATAGTCCAGCGTTGGCCTTGCAGATTCGGCAAGCTATAGCTCAGATTGAACTGTTTTCCTCTCAACTGGAACAGGTTGACACTGAAATTACCAGCATAATGAAGAAACATTCGCGCGGCTACCGCGGAATATCTTAAAGCCACTAGGTTTGCGGCAAAACAAGTCGCAGACCTAGTTTACTTTGGTATTGTTAGATTTGAGTGATGGTTCAATATATTTTAATATATGTAAAATATAATTGACATTTATTAAAACTAATGCTACTATTTAGGCGCGGAGGTGGAAAGATGTCACGGAATCTGAAAATTAAAGCTGCAAGAGCTGAGCTTGATATGTCACAGAAAGATTTGGCTGAAGCTGTGGGCATTTCTCGACAAACAATGAATGCTATTGAGCAGGGTAACTATAACCCAACCATTAAGCTCTGTCGTGCAATTAGTAGAATTCTAGGAAAAAGCCTTGATGAATTATTTGGGGAGGAAAATGACAATGAAGGTATTTGATTCATCAAACTATGATGAACGTCAGATGTCGGAAAGATACAAAGCCGCGGTTCTTGGCTTTGTGGTACTTTGCGTGCTTTTAATTCTTGACGCAGTATATAAAGCCCTTGTAGTTATGTATGGTTTCAAGGAACTCTTTGAAAGTAATTGGTGGAATATACTTTTTCCAATAATAGCGATAGTGTTAATATTCATTAAAATGAATATTAAAGACGCCATAAATTATGACAATAAAGTGAATCTCATACCGCCTCTACTAACGTCTATTTTTGTCTTTATAGGATTTCTCTATGGTTTATTTAAGATTTCTTCTTCAGGGATTGAATTCTCATCTGACTATATAATATCGAATGACCTTGCGTTTATAATTAGTTGGCTATGTTGGCTTGCCCAGGTCATAATAACTTTTATTACTGTAAAAAAGCAGAAGAAACAGAGATTAGAATCTGATAGCAGATAACACCGTATAAAAGTAATTCATACGAGATGCTTTTGACCTACGCCCTATCATATATAGAGCGTAGGTCATCTTTTTTTAGGCTAGCAAATTATGCTTGAATTTATATGTAACTTCCTTGGTAGTGCCAAGGGAGTTTTTTTCGGCATTTTCTACATATTCACAGAAAGTTTACAAGTTGGCCTGTAATAGTTGCAATATCAATATTTTTTAACAATAAAAAAGTAATTTTCTAGCGAAAAGTCGCTGAGGCCTCAATAAAATTTTTGGGACTTGCATAAAATCAGTCATAAAAATTCATTTTTTGCGCATGTTGCGAATCTAATCAAAAGCCGGAAGCGAGTCTTCCGTTACGCACTCAGCTAAGGGAATTTTTATAAAAAACTTTCAGAGAAAGGATATGAAAATGCATACGTTTGAACTATCTAGTAAAAGGATACATATTGACGAAGTAATGTATAACTCTTTAATGGCATTAACTGCTCAAAATAGTGATTCAGTAAAAATTAAAATGGAGCCATGTAACACCACATTTATAACTCAGAAAAATGAATGGGTATATTTTATTTTACAAGTTGATTGCCTTGCACTCCTACAAAAGAGAAATGTTCTAAAAAAGGTGCAGATTCAAACAATTAAGGATACAGTCAACAAGTTTCTTTTCCCCTCTGGGACCTGCGTAGATGACTACAAAGTGATTAGAGTCGATTATTGTCGTAATATATACCTTCCAAATACTAAAATAAGGAAGTGTCTGTTTGAGCTCTTAAATAAAATGCCTGCAAATACAAATTATCTTAGGCAAGAAAAAAATTACATAGGCGAAAATGTTGAATACCCAATGGGTTCTCTAAGAAAAAATAAATCCCGAGCTTTGCAAATCTATGATAAGAGCACTGAGAGAAAAGATAAAACTAAAGAAATCAAGCCATACGAAAAATATGTAATTCGTCTAGAATACCAGATGAAACCTGAAGGCCTAAAATACCGCCGAAAAGCTGACGGGGTTCCCGACACATTTGATTATTGGATTAATCTCGACACAGAAAAACGCTATCTCAAATTAGCAGGAAAGATGTTTCCAAAAGCTGAATTCTGGTCATATGATAAGGCCGTTGATATTATTAATAGTAGTGATTATAAACCTACAATGAAAGTAAAGCTAATTAAATACATAACCGAAATAAGTCGCGTAGAAAGCATGGATGAGGTGTCCCCAAGTCTTGGAAGCCAGCAGACCATTAAAGGCTATATTAAAAGGCTCGAGGCAATTAATGTAAACCCGGTAACAATCCCAAACGCTAAAGGAATTGACCACATTCGCAATCCATTAGCCATTCGTTAGAGAAAGGATGCAGCAAAAGTTGTATATCTCTTAAATTACCCTGACCACTATGACCAATGTAAATAGTAAAACAGGGCTTTGACGAGTAGGCAGAATTTCTGGGTGATGAGGCGATAACAACCGCCACACTCGGCCGGCTTATTCATCACTGCGAAATATTAAATATGACCGGTAACAGCTACCGTTTGGAGCACCGCAAATCCATTACTTAGCTGGCGATATTGTGTCAATTCTGACCGGCGTTTACGAAACGCCGAAAAGTTTTACGCTACAACATATAAACTCTGCATTTTGCTTGACTGCTTACAACCAAGAAGTGCAGGAAATGGTCAGGGTGGTCAGAGTAAAAACATAGATAACGCAAAGTTAAAATGCTCTTCTAGGGAAGGCCTAAACTAAGGGTTGCTCCATAAAGCAAAAATAGTTTAGAATTTTCCAATATTTACACTAAAAGCCGCAAAAAAGGCAATAAAATTTTTCTACCTTGCATATAATAAGTCAAAACCATTGATAAAGAAACCAAACGGAAAATTATCTTTGGTCACGCATATATATTAAAAACAAAGGGGGTTAAGTGTCATAGAAGTTATCATGCATTATCCGACAACTACATCGGGAAAAAATGAACTGAGCAAAAAAGTGGCTGCTGTACATACAGAGGCTATTTTGAATAAACTACGCAGCACACCATGCCCCAAAGAGCAAAAACTGGAGTTAATAGCTAATATAAAACAAGCTCTTTCGGGCAGTCAGATTACATAAAAAGTGGCGGCAGGGAATCCTGCCGTCACTTTTTTACTTATATTTTAGAATTAAATAGTTTACTCCACGTTTGTTGAGAAATTGTTGCTTTATTGCTCTCCCATTTCTTTATAGAATCAACATGAACCCCAATTTTCTCTGCCAACTGTTTCTGAGTAAGTCCCCTTTCCATTCTATAGGCTCTGAGTTGATTTCCCTGATTATAGTAAAGAAAACGATTATAATCATCAAGCAAATCTTCAATATCAACCCCAAATAGTTGAGATGCCAGCATAAGCTTGTCCATAGGAAAAGCCGTCTTTTTTCCTGACTCGTACGATAAATATGTGCTTCTGTCAATTTCTAGATAATCTGCTACTTCTCTTTGCAGTAAAGCATTTTTAAATCTAAAATAGCGAAGCTTGTCAGAAATGGTTGCGTCTTGACTATTCTTTGAGTACTCAATGTTAAATTTTTCTGCTTCAACCAATGAATGTGGCATCAAAAGTTGAAATGAATATATAAAAAGAGGCGCATAATGCGTTTTGTTATTATACTTGTATACCATTATATACAAATTAGGCGATACAGCTGAAAAAAGCCTCCATCTTTTCTTAGAGGGAGAGTATTCTTTTACATATGCGCTATTCTGAGCCACTGTGTGAGGATAGCATTTTCAATACATCGGCTGGCATAGGTCGCAAGTCTGACTCCCTTGTCGGGGTCGAAAGATGAAACCCCCTTTATAAGTCCTATGGTGCCGATGGATATAAGGTCATCGGTCTCCGAACACTGTGTATAGTATTTCTTGACTATGTGCGCGACAAGACGCAGGTTGTGCTCAATCAGCACGTTCCTCGCCTCAAGATCTCCCGCCAACCACTTGTCGACATACTTTTTTTCGTCCTGAGCATTGAGCGGCTTGGGGAACGAGCCAGCATTTTTCCCCAGTCTGAGCATCAGAAGTACGCTGCTCACCAGCATCATAAAGGCGCTCGCCAGCATAAAACCATCCCCATACAAATCATTTGTACAGTTTATGTATCCGCTGCAAGTCCAAATTCGGCTGATTTAGAGCGGCGCGCCTTAGTTTACATAACTATTATTCGCCGCAAGAGAACGGACGGGAGATTTCTCCGCCCGTCCGTTCTATCTCAACGACTGTTTTAGTCAAGACTCCGCATCTGCAGAACCTTTCTTATTCGTTCAATCGCTTCCTCTGTGGTCGCCGCATCACCAAAGCCGGTAAGACGAATAAAGCCTTCGCCCTCCGCGCCAAAGCCTGAGCCGGGCGTTGTCACCACATTTGCCTCGTGCAGCAGCTTGTCAAAGAAATTCCAGGAGGGTACCCCGTTAGGAGTCTTAGCCCATATATATGGAGCGTTTACCCCGCCGTAGACAGTCAGTCCCGCGTCCTTAAGCCCCTGCCTTATAACTTTGGCGTTATTCATATAGAAGTTTATGGTCTCGCGTGTCTGCGCTATTCCCTGTTCGGAATAGACCGCCTCGGCACCGCGCTGTACGACATATGCGGTTCCGTTGAACTTGGTGGACTGGCGGCGCAGCCACATTTCGTTCAGACTCTCGCCGCAGCGCTTCAGCTCTCTGGGTATGGTGGTATAGCCGCAGCGCGTACCGGTAAAGCCCGCGGTCTTGGAAAAGCTGCAAAATTCTATGGCGCACTCGGTCGCTCCCTCGATCTCGTATATGGAGCGGGGAACATCCGGCTCTGTGATATACTCCCTGTATGCCGCATCGTAGAGGATCACCGAGTCGTGCCGAAGGGCATAGTCCACCCAGAGCTTGAGCTGTCCCCTTGTGGCAACGGCGCCCGTGGGGTTGTTGGGAAAGCAGAGATATATTATATCCGGCGTTCTGACGGGCAGCTCCGGAATAAAGCCGTTGGCTTCATTACAGGGAAGATATACTATATTTGTCCATCGCCTGCCGTCCCACTCCCCGGCTCTGCCGGACATGGCGTTTGCGTCCACATATACGGGATATACGGGGTCGCATACCGCAACCACATTGTCAATGTCAAATATGTCGCCGATATTGCCGCAGTCGCTCTTTGCGCCGTCGGATATAAATATTTCGTCCGCTGTGATAGGCGCACCGAAAGGCGCATAATCGTGCTTTACTATGGCCTCACGCAGGAAGGCGTATCCCTCGTAGGGGCCATAGCCCATAAAGGTTTTTTTGTCTGACATATCGTCAACCGCCTTGTGCATTGCCTCTATGACTGCCGGACACAATGGCTGCGTGACATCTCCTATACCAAGCTTGATCAGCTTCTTGTCGGGGTTTGCCTTCGTATACTCCGCGGTCCTTTTGGCAATCTCCGCAAAAAGATAGCTGCCTGGCAATTTTCCATAATTTCCGTTAACCTTTACCATTATACTCTCCTAATAAAATCAAATATATAGCTCTCCGTCAAATACGGTCACGGCGGGACCTGTCATATATAGCTCGTTTTTGTCTCTGTCCCACTCAATGGTCAGCTCTCCGCCGCGGAGGACGACCCTGACGACATTGTCGGTGTAACCGTTGAGAATAGCCGCCACAGCCGATGCTGTAGCGCCGGTCCCACAGGCGAGGGTCTCTCCGCTGCCCCGTTCCCAGACGCGCATTTTAATCGTACCCCGGTCAATTACCTGAACAAATTCTGTGTTGATCTTCTCCGGAAACAGCGGATGGTTTTCAAACCTGGGACCTAGGGTCTGAACATCAAGGCTTTCAACGTCGTCCACAAATACGACCGCGTGAGGATTCCCGACATTCACCGCCGTTACAAAATACTCCTCGTCTATGACAACGACGGAGCGGCCAATAAAATCTTTCCCGTGCTCTGCGACAGGTATAAACTGTGGCCGCAGCTCCGGCGCGCCCATGTTGACGCGCACAGACCCGACCTCACCGCCGTTAACCTCGAGGTCAAGTGTCTTAATCTGATTGCCCGATTCCACCGTGATCGTTGTTTTGCCTGTCAGGCCCTTATCATATACATATTTTCCTATACAGCGGATACCGTTTCCGCACATCTGCGACCAGCTGCCGTCCATGTTGTACATATCCATCTTAAAGTCAGCTTTATCCGAAGGACAGATACAGATAAGTCCATCGCTGCCGATTCCGAAGTTCCTGTTGGAGACAAAGCGCGCCATAGCGGGCCTGTCTGCAATACTCTCCTCGAAACAGTTGACGTAGACATAGTCGTTGCCGCAGCCATGCATTTTTGTGAATTTCAACTCTGCTCACCTCACATTAAGACAGTCTCTGCACTCAACAATCCAATTGCTGATTGTACAAAAAGCGCTCTGTTTATCCTCGCACGTTTCCACACGGGAAATATATCCGAATACTCAAATTGTAAACTATTACGGTTAAGTTTTCAAGTAATTTATATGATCGCATCGGGCGCGTTTGTATTAATACGGGCGTTTTTGATACTGTTCAATTATCTTAAGTAATTTCTGCCAGGTTTCCTGTGTCATAATAAAGTTCTCATAGTGTTTTTTTGTGTTCTTTCGATACTTTTCAAACTCATCCATCACGGTCATAAAACGGTCTGTTCCGAAATACTTAGAGAGCTTGGGTAAGGTGTCGGAGAGCGTTTCATGCATAAACTCCATTTCCTTATCATATTCATCGGGCCTAGTAATGTAAACCAGTAAAGGCTTATAACGTACCCAGCCGGTACATGCTCCCAAAAAACGCATGACGATAGCCTGCGACTCAGCGGTTATTGGAGAAAGGCTCGTTGGCAGCACCCCGTCAAGCAGATTGCGATAAATAGAAAATCCGTCATGGAACGTATAGCTCGGAATTTGCCGTACAACTCTGTCACTCAGCAGAGTTGAAAGGAACGTATCCTCACCGCGCGCGCCAGGCGGATTGAAAAACGGGAATGTGCGCCGGGGCTGAGTCAGATTTAAGCAAAGGTTAGCTCCGGATATAAATTTGCAGTGGTTGACTTCAGGCACATCCTGTACCTGCTGCTTTATCAGTATGTCCGTATCGGCATAGGTTACGCCGCCGGAATTCATTAGACGCCTTATGCTGTCCCAACTGATAATATCGTTGCTTATCGCTCCAATAAAAGCATGAAAATCCTTCTCTGTCAAAATCTCATTGAATTCAATATATGGAATGGGGGAAATATAACCGCAGTGGAAACCGTTTGTATAATCCGCATTCTGAATCTCGCGAAGATGCGTCAACAGCACATGCTGACCGCTCCATAGGCAAAAATCATTATTGTTAGTTACTGCCACAGGATATTCATCATCGTCAAGAAAGAGCAGATAATCGACCTGGTTTTCCAACGCGGCATATAAGATTGCATTTCTTTTTCCGGCATATCCCGGGCCGAAAACGCTGCGCAGCTCAGCCGTCGTAAACATCTCGCTCTTCGTCAGTTGGTCAATGCTTTTCAGAGTGTTTTTAGCACCGATAAAAGTGATCTCATCAAAAGCGTCAACAATTTCCTGGCTCAGATTCGTATAATCAGTTGATTTTGTATTAAGATACTTCAGATCATATGCAACGAACAAATGCAGACTGATGTCCAGATCGGGTGGTAATTTCTTACGTGTTTCGCTCCAATTGTTTATGTATGCGTTAAGAACCTTACGAAAGCTCTTCCTCCCCGTCGCAAACCCTAAACCGAATTTTATGCTTTTTTTCATTTTTGCTCCTTTCTGTTGTACTGTTTCACCCGATACAAATCTTCTGTATAGTATATATATAGCATAAAAGTTAAAATTTGTCTAATCAGCAGTGCTTTTGTCCGCTAAAAGCACTGCAAGCCGGGAACCTTTCAGATAGGGTTCCCGGCTTTATATACTATTCACACTCAATTATGGGCGCTGTTAAAGTTCGTACCGGACTTTTTTAAAAAAATTATAGCCTAGAAAAAACATCGGCCAACATTAATTTTCTGGTACTACCGTGTCATAATGCTGTTCACCAATAATTTATAAAATGAATATTATTGGGTCTAAGGGATAATGAAAGCACTGGTTAAGTCGCTTATACAGCCTGACAAGTTCAAGGTCATAACCTGTATACAACTGTATTTATTTTATAATTAAAAGTCTAGTAAAAAAGCAAAAGTCGCCTTCAAGAGTATTGCAAGCGGTTCATTCCCAGCTTTTGAATTTTATCTTTTCATTAATTAATAGGAGAATGTATAATGAGTGAGTATTATTGCCCGGCAAGACCGGGGGCAAAAAGCATAGCCATTAATTCATCTACCGGAGGAGTGGGACCTTTACCGGTAATCACCACCTTATTTGCAGAACCTCTGAATGTAGTAACTACTTCAATAGATACAACGGGAATGTCGAGAACAATAAATTTATTAAACTTTACAAGTATTGTGAACCTGCCTCTTGGAGTTTCAGTCACTCTCAATTTTGAAGTCCTCAGAACTATGGATGATGGAACTTCTATAAAAGTGGGCCCAACATTTACTTTCTCAACTATAGTTGATGTTTTAGAAGCCGAAGCCTTTAGTTTCCAATATGCAGATACTAATATAGCTCCAGGAAACTACACTTATTCCGTTCAGCTTTCGACAAACTCAATTATAGATATCACACCGGGAGCTTCGATAAACAATGCAACGCTTAGCATTGTTGCAGCCAATCAATAGGTAACCAACAACCCAGCCGGCGATTTGATTTATACATCAAGGTGCCGGCTAGTTTGATAGTAACCAAATTCGGCGCATTTTTAATGTATTATAGATGAAAGGACTTGGAAAGTCACCTTTCCAAGTCCTTGTTAATTTTGTTTTTCGAAGAACTTTTACATATCTACTGTATGTATCTTTCCATCGTATCCCTATGCTTTTTCTGCAGCTTTGCGGATTGCGATGTTGTGCTTACGCTCCTCGGCATACTTTTTGAAGGCTTCTTCTCTTTCAAAGTAATCAATGCTTTCAACATTGTACTTTTTCTTCAGGCGGATGGCGTCAAATTTGCACTTGGTGGTGCAGACGCCGCAGCCGAGACACTTGTTTGGATCAACAATGGTCGCGCCGCAGCCGAGGCAGCGTGCAGTCTCCAGCTTTAGCTGTTCCTCTGTAAAAGTAACGCGCTCGTCACTGAAGCTTCTGCTCTTCTTCTCATTATGCAGTGCGCGCTGGCGAGGCGTATTGTCAAAGCCGGCAACAATAGCGTCCTTATCCAGATTGCTCTTATCGAGCGACTTGAATATGCGTCGGTTACGTCCAATGGTCAAGCTCTGGCCTTCCCAGACAAAGCGGTGGATGGAGATAGCGCCTTCCTTGCCTGCTGCAATAGCGTCTATAGCGTACTTCGGTCCGGTATAAACATCGCCGCCGACGAAAACATCAGGCTGAGCAGTCTGATATGTAAGGCTGTCGGCAACGGCGGTATTGCCGCGTCCGAGCTCGACCTGACTGCCGTCCAGAAGCTTACCCCAGTCGATGGACTGACCTACAGAGAGGAGGACATAGTCCGCGGGAACAGTAATTGTATTGTTCTCATCGTACTTTGGAGCAAACTTATTCTCAGAATCAAATACGGAAACGCACTTCTTGAACTCAACGCCGGTGACCTTGCCGTTTTCAACGACGATGCGCTTCGGTCCCCAACCGTTGTTGATAGCGATACCCTCGCCTTTTGCTTCTTCAATTTCTTCAGGAAGCGCAGGCATTTCTTCAGCGCTCTCAAGGCAGTACATCGCAGTGCTGCCTGCTCCGATGCGGGTGGCTGTACGAGCCACATCGATAGCGACATTTCCACCACCGATGACTATAACCTTGCCAGAGAGCTTTTCGCCCTTGCCGAGATTGACATTGCGGAGAAGATCAACTCCTGTGATGACGCCGTTAGCACCCTCACCCTCGATTCCGAGCTTACGTCCGGCCTGTGCTCCAATTGCAATATAAAAGGCTTCAAAGCCCCCTGCTCCGATGCGGGTGGCTGTACGAGCCACATCGATAGCGACATTTCCACCACCGATGACTATAACCTTGCCAGAGAGCTTTTCGCCCTTACCAAGATTGACATTGCGCAGAAGATCAACTCCTGTGATGACGCCGTTAGCACCCTCACCCTCGATTCCGAGCTTGCGTCCGGCCTGTGCTCCAATTGCAATATAAAAGGCTTCAAAGCCCTGCTTGCGCAGATCAGAGAGCGTCACGTCCTTACCGACCTCAACACCGCACTTGAACTCGACACCCATCTGACGAAGAACGTCGATTTCCGCTTCGACAATATCCTTTTCAAGACGGAAAGACGGAATGCCGAGCGTCATCATGCCGCCGAGCTTTTCTTCCTTTTCAAATACGGTGACCTTATAGCCGTCCGCCGCAAGATAGTATGCGCAGGAAAGTCCTGCCGGGCCGGAGCCAACGATGGCAATGGGTTTGCCGTAATCGTGAAGCTTTTCGGGAATAAAGCGCTTGTCTGCGCGGAGCTCCTGATCGGCGATAAACTTTTTGACCTCGTCAATTGCAATTGCCTCGTCGATATTGCCGCGGGTGCATTCGTTCTCGCAATTGTGTGGGCAGATGCGTCCGCAGATTGCCGGGAACGGGTTCTCTTTTTTGATAAGCTCCAGTGCGTCAAGATACTTGCCCTGAGCGGCCAGCTTTATGTATCCCTGAACGGCAATGTGTGCCGGGCAGGCGGTTTTGCAGGGGGCTGTTCCAGTGGGCACGACGTTCTCGCGGTTGTCGCGGTAGTTGGGATTCCACTTCTCCGGACCCCACTCTGTATCTCTGGGTAGATCAGCGAACTTGTATTCAATGGGCGTTTCCGTGCAGAGCTTCTGACCAAGCTTTAGGGCATTGTTGGGACAGTACTCAACGCACTGACCGCAGGCCACGCAGGCTTCCTTGTCGACCTCGGCTTCATAGTTGCTGCGCGAGGCGTCGGGGGTGTTAAAGTACTGAGTCGCACCCAAAGCAAGGCAGGTGCCGGGCATGCAGTTGCAGATCGCAACGGATACGCCATTTTGCAGAGTAGTAATCTGATGTACACAGCCGATTTTTTCAAAGTATTCAAGCTTTTCATAAGCTTCTTCCTTTGTAATCTTCTGAGCGCGGCCGTTTGCGACGAACATATCCGCACCCATGCCAAGGAACATGCACATTCCCGCTTCAAGATCTCCAGCGCCTTCGTTCATATAGCGGCGCACACGGCGGCACTGGCAGGGTAGCAGTGCGATATGGTTCTTATTTTTTTCTATGTAGTAGCTCACGCGATCAAAGTCGGCCTGCTCAACGTCGGTGGGAATCGCCTTTTCAACGGGGATTGCGCGCATAACGCCCGCACCCATGGGTATCCCGTCAATGGTGGTTGCATAAGACTTTGTGGCGTGTCCTTCGAAAGCAACGGGTACTTCCGGATGCTCATCACAGAACTTCTCATTAACAAGTATGAACTCGAATATGCCGGGCGCATAAACCAGTAGCATGAATACCTCCATGCCATACTTCTCGACCTTGGCTATAACGCCAATGTCCGCCAGTTCGCGCAGAATCTCGAGTGTCTTTTCTTCCGAAAAGCCAGTTGCTTCAGCTACACTTTCCGTAAACGAAGGGGCTAGCAAATCCATAGCCATCAGGACAGTGATTTGGTCGTCCGTCATCCATTTCTCGAAAGCCTTGTACTCCGCGGAATTTTCGTCGATTGGGTAGTGACCATTGCTGATTTTTTTGCACAATTC
>Ga0209312_1001732_pt1 | contig 15460 bp, 18 predicted proteins | sample BioC13SIPDNA_4_FD_185744 | JGI IMG/M metagenome (GOLD analysis project Ga0209312, IMG submission 185744) | Anaerobic biogas reactor microbial communites from Washington, USA - Biogas_R1_B C13 SIP DNA (SPAdes) (version 2) | ecosystem: Engineered > Bioreactor > Anaerobic > Unclassified | place... | reverse complement strand
CGACACCTAAGACGGTAGGGAGTACACTTATAATGGTTTGAGGCTTTGCAAAAACGAAAATACCACATCCGATTAAAATAAGACCTACAACGAGTCCAAGGCTGTATTTGTATAGAGTGACCGGAGACAACAAATACTCCACGATACGGAATATGCCAAGAAGACAAAGAAATCCGGCAAATATATAGCAAATAATTTTTCCGGATGTTTCTGGACTGACAAGGAACAAAACTCCAAGCAGAACAAATACCAACGAGGCGAGCAAGTAATCTATAATAAAGCTCTTAAGAATTTTTCCCATTTAGTAACTCCATATCTACGAATTTATTTGAATGCCGATTATTGTATTTTTATATTATACTTATAATGACTGAACAATTCAATATGAAATACATACAAGCCTACTGACGGGAAATTGCTTATTTTATACCGAAATGGTACGGTACAATATTGGAGGCCCTTTTAACTTTACTATTGAACACTTAAGTTTTAGAAATACAGCTTGCTCCGCCTTGCTTTGATTCAATGCTTTGTCTGGCATACGGGCTTTTCATCATTTGAAACCAACCTGTGAACGTTTCCTCTAGGGGGTTTCACTTTTCCTCGATTTCCCCCAAATTCCTCTGTTGGGCTTTCTATAACGCAAAAATCCGCCAGGTACGAAACCAAGCGGAAAATATGCAAAACGCTGTAACCATTGATAAATCAAGGAAAAACAGCAATCCCCACCCGTAAATGAGTGGGGATTTATTGTATCAACAATGGTTGATGATGTGCCTCAAGTACCGTTTGTTGATACAATTACACGAAAAGTCAAAGGGGTTTCAAAAGTCTGAATCATTCAAAGGTGTTTGGTACCTTTGTGCAACTGTTCGAATATTTCTTTTAGATATCTACTTGACGGGGAAAGGGTTAGTCAGCTGGGGCTATTATATCATAAGAGGTTTTTCTGAAAGGATTATCAAACTATTTTAGTTTTAAACATCTTTTATAAATCTGCATTCAATCTCTTGCGCTGCTCCTGCTAAATAATCGTTACTGAATCGCTCAAAATCGCCCTTGTCGGCAAGGCTTGCCATAACCGGATCAATCGGTATTCTACCAAGAATATTCAACCCAAGCTCTTTAGCGGTTTCCTGTAGATTACTCTCCCCGAAAATTTTAATCTCCTTGCCGCAGTCGGGGCATTTCACATAGCTCATATTTTCAACAATACCTAAAACAGGAATATTCATCTGATTCGCCATGTTGTATGCCTTTTTTACGATCATGGATACCAGTTCCTGGGGGGAGGTGACAATAACAATCCCATCCAGAGGAATAGACTGGAACACGGTAAGCGGCACATCTCCCGTTCCCGGCGGCAAATCAATAAACAGGAAATCAAGGTCTTCCCATATTACATCCTTCCAAAACTGCTTGACAGTGTTGGCAAGCAGCGGACCCCGCCAGATAACCGGTGCGTCATCCTGCGGAAGCAGCAGGTTAATGGACATAATACGGATATCATTATGCGTTTTTTCTGGGAATAACCCCAATTTACTTCCCTGTACTTTTCGGGTGAGCCCGAACATTTTTGGAATAGACGGACCCGTAATGTCGGCATCGAGAATTCCCGTATTGTAGCCTTTCCTGTTGATCAGGACAGAGAGCATAGCCGTGACAAAAGATTTCCCGACGCCGCCCTTGCCGCTGACCACCCCAATTACTCTTTTTATTGTGTTCAGCTCATTGGTTTCTTCCAAAAAGCTCATTGGATTCTTGTCGCAACCTTCGCAGGACTCTTTGTTGCAATTACTATCTGAACAAGCCTTGTTTTTTTCAGACATGACATATTAACTCCTAACTATTGATAAATTTATTTGACGCTCAGTCGTAATTTACCATTATCGTCTCATCATCATGAAATAAATCAGCTGCGATTTCAGGCATATTCATTTTTGACCAGAAAGACAATTTTTTATGTTCCAAAAAATATTTCATTGGTATCGGATGGGTTCCTATGATTACCTTTACTCCATATTGAGTTTCAATAAATTCTTTGAAGTCTTTTATACGTGGGCACGGAGGATATCCTACTACCATTCCCGTTGCAAAATGAATTGTTTCAGCACCGTTTTTTATCATTTCTTCCGGTACATATTCAATATTTCCGCCTGGGCAACCGCCGCAGTTTGAATATCCGACCAGTTCAACTTCTTCTTCCGGAGTATATATCGAAAAAGCCCCTACCCGTTCTCTTAATGCTCTTAGACATTTTCCGCCCCCACAGTTTTGATAGCGAGAGCAAATAATGACTCCTATTTTTTTCATATTTTGACGTTCCTCAAATGAAATTAATCTTGGAAAAATCAATATTTCCCTCGGCATCCGTAATTTCTGCGTCGGCATGAACATATTCGATTTTTCCAATAAACATCTCATGAGAACCTGTGACAATGGAATTTACAACCGTACATTCAATGTTTACAGGGCAATTTGGAAGAAAAGGAGCATTTACTTTTTTGCCATCCTGAAGCTTAACGTTCATTATGGCCAGCTTGTCTTCGTCCCGCTTGCTGTGGCTTCCCAGATAGTCAAAGGTTTTCTTATAACTTCTGTCCACAAGATTTACAACGAAGCAGCCAGATTCCTTGATCAGCTTGTAGGAATATCTTGAAGGAACAATACCGACCATAACCATGGGAGGATCGTAGCTGCAATTGCCGCAATAACCTACCGCAAGCACATTGTTTTCACCATTAATTCCCCTACAGGAGACTAGAACTTTGGGAGCAGGCTGAAGGCAGGATTTCATTTTTGCCTCTTTCTTTCCTGTAACCGCATCTGTTTTGCTCATAAAAACCTCCTAATTATTTGGCTTCCGCCTTTATAGTATTCCATACTGTGGAAAACACTCGTAAACGTCAGCTTTTCGAGTATATAATCAATGTCTTTTTCAGAGCTATCTTCATTCAGTGAAAATCTGAGCGAACTATGTGTCAGCTGACTGGGGAAGCCCGTCGCCAGAAAGATATGCGACGCTTCCTGCGAACCGGATGAGTATGCTGAGACTGAAGAGGTGCGTATACTGTTTTGGTTAAGTTACTCGATCACCTTGTCCGTGAACGATTCGCAAAACATTTCGTTACTTCTTTTGCTGTTTGATTTTTCGCTTGTTTTTAAGCCGGATTATATTACTTCAAACAGGGCCAGCATTGCAATTCCCGTCATGACTCCCGCAAAGATTAAGTATTGCTGCCGTGTCAGTTTCTCCTTTAAAAATATTCGTGACAACAGCACAGAAAAGACGCTGTACGAAGCAATAAGAGGAGCGACAATAATGGCGTTTTTTGCCATCGCAAAAACATAAAAAATTGCCCGGTAGTCTCAAAAACAGCAGCCATACCCCTGTCCTTTTCTTTCAACAGGTGAAACTGTTTCTTTTTTGCTTTCAAAAAAAACAAATGCAATTACCGCACAGATCAAAAAAGTAAATTCATAAGCCAAAAGGGTCTCATCTTCACTGATAAGCGACAATTCGTCAAGGTAAACGGCATCTGCGAAGGTGCCAAAACCATCGATAACTCAGTATAAAATGGGGAAGGTTATCGCGATGAATCCTCGCCGATATTTTTTGACGTTTTCAATTAGGATCAGTGATTCGCCCGAATCGTGCCTTTCAACAGTCACAAGCGCTACGATTCCAGACGTGATGATAACGATTGCACCGATTTCCAAAAAGCTCAGCGTATGAGCGAAAAAAATAAAAATCAATTTTGAACGGGTGAGGAAATCGACAATTCGATATATCGGAGGCCAAAATATCCTATCGCCATCGATAAAATGTACATAGATGAAACAGGAAAATAGCTTACCAAATAGACTGGGTTAAATGCAACACCTTTGATCAGCATATAGCCAAAGCCATGAATTCCCATGACCAAGCCAACCATTATTACCGTTTTGATATGGCTTTCTTTATTTTCCGGCACAGCGCCCTTTTTATAAAACAAATCCGAAAAAGCCATGAAAAAGTCGTTAACAGCGCAAGAATTAACCATATGTGAAAGTACCTTTATTTAGGCTTATGGGCTTATGCTCACAATGTTTATTATAGTATCTTTACGGTCATGTGTCAATAACTAATTGCAAGAAGAAATAGAAAAAAACCAGACCCAAAGAAAACTTTAGATCTGGCTTTTCAAACCTTACTATATATCAACATTAATATGTCATTGATCGCACCTGCCATGTCTCCAACAGTTTCCGTGTCCAAATTTACCTCTGCAGGAATGGCCGCATGCGATGTTTTTCGATCCGCATTCAGGACATACATAAGTGCCACCCTGAATGGAATTTAGCTTTTCGAAGCTTTCCATCCATTCCTTACCGCAGTCGAGACATCTGACAGAACATATATTTTGCGTGAAATTCCCGCCCTCGATATGAATAGTTTTTCCGTTTACAAGGCTATCGGCGATTTTTCCCCTCGCAGATAATAAGATGCGCTGAAACGTTGGACGTGAGACTTCCATCTTGTCCGCGCATTCGCTTTGCTCAAGGCCTTCCAGATCTTTCAGGCGGATGGCTTCCAATTCTTCTAGTTTTAATATATTCTCCGAGATCTCCACAATCTCCTTATTCGACGGAATGAAATAGGCAATAGCCGGTATGTTTTCAATCTTTCTCCATTTTGTAGGTCTGGCCATTATATCAGCTCCATTCTTTTAGTTTAAGAGAATCATCGGCATAAGTCAATAAATATGGTGGTTTACTGAGTTTTTAAAGATAATTGACTGTTCAGAATATTCTTTCTGTAAAACTTTTTTCCCTCATAGGAGAATTCAGATAATTTTCCGTCTTCTATAAGTTTGGTAAGTACGGACTTATCAGCGCCATTCTTTTTCAGAAGTGTTTCCACAATATCCTCACGGATCGGGTGGACCGAGGCAATGCTTAAAATATCATCCGAGATATTCGCGGTAAAGAAAAAACCTTCCTCCGCTTCGTCGCCCGTTATGCATTCCACATCTGTTCCGGATACACCCCGAATAATGGCAACGGCTTTTCTCAGGCTTTCGGCGGATGCTCTTCTGATGTTTGATTCCGCAGGAGGGCGGGTGGGAACAAGAAGGTATGCTTTTCGAGGCTGCACCAACGCAACCTGTTCCGCGATCTTTTCAATACAGGCTTTCTGGTCGTTAATGCCTGCTACCAGCATTGTTTCGGTCACGAGCGTTCCCCGAAATGTTTTGGAAAACTCTACGATACCGTTCAGAATATCCCGATGCTTCAACATCCCGTGTGGCCTGTCAATTTTACGCCAGGTATTTTCATCGGCGGCGTCGATACTGACGGATACCCAGTCTGCGTCCATCAGGTCTTCCTTGACTTCATCCATCCACAAAAGCGAAGCGTTTGTGATAACGGCAATTTTTATGTGATAGGGTTTCAGAAGCTTGATCGTTTTCCCCAGATTTATATCCAGTGTGGGTTCACCGTCCGGGACAAAGGAAAAATAATCGGTTTGCTTATTTTCTGTTTCAAGCTGCTTCAGCTTGACCTCAGCCTCGCGGCAAATGTCTTCCGGCTCATAAAACGCCTGTCTTTTCATCTGCATGCGATTTGTCCTGCCGAGCTGGCAATAGACGCAGGAATAGGAACAGGTTTTCGGCGGTATGTTGTTTATTCCAATGCTTTGCCCCAGCCGCCTTGACGGTACGGGCCCGTACACAATCATTTGTATAAATCCTCCGATTTCAAATCGTTTTGGTTGATAATGGAACCCGGTATGACCTTGTCGATGAACAAAATTCCGTCCAAATGATCGATTTCATGGCAAAAGGCACGGGCTAAAAGGCCGAGCCCCTCCATTTCGACCGATTCACCTCGCTCATTCAAAGCGTGAACAACGACCCGCTCAGGGCGTTTGACTCTTCCGTATATCCCCGGAATGCTGAGGCAGCCTTCAAGTTCCTGCTGTTCGCCAGAGGCCTCAACAATAACAGGATTAATAAGTTTGAGAAGCCCTATCCCATCGTCAATTACAACAACACGCCTCAATATGCCGACTTGCACGGCAGCCAAGCCGGCTCCATCTGCAGCATACATGGTCTCCGCCATATCATTAAGTAATATTAATGTTCTTTCATTGATTTCTTCGATTTTTCTTGATTTCTTTTTCAATACATGATCGTCTGTATAACGTATGATATTTCTCAATGCCATATTTTACCTCCTGATTAAATTATGGGGAAAAGGCTTATAGCAGTGCCTTTTCCCCATAAAGCATTGATAACCGAAGGTTACTCGGCTTCTTCATTCAGGCTGGAAAGCCGCTTCTTTACCTGCTGAAGCTGATTCTCCAGGAGCTCAGCCTGATTGCTTAAAAACGCTTTCTCATCAAATGCGGCTGTGTTTGTTCCCGTGTTTGCGGGATATCCATAGCGTGCCCATCCGGGCATCCCGGTCGCATAGAACATCCTGCGAAAACCACGGCCGCGGCCGAAACCGACTCCGAATCTTCCTGCAAATTTAACTGAATTTGCATAACCCGGAGCTGCAAAGCCATTGCAATAGCCCACTCCACGTCCGGTCATAGGGCCCATTCCCATCGGGCCTGTTCCGTCTCCTCTTGGCATAAATAATACCCCTTCCTTGTTTCATTTGTTTCTTGATTTTTACTTAATCCTGTTACGGTTTGCCCATCGGTAAGCAAGGTATGTGCAGCCGGGGATCAACCCGGCGGCCCATAATACCCGTCTGTATCTGCGCCCACGACCAAAGCCCAAGCCCTGTCCCGCAAAATTCAGATATCCGGGTCCTCTGAAGCCCCCACAAAAACCTGCTCCTCTTCCTGTCATAGGACCCAATCCCGAAGGACCTGTCCCGTCTCCTCTTGGCATTACTACACCTCCTTAATTTATTGAATTTCTCTCATTATCCTGCCCAACATTCTGGCAGTTCAGTAGCTCATCGATTTTGTTAATACTTTCAGGGCTGATTATATGCTCGATACGGCAAGCGTCATCGGATGCCGTTAATGTATCCACACCCAAAACCCTGATAAAGAACGACTTCAACGAATTATAGCGTTTTTTTACATTTGCGGCTTCTTGAAGTCCCTTTTCCGTCAGAGTAACGGCTCCATATTTCTCCTTGGCAATATATCCTTCGTCCCTCAGTCTCTTCATCATACAACTGACGCTTGCCTTGGTGACTCCCAAAACTTCGGCAACGTCGCTTGAGCGTACTTCCTCGCCGCCGGACAATTCAAGCAGAACCTTTAAATAGTTTTCCTTACTGGGAGTAATATTTTTATTAAGGACATCGTCTTCCATGGTAACTAAGAACCTCTTATGAGTGCAACGCCGCATTTGGGACATTTCAAGGAAGTACAGGGGACTCCCGCCGTATGGATTACCTTCTCACCGCATTTTGGGCAGATGCAATATCCCGCCGAATCAACGTCGATTCCTCTGAGCTGTCCCCGGCGTCCCGCTTTTCCCGCCACTGGTCCCGAACCGAACGGCCCGGTTCCGTCTTTTCCCGGCATAGTAAGCACCTCCAATCAAAACTATATAAACTGGTTGCTTCCACAGAGCACTTGCTGACACACGCTTTGCATTCAATGCAGTCGTCGTTTACCCGTTGGCATTACCGGCTTGACCTTTATCGCTCCTGCAGATATAAGCTTCCGTAACCATTACACTTATCTTTATTTACATTTGCAAACAAAGAACCATCGCCTTAAACGATTGGTTGTTAGCTTATGCCCATAACTATAATACCCCCATTATGGGCATAAGTCAATAATAAGTTAAATAAATTTTTGCTAATAATTAAAAATTCTGTCAAGTGAAGTTTGCAATTTTGAGATTTGATAAAATAAATTAGTCAGATGTCATCTTTATTATGATCTCACGCATCGGGAGGATATGTATTTCATCCGAGTATTCGGTTAAAATCTGTAGCAGGCATATTGCATTTGCCTTCAGTGAGCATCTGCTTTCCTCTTTTAGTTCCGCAAATAAATGTGCTAGTATAGCAGTACAAGTGATTACTGCCATACTAGCACAGAGGGCTATACAACGCAGAAATATGAGCATAATGTAGAAAAGTATATTTTACTGTTGCAAAACAGTATCGTCAGCTCTCGGCCTTTTTGACGTCATATTCTTATCATAAAAGGTACGCCTCTAGCGGAAACTACAACCTATCTGCTGAGTAGCCTCTTTACTATTGTCGGATCGCTGATCGTTATGATCAGGTCTAATCTGATATTGACAGGCGTGACGCTGCTTATGGCGCCTGCAGTATATTTCCTTACAAAAGCTGTTACCAAAAGGAGTAGAAAGTATTTTTCTGAAAAAGCGAGCGCGCTCGGAAGGGTCAACGCCCTAACGCATGAAACTGTAGCCAACTTAAAAATAGTTAAGGCATTTGGTCAATCGAAAAAAATGACGGATGCTTTTAATGAGCAAAATAAACTCCTTGGAAAGGCAGCGAAAAAAGCCCAGGTCTGGTCGGGCATGCTGTTTCCCTTGATAAACTCCTTTAATAATCTCGGCTTTGCCGTTATTGCTCTGGTAGGAGGGATTATGGCAGTAGACGGCCATGTTGGGGCCGGTATGGTTATTACATTCCTGCAGTACTCCAGACAATTCGGCAAACCCCTTAACTCAATAGCCAGCTCATTCGGTAATATTCAGCAGGCGCTTGCCGGTGCGGAGAGGATCTTCGATATAATTGATATGCCGGAGGAACCCCCAGACAGACCCGATGCGGTTGATATCACAGACCCAGATGGACGGGTGTGCTTTGATCAAGTGGATTTTTCATATATTCCGGATCAGAGCGTCTTGGAACAGCTCAGCTTCGAGGCGGAGCCGGGTAAGACTGTCGCTTTGGTCGGTGAAACAGGCGCCGGTAAAACTACAATTATTCAGCTTCTGTTGCGTTTCTACGAACCGCAGGAGGGGAATATTTTGATAGACGGTGTGGAGCTGGGGATGTTCAGGCGTGCCAGCCTTCAAAAAAATTTTGCAGTTGTTCTGCAGGACACCTTCCTGTTCAGCGGTACAGTACTCGACAATATCCGCTTTGGAAATCCCGAAGCTACCGCAGACGAGGTGGTAGAGGCCGCAAGGCAGGCGCAGGCCCATGACTTTATTCTCAGGCTTCCGCAAGGTTATCATACTATTATCTCGGGAACCTCGGATACGTTCAGTCAGGGGCAGAAGCAGCTGATCGGAATAGCACGCGCCATGCTGTGCAGGGCTCCTATACTATTGTTGGATGAGGCGACCAGCAGTGTTGATACGAGAACCGAGCAGAAAATACAGATCGCATTGTCGAAGCTCATTCAGGGCCGAACCTGCTTTATTGTTGCGCACAGACTTTCCACCATCCGCTTTGCTGATAAAATTCTGGTTATAGGGAATAAAGGGATAATAGAGCAGGGCAGCCATGAGGAGCTATTGAGGATGAACGGCCGTTACAGGGAAATGATTCAGGCTCACTATGGTTGACGGCAGAATAATATGTAAATACAGCCACGGTTGGAATATTCTATGATTCAATTGTTTTTAGACTATGCTGGATCTGTATTATACAACAAAATCACGTTGTTTGCGTTGGAACTTCACCCTTGGGCGTAGTTATTTGATCTCTGTATATTTCAAAAATGGCATATTAAGATTACCACTGGTTCTCTTCGCCAAGGTGTTTCCCGTAGGAAAATATTAGTGTGGCGTTACGGTGGGTTAGCAAAATGGCCCATCGCCAGATTATAATCCCTGTGGTAGAAACCACTGAACCCAAATCTAGTGCACACGGCCCAAATCTGGACCGACCTATAAAGGAACACCGATGCGGTGTGGTGAAATTTACCTCTCTCCTCTTTACTGCATCGGTGTTTCATTATATTTTCAACTAGGCGGCATATTTGTCAAAATCTAGCGTACCGGACTTAGCCTGTTTGCACTTCTCTGAGGCTTCCTGTTTCCATATGTCGAATTCATCTCTTGTCATCTTACCAGTACGAACTCGACAAATAGTAACCCCCTATGGGGCTTGTATAAGACATAAATTTGATTCTGACGTCTGACTCTGCCGGCAAAAACGGTAGGGAGCAACAGTCTCCCTGCCGTGTGCGGCTCCATGCCGTGACGGTGGGGCTAAAAGTCCGTGACAGTGGGGCTAAAACGCCGTGCAAGCGGGGCTCCCCGGCCGAAATATACAGGCGGCCGGATGTTATGCGATTCCTGGCCGGATGCCATGCGAATCTTGGCCGGATCACGCGCGAATACTCAAGCGAGTACCGGCATGTGCATTGGGCACAGGTAGTGCGTGAGCGTACTGACAGAGGACTTTCGGTCAGGGCATACTGCGCCGAAAGCGGAATACACGAGAACACATATTTTTACTGGCAGCGAAAACTGCGCGAGGCGGCATGTTTGGAAATGCAGGCGGTAGCTGCTGAGGAAAAATCTATTGTGCCAAACGGCTGGGCGCTTTGCGTTAAAGGCGAAACGGTGCAGACACAGGGACTGACTGTAGAAGCTGGAGGATGCCGCATAACGGTCAACGCGGACACAGACCCGGAACTTCTCGCAAAAGTCTGCCGGACGTTGAAAGCGCTATAATAGCAATTACATAGACGAATTAAATATGCTCGAATTATTCTTGTAATATTGTAGATTAATAAAAATTTAAGAAAATTGTCGAAATAGGGCTATAAAATTTTAACTATTCGCATATAATAATATGTTTTCGTTGAAATACGAGAATAGAATTTTTATACAAGGAGTGTTTTTTATGAGCATTGAAAAACTTAGAAATCTAATCCCCGCATCATCGGAGGACAATGAGCATTCTCAAGAATATCCTGTGAAGAAGATGGACACAATGGCCTCATTTTGCACGTTGGGTGATATTTTTGATGAAGTTAATGCGGGCAATGGAAGTACAATTAAGTTGTGGGTAGATGAAGATGAATTTAATAGGCGCAAAGGTAGAAAAGATTTTATTGATACGCCTGTTATTCGCTTTGATAAGCCTGGGCAGTTGGTAAGTTCAGATTTTAAAATTTGTACTTTGGGTCAAGCTATTAGGTGTGAAAATCTTAATAACTCTATTTGCGATCATAACCCGATAATAATTATCGATGATGAAGAGATTGTGAATCATGCTGATGATGATTCGTTGGATGATATGTATGTACTCTTTCTCGATTTGTCACTCGGTGACCCATTTAGAAATATTTTATTAACCTATTTTGAATCGACCTGGGATACCGCTTCTTATTTTGCTATAAACCCAGATACTTCAATTAAAAATCTGGTACTTATAATCAAGAGTCCGAAGATCGCCACAATGTAAGTCAAAAATGGTCGAGTAAAAAACAAAATAGTAGAAAGATGGTAGACATTAGAGTGTCTGCCATCTTTTCGTCTAGTGTACTTGGCATCTCGGACCAATTATAGCTAATGCTAAATGATTGCTCTGTCTTCATTGGAACTCTGACACTAGTTCCATCACTTACATACCAAAGGTGCCCGTTCTTGTCGCGGTCAACGGTCATTTTATTTGGCATCAGCGGATACAGCCCCACCACCTCACCACGGGCATTACGGATGACCTGAGCGTAGGCATTACCCCATAAAAGAAGATGACCCATCAGTGTTTCTTTGAACACGAACGAAGTCATCTCAGGGTTCGGCTCGTCATGGAGTAGCCTATATAAAGGGTGAGCGAGGTCTTTTTCCTTTCCGCCGCTGTCGTTGTACTTATATACATGAAGCGGCAGACCGGCGATTGCCTCCGACAGGATACGCACGCAGGAGTACACAGCCGTCATCTGCATGGCCGTGTTCTCGTTTACCGGTTTCCCGGCCGTTGTTCCTCCGAAAAAAAGCTGTACCGGCTGCCGTTTAAGCTGCTTCGGGGCTTGTCCCGGGAATGAAAAAGGGATGTAAAAATGTTCATATGGTATCAACCTCCTACGAATATCTTTTAGAACACAATTGTGTGTGATATACTCAAAGAGCGGAAACGCACCGGAAGGAGCTATATCAGTGATACGAATACGTTGCGTACTAGTCTACATTGAGAACTTCTCTAACCAAGAAGCAGCAGCAGTTATGAAAAAGAGCCTTCGCCAAATAGAAAATTTACTATACCAGGCAAAACGCTCACTTAGGTCCGAACTTGAAAAGGAGGGTTTTGTCTATGAAAACTTATGAGGAAATGATGGATGATCTCTTTCGTCGCAGGGATGAATATAATCATCGAAGAAAACAACGCAATAAGAACTATGTAAAAATAAGCTCCGTTGCAGTTTGTTGCACTGTGATTGTGCTTTCTGTCTATGCAATCCCGTCTTTAAAATCAAGCAATGGCATTGGGAATCTTCTGCCAGCAGTGAGCACAGAAAATGTAGGCGTATCAGCTTCTGCTAATGTTGTTCCATCAACAGAGAGCACTTCCACAAGCCAAGCGAAAGCTAAAACGCTTACCCACTATAACATCAATGACAGAGTATATTGGTTGGCCAGAACAGATAATTATGCCAGCAAATTGCCGAGCGGATATGAATATGTCTGTCAGATTGACGGAGAAACAGCTTACACAAAATCAAGTGAACCTTGGCGGGCATATGTTCAATATAAAGATGCTCCCGGACAATATTATTTGTTTGTAGTTCACGAATTGCTTCATAGTTATATATCTTATAATGGGAATCTCTATATGCAGGCTACGGATTTCCCTGTTAAGAGTTCAGAGGCATTGATGTTTCTTCCGATGAGTTATACTTCACTGAATACTGAGGGAATCCCAGCCTTACCAGAAAGCTATTACGCGAAAGATACATTTGGGTTGTGGGTAACTGAGTACCCATCTGGGTATAAAAAAGTTGGTACACTAAAATTCGAAGAAGCAGGTGCATATCCCGAAGCAGATTTTGGAACGAACAATGAGCAGTTCTCTGGTTGTGAGCTTTATGCCGATGCAACAGATAAAATTGTTTATGTATTTGACGGTGGCAATTTTTATTACACCTATATTATGATTGCAAAATGATTTAAGGGCAGGGGAAGTATTTTGCGCTAACAAAATACTCTCCCTGCCCTTGACGGCGAAAGAAAAGCATACTGTGGTATTGGTTTCATGCTTCACCGGTCATGCCAGCGGTCGCCCATCTCGGCAGTGATCTTCGAGTGGCACGGCGTGCAAAGCGCCTCAAGATTGGACTCGACGTAAACGTCAAATAACAGGTCACCTGTCACAGGGGCAACATACATGCTACAATTAACTCCAAAAGAACGTGAAAAACCACATGTGGATTTTTATGACAAAACGGAGCGATTATATGAACACAAGAGATATTGCAAGCGAGTACCGGCTTGCGCATTGGGCACAGGTAATACTTGACCGGAGCCGACACTGTTTGATTCCGGTTTGTACGCCTTGATGTCGGCGATAGTGCAGGGTTCCCAGCCCCAGGCGTGGTCAATGAGCAACTCCGCGTTTACGCCAAATAGCCGGTAAAACCGCTCCTCGTCGCGGATGGAGCAACGCGCCACATCGCCCATGGTAAAGAGCCCGTTGGCCTCCAGCTTTTTCGCATAACCTTTGCCCACGCGCCAAAAATCTGTTAGCGGACGGTGCGTCCACAGCTGTCTGCGATAGGACTGCTCGTCCAACTCCGCAATGCGCACGCCGTCCTTGTCCGGCGCGATGCGCTTGGCCCCGATGTCCATAGCAATCTTGCAGAGATAGAGGTTTGTCCCGATGCCTGCTGTGGCCGTAATACCCGTGGTTTTCAGCACGTCCTGAATAATCGTCATGACCAGTTCCCGGATGGTGCAGCGGTAGGTCGCGAGGTAATCGGTGACGTCCATGAACACCTCGTCGATGGAATATACGTGGATGTCCGTGGGCGCTACATACTTGAGATAGATATTATAAATTTCCGTGCTGCGCTTCATATAAAGCGCCATCTGCGGCGGCGCGACAAGATAATCCAGCGCCATCGAGGGATTTGCTTTTACCTCGGGATCGTGGCTGGAAGCGCCGGCAAACATCCACCCCGGCGCGCGGCTTTTGCGCAGGGCGTTTACCTCCCGAACCTTCTGCACGACCTCAAACAGCCGCGCCCGCCCCGGTACGCCGTAGGCTTTTAAGGACGGTGAAACCGCCAGACAGATGGTTTTTTCCGTCCGGCTCTTATCCGCCACCACAAGGTTCGTCTGCATCGGGTCAAGCCCGAGCTCGATGCACTCCACAGAGGCATAAAACGACTTGAGGTCAATGGCAATATAAACTTTTTGCTTGCTCGTTTCCATTGGTATTTTTCCTCAATTGATCCAGCAGGCCCTGGCATCCGACCTCAACCGCCTGCCAGGTAGAGCCGAAGTCGCGGGTGTACCAAGGGTCCGGGATATCGCCCTGACGACCTGCATACTCCAGCAGCAGGTGCATCTTGTCCGCATAATCTCCGCCGCAGATCTGGTACATGTTGCGCAGATTCTCCTGATCCATCCCGATCAGCAGATCAAACCGGTCGTAGTCTGTATTCGTAAGTTGCCGTGCCGTTTTACCGGCACAATTGATCCCATGCTCCGCCAGCAGCTTCCGCACAGGCGGATACACCGGTTTTTCTATTTCTTCGGTGCTGGTGGCCGCGGAGGAGGTCTCGAATTGCTCCGAGAGTCCCGCCTTGCGTGCCAAATCCTTCATGATAAATTCCGCCATCGGGCTGCGGCAGATGTTGCCGTGGCAGATAAAAAGTATCTTTGTCATGTGGTCCCTCCGGGATGTCTTGTTCCGTTTCAGTATAGCATGGTTACGGGGCTTCGTCGAGGACAAGATGCTCCTTTAAACGGGGCCTTTTTAAACGAAGATACGCAGTCACATCATTTCCATTGCCGCTGAGATACTGCGCCTCAGAAATGTTAAAATCAATCTGGATACCATTGCTTTGCGTCCTTGCCTTTCGGCAAGTTTGCCCTTAACATCGCTTTATTAAAATATGTAGCAGCTCTATCTAAGTATATAAAGTATAAAGGGGGGCAAGGCGGGCTTTTACTGCCAAGCCCTGTCCCCATTTATATCAGATATCCACTTAATTGAGTTCTGCTTTTACTATCTCCACCAGTTTATCGATCTGGCCATTAGCGGTTCTGATTACTTCAAGTGATACGCCGTTTATAGCGTTTTTGCTATTATTTAAATAGGTCATGCCAAGCTTTAAAACGGGCAATACGAAATATGATAATCTCTTATGTAGGGAGGTAATCTCCCTATGAAAGATGAAATACATGATTGCTGCAAAGAGCTTCGGCTAAGTACAACCTTTGCCGAAAATGCAATCTCAATGTCTGGTGATACCCACCAGGATTATCTGCTCAAAGTACTACGTGCCGAGCTGGAATACAGGAATAACAAACGTAAAAGGCTTCATCTGAAGCAGGCT
>Ga0209312_1001722_pt1 | contig 15533 bp, 8 predicted proteins | sample BioC13SIPDNA_4_FD_185744 | JGI IMG/M metagenome (GOLD analysis project Ga0209312, IMG submission 185744) | Anaerobic biogas reactor microbial communites from Washington, USA - Biogas_R1_B C13 SIP DNA (SPAdes) (version 2) | ecosystem: Engineered > Bioreactor > Anaerobic > Unclassified | place... | reverse complement strand
GTAGGCAGCCACGGAGAGCATGTAAGTTCCCAGGCTGTTGGCGATATCGCCATTCATCGCTACCCGTTCAGCGCCGAATAAAACTTTATCCGCTTTACCTGAGCGCATCAGATACCCGGCAGCTCCTTCTGCGATGATATCATAGGGAATGCCTGCCTGTTCAAGTTCCCAGGCTCCTAGCCGTGAGCCAAGCATGGCCGGACGGCTCTCATCCACAAAGACGTGCACCCTTTTACCCTGCTGCCAGGCAAAACGAATAATGCCCAAAGCCATGCCATGTTCGATCGAAGCCAATCCACCTGTGCTGCCGTGGTGGATGATCCGGTCTCCGTCATTGATCAACTCAGCTCCCATTTTTGCGATGCTCAGGTTCCTTTCCAATTCAGCTTGGACCAAGGCTTCCGCGTTTTCCAGTACGCCTTGACGAAGTTGGTCAGGATCTCCCTCGAAATTGCGAACAAATCCCATGATGGTTTCAATTGCGATGGGAAGCAGTCTTGTTTTAGGTTGAATAACTTTGAACATCGAAGCTGCTTTTTGATAATCGAGTTTTAGCCCTTCCAGGCTGGTCACTTTTGATCCAAAACCTGCCAAAACCAGGCCGTAAACAGCGGCCAAAGCGACGGCGGACGTTCCTTGTATGGTTTTATTTTGGATTGCCTGAGCAACTTCTTCGATTGTTTTTTGTTGGAGTAAGCTAAACTCTCCTGGGAGTTTATTTTGGTCGATCATTTCTACAGCTGGCAAATCGCTGTTCCATGTAATTGTTCGCACTAATTCCTCACGAAAAGACGCCCTCGTAGGCGCCTGATAACGAGTTTAGTTTATCACTGAAAAAAGCTGCTGTCAAAGCGATCGGATTGCGATGAAATTGCAGCGATTTTCTTCTGTTTTTAACCGGTTTATAATTGCTGCATGCGCAGAAGGAACGCGATCATCAGTTGGGCAGCCCTTGGGCTGATTGTCATGGCCAGTTTTTTGGCTATTTTGCAGTTGGTCCGCTATGCCCGCATCCGTGCCACCTTCCCCACTGGTATGACCATTGCCAGCATCCCGATTGGCGGCTTGGAATTTGAGACCGCCTCCCAGCGTCTGGTGCAGGTCTACATGGCTCCCATCGAGTTGAAATACCACGGTGAGCGCATCCAGGTCCGGCCTGCCACACTTGGATTTGAACTACAAATCAATAACATGCTGGCTCTGGCAGACAAACAGCGCACCAGCGAGCCGTTTTGGACTGGTTTTTGGAATTACATATGGAACAGACCCATGACCACCACTGCCATTCCACTCCAGGCACGTTTTGATGAGGAACGCATCCAGGCTTATCTTGAAAATGAGATCAGCATCCGCTACGACCTGCCCGCCACCCCGCCCATGCCCATCCCGGGTGAGAGCGGTTTTTACCCGGGGAAAGCTGGCACCGCCATGGATTATCCTGTCTCTGTGCAGCGCATCAAAGACGCCTTATCTTCCAGTTCCCGCCGTTCGGTCAATTTGGAAGTGATGGAAACCAGACCGCAAAAACCATCTTTTGACATTCTTGAAATCATGCTCAAAGATGTCATCGACGATGCCACCTTCGATGGTCTGATCGAGTTCTATTTCAAAGATCTGCAAAACGGATTGACGATCCACTTTGCCTACAGCCGTATTGGTGAAGAAGAGATCCCGGTCAATGTCGCTTACTCTTCCTGGAGCACGATCAAAATACCTGCCCTCATTACACTTTTCAAGAATCTTGAAGCCCCTTACGATCAGGAGATTCTGGCTGAAATCGAAGATATGGTCGAACAATCCAGTAACGAATCCACCGATTCTGTGGCAAAAAAAGTGATCGAGCCCAACCTGGCACCCCTAAGGATCACGGAAGACATGCAAACCCTGGGCTTGCAGAACACCTTCTGGGCAGGTTTTTTTGGAATGGGATCGCCTCTGCTCCAGGAAATCTCAACTCCCGCCAACACAAGAACTGATTTCGTAACCGACCCTGACCGCTATGGTCAGACCACACCGCTGGATCTAGGTTTGCTGCTGGAAGAGATCTACTATTGTTCCCAGGATTATGGTGGGGCAATTCCCATAGCATTTGAGGGATCCATCACCCAGGAAGAATGCCAGATTATGGTCGATTATCTCAGCCAGAACGTGATAGGTCATCTGATTGAAGCCGGCGTTCCCAGCGGGACGGTTGTGGCGCATAAGCACGGTTGGGCCAACGAAGTCCAGGATGGCTATGTCCACACCATGGGCGATTCCGGCATAGTCTACACACCCGGCGGGGACTACATCCTTTCGATCTTCGTCTACCAACCAGTGCAGGTCATCTTTGACTACGCCAATCTCCTCTTCGCCAACCTGTCTGCTTCGGTTTATAACTATTACAACCTACAGTAGGGTATTCCAAGTTTTCATTACGAAGTGAGGCAATTCAGGTATAATGTTTTTCGCTGCCCCCGTAGCTCAATGGATAGAGTACCTGACTTCGAATCAGATGGTTGGGAGTTCGAATCTCTCCGGGGGCATTTTTCTTTTTTAACCCTCTGTTCTCTCAAGGTCTCATGACCTTGAGAGGGATTTTACCGAAGGTCTCCAAGTACGATTTTTTGACCCCCCATGCGAGGAATATGTTAGAGAGTTGTGAGTTAGCCCCTGCGTGGTATAGGTAGGTCTTTCTGAGGGCTGTATTTTTAAACAAAATTTCCACTTCTCTGAACATCGTATAATCAATCTCATGGCAAAAATAGTCAACGGACGGGAAAGAGTCTGGCAGATCCAGGAAGTAGTTGGCAGCGGTGACGCGGGCGAAGTGCTGCGTGTCCGCTCAATGCAGGGCGACTTGGAAGGTGTGATGAAACGCCCGGTCCAAAACGTGTCCGGTGGTACCATCCTGCGCCAGGCAGCCCAAATCGAGACCGAAGGCAAGATCCTGCTTGCGCTGGAAGGATTGAATTTGTTCAGAGACGGTCTTACCATCCACACGCCAACTCTTTTTGATCAAAGCATCCCGGGGACAAGTAACACTGCCAACCTTTTCATCGTCAGTGAAGAAGTCAGCGGTACGCCCATAACAAACTTACTTCAGGCAAAGCACTCCGGGGGCGAGCCCATCCCCCTGAACGTGGTCATGAAAGTCCTTTCAGCCGCTTTTTATTTGTTGGAGCAGATCCACTCAAAAGGAATCATCTGGAATGACGTCAAAATGGAGCACATTTATTGGGACGCAAATTCAAGAAAAATGAGCTTTATCGACTGGGGCAACGGGCAGTTTATCACCCCCCAAGCCGACCTGGCAACCAGCCCAATCTGGCAGGATTACGAACAGCTGATCGAAGAAGGCTCTGCCCTTCTGAACCAAACTGCCCCCCACCTGCTCCTGGATCTGGGCTGGCCGGTTCACAGCAAAGACCTCGATCTGCTCCAGATCAAACAGCTACAGATGCGGGTCAATTATCTGGAAGCCTACCTGACCATGAGGTCGACCGAGTACCAACTCTTGTTCCAAAAATTCACCCAATCCCTGGGCGATTTTGATTCACTGGAGCAGACACTTGAGTTATATAAAGACCTAAAGGCTTTCGGGATTCAAACCAACAACCAAACCTTACTAAAAGCCAGCCAGGAACTGCTGCTTAAGTTCTTGGAAAACGAAGAGTACGACAGTTCGAAAAGAATACTTGCAGCCATGAAGGCTCAGGTTACGGATCTTTTGACTCCCCAGTGGCACATCGTCGACTACCTGATCGAGGCCGATTTAGCCATACCAACGGATAAATTGTTGGAGTTGATCAAAGCAATTTTTTCTTCAGAGTGGAGCGAGGTTGTTTGGCTCGCCAGAAATCTCATTTCGAGCGATGAAAGGCGTTCAGCCCTTGCTTCTCTTATTTATACTACGCGCAATTTAGCCTTTAACTCAAGCAATACCCCCACAATCTATGCTGAGATGCTTGCCTTGAAGAATTCTTTGACAGAACAATTGCGCTTGCTTAAACAAGAAAGACCAGAAGAAAGGCAGTTTGCAGAAGGCTTGGCTAAAATCGAAAAAGCGCTGCAAGAGTTAACCGGGGCTTGGGCTGTCTTGATAAAAGACGAGGCCTTAGGAGAAAAATTTATCAGTCTCAAGCAAATCCTGGGGGCCGTCAACAGCCTGCAGCTAAAGGCCCCCCGCCCCTTGGCTGAGCTGCTGCAACAAGCCCTGAGCAGTATTAGGGAAGTCTACCAAGTCTGGAATGCAGCTGATTTTCCATCAATTTTCAAAGCCATCAAAAAACTTTATCTGACTGAACCGACCTTGGATTACTTGCTCCCCCTCATGGGTCAGCTTGAATCCATGAGCTCGCGCCTGCAATCTTTTGAATCCGGTCCGCAGGATGAGCAAAGCATCACTTCTTTCGCCAAATCTCTGCTCGACCAACAAGACGACCTGGTAACTCACCTTACATCCGCAAACTGGCTGAACAATTACCTTTACGCCCTTCAATCAATGGTTCAGGCTCTCGACCTGGACTCCTTGCGTGACCTTGCCGCAACCTACGAATGGCCGACCAAGTGGCTCTTCTTCCCCAACCTGCGCCTGGAGATTCCATTCGAGCAATACACAAAATCAAACTTGACAGAACAACAATCTCAGGCTCTGCAAAAGTATCACAGCGATTTACGCCTTGCTAAAAGCACAGCTGCAGCTCTTCAAGCTATCAAAAGCCTGCTGCCAGCTTTTTATTCTTCTTATAAACATCTGGATGAGGAATTCAACTTTGTATATTCAAGCATTCCCCGCGCACCCTTTAGCCCCGGTTTTTCCTCTTTTCCACCCCAGGATGAACAGAATATTCAAAAAGCACTCGATGTTTTGGCGGCTATCAACAAATGGAAACAAACTTCTGAGGCAGGCGATTGGTACTTGCAGGAATTATTAGTGAATGAATATGATGCCTCCTGGGCTTGCTTGAAAAACATTCAAACCACCACCAAAGACTGGAACCAGGAAATTTTGCCCGCCCTGGTAGACATCAAGCAACGCAAATGGACCAGCGGCAGGTCCAAACAGCTCCCCCATCCAAAGTATCCAAAACTCCTGGAAACACTCGCTCATCTTTATTCCTTTGTCTGTGAGTGGCAAAAAATCGAGTACCAGGGTCTCTATCCAGAATTGCTCAAGGAGCTGGCCTATCATATGGACCTTGCTCAAAACACTTTCTTCGACTTTTGGCAAAGCTTACAGCGCTCCCAATCAAGCTCGCTGGTTTGGTTAATCCAAAACCAGCAGTCTGTCTTTAGCGAGATTAACCAGACGCTTTTGAGTTTGCTCAGGTCCGTCAAATCCCTGCAAAGAAATTATGAAGTCATCAACCAGAGCGAAATGGCCCGCACCAGATTAGCTCAAAACAGTGCCGGCGATCTGATGTTCACCCTCACCAAAGTTGATGAAACGGTCAACCCGGCTCAAAAAAACAGCTCGGTCTTCAAACGTTGGCAGCGCCAGTATCTTGACCTGCTCAGCAAACCTGATCGCGCCACAATCCGGGAAGGGATCAGGGAAATCGAGTTGATCCACCCCCTCTTACCCTGGTTTGACGAACTGGTACAACGTGACGCCGGTTACTTTGAGCAGCCGGACCCCCATCAATGGTAAAATAGCCTGACTTTTGGAACGAATAAACTATGCAGCAAATCAAACTTGACGCGCAAAATGGCTTCTATTTAGCTGAGCCTCTTGACACCTGGCTGACCGCTGGTGGGCATGATTTTGCCATCCCTGAAGCGGGTGGTTCGAGCGCCCGGGTTTTCCTACTGAAACACATCAACGGAAATACTTTTTACAAGTATGACCCCGCTTTCAAAGTTATGAGACACGACAAAATCTCATATGCCAAACCGCTCTTTCTGGAAGAATACAATATCCTGGCCAACATGCGCGGGGTTGAAGGTCTGACCCACATGCTGCAGGCAGGTTTCATGAAACCCGAAGCCAATACTATCTGGCCTTCAGAAATTGCACCCCTCAGCAAACAGATGGAAAAGCAGGGTCAAGCCAGCCAAATCAAAGGCGAACTGGCTATTTTTGAACCTGACGAAATCGAAGATGTGCTGGCACAATTTGAAGAACGCCTGCAGGATGCCTGGCTACCCTTCCTGATTTTGGAAAGGCGCTGGGAAGACAACCTCTATTTGCTCTGTGATGCCGGCTATACCCGCGGAAATTTTGTGCGCAACCTGAGCATGAAACAAGTGCTCGATATTGGCATCCAAATCACTTCGCTTCTGGAACAAGCTCATGCCCGTGGTGCAAGCTTCCTCGACCACAAATTGCTGCATTATTACTGGAATGAATTCAGGCAAAAAGTCTTTATCATCGACTGGAACATCGGGCATTGGCAGCCGGATAATTTCTCGCCCGAGGTTCAACAGGCAGATATGATCCAACTGAGCTCGCGGGCCTTGCACCACATCTTTACCGGCAGGCAAGCCCCTGGCTCTGTTGCCGTCGGACCCAACAAACCGGAAGACATTGCCAACTCTCCCACCCACTTCAAAGCAAGCTACTCCTATGATGTCCAAAATCGGCTGAATCAGGAAGAGATAAAATTCCTTGAAAATGCTTTGGATGGTTTCTTTAAGACCCCTACCGAGATGAAGGCAGCCCTTGAAGCTCTTTACGCGAAGCGTCTTTGAGCCTGGCCGCGACATCTGAAAGGACCCCGAATGATCAACTCATTAATCGAACAGGCACTTAAAATATTAAAGTCCAGCAACATGAGTGATGATGACCTGAATCAGGCTGAAGTCAGCCTGTCTACTTATCTTGAAGCTCTGGCAACCAATCGTATTGCTGATGAAGTCAGCACGGAAGAATTGGAAGAAGCAAACCGGCTGCTGCGGGAATTACGCCGTGAAAAAAGTAGGCGCATGGCAGGAACACAGGAGCAATTCACCCCAGACAGTGCGCCAGCCCAAGCCCCTCAAACTCCAGTTACAAACGATTCACAGGGCAAGCCACCTGCCAAAAAGAGTCGCAAAATGCCTGACATGCAAAATCTGAAACCAAGTGCTGATGATATTGGTCAGCCATCAAATGCACCCATCTTGGGAAACATCCCCTCTGATCCGCCTTCCATCACGCGTACCAGCCTAGGGATGGACGATATGGGCGGCATTGATAAGGACCCCCTGAAACGTTTCTTCCAATCCACGCACGATCCTGAAGCGGAACGCATGATGGATGAGGCTGAAGAAGCTTTCTACAAGGGCAATTACCAGGTAGCCATCCCTCTGTATGAAAAAGTCATCCAGATGGAACCGGGTTGGACGCGGGCTCAGGAACATCACAGCGAAGCGGAAGAATACCTCCGATCTGGAAATATTCCTTCCGTCGCCCTGCCGCCAGAAGCCGGTAAGGCTTATGGCAAAGCCCAAAGCGCTGCCCGCGTTTTCCGCTATCAGGTTGCGCTCAACTATCTGGATGAAGCCTTCGACCACCTGCAGGAAGCTGGCATCAAACGCTGGCGCGAAGGTGAAGAACTGCGACATGACCTTGAAAACCAGATGCAGGCTTATGACGTCTATAAGGAAGGTCAAAACCTGCTCAGCCAGGGTGAGCTTGTGGCTGCTTTGGGCAAAATCCAAACTGCTGCCAGCGCCGTCGCGATACCAGAATACATCGACAAGGCCGCCGAAGTGCGCGAAGACATCGCCATGCTCAACGAGGTCAGTGACCTGGTCAGCCTCAGCGGCAAGATCCCGCCTTCGAAATTAGCGGATGCCAAAAGCAAACTAGAGAAAATCCGCATGAAATATGGAGAAATCTCCCAGTTGAGCCGGCTGCGCAACCGCCTGGACCTCTTGATCCCAGCCACGATCCAATCTCTGCTGGATAACACACAGCGCTTCAAACAAGAAGCCGCCTCTGCCCCCACCGTTTCCCTGGCTCGCGAAAAAGTCAACGCTGCTCGTGAAAATCTTGATTTTCTGCGCCAATTGGACGCGTATGATTCTCAAAGTCTCTCGTTAGAAAACGAGATCAGCCTGCTTGAAACCGAGATCAGCGCCAATGAAGACGCCATCACCCGGGCCGAACAAGCTCTTGAAACAGGTAATAAATCCTTCGCTTTGGACGCGCTGCGAATCAGTTCAAAAGCTCGCAAGCGCTTCCCCCAGGATCCAAAAATCCTTGAGTTGAAACGGAATTTTCTGCCTACCTATTTGATTGGCGCGGCGGCAGCGGTGATACTGATTATTATCCTGATTATGGGCATCAGCCTTGCAGCCAGGGGTATAAGCAATTCGCTTTACGAGCGTAACTTAGCGCGTACCCCAACGGCAACTCTGACGCCTACGATCACGCTCACGGCTACTATAACCAGCACGCCAACCATAACTCCCACCCCAACGCCTGATTATTCACCCACGCCTACCTACACCATCACCCCTACGCCGATCCTTTCTGTTCAGACAGTGCGTGAGGTTTGGGCACGGAGTGGCTGTTATGACAACTTTGCTGCAACCGGACGAATCCCAATCGGGACGACCCTGACACTGCTGCCGATGTCTGAGCGCAGGTTCGACACGTTCAATCGGGAATGTCTCTTTGTCGAATTCCGATCGGGTGATTACGCGATCATCGGTTATGTGCTCATGATGGATGTAACTACAGTCAATGAATAAACAATCTTCACCTTCGATCGAAAACCGCTACCAGGAAACCCTGGACTGGATCTACAGCTGGGTCGATTTCAGCATGAAAAGGCATGTGGATGACAAACACCGCTTTTTCAAATTAGACCGCATGAACAAATTGATGGAGTTGCTGGACCATCCCCATCGTAAATTTAAGACTGTTCACGTGGCTGGCACCAAGGGCAAAGGTTCGACTGCCTCCCTGATTGCTGCAGTGCTCCAGGAGTCAGGTTATCGCGTCGGACTGTATACCTCCCCCCACCTGGAAGATTTCAGGGAGCGCATCGTTATCGATCATCAGATGATCAGCCAGGAAGACGTGATCGAGCTGGCCGATCAAATGAGTCCGCTGACTGAAATCGTGCCGGAAACAACCACGTTTGAATTGACCACCGCGATTGCGTTTCAATATTTTGCCCAACAAGAAGTTGACATTGCTGTTATCGAAGTTGGATTGGGAGGCAGACTGGACGCAACCAATGTGATCGACCCACTGGTTTCAGTCATCACCTCGATTTCCTATGACCACATGTCCGTTTTGGGCAATACTCTGGCCGAAATTGCAGCCGAAAAAGGCGGCATCATCAAACCCGGCCGCCCGGTTGTTGTTTCCCCTCAAAACCCAGAATCCTTGGAAACCTTGAGAGTTATGGCAGTTGAGCGCAAGGCACCTTTCGTTTACGTCAAGGATGAATATAGTTTTGAGTCACTTGCCCACTCGCTTAAATCTCAAACTTTTAGTGTTTCTTCTCAGCAAAAAAACGTCAAGGGCAAGAAAATCAGCACTAACACAGCCCTTAAACTGACCACTCCTTTGTTAGGTGCCCACCAAATTGAAAATGGTGTGACAGCTATCGCGGCTCTGGATCAACTACGTTTATCAGGGCTAAAGATCAACCGAAAAAGCATTCAAAATGGCTTTTTGGAGGTTCATTGGCCAGCTCGCTTCGAAATCCTGCGTGAGCAGCCTCCCGTTGTGATTGACTCCGCTCACAACGGTGACTCGATGCAAAAATTGGTGCGTTCGATTGACGAATATTTTCCAGATTGGCCTTTTATTCTTGTTTTTGGCGCCTCCGCGGACAAATCAATGGACGACATGCTAAACGCGATTTTGCCTCGTTGTGAACTGGTCATCACCACCCAATCAATTCATCCCCGCGCAGCCTCCCCTGAAGAATTAAAAGTCCTGGTAGAGAAATTTGACATTCCGGTCATGGCACTTGCTCCTGCTGAAAATGCCCTTGCCAAAGCCATTGAATTAGCAGGGCAAACTAAAGGTATACTGGTAACCGGAAGCATTTTCATCGCGGCAGCGGCCAAGGTGATTTGGCCCCAAATCCATAAACTGTAGGAATAAAGTGGCATACTCAAGACGATTTACAAATGATTTTGATCAGGATTACCAGAGAGACTATGATTCAAAGGTTTCTACTCTCTTTTTAACCAAAAACCGCACTGCAGCAAAAGAACCAAAATTCACTGCCCCATTGGTCATTTTGTACAATGAACCACTCTTGCCAATGGCAGCCACCCGACTCTATGATGAAACCGAAGTCAGCGACCCCGACCTGGTGAAGGACGCCATAGAGAATCGGAAAACCCTCATAAGCTGTTATCCGCTTTTCGATAGTGTTTCTGAACCCGACATGGATTCGATCTGGCAGATCGGGGTCGAAATGGCATTTGGTAAGGAAATAGACTTTTCTGACAGGCTGGATGAATACGAAGAAGATATCTTTATTGAATCCCGGCGCAGAGTGCGTATCCTCAGGATCTTCAAAAAAGAGAATAGTTTTATGGCAGATGTCGAAGTCGTGAATCAGCCCGCCCGCCGTACCAATGAAGTCAAAAGTGAAATCCGTTCTGCAAAGATCAGCCTGGCCAAGTATGCTTCCTTACCTTCCCATATCGATGGGCAAATTCTATCGGTAGCCGAAGAAATCAATCATGCCGGAAAGCTTGCTGATTTCATTGGCATCAATCTACTAATTAATTACGAAGAGCGCATGCAACTCCTCCAGGAAGTGGATGACCTTGCCCGCCTGAAATTGGTGCACTCAAAAATGGTAGCCCAAATCCGGATGCTGGAACTGGATATGAAAGTGATCACCAGTATCCATGAGGATTTTGACAAAAACCAACGGGAGGTTGTCCTCAGGGAGCACATCAACCGCTTACAGGTCGAGCTGAACAGAGGCAAATCGGCAGATCCTGACATCTCCAGGCTGGAAGAACAACTCGAAAAAACAAGCCTGCCGGAAGAAGTCTACAAAACAGCCATCAAAGAACTTGACCGGCTGCGTTCCTCCGCCCCTCTTTCACCAGAGAACGGGATCATTTCCAATTACCTGCACTACTTGTTAGACCTGCCCTGGACGACCGAAACCGAAGATGACCTGGATATATGTAAGGCCAGAGAAATTTTAGACAAAAACCATTACGGGCTCAAAAAAGCCAAAGACCGGATCATCGAATTCCTGGCTGTCAAGAGCCTGAGACCAAAAAAGAATCGCTTGCCGATCCTTTGCTTTGTGGGTCCTCCTGGAACCGGCAAAACCTCGCTAGGGCAATCAATTGCCGAAGCCATGAACCGTAAGTTTGTGCGCATGTCCCTTGGCGGAGTACATGACGAAGCCGAAATCCGGGGTCACCGCAGAACCTACATCGGCGCCTTGCCCGGCCGGATATTGCAGACCATGGCCAAAGCCGGTGTGGTCAATCCACTTTTCATGCTGGATGAAGTTGACAAACTCAACGCTGATTTTCATGGCGACCCCTCTGCCGCTCTGTTGGAGGTGCTTGATCCGGAGCAAAACAACTCTTTCTCGGATCATTACCTGGAAGTTCCTTATGACCTCTCCAAGGTGTTCTTTATCACCACGGCTAACACCATCGCCACCATCCCCCCGGCTTTGATGGACCGTATGGAATTGATTGAATTCCCGGGCTACATTGAAGAAGACAAAATCATCATCGCCCGCCAATTTCTGATTCCAAATCAATTGCTGGAGAACGGACTGGACGAAGAAAAGATCAATTTCACGGATGATGCCCTCAAGTTGATTATCGCCAGCTACACCTATGAAGCGGGAGTGCGAAATCTCGAACGCCAGATTGGCGCGGTGCTACGAAAAATTGCCACAAGCAAATCGGAGGGGAATGCGATCCCGGAGACAATTGATGACCAGCTGGTCAGCCAGCTCTTGGGTCCGGTGGAATTCTTCCCAATGACAGCGGAAGCAAAAGATGAGATTGGGGTTTCAACCGCCATTGCCTGGACAGAAAACGGGGGTGAAATCATGCCCGTTGAGGTTTTGGTTGTGGCAGGCAAAGGCAACTTGCAAATCACCGGACAAATTGGCGAAATCATGCAGGAATCTGCTCAGGCAGCCCTAAGCTATCTCAAATCAAAACAGGCAATATTCGAAATCCCGGATGACTTTTTCGAGGAAACGGACATCCATATCCACGTTCCCGAAGGAGCCATCCCCAAAGACGGCCCCAGCGCGGGCATTACCCTGGCCACAGCCCTGATTTCAGCCACCCTTGGAATGCCGGTTAAACACGATGTTGCCATGACGGGTGAAATCACCTTGCGCGGCCGGGTATTGCAGATTGGTGGGATCCGGGAAAAAGTGCTGGCGGCTCACAGATCAGGCATCAAAACCGTCATCATTCCTTCCAAAAATGAGAAGGATTTAGTGGATGTACCCCAACCAATCCGTGAAGGTCTGGAGATCGTTTTGGTGGATCACATGGATGAAGTGCTTCGGAAATCGATTCCCGGGGACTTGAAATTTCACAACCACCTCAAAGATTCCAGGCAGAGCAACCGCCGCAAATCAAGCAAGAAAACAGATGACTCGAAAATCACTCCTGTGAAATCTGAGTGATTATTATTCATAACCTTTAAGCAAAAAAACTGCCTGTTGGCAGTTTTTTGCTGTGAAGAAAGTATTTTTATTCTTCAGTTTCTTCAGGCTTCAAGGAGTTGATCCCATTTTCCACTTGAGCAAGGACCCTTTTTAATTCTCGTTCCAGTCCAGCAAGCGTGTCCACCACATAGCGATCAGCGTCATGCTGTGACTGCTCAGCGTCGAGCTCCGCCTGGCGGATGATATCGTCTGCTTTGGACTGGGCGGACTGATAAATATCAGATTTTTCCACCATCCGCTCGCTTTTCTCACGGGCAATCGAGACGGTTCGGTTTGCCTCTTCCTGTGCCTGAGCCAGGATACGGTCTTTTTGGGCGATAACTTGCTGAGCCTTTTTGATTTCATCCGGTATGGAAATGCGCATTTGGTCGATGATATCCATGAACGCATTTTCATCCACAACGACATTCCTCGATAGGGGAATTGGTTTACTGTTATTGAATAACTCTTCCAAACGATCAACCAGGTGCAGAATATCCATAATCTTCTCCCAAACTTAGCAACTTAAGCAAAGTGTAACACTATTTTAACACGTACCCAACAGGAATCACAGTGGCTGATCGGCACCTGAATTCAATTCCTGGTATCGGGCAATTAAAGCCTGGTTCACGTGGGGCGGGACCATGCTTGAAACGTCGCCGCCCAAAGAGGCAATTTCTTTCACGGTCGAAGAAGACAAAAAGGTGTTTTCTTCAGAAGTAATTAAGGCGATAGTGTCGATTTCCTTATTGAGGCGGGTGTTGGCCAAGGCCATCCTGAATTCATACTCAAAGTCAGAGAAAACTCTTAATCCACGCACGATGGCATCAGCGCCTATCTGGTCTGCGAAAGCAACCGTCAATCCTGAATAAGCAATTACTTTTATATTTTTTGCCCCTTGCAAGGCTTCTTGAACCAACTTAATTCTTACAGAAGGGCTAAAAAGCAGAGATTTTAAGGGTCGGTCATAGACTGCAACTACTACCTCATCGAACAACTTGGCAGCGCGATGCGCGATATCAAGATGCCCATAATGGATGGGGTCAAAAGCTCCGGGAAAAAGTACTTTGGTCATCTAACTCACATCTCCTGCTCCGTCGCTTTGAGGCCAAAACCTTACCAGGGCTTCTTTCAAAGACATGTTTTCGACCTCTTCCAATTCCGGATCTTCTTCAAGGACTCTTTCAGCAATATCTCTGGCTTCTTTGATCAGCGGCAGGTCAGCCAGGCTGGCCATTTTCAAGTCAATTGCGCCTGCTTGCCTGGTACCCAGGAAGTCGCCCGGACCGCGCTGCTCAAGGTCAACTTCCGCCAGCTTGAAACCATCATCGGTCTCGGTCATAACTTGCAATCTCATGTTCTCCCCCGCGTTGTCACTGTCTGGGATCAGGAAACAATAGGATTGCGCATCCCCCCGGCCGACACGCCCCCTGAACTGATGAAGTTGAGACAAACCAAAGTGATTTGCCCCTTCAATCACCATCACCGTGGCGTTGGGGATGTCCACGCCAACTTCAACCACGGAAGTGGAAACCAAAATGTCGAATTTTCTTTCTCGAAATTCCAGCATGACCTGGTCTTTTTCAGACGGTCTCATTCGTCCGTGAACCAGTCCCACTTTGAGGTCCGGGAAGATTTCCTGCTGCAGTCTCACCTGCTCATCCACAGCAGCCTTAATCTCTTCGTTTTCTCCAGCTTCTACCAGGGGATAGATGATGAAGGCCTGATAGCCCTTTTCGACTTGTTTGCGAATATTGTTGTAGACCCGCTCCCTTTCAGTCGGAAAAGCGATCACCGTCTGGATGGGGATCCTTCCTGCCGGCAGTTCATCCATGATGCTGACATCCAGATCGCCAAAGATCGTAAACTGCAGCGACCTTGGGATCGGTGTGGCAGTCATGACCAGCAGATGCGGGTTATCGCCCTTGTTGCGTAAGGCCGCCCTTTGGGCAACCCCAAAACGATGCTGTTCATCAACCACGACCATTTGCAGGTTCTTGAAAGTGACCGGATCTTCGATCAACGCATGCGTGCCAATCAGAAGCTTTACATAACCAGATTCCAAACCTGCAAAGATTTCATTGCGGTCACCCTGATTGGTATCCCCGGTCAGAAGCCTAACCTGTCCTTCTTCCAAAAAAGCCGGTTTATCCTTTTGACTTGTTGTCAGCAGACCCTTGATGGTTTGATAATGTTGTTCAGCCAAAATGCCTGTAGGCGCCATCAAAGCAGCTTGCGCGCCGGACTGGATCACCATGGCCATACCCAGGACCGCCACTATGGTTTTACCGGACCCCACGTCACCCTGTAAAAGGCGATTCATGGGATGAGATTTTGCCAGGTCGCGGCGGATTTCATCTATCGAACGCTTTTGCGCATCCGTCAGCGGATACGGCAGCGACGCCAGCCATTCTTCCAGCCATTCGTCGCTGACAAAGTAAGGATGTCCTTCCAATTGCTGCCATTGGCGTTTCTGCTGCAGGATACCCAATTGCAGGAGGAAAATTTCATCGAAAGCAAAACGCCGCTGCGCAGCTTCCAAGGCCGCCTGTGATTCAGGGAAATGGATCTGATTCAAGGCGTCAGTGGTGTTCAATATTTCGGCTTCAGATCGAATATCGTCGTTTAGAAAATCGCTTACCCTGGGCGCCCAGTAGCGAATCGTATTGAATTGAGTTCTTCTCAACCAGCGCTGGGTGATCTTGGCTGTCAGCGGATAAACCGGTACGATCCTGTTGGTGTGCAGCTGCTGCTTGTCGATCGATTCATAATCCGGGTGCCAGATGACAGGTCTGCCAAGATAAGTATCGATTTTGCCTGAAATTGAAATGAACAGGTCTTTGCGCAAATAGCGGACATGCCAGTCCTGGTTCATCCATAAAAGCCGCAGAGCCCCGGTTGTATCAGAAACCACTGCCTCAATCAAGCGTTTCCCTTTTTTGG
>Ga0209312_1001674_pt1 | contig 15919 bp, 22 predicted proteins | sample BioC13SIPDNA_4_FD_185744 | JGI IMG/M metagenome (GOLD analysis project Ga0209312, IMG submission 185744) | Anaerobic biogas reactor microbial communites from Washington, USA - Biogas_R1_B C13 SIP DNA (SPAdes) (version 2) | ecosystem: Engineered > Bioreactor > Anaerobic > Unclassified | place... | reverse complement strand
AAAGTTGCCGGTTAACACAATCCCTATGCTGTCAGGATTGCCTTTTTCCCCTGCGTGGGCACCAATTAGATTTTCTGCCCTGCCACGTTCTATGTCACCATTTTGGCGAATCACAAAATGATACCCGATGCCAGCCCACTTCTGGCCTAGATGCCATCCGTGGATGGTACTAGCAGGAACATCGGGACTGGCTGAATGATGGATAATGGCGCGTTTGGTACTCTTACGCTTGTTAAGTGATCCGTTAAACCGGAGGCTGGTTTCTTGTATCTGCATCTATTTTCACCTTCTCTCTTGTAATACCCGCCAACGTCCACAACTCGACCGTAGTAAACCCAAACCAGCACCCGATCAGGGTAGATGGTTCTGATTGGGTTTGGAGAAATAGATACAAAACGGCCCCAGCGAATCCTGTGTTAAGTAGGATCACCAGGGCCACTATCCACTTGGAATATCTCATGTAATCACCTCTCTACATGACATAGCTAATCAGCGCCAGTAGCAGACCAATACCGCCTACTATGTACCCCCACATATCCTTACTGCCTTTGGACTGACCATAAATCTCATCTAATCGTTTCTCGCAGCCGTCCAGCCTGCCGCGCAGTCCGTTATAATCGCGGATCATAGTCTGGGTCTTGGCCATCTCCGCATTGGTAGCCTCAAGTCCCTTAGACAAATCCACCATCATCTCATATAAATCTTTGTTTGAGTACCACTCCTTTGCCTCGGTCAACTACATCACCTCTCCCCATAAAAATAGCCGCCCTATTCGGACGGTTCTATCATCGCCTGCACTTCTGCGCGGTATCGATCGGGCACCTGCTCAATCGTGCGCCTTTTTTTACTCAAGCTCATTCAAGCTCATAAATCCAATAAGCCGTTAAGCTAGGTCCAGATCTATGCAAAACTTGAATTTCCAGCGATGTTTTAAAATTCAAGTCTACCAACCCCGATGCGTTTTTTATAAAGGCATCATTGGTAATGCTAGGCGAACACAACCCATAATAACCTATAACTTGAGTTTCGAGGCTAACATTGCTATAAATTGCAGTACCATCAATTATAATTTTCATATTATCTTTATTTATGCTGGTGCTATTATTACAACTGAACCACACATTCACAAGCCTACCCCTCCCGGTGACACTTAAAGCTGTCTGGTAGGATGATGTTTCTGATGTAGAAAAATCACCAGCATACTTCGCTGAACGGGGTTTTTGCAATGTATTTTTTAAGTCTGTAGTTTGGTTGGTTATTGCGCCTCTAACATTTGCCACCTTACCATGTAAGCTGCCACTTTCACTAGCTGCATCAGTTCTGATTCCCAGATGATATTGCAACCAGCCCAAGATAGCCGATAAAATACCCATTATAAAACACCCCCAGTCAGCACCCCGCTGCTATATGTCAAGGTTAAAACATTGCGTATTCCTCCTGCGGAACCATCTTCTGGAGGGATATAAAAATACTGTTTTGCAGGTACATCACTAGAGTAAGTGATAGTCACATAACCGCTAACGCCGTAAAGTTCATGCAGGGCCTTTCCATAAGCCCCAGATAACACTCTAAAGTGCAGCGCATTTGTCGCTGTCCATGCCCCCGCATCTCCCGCCCGGTAGTACGCCGGATAGTTTGCGTCCTGCCCGGTTTCGCCTATCCAGTCTGCCTTGTTGGTGCTATCACCCGACCGCTGCACCACCAGCCAATACTGCCTGCCGGAGGTCAGTCCTGTTAACCCTATCGGCACAGACCAGTAAGCTTTCGGGTCGGGGATAAATTCTTTGGGGACGATTACCTGTTTCAAGAGTGTACCGTCGTCACCCGCTGCTGGGTCCATACCCTCGCGGATCTGTACGACCAGATCAGCCCCCAGCCCGTCCCGATCCACTTCGAGTTCAATTCGGCCTATCTCCGTGCTTCCGGTGAGGGTGAACCGGGTGCAGTAGCTATAATCGGCTATGCTATTATCAACTACCCCACCACCTGTCTTTGCGTCCCTTTGTGTACCCTCATAAATAAGCTGGAACGGTTGCAGAGCAAGCATCTGATTGAGGTTATCCTCATTAAGTATCGTTACGCCATCCTTAAATGCGTGCATTACACCACCTCCTGGACTGTTATCCGGCACTCTACAGCAAGTATCATTCTATTTGTTTTGCTCCACAATTCGCGTAACATATTTAGCATCGTACCCGTTCCCGGCACGTCCGTACCCTCAATGTAAATGCAGGTCTTTTCGTGGTCGCCGTTGCCTTCAGCGGTCGATAGCTGCGTCCTAAACCTCACCACGTTATCGTCACGGGTTATTACCGATATGGGCTTGCGGAATACTTCTGTAATTGCATACCCCTCTGCCGTATCATCACCCAGCACCAGATACGGCGAGGAAAAGCTCTTTATTCCCTCCGCTATCTTTGCCAGTCCTTCCGGGGGAAAGGAATTCAAAAACGGTCCCAACACGGTGCCGTCCTCATACTCAAAAAACCACTCAGATTTGATTTTTAACTTATCATCCATTGCTTACCACCACCAATCCACATATCGCGTCTGGGTCACCGCAAATATACGGCAAGGCCCGTGTAGTCGTAATTAACTCGTCTGCCACCTGCAAGGTTTCCTCGCCGTAAATGTACTTCTGCACGTTTTTAGTCGGCTCGATAATTCGTTTCTTCTGCTGGGCCGATACAAGGGCCTGCAAGAAGTCGGCTATGCCTAATAGCCGGCCACCGTATTCTACTCGATATGTCCAAATACTAGGGTTAGGCCAGGTCGGGGTAATGGTTACCCGCTGTATTAGATATTCACCCTGTACGCCCCGGTCAGGGAGGTTAATATTAACTATTTGTCCCGGCTGCCATGTCCGGGTTAAATCGCCCCAGAGCATTTAATCACCTTCTTTTTTTTCGGGGATTTTGCTGCGCTTAATAAGTCTACTATGCAGTAATCTCTGTCAATATCTCTGTCTTCTCAATCTCCGTCAATGATGGATACTCTACTATAATATCCTCCACTGTACGGTTTTCGTCCACCAATCTTCTCGATATTACTCTAACAAAAATATTCTTCTTCCAAATAGGCATTATATAGCACCTCCTAAAATGCTAGCAATAGCCATCTCAAGGTCAACGATTTGTTGTTTCAAACCTGTAAAATCTTCCTCTGGCACACTTATATAAACCATCTCATGAGACAAAGGTTCATCAGAAAATACTAAAAAATTGCCCTCTGTTATGTTGTGTTCCGCAACTAATATGAGGTGGTCGTTTTGAGTAAGTATATTGTCTCTTTCCTCCATTGTTGAATACTGAATTTTTGTAATCATCTTTAACCCTCCATTTATTCCAGGTTGTTTGTAAATGTACCTAAGTCAAGACTTAATCTAAAGTTTCTAACAGTAGGTCTATAGCTCGTACTGTTATAAATGCCGTATATACAAATTTTGTCGCCATCTGATAGAGTAATATCTTCTGAATAAGTAACATAACTACTACTTGTTGAAGTTCTTTTAATACCTACTGGAGTTAAGTTCTCGTTGATATTTATAATAAGCCTTGCCTCAACAGGATAAGTAGAGTTACCCCCCTTTAAATCATAAACTATCCTGTAAGTTGCACCTTTACTTACAGTTATTGCTTTCATTAACCCCCCATAAGGTTGCAGAAATTCATTATAAGTAGAGCCGGCTGTTCTTTCAGCATCGTTTGAAGCAACAATAAAGTCACCGGGAGCTAAAGTTTTGGCAGTTCCCGTCACCCCAAATATGCTAACCCCATTCTTAACATTCCCAGCTACTAAATTGGCATCACCTTTAATAGTTTGTACGCCACTTAAATATTGTCCTGACGCTATGGTTTGATTAGAAGTTCCAGGCGTGTAAGTCTGCGCTCCTTTGGTCGTGATAGATTGGTTTACTTTTCCTGCGCCATTATGATAACCAGCAGGGATAGTATATGAGCCGTTTATATCTAACGACTGGCTTACTGCGCCTCTATTGGGCATGGTCCCGTCTACTAAACCACCATCTGTTCCGATTGTATAGCCTGTTAGTACCTGCGCTGCCGTGGCTGTTCCGTATTCTCCTGCGCCCTCATAACTTCCTGCTACACCAAATATATTGATACCCGATTTGATATTGGCGGGTATTAAACCAGCGTCACCCTCAACATATCCGGAGCCGTTGTGATACCCGGCAGGGATAGCCTTACTTGTGGTTCCAGGAGCGATTATCTTAGCCCCCTGGTTCGGCATAGCACCAATCTTTTTACTGCCCCCCTGGTAAAAGGTTTTCCCGCTTAACACATCACCTGTTGCCGCATTAGCATCGCTGGAAATAGACCGTATCTTCGTTGATAAATCGGCAAAGGTGTCGCTGCCCGCTGCGGCCTGCCCCATGTCGGTAATAGCGGCAGCGACCGCATTTTTCCCATCACCGACATCTGTAAAAAGTTCATTTACCGCGCCAACGAGTGAGGACTTATCTTCCGTCATAAGAGTGGATTTGTCGCCTATTTCATCGGATAGTACTTTTAGTGTAGCGTCTATAATATCCGTGTTCTCGTTCAATATTTCAATATCTGCGGATTCCGTGTATTCTGGTTTTATTAAGTTATAATTCAAGGTTTTTTTAGCCATTTCTTAACTCACCCCAAGTCTTTGATTTTACTTCTACCCAACTTAAAGGCCCTCTCTCTGTTTCGAATGAGCCTTTTACCTTCGGGTTACCGTGCATCCGCAGGTCTGCCATGCCTGCCGCCTCAGCGGCCGCTATACTAATCAGGCTGTCATCCTCTATGATATGTTCATAAATGCCGTCCCCGCCTTGTACGGCTCTGATAGTGGCTTGACTAGCATAATCCTCCACCATCGTTATTACCGGTATGTCCTGCTTTGCGGTCAGGGCCATCGTGATTCCTTCAATCGGGGTAGCAGTCTGAGCAGAGCACCTTATATATTTCTCCGCAAAAGACATCATGTAATCAAAGTCTTTGTCTTCGTGCAGGTTTTCCACCCCAACGGTTTTGGCTACTTCACCCACCTGCAAGCCAACTTCATGCGGAGGCCACGGAAGCGTCCAGATACGCGCCACGCCATCAGCTTTCCATTGTACGGTCTGCGGGTCGCTGAGCATTGCTCCACCCTTGACATATACCCGATTTCTTAATCCCTGCGTGTCGATGCTGTGCTTGCCGAACCTAAATTTACCACCGGGTACTAACACCATAGGAGCAGGACTGGCCAGAGCTTCGGCAGAGAAAAATTGTAAATCTTTGTAATAGTCCGGTTGCCAGTGCCACCCGACATAATCGCATAACCATTTAAAGCACTCGCTGGGTCGCTTGTATTCGAATTCTGCGCCGGTGGATTCTATTATAGGTGCGCCAGTCATTACACCGTTGACGGTAAAGCCGGGGCAGTATTTTGCTACGATGTCCCTAAATATCTCGTCTGCAGGTAGGTTTTCGTAGGTCTCGACAACCAGTCTGCGGTCAAGCAGGGCGGTGTAATCGTCACAGTCGATAGACCATAACTTTAAATCTTTGTCTACCAGCCCCACCTTGACGATGACGCCGCCAAATAAGCGTATACCTGCATCTTCGATAATGACTTCCTCGCCCTCGCTGGGTTGCTCACCTGTTACATTAAAAGAGCATGTATCTACCGCATAGGTTAAGGCTGCTTCTATTCGCAGGGTATCGCGTTCTAGGTCAGGCCAGCGTTCAACTCCTGCTATTTTTAAACTACGCATTTAGAACCTCACCCCTAATCTATGCAACGTCCGCAGCAGATCCTCACCGTCCTGGACGGTTATATTGATTTTATTGCCGCCATAATTGTTCGTGCTGCTGTTGTTTGAGATAGATGGCCCAAGAGCCGCCGGGGTAAGCATAGCCATACCTTCCACCAGGTTTTCAAAGGAGGGTAGCTTGCTAGATAGCCCCTGCATCAACCCTTCTATGATGTTTACGCCGTATCTTGCCATTAATCTTGAAGGTGAACGGATTTCAAGCGGGCCGGTAACTCCTTGCGATACAATGCTGGCCATTTCTTCTGCCGCTTTTCTAAGGCTGTCAAATCGGCTCTCCATGCCGCCTACGAAGCCCATGACAAACTGCTGCCCGAAGGTAGTAGAGTTTTTAGCAAGGGTTTCAAATTTCTCTTGAATTTTAGTCAATTCCTCATCAGTATTCTTCTTGATCTCGGCGTTTTTCTTCTCCCATTCGGCCCGGTACAGTTCCAACTGTTCCTGAGCCGTTGCCCGGATTTCCTGCAGCTTGGCCTGCATTTCTACCCGTTGCTGTTGTAACTGATTTACAGCCTCTGCTCTGGCCTCCTGATTCTTGGTTCTCCAGAGGGAGACATACTCGGCAAGCTGTTCATCGGTCAGGGTATTCAAAGCAGCTATCTCAGGCCCAGCCTTGGGACCCATCTGTTTTAATTCTTCAATCAATCCCTGGTCCACTCCACGGGCCGCCAAAGTCGATATGTTCTCCGACCAGTTCTCAAAGGCATCGACCTGCCCGCGTAAATTAGCCAGCAGGGTTTCGCCTGATACCTCTTTTTTGGTTACCTGTTCAAATAGCCCAACGAAGTTACTTAAAGCCCGTGTACGTTCATCCAGAGCCCGATTATATTCCTCGGTCAATCTTTGCTCATCCTGGGCTACCTTCCGGTTAACATCAGCTACTTTTTGCTGATAATCCTCAAGGGCTTTAGCCAGATCGTCCTTGTATTTGCGTTCCACCTTTTCTATCTCAGTAGCTAAATTTTTAAACTCCTGAGCATGGTCCTGTAATGCCTGTTTGGTATCGAATAACTGTTTCTCGAGGTCAGATAATGCCTTTTGTTCTTCTAGCAGTTTCAGCTTGAGCTTTTCAGCTTCTTCCGAGTTTTCGCCTTTTTCGGCTTTCATGGCTTCGTAGCCGTTATTGGTTTCCTCGATGATCTGTTTCTGCACTTCCATTTGAGCAGACAGAGCATCTATTTTATTGCGCAACTGCGCGGCCTTGGTTCCGGTCATATCTAACGTATTGCCGGTTATGTCAAAGACGGTCTTGACCTGTGCCAGTTTAGTTTTAAGGCTTTCAGTGGCTGTTTCCCAGGCGGCCTTTAGGTCTTTGGCTGCCTTTGAGCCTTTACCCGTCGCCTTTTCCATGGCTTCGGCAGCTTGGGTTACCGGATCAGATCCACCCGCACCTGCATCAGCTTCAAATTTCTGTCTAAAGTCAGCAAAGCTTAACCCGCCACCGGCAGGTGTAGACCAACTGGAAAACGCATCTTTCATTTCGCCGGCAGAAGTTTTCAAGGTTGCGGCCGCCGTTTTCATTTTTGCTGCTTGTTTTAGAGCTTCCGCGCTGGCCGCGTCGCCCTTATCTTTCATGGCTTGTTGAGCCTTGCCAAACGCGGTTTCTATCCCAGGAGCTACCTTGCCCAACACACCAACAACCGGACTAACTGCGTTCATAATAGCTTCCAGTACCCGGAAAGCTACCATTTTTAGCGTGTTAAAAGCGGTCATAACAGTAGCCAACGACGTTTGGAAATTGGCTGATATGTAAGCGGCAGTAGCCTTTACCTTGTCCTGTATTCCGAACATATTAGAGGACCAAGCTTTATAAATTAAATAAGCCAGGGCTGCCACAGCTGCACCGATAGCCATAAAAGGTAGTAACGGTGCCATGGCTGCCCATATAGCAGTACCAAGCGCAACGAATGCCGGTATCAACGCCGCTGTAATTGCTCCTGCGATAGCAACGATTGCTGTCTTTGCAGTTGTTGACATCTGATTGAGCGCGCCCTGTAATCCTTCTTCGCCGATCAGCTCCCGGAGACGGTCCAAAGATTCCACAACGCTTTTTAACTTGCCTTTTAGCCCGAATGTCTCTATAAGGTCCTCGCCAATCCGGGTGAATATCTGGGCTATGTTGTCTTCAAGGTTCGACCAGATACCCAGCAAGGATTCCGACTGCTTCTCCATCATATCTGGAAAGCGTTCATTCATCCCCTCCAGCAGAGCGTTAATACCTTCTGCAGCGGATACGCCGCCTTTAGAAGCTTTGTCCATAGCCTCTGGAATAGATACTCCTATTTTATCGGCCAGTATCTCCCAAACGGGAATACCCAACTCGGCCAACTGCATCATTTCCTCGGCGGTAACCTTGCCCTTAGCTTGCATCTGGCCCAAGGCACGGGTTACACGTTCTATTTCAAAAGCCCCGCCGCCCAAACCGGATACAGCATTGCCTATGCTCTCCATCATGGGTATAACCTGTTCTGCCTCAAAACCGAAAGCCAACAGTTGCCGGGCCGCAGTGGTGAGTCCTTCTATTTCGAAGGGGGTTTTGGCCGCAAAGTCGTAAAGCTGTTTAATGAAGGCATCTGCCTTTTCTGCGCTCCCCAGCATGGTGGTAAAGGCTATGCGTGTCTGCTCCAGGTCTCCGGCCATCTTAATACTTTTTAACCCGGCGGCCATAAGCGCGGCACCAATAACCGCCAGACCAGCGGCTAACTTCTTACTGCTTGCTTCTGCCGCAGACATGCGATTCTTAAGACCTTCTAGTCTTGACTGTGCTTCTTTTATGCCTTGGGTAAATTTAGAATCATCCGAATTTATTCTTACATACATATTAGCAAGTTCCAAAACCTTCACCCCCCTACCAGTTCATAATTGACTTAACGGCGTCTTTGTTATTGCCTTTACCCGGTTTCTTTTCAGCCTGTTCCGGACTATTCGCCCGGACATGGGCATCTAAAAGAGCATGTAGCTTCCGTGGTGTTGTGTGCCAGAATTTTTCTTCCGACATACATAAAACAACTGTCCCCGCATAGAGCAGAAACGGCCAATCCCAGCCATCTCCTTCTACTCCCCCGGCTTTCCTTCCTCCGGTTCCGGCAGTGAAACGCCTATGGCTTCAGCTATTTTAAAAGCTATCTCCTCGATATTGCTCGGGTGGAGCATTTTTCCTACCTGCTTAGGAGTGAGATTTTCGTCCTCGTGCAGTAATCCGGCCCAAATCATATCTCTGACAACTTTAATTTTCAGTTTTTCCAGTCCTTCGAGAGCGGTTGAAACGTCACCGTATATTTCTTCAAGTTCAATGAAAGCGTTAAAGTCATACAATAGGGTCCGGGGCTTGTCTAAGGTTATGGGTATCGGCTTTATCTTTACATCATTGGCATTAGCCATTAATTTCCCTCCTTAAAATAGATAAGGGCGGGAGAAACCCCGCCCGGTTATTATGCAGTTGCAAAATTGATTACGCTGTTTGCTGCCAGAGCCTGGCCATATATATCATGTACCCCTATGGTTGCAATAGCAATATAGGTGCTGGAAGCATCCAGATTACTGGTCGGGTCAAAAGAAACAACCTTCTTGGTGGAATCAATGCTCAGGGCGCCAGTCACAGCAGTTCCGTCGTCCTTAGTTACCATAAAATTACCCTCGTGAACATCACTGGCCCGTAATGCATTATTGAAGGTCCATGTGATGTTGGAATCTGCTGTTACATTAGAGCCACCATCGGTCGGGCTGGTTGCAACGGTCAATGCCCCAGGGGGAGTACCAGTAGTAATATCAACAGCAGTCTCGTTGAAAATGATGTCTTTGACTTTGCCATCTTTTGCGGTAGGAATAGCCTTGCCGCTTGCGCTGATGGTTGCGTATTCTTCACCCTGCAAAGTGTAGTCGTAGCTGGTGCATTTGCATTTAAACAGTACGAAATGAGCGTCTCCCACATCGGTATAATCAGTTTTGGCCTCCAACTTAAAATACTTTGGTAAATCGTCTTTAGACAGGCTGAAAGTCTGAGTCTGGTTCGGGGTAACCCCGCCAGCTTCCACTTTTCCGCCAATCATTATGGCCAGGGCGTCCAGAGAAACGACACCATGCTCAATGGACCAGTCTATCTGTTCCAGTTTGGCGTAGGTGTCAAGTACAGACTCGTCTCCTTTAAGCTGCTTTTCAATGAATGTCGGGGTCACTTTAAGGCTGGTAATGCCTGGTACATCAACCGCGCCCTCGTAAGTCAGGGCGCTAGAATCGTCAACGGTTATAGGGCTTATCTTGGCGTCGTTAATACCCAGGATTACAGATTCTTTTGTAATTCCTTCTGCCATCTTTAATTCCTCCTTATAGTTTTGTGGCGGTACCTCATATGCTTGTGGTACACGCCGGTATCGGTCTCATACAGGTCAGTGGCAAATTCACGCTTAAAACGCAGGCCGGACATAACAGCATCGACAGCCTGAGCTATTGCCGTGGTACTGCCCTGAGACCAAACATCAATTACCATCACCGATTGACTGGCCAGTTCCCGGTCATCACCCACCAAGGCAGGGGAATTGTCTTCCTCCCGGTAAGTGATAGAGGGGAATACTGGCTCATCGGATAAAGCCATAAAAATAACCCTGCCGGCTATCAGTTTTGATAACGCAGGGTCGTTTTTTAAAGCTGCTAATACAGTTGGTTTTAGATTAATCAATCAGCCATCGCCTCCTTAATGGCGCTTGCGAATACCTTTTTGATATTGCCCTTATTAAGTTCCAGGGCAGGGTTAAGGTAAGGCTGTGCTGATTGTTTACTGGTGCCAAGCTCCACAAAGGCTGAATACTCGCAATTAGTCCCAATGATTACAGAGTCTTTATCAAGGTTTGGTCTTACGCCATCTTCAATCTTTGCCTTTTGCCCTGGTGAGCTATTTAAGCCCTTTACTTCGCCATCGGTGGAATATGATAGGCTATTTCTCAGATTACCGCCGACCTTGCCGCTGCCTTTGGGATATTGGCCTACCGGGGAAAGATTGACGGCCTGACCATGTACCAATAGCCCGGCTGCCTCCAACCCAAGTGAAATAGCCTGCTCCATGTTTTTTATTGCTTTGTCGCCATACCATTTCAGTTCTGCCATCATATCACCGGCCTTAATAGCACTTCCATATGTCCGCGGTAGGGGGCCACATGGCGTATTTCGTATGTCGTGCTATCATAGACTACCCGCCGGGCCAGCTGGACATCAGTTGAGGGGTTGCAGAACATCCGGGAAGTGATGCCCGTCTCAACAATGCCATATTGCCGTTCTACCAGTTCACCGCCCAGGGGCTGAATATCGGCTTGGATAGTGGCCGCCTTACTCCATGATTCCGTAGGTACCCCTTCAGAATCGTAGTTGGTAGTCTTGGACTGTATCTCGACAGTGTAGGGCAATCTACTTACAGGGATCATGTGAACACCACCCTCCGATACTTACGGAGCTGTTTGATGATGCTGTTAGGGATATCATCCCCCATAGCAAAGTTTGTGGTTGAATATGCCCCGACAGATGTGCTTTGTTTGTACTGGTCAGCGTTCCGGTCATAAATGACAATAGCCAGCCTATCTATCAACGACTCAGCTTCATCCGGTATATCATCCCGATTGCAGTAATCCTTGAAATAGGCTTGTGCGTCTGCCAGTATTAAGGTCAGCAGACCATCCTGACCGGTATTATCTGAAGCTATCCCTAGGCGGGTTTTCAGATCCGCTACAGACATTTAATCACCCTCTTCCCCTGAGAGAGCCTCCCGCAATTCTTCGGTGTTCATTTTGTAGTAATCCTCAACGCCTTTATCTTTGGCAATCATCCGAAGCTCCTGGTATGTCATTTCATCCAGGTCAACTTGACTCTGTTCTTTTAGCCTAGCCGCTTTCTCGGCAGCCTTTTTTTGCGCCTCTCTGCGCCGATTAAATCCTGTTACGCTCATATTATCACCTCACAAATAAGGGAGGGGCTGAAGCCCCTCCTATGATACTAAAGTATCCTTACTGGTCTTGTTGGTTACAGTATAGCCAAGAATAGTCCCGCCTGTGATAGTTAAGGTCTGCGTGTCTGCAGCCACTCCCGTTTCTGTTGCTGTGGATTCAGCGGCTTCAGTGACTCCATCAGAGGCACCATCGCCTGCTCCATCGGCGATAGCTATATTAAGGGTATCGTCATTAGCAACTGCCAGTTTTCGAGTCAGGACAACATCTGCTCCTTCTCCGGAAACGTCAAACATACTTGTAACAGCCGCATCAGCCACAAGGGCAGCCCGGCAGGCCGCAGCTATAGCTGCAGCATCATCATTTAGTTCAACAGGAAAGCTGATGGCCTTGGGTGATCCGGTCATGCCAGCAGCGGTAACAGTTACCTTTGCGTTGCCGGCAGTTGTTATAGTGCCAGCACAGGTAGCGGTTTCCACCTGTTTTGTACCTCCGGACCATGTGCCGGAGTATTCAATGTCGATAGCACCCCGACCATTTTCCAAAGATACTTTTGTGGCACTATCCTCTATCGCCGATGCTCCATCACCTGCGGTGGTCTCAGTAACGGCAGCCGCCAACTCACCAGTATACCACTCATGAACGGTCCCATCGGCAGCCTGCAGTTCAACCATAACAGTACGGACAAACTTCTCCGCAGCTCCTACGACTGCGGCATTTACAGCAGCGGCAGAGTTAGACAGTGTGGCAGGGGATAGGACCAGAACCAAATCACCGGCCATCGCTTTCTCCATGGCTATCATGTAGTCATAGAAGTCGTTAGGAGTATAGGTGAATCGTTTGAGGTATTCAGGTATTCTCATTTGCTTCACCCCTTACGCCAATTTGTGTTTAAACTGGACGATACGGACGTTCTTATTCTCATATACTCTCTGCCAGTTTAAGTAGTTGGCCAGGTTGGTGTTGGAAGGGCTTACATTGATTCCACCGGCGCCATCATCCAAACTTACACCCTGGAACGCTACTCCCCTGGGATGGAGAATGAAGTGCCGACGGTTGATCAGAATGTCGTCCCCAGCCAGAGAATCTCTATCAGTCTCAGTTGGTACCGGAGCAGATCCCTCCCCAAGACCAAAGGCACCGTTTCCAAATATATAAGTGGTATACACCCCGTCGGAAACCGGCAGACTATCGTCCATTACAACGGGCTTGCTAAGGTACAGTTTTACCGCAGGTTTTCCTTCACTTTCCGGGATGGTCTCTATAAGGTCATCTTTGGTTAATTTAGCCACAGTAGCTGAGTGCATTGCAAACCCGGTCAGACGTTCAGTAGCATCACCCAGTTTAAATAGTGCATCTACAGTAGTACCAGCGCCAATGGTGCGGGTTGCCGCGGTGGATTCTCCGGATATATCGTGTTTATTTCCGTCCATACCGGTGGCGGTATTTCCAAAAATTCCGCTCAAGGTCGCAATGAGTACGGCCTGCCATCTCCGTGCCCAGTAAGCAGCTACCAGGTCGCCAATGGCGGCCATCGGGTCGTCGCCGGACAATGCTTTTGCCAGGTCATTTACGCTCCAAGCGCGGCCACGAGTCAAAAGGGCAGCTACGTCTTGCCCAGCTTCAATTTTGCCGACAGTCAACGCTCCAGTATCGGACAGTACTTCATCGGGTCCGTCCAGGTCTTCCCAGTACGGCATATTGATCAGTTTACCTCCGGCTCTGGCCAGAGTGTCCAGTTGTTCTGAACGCTCAATAATACCGGACTGATAGAAAGCCGACAGTTCAGCTGTCCTCTCAACTACATAGGGATTAAAAACTGAAGGGACTATAACATCAGTAATAACAGTTTTGGTAACAGTCATAATTGTTTACCTCTCTTTCGTTTATTTGGCTTGCGCCATCATCTGCCGGGCCAGTTCGGGGTTCTCCCGGATGATCCGGCCTTGTTCAGTTAGGTTAAAAGTCTCTTTCTTCCAGGGGTTGATTTGGCCGGAGCCGCCTCCGCCCCCCTGGTTAGGTGATCTGCCGCTTTCTTTGAATTTCTCCTCAATGGCCTTCTGTAGGTGTTGCTGCCAGATGTTCTCTAGCGCAGTCAGGTTGTTGACGGTGCTATCTTCGTCCTGCCCCACAAAGTACGCCACCAACTCTACCGGCAGCCCCTTCTGTGTTGCGAGTGTGGTCGCTTTGTTTATGAGCTCGGACTTGAGCCGGGCCTGTCGTTCTTGTGCCAGTTCCTCTTCAAGCTTCCGCAGCCGTTTTTGTTCCTCGGTTTCCCCCGGGAACCTCTTTTTGATCTCTTCATCCAGCAGGGAAGGTAAGGTCTTTTCTTTCCAGGTTTCCAGGCCCTTGGTGAAATGTGAATCCAACCTGGGTTGAAGCACCTTCTTGCCTGCTTCGGTATCCAGAAATGCTGTTACTCCCTCAGGTGTTATTGGATTCAACCCCTTGAGGTAGTTCTGTACTTCCTGGTTGTCTTTGTTCTGGTCAATAAGTTGCTTGATCTGTCCTAATGGCATAAAAATATCCTCCTTATTATTTGCCCTCCACGTTCGCGCCGGGGAGTGCGGTAATATATTTATGGCTTGTACTCAACAATATCCCCTTCGTACCAAAGTTGCTGTAGCCACGAAAGAGTGTCCTTCTGGCGAAAACTATAATATTTATCATGCGGTTTATAATACCAATAAAAATGGGGCCATCGCCCTTTCAAGATGCACAACCACGAACCTCTTTTATGAATTTCGTTTAATCGGGGGTTAATAATCTTGGCCTTTATGGCCTCTGTTAAGCAGTTGCTATACATCGTTCACCTCAACTTTGGGCATAAAAAACACCCGCTTATGCGAGTGTTGTAGTACCTAATGTTTGGTTGACTAAATTAGCTTGAGCGCATCGTTATATATTTGCTGGACTTTTTCCCTGAATTCATTTTCGTCCAAGTATTCTGGTCGCTCTGATCTTTCATCGGCATCTGACTCATAATAAGAGCATATGTCAGGCAGTTCCTCATTTAATAGCTCGTATAAAGCTGGATTAGCCCGTTCCATTTCAGACCCGAATTCTATCAAGACATCAGGTAAATCAAAGGAAAAGGTGTCTGCTTTAGTGTTTCCCTCCAAAAAGCCTCTAATTATTCCCATTATTCGTGTAGCTGACATCTTAAACCTCCTCCCAATCCTTTCGTTTGGTACGCCGTGAAACAACGGTCATTATCTCATGGTTATCTTGTGCTTGAATAATTGCGAGATCATTCTCAAATCGTACCAAGTTTCCATCCGGCTGTTTATAGTTAGGGGGCTTATTTAACATTTCCAGAATATCTTGGTTAGTGAATGTGCTTTTTCCCGCGCTTTGCTTTTGTCCCACTATTCGGTTAAGCGCATGTACTGTAAATTCGTGACCTTCCTGTTTAAAATAACGGTATGTGCCCTTCAGCTTATTCTTATAAGCCTCCGAATATGCGCCACTGTCAATGCGGTTAAATTTACCGTATTGCCTTTTAACACTTTCCCAAGCCTCAACATCATTATACTTCAAATCCTGGAACTTCTCAAAGCTACTGGGAGCATCCTTGCCTAAAATCTTCTTATAGGCCTGATGCTGCTTCTTGTCCGTAAATCGGTTTTTGCGCATCTTCTCAGCGGCCAAAGCCTTGGGGTCTGTCTGGATGTACTTCTCGTACCACTCATCATATGTCATGTTAGAGATTACTTCGTTCTTTCCGGTAACTGGGTTCCTGGCTCTCCTGCTCTCAGGCTCCATGCCCTCAATCTCTGCCCGGTGGGTACAGCGGCAGTTCACGTCCATTTCCGGCACTCCCCAGCCTCGGGGATACATAGCGGTCATGCCGCCATAGGTGAATGGCTGATCCGGTTCCACCTTCTGACCATCCAGAGAGCGGTGCTTATCCCGGGTTCTGACATCAAGAGAAGACACCCAAACCTTCTTAAACAGTAAGCCTTCTTGGCTAGCCTTCTCAAAAGCTGCCTGAGTTCCCTGGGACTGTGCGCGCCCTGTTTCAGTCTGCACTATGCGTTTAGCTTTGCTGGCACCCACATTAATTCGCTCAGTTATAGCACGGGCAGTCTGGTCGTAAGATTTTCCTTGGACAATTCCCCGGGTGATTTCTTCCCTGATCTGTCTAACCATTACCTCTGTGTTTGCTTTCATTCGTTCCGGC
>Ga0209312_1001651_pt1 | contig 16033 bp, 14 predicted proteins | sample BioC13SIPDNA_4_FD_185744 | JGI IMG/M metagenome (GOLD analysis project Ga0209312, IMG submission 185744) | Anaerobic biogas reactor microbial communites from Washington, USA - Biogas_R1_B C13 SIP DNA (SPAdes) (version 2) | ecosystem: Engineered > Bioreactor > Anaerobic > Unclassified | place... | reverse complement strand
TTGGTCCAAAGCGATAAATCCCAGGGGTCTGGGGACAGCGTCTCCAGAAAGAAAAAACCCAACGTGGCTACCGGTCGGCTCGTGACTGTCACGACCTACCGTGTTGCACTTCGCATGTTAATGCGCCGAAGATATCACGGAACGCAAGCGGACCGAGCAAATGCTGCGCGCGCAGCAGGAGAACGAGAAGCAGAGGATCGAAGCCGAGCTGGCGAGAGTCCGCGATGAGCTGGTTCGCAAGACGCGTCTGGCGGCCCTGGGCCAGGTCTCCGGGAGCATCGCCCACGATCTGCGTAATCCGCTCGGCGCGGTCCGCAATGCGAGCTACCTGCTGAAGCGTCGCCTGCCGGCGGACCAGGCGCCCCTGCTCGACCACATCGCCATCATCGAGCAGGAGGTGATCAAGGCGGATCGGATCATCACCAACCTCCTGAACATCACACGCGCCCGATCGCCGAACAAGGAGCCCGTCGACGTGGGTGCCATTGCGCGAGCCGTCTGGAAACGCTGTGTCTATCCGGAAGGCGTGCGATTCCGGATCGAACTGCCCGAGGAGCCCTTCATCGTCCAGGCGGACCAGGGCCAGTTGTCGCAGGTTCTCTCGAATCTCATCGGCAATGCCGCCGATGCTCTCGACGAAGAGGGCGACTGTGTCCTGGAGACCGCGCGGGAATCGGAGTTCGACGTTCTGATCGTGCGCGACACGGGCCCGGGGTGGTCTCCCGAGGTACGCAACAGGCTGTTCGAGCCCCTCGTCACCACCAAGACCTCGGGGACGGGGCTTGGGCTGGCCATCTGTCGCCAGATCATCGAGAGCCACGGTGGAACCATTGAAGCGACCGATGGGATCCCGCACGGTGCGGCCGTCCGTATTCGACTGCCTCGATGACACGTGCTCCGGAGAGAGTTGAGGATTGTCCATGCAGAACCATAAGACAACCGCAACCGACCGCAAAGTGCTGATCGTCGACGACGAAGCAAACATGCGAAAGACACTGGCCGAGATTCTCCGGGACGAAGGGTACCGGGTGACTACAGCCGCCAGCGGAGAAGAGGCCGTCGGCTTGTGTCGGACGAATCGCTTTGAGGCGATCCTGATGGACGTTCGCATGCCGGGCATTGACGGCGTCGAGGCCTTCCGTCAGATTCACCGAGATCAGGAAGACGCTCGCGTCATCCTCATGAGCGCCTATAGCATCGAGGCCCTGAAAGAGAGCGCTCTCGATGACGGCGCCATCGCCTTTCTCCCCAAGCCGCTTGACCTCGATCGAGTCATCAACCTCGTCGCGGAAGCCACGGACACCGCCATTCTCGTCGTCGAGCATGAAGAAGAAACCGCCGTTGTTCTCCAGAAGGGTCTGCGGGAACAAGGGTACCGGGTAACGGTCTCCCGGAGCCCCGAGGACGCACTGAAGCTGGTCGGACAGATTCAGTTCGATCTGATCTTCCTCGAAGCCAGTCTTCCGGCCATGAACGGGCTCGATCTGTACCTGGCCATCCGCCGGATCACACCGAGCGTGGTGGCGATCATGATCGCCGGGCTCGACGATGAGTTCGCAACCATTGCGAAGGAGGCCGTGCAACAGAATGCGTATGCGATCGTCAAGAAGCCGCTGGAGATTGACTTGATTCTGGATATGCTCTGTCGCATCATGGGAAGGCGGATCTCCGGAGATCACCGCAAACCGCCTTTGCCCGGCTCCCGGTGACGATAGGGTGTGTTGGGAGGATACACCGATGACCCCATGTCCTGCGCAGGAGACCTATCGCCGAGTGCTCGTCGTCGAAGACGACGATGCGCAGCGATGGACTCTGACGGAAATCCTCGGAGACGAGGGGCTCGATGTCACGGCGTGCGCCAGCGCCACAGAAGCCCTGGAACACCTCCAACATGACGAGATCCGGGTGGCGGTGCTGGACTTGCGGCTGCCCGACCTGACGGGCGTTCAACTGCTGAACCGGCTCGGGGACCGTGCGGACAACACGAGCATTATCATCAACACCGCCCACAGCTCCTACGAATCCGCCAAGGACGCCTTGAACCTCGGGGCATTCGCCTACGTCGAGAAGGCCGGGGACCCCGAAGAGCTGTTGCGTCAGGTCCATCGCGCCATGGCCTTTCAACTCCGCCGGCGAACCGAACAGCTCGAGGCGGCGGTCGCGGAGAGCGCCGATGAATTGAAGGAGGCCAACCGGGCCCTGAGGCAGGAGATCGCCGAACGCGAGGAAGCGGAGGTGGCGGTGCGGGAAAGCGAGACGCGCTTCCGCGAGTTGGTGGAACTCCTGCCGCAAACCGTCATCGAGACGGACAGTTCTGGGCGCATCACGTTTGTCAACCACTTTGGCCAGGACTCGTTCGGCTGTGACATCCGCGAACTGGTCGAACGTCCTGTCCCCGACCTGTTTGCTCCGGAAGATCGGGAGCGAATCACACGAAACATCCAGAAACGCCTGAGCGGCCAGCGTCTCGAAGACCACGAGTATCTGGCCCTCCGCACCGATGGAACCACCTTTCCTGTGCTGCTGTACAGTTCCCGCATCGTCCGAGGCGGCGGGCCTGCGGGCCTGCGCTGCATTGCCGTCGACATCTCAGATCGCCGGGCTGCCGAGATGGCCCTGCAGCAGAGCAAAGCGAAGCTGGAGAGCATCTTCGAATCCTCGCCCGACGCCATTACCGTGACGGACCTGGATCTGCGCATCGAGGACTGCAATCCGGCCATGCTGCACATGTTCGCTCTGCCGTCCAAGGACCGAATCCTCGGGACCAGCATGTTCGACTTCATTGCCCGCCAGGACCATGAAGGAGCCCGCGAGACGGTCGCACAAGTCCAACAAGACGGTTCCGTCCAGAACGTTGGGCTGACCCTGGTTCGCAGGGACGGCCGCGAATTTCCGTCCGAGACCTCCGCCAGTCTGATGAGGGACGTCTCAGACCGATCCCTGGGTTTCGTCATCATCACCAGCGACATCACCGACCGCAAGCAGGCCGAAGACGCGCTGCGCGAGAGCGAACGCAAGCTTTCCACTTTGATGGCCAACCTTCCGGGGATGGCCTACCGATGCCTGGCCGACGACAGTTGGACGATGCTGTTTGTCAGCCAGGGCTGCACGGCCCTGACAGGCTATGCCAGCGAAGACCTGATCGGCAACCGAACTATCTCATACGACCAGATCGTCCACCCGGACGATCGTCAAGGCGTTCACAACCAGATCCATCAGGCGCTCCAGGCCGGCGCGGCGTTCGAGATCGAGTACCGCATCGTCACTGCGGACGGCCGGGACCGATGGGTCTGGGAGCGGGGACGCCAAGTCGATGGAGCCTCCGGCAATGCCGGCGTGCTCGAGGGCTTCATCCTGGACGTGTCGGAACGCAAAGAGGCAGACGAAGCGCTGCGGATCGTCTCACGGGAGTGGCAAACGACGTTCGATTCCGTGTCGGACGTCATGTGGCTGCTCGACAGCCAGTCGCGGATTCAGCGATGCAATCGCGCCACAACCGAGCTGTTCGGCCCCGATCTCGACCGGATTCTCGGGCATCACTGCTGGGAGGTTGTCCACGGAACCTGCGGTCCCATTGAAGAATGCCCCATCGTTCGGATGCAGCGGACGCGGCACCGGGAGAGCATGTCGTTACGCGTCGGAGATCGGTGGTACGAGATCACGGTCGACCCGATTCTCGGTCCATCGGGCGCTCTGGAGGGCGCCGTGCACATCATGAGTGATATCACGGAACGAAAGGAGGCCAACGAGGAACTGCTGGCGTACCAGAAGAAGCTGAAGTCCATCGCCTCCGAGCTGGCCTTGACAGAGGAACGGGAACGACGCCGCATTGCAGCAGACTTGCACGATCACGCCTGCCAGTCTCTGGCCCTGTCGAAGATGCGGCTCCAGGAGATGCTGGAGCACGCGGATCCCACCTATATGCAAGCCCTGCGCAGCATCTGCGACACGCTCAACGCCACCATCGAGAGCGTACGGGAATTGACGTTTGACCTCAGCTCTCCCACCCTGTACAAGTTCGGACTCGAAGCGGCACTGGAGGAACTGCTCGAGGACAAGCTCCGCGGCGAACACCACATTCAGTACCGCTTCTCGGACGACCACGCGCCCAAACCTCTGTCGCAGGATGTGCTCGTCCTGCTGTTTCAGTCCGTCCGCGAACTGCTGATCAACGTCATCAAGCACGCCCAAGCCCACGAGGTGACCCTTGACATCCGGCGTCAGATCGACTGTATTAGGGTCACCGTAGCCGACGACGGGACGGGGTTCGACGTCGATGAGGTCCTCTCGTCTCCCTCCCGGGGTCGCAGTGTGGGGCTGTTCAATATTCGAGAGCGGTTGGACTACATCGGGGGCACGCTCGACATCAATTCCGAGCCGGGCCGGGGAAGCCGGTTCGTACTGGTCGCCCCGCTGAAGACCGAAGTGCATGCTACGAAGGAGAGCCATGATGGCGGTGAGGATTCTGCTCGTTGACGATCATCAGGTCCTGCGCGAAGGGCTCCGTTCGCTTCTGGAGCAACAATCCAACATGGAGGTGGTGGGAGAAGCGAGCGACGGCATGATGGCCCTGCGGCTGGTCCGGGAACTCCGCCCCGACCTGGTGATCATGGACGTGAACATGGAGGGCATGGACGGGATCGACGCGACGCGGATGATCAATCGCGAGTATCCCGACACGAAAGTGCTGGCCCTGTCGATGTTCCTCCGGAAGACCTTCATTTCAGAGATGTTCAAGAGCGGCGCCGCCGGCTACCTGCTCAAGGACAATGCGTTCTCCGAGATCGTCGAGGCCATCAAGACGATCCTCAGCGGCGAGAAGTACGTCTGCGCCAAGGTGGCGGCCCTGCTGGTGGACGAGTACGTGCAGGAGGGCCAGGATCCCCACGCCAAGGAGCGCCTGACCAAACGAGAGATCGAAGTGATTCGAATGCTGGCCGACGGCAAGACCTCGAAGGAGATCGCCCTGATCACCGAAACCAGCGTCAAGACGGTGGACGCCTGCCGACGGCGCATCATGCAGAAACTGACCATCACGAGCATCGCCGAACTGGTGAAATACGCCATTCGGGAAGGGCTGACGACCGTAGACCAGTAGCCCCGGCAAGGTTGACGCCGAGACAACGGTCGCCGTGTCCTGCATCCGGGTCTCGCCCCGTCCTTGATAGCCACAGACTGCCTCCAATCAGCCAAAAACCGTTCCACAAGAGCATTTTACCCATTGCGCCAACTTCGCGATCTTCCGAGAATGCGTATGAATGGAATCGCACCGCTCGCCGAGGGATTAACGGTCGCATCCGAAAGTTGGGGGGGCCAACTATCGGGGGAATCTGACACATGCGGATTGTGCTGGTTGCCGAGGATCGCATTCTGTGCGACGGCTTGCGGGCCCTGTTCGGTCAGGACTCGATGATGGAAGTTGTCGGGGAGGCCCACAGCGGCCCGGAAGCCGTCGAACTGGTGCTGAGTCTACGGCCGGAAGCGGTGCTCATTGACGTGGGATCCTGGACCTCGGCGAACATGGACATGATACGCCGCATCTCGCAGACGCATCCGCAGGGCAGGATCGTAGCCCTGTCCCTCTTCCGAAACCAAGCCTTCGTCGCCGAAGCGTTCCGCGCCGGAATCCACGGATATGTCGTCAAGCAGAACGGCTTCGACGAACTGCTCCGCGCGATCAACACGGTGCGGTCCGGCTCAACATACTTGTGCCGCGGTGTCAGAGAACTCCTTCTGCCGCAGTACGCGCAGTCCCGAAACATCGCACGGGAACCCTCCGATGTCCGTCTGACCGAACGAGAATCGGCTGTTCTCCAACTCACGGCGGAAGGACGGACGTCAAAGGAGATTGCCCTCATGCTCGAGGTCAGTTCGAAGACGATCGACGCCTGCCGTCGCCATCTCATGCGAAAACTCGAAGTGGACAGCATGGCGGGCCTCATCAAGCGAGCCCTCGCGATGGGGGCCGCCACCCTCAACTCCTGATCGTTGCCACACGCCCATCAAGCAGTCGTCGCGCGACTTTCCTGTGTCACCACATGCCTCCTTCCCGGACGTACCTGTCGTGTCCCCTCCTCGGATACACGGTTTCTTTCCCCTGCCACCCCGGGCTATCTCCTGAATACCACGTCTCTTTTGCCCGCCCCCGTTAGCCAAAGGCTAATCATAGCCCCCATCCCAGTAACCGATACCAGTTCCACCTGAGAGTCCCATGCGTTGGGACCGATCTGACAACGACCGGAACCGTGTACCAGGGTAAGAGGTCGGTAGGATGCCGAATCGGGATACAAACGGTCACCGAGGATCGCGTCAAGGTCAGTCACGGCTGCTCCGGCATGCGGCGCTGATGACTCTGCAAGGAGTAGCGTCCTCCTCGTTCCGTTTCGCAGTCTTCACGGGAGCGGCACGGTGGCATTCCAGCGGTTCTGCCCGTCGCGTCGCAGGTGCGGGGGGCACTCCCTTCTGTGGTTCCTGTCCGCTCGACGGAATCCACTACGGCGACATCTGCCCCGAGGTTCAGCCACGACAACAAGCGTCGTCTCTGCGAACCGGACCGGCCACGCGAAGTGACACCTATGGATTAGCAGCTCTGCGGCTGCGATGAAAGGAGTGACTATCATGACCAGTACGTGCAGACAATGGGCCTGCGCCCTTCTCCTGGCTGGAGTGGGACTCGTCTCCGCAGCCGAACCGCCCTCAGCCCCTTCCGTGACCTCCTCCGAATCGGTCGCGCCGAAGAGCGAGAGTCAAACGCTTCTCGACAGCCTGCCGGCGTGGCTGCGCAACATGAAGATCTCGGGCGACTTCCGCTATCGGCATGAGCGGGCGGACGACGAAACCAAGACGACGGAGCGTGATCGCCATCGCATTCGGGCCCGCCTGATCGTATCCAGCAAGGTCAACGATCAGATCGACGCCACCGTGGGCCTGGCCAGCGGCACGGATGAGAGCCCCACCAACACCAACCAGGATTTGAAAGGCGGCTTCTCGAGCAAGGATCTCTGGTTGGATCTGGCCTTCGTCAACTACCACCCCGCCAGCATCGAAGGGCTCAATGTGTTCGCCGGCAAGATCCGCAACCTCTACTACTCGCCCGGCAACAGTGACCTGTTGTTTGACACGGACGTCAACCCCGAGGGCATCGCCGCCACGTATGGCAAGGACCTCAACGACACCATGAACGTCTTCGGCACATTCGGCGGTTACTATGTGGAGGAGCGGAGTACAGACGTGGATACGGGCCTGTGGGGCATCCAGGGCGGACTGACCTGGAAGGTTCCGCAAGTGGAAGGCATGAGCGTTACCGCCGGCGGCGGGTACTTCGACTACGGCAATCTTCAGGGCCAAATCGCCTTGGGGGACGACGAAACGGATTTCAGCGGCAATCGCAGCGTCGATGGAGTGTATGAGAGCGACTTCAACATGCTTCAGGGATTCGCTCAGGTGGGCTTCCAGGTCGCCGGCCTGCCCTGCACGGTGTTCGGCGACGTGCTCGTCAACAACGGCGCCGAGTCCGACGAGGACACCGGCTATCTGGTCGGGGCCAGCGTAGGCAAATGCAAGGCCCCGGGCAGTTGGGCCTTCGCCTACAACTACCGGGACCTCGAAGCGGATTGCGAGGTGGGAGTCCTGAGCGATTCCACGTTCGCCGGCGGCGGCACCGGCGTCCGGGGACACAAACTCTCGCTGGCCTATCAGGTAGCGAAAGGCTGCTCCTTCGGCGTCAACTACATGATCGGGGAGCAAGTCCAGGAAGACACGACGGATTACGACGTCCTCCTGGCCGAGTTCAACTTCAAGTTTTAGGTCTTTGTGCTGGGGTTCATCCTGCGTGTCAAATGTCGAGAAACGATGCGGTACGGCGGGGACGTACGCCAAGGAATGCGGCAGCAACCCGCCAGTGGCCGGCCGTTCGGATGCCCTTGACTCACAAGAACGCAACGGCCACAGCATGGCTACGAGTCCGACAAGACAGGTCTGCGTCGATTCCTGATTCGAGAGGAAAAGAATGAAACTTAAAGGGAAGATTCTGACGCTCGTGTCGATCCCGCTGGCGGGATTGGCCATCATTGCAGGTGGAAATGCTTTCATGCTGCGGCATGTCGCCGGAGTGGTAGATGAAACGGTCGCGAAGAACCTGTTGCCGATCATCACGGATGAAGTCCCGCGCATGAACCAGTTGAACAACAGCATCGAGTATCTGCTGAACGCCGACCGCGATGCCTTCCAGGGGTACGTGGCGGAAATGCAGGTGCTCAGCACTCAGGATGAGAGCCGCGTGGCGGAACTGACCGCCACCCATGGGACGGAACTCGGTCAAGTGGCCCAGCGGGTTGAATCGGCGGCGGCCCACTTCGACGAGGCAGGTCGGCAGACCTACGCCGCCTTTGAACAGCAATACGGTGAATGGAAGCAGTCGACCGACGCCGTCATGCAAACGTCCCTGACTCTGGCGCGCGAATTGTCACGCCGCCAGACGATCTATCAGGAAGGCGTCCAGACGTTCGGCGCGATGCGCCAGCAACTCGACGACATCGTCGGACTGATCGAAGAAGAGATCGAATCGCTTCGAGATGTCGAGGACAAGACGCGTCTGCTCGCCCTGCATGCAAGTGTTGAGCTGCTGCTGAACGCCGACCGGGACGCCTATCAGGCCCTCGTGGCGCTGCTGGAGTTCTCGCAGGAAACCGACCTGTCGCGTTTCAATGCGCTGGTGGAGACGTACAACGGCGAATTCGGTCAGGTTGTCAAACGCGCACAACAGGCCTCGACGGTCTTCACGGATGCGATGCGCACGGAATACAGCGAGTTTGTCGACATCTGCAAGCGCTGGGAGACGCAATGCAAGGAGGTAGCAGACATCACCAGCGCAAATATCGATCGCATCGTCGCACGGCAGACCGAGGCGGAGAACAGCCGGAAGGCCTTTTCACAGATGCGCGAGAGCATCGATACGATGAGCGGTCAGATGGAAGCGCGGATTGACACACAGATGGCCACCATGGCGGACCACGGTCAGACGGCTCAGGCCCAGGCAGCGCGTCTGAACACCAGCATGAGTCGCGCCAACAAGCTGAGCCTGATCGCTGCCGCCTTGACCTTCGTCTTCGCGTTGGGTGTGGCGATCTGGCGAATTCGCCAGCTCGTTGTGACTCTGATCCATATCATGGAGGACCTCTTCAACGGGTCGGAACAAGTCGTCAGCGCGTCGAACCAGATTTCTGCCGCGTCGCAGTCCCTCGCCGAGGGCGCGACCGAGCAGGCCGCCGGCTTGCAGGAAACCTCATCGAGTCTCGAAGAGATGGCCTCGATGACCAAGCAGAATGCCAATAATGCGCAGCAGGCCAATGCGCTGTCGTCTGAAGCGCGCCAGGCCGCCGACACCGGCACCGAGTCGATGGCCCGGATGAACCGCGCAATCCATGACATCCAGAAGAGCTCCGACGAGACCGCCAAAATCATCAAGGTGATCGACGACATCGCGTTTCAAACCAACCTGCTGGCGCTAAACGCGGCGGTCGAAGCCGCACGCGCAGGCGAAGCCGGAAAGGGGTTCGCCGTGGTCGCCGAGGAGGTTCGCAACCTGGCGATGCGTTCGGCGGAGGCGGCCAAGAACACCGCCAACATGATCGAAGAGTCGGTCAAGAACGCCAGGAACGGCGTGGAAATCGCCGAGGAGGTCGGCGCAGTGCTCGCCCAGATCGTCCAGAGCATCGGCCAGACCACCAACCTGGTCAGTGAGATTGCCGCAGCCTCGCAGGAACAGGCGCAGGGCATCGATCAGGTCAATACGGCGGTGGCACAGATGGACAAGGTCACCCAGCAGAATGCTGCCAACGCGGAGGAATCGGCCAGCGCTTCGGAAGAGCTCAGCGCACAGGCAGAGGGCCTGAACGACATCGTCAATCAGCTTGTTCGCCTGGTGGGCGACATTTCGAAACGTGCAAGCCGCCAGGGCGGCCGTCACGCGACGGCACGGGGCACGGGTTCCTCCCGAGCAAACCGCAACCTGACGCCTTCGAATGCCACGTGGCACCAGATCGCCGGAGCAGGGAATCACACCACCAGGCCTGCCCAAGCTCGAGCGGCGCACGACGCCATTCCGCTCGATGAAGCCGACGCCGACCTGAATGAATTCAACAAGTGATGGATTTGTCACCAGCAATGGCGAGGGCCGGCGAGGCGCTTCTATCGCCGGCCCTGCCTGTTTTCCTGCGGTGATCCGTTCCATCCATTCGTCGGACCGCAGGCAGAGCGGAGGCGATCGCTGGCATCCCAGACCAGCAACCCGAGAGAGTCGACGGCGGGTCAGGCACAGAACCGCGTCTCAGTACATCACAGGAGACCGGCTCAGCATCCAATAGGCACAGAGGGCCCTCATCTTCTCGAGGACATCCGTGTAGTCACCCGCTTTGACCATGTATCCGGCGGCCCCCAGACCGTAGTATCTGCCTACCTCCCCCGCGTCGTGCGAATCGGCCAGAACCACGACCGGCACGATCCGAAGTTCACGATCCTCCTTGACGACCTCTAAGAAGCTGGCGGCGCTCATTCGCGGCATGTCCGAATCGAGGAGAATCAGCCTCGGCTTGCCAGCGCCCGACTGGCGCAGCCGAACGAGTGCATTCTCGCAATCCATGGAGATGGCCAGTTGATCGAGCAGGTCCAGTTCGCGGAAGACCCGGCTCATCAACACGGCGGATTGAAAAACGCTCTCGACGAGCAAGACCGGTTTCGGTGCGGCGGCCCCCCCCGCCGACTTGGGCTTGCCAAGCATATTGTCCGTCACCGTCTCCACAACCACCTCCGCCGACACATAGCGGCCGGTGACGCATCCGCGGCAACGTGCTTCATCAAGGTGCCAAACATGTCTTTCCTACCCATACCGGGATGCGTCACCGGCGTTAGCAAGGTAAGCTACCTAAAGTATCGACCCAAGTCGCGCCTCATCAAAGGGATATAACACGCCTCACAGCGGGCAGACGGCTCCATCGGATGCAGCAAATTGCACCATGACCCTTCACTTCAGGCTACCCATCGCGAGCGGACGTCGGCCGGGACGCCATACACGATCGCGCCGGAATCTCTTATTTTGCAAGCACTTACAGAACTTCTCAGGCGAACGCCGCCATTGGAGCGTTCACACAGGCTCATGATTCTGAACGGGATCGCTCCGACGAGACCGGGCGAAGTGCTATACGTCCATCGTGACGACAAGCTTGCCTCGGACCCGGAGCTTCTCGACCAGCAGAGGAACCACGCGATCCCGTCGGAGGATGCCCTGCTGTTTGAAGCCAAGGGGCTCATTGGCCGGATGGGCTCCGCGACCCACCATCAGATGGACACCATCGGCCCGGTTCAGCAGGTCGGCCAACTGGGGCACCTCTTGGCGAGCGTATACGTTCAACGAAACAGGCAAGTACACCATCACGATCACAGCGAAAGACAACGATGGCGTTCAGAAGCAAACCAGCGTGGTGGCCACCGTGTACGTGATGTCTCTCGACATCAGCGTCGGCAGCACCTATGTCGGCGTGGGCAATCTGCTTCCCGTCACGCTTGCGTGGGAACCGGACGAATCGCTGGATGTGGGGTGCCTTGAACTGGTCAGTGCCGCCGGCAGTCCTGTCAAAGTGTGGGAAGACCAAGCCAAGTCAAACCTGCTCATCGACTCTTGAGGGGGTTCGCACAGTGCACCGCCCGCCAGTTTCCCCACCACGGTAAACGTCGAGGGTATGTCCGCAGGCTTGGCCACGCTCTACCTGGAGTACACTCCCGACTGCCAGAACCCTTGGCACCCCGTCGATGAAGACTCATTGTCGCTCTATGTGGTCGACCTGCGGATAACCAACATCGTCGGTGTCACAGTTGCGGCGTTTAGTGAGAATCGCTTTTGTTTCAATGACGCGCGCCCAGGTGTCTGCAGTCTCTCTGCCCAAGGAACAACCGGATTGTCACAGTGGGACGACGGTTTGGTGTGGACGCTCACCGCCATCAATGGTTCCACGCTCACTACCGATCCTGCCCCGCCGACAGGTGGCAATGTTACCTTTACCTACACTGGGCTGCCCAGTCTGAACTCTGAGTTCGGAACCAAGCTCTTGACGCTCAGCCACCCTAACATTCCGTGGACGGTTACGCAGGAGATTGAGATATACTACATGTTCTGCCAGCCTGGTCAAGCCAACTGGCCGGGCGCTGCCCCTGTCATTCCGCTTGGCGGAAGTCAGCCCAGTTGGTATTACTGCCCTACGAATTGGTACTATTATTACAGCCAGACTACGGCGAGCATGGGATGTGAGTATAAGATGGCCGGCAGTGAATGCTGGCCAACAGACTTCCCAGAGTACACGCCGTACGTGGGAGCCCTACAAAACCCGCGGCCAGCGTTGTCCTATACGGATCCTAGAAGTGGCGAGAGCATCGCGAACAACGGTGATACTCTGTATGGAATTGATTGCTTCGCCTGGGCGTCCCGCCACGAATTCAAACACCATGTGGACTACTCTGCGTGGTGGGGCACCACTGGTGGGTGGAACCCTAACCTCGATTGCGACCCACGTCCCCCAGGCTTCGGTGGCCAGGGAGACTACCTTATCGACGCCGATGAGGAAGCGGGTTTCGCTCCCTCTGCGGGAGGCCCCTTCTACTGGTGGACCGCTGTGACACACACCAGCGCGCCGAGTTGGGGATATGACGATCAGTCTGAATGCTTGTTCAGCCAGGATCCGTGGTCAGTAGGATCGCTCGCTGGGCAGGATTGGGCATATCCGGGCAGCCAATGGCACTGATCACCGCAGGGAAATGTGTGTTGCGACCACGGTCGGAGTGGTCTATAATGAGAGAAAGAGAGCGATAATCGGAAAGGAAGCACCATGAACCGGTATACGAGTTCTCCGCGTGCTGTCATCTCAGTGATGCTGGTTGAAGTGTTGCTGACCTGTTCGCACTGCGCCGCGTCCCAGGCGAGTGTAACGCCGGATGAAGACCGACTGAGGCATCTTCTGGAAGTGATCGGCACGAAAGCTCCGGCCATACCGGTCCCGAAGGAGATTGAGCAGACCAAGGACCGTGTTGCGCGCGAGGCATATTGGGCACAGAGACAGGCTCGATTTGCGGCGTTCGATGCGCAGATCAACGCCGCAACGGATGAATTGGCTGCGATGGGAGACGGGATCATCGATCGTCTCGTTCGGGAGTACCACAAGCCTGTCGGGGCTCCTCGACACCAGATTATCGTTGTGCTGGCCAAGATCGGTACGCCCAGGGCAAGAGAGAGGCTCCTCGACATAGCGATAGCAAAGCATGATCCCAAGAGAACTTCTCGCGCAAGTTGGGCAGCGCGAAATCTCGTGAAGATCAGCCCCAACAAGGAGCAAATCATTCCGTTGCTCAAATCTGATGATCCGGACGTGATTTCCATTGCGCTTCAACACCTTCCGGGTGTGCCTGTTGACGAAACTCTTCTTGGCCAACTTAGGGGCTTTCTGCAGAGCACAGAATACCACCCAGTCGTGAACTTCGCCCTGCGGATGCACGCCGCATCGGTCCTCGCCAGGGATGGCAGTTCTACACTCACCGCTGAGAGAGTTGGAGCCATTGTCGACTCCATTCGCACTGTAGAGAACATGCCAGAGGCCCATGAGAGGCTTCAGCCGGACGCGGCTGGCACGCTCGCTGATCTGATGTACCACTATCTGATCGACGCGTTGACTAAGACCGAGGGAGCAACCCCATTTCTACGTGATGCCGTGCAAGATCTCCTCGCTGAGCCGAGAGCTGTTGTGGTCGTTGCGCTCGCGTTACGGGGAGATTCTCAAGTGAAACACGAATTGCGTCAGTTGTTGCGCGAGCCGCGCATGGTCGCGAGAATCACGATTCGTGGCCACGCTGCCAGAGCAATGGGGGTCATTGGTACGAAAGACGACATCGATTTCCTAGAGCAGCTTTCGCAGGACGATCCGCTCGAGGTGATCAACTTTCGTGGCCCGGTTTTCGAGATGGTGAATGGCCAGTACGTCAATACAGGCCCACGGATGCCTCCGATAAAGCCCAAAGAAGACCCAGCTTGGGCGACGGTGAGAAGGAGTTACCCTGTCCGAGACCAGGCGCGGGAGGCGATCCGAGCTATCCAGAAACGGCTTGATAACTGAAACACAGCAGTCCAGACAGTCAATCCGAACTCTCGTCCAATAGAGTACGCGTGAAGCAAATGTGCCAGGTACTTCTTGGCCAGCGATTGTCTCCTCTTGTCTGGTTGGTGCGGATGATGCGGGGACCCTCTGTGTCAGAATGCGTGAGACAGTTCCTTGCCGATAATTAGAGTAGAGGGCAAGGGGATCATGAGTATGCTGGATGTCATGGATAAGACAGCGAACCAGAGGTTGTTGGCCCCGGAGAGAGGCGAGCCGCAGCGTAGCGGAGGCGAGCCGAACGCAGGGGCCAACAACGGCGCCGCCGAGACCCCCGTCCCTGACCCGGAGGTCCTGGCCCAACCCAGACGACGACGGTTTACCGCCGCGTACAAGGCCCGCATCGTCGAAGAGGCCCAACGATGCACCGGTCCCGGCGAGATCGGAGCCCTGTTGCGACGCGAGGGCCTTTATTCCTCCGCTCTGACCCAGTGGCGACGACAATACCAGGTCGGCGCCCTGAAGGGACTGAAGGACGACAAACGCGGCCGCAAACGCACCCGCGACGCCAGGGACCTGGAACTCGAACGCCTGCGGCGGGACAATGAACGGCTCAATAAGAAGCTCCGTCAGGCTGAGCTGATCATTGACATTCAAAAAAAAGTTGCGGCCATGCTCGGCAATCCGATCGAGACGCTCCCCGACGCCGAGGAGATCTCATGAGCCTGATCGAACAGCATCGTCAGCAACTCGGCACTTTGTCACTCTGTCAGGCCCTGGAGGTTCCCCGGGCGTCGTTCTATCGGCAACAGAGGTCCCAGACCATCACCGCGATGGCCGTGACGCGCAAACCGCCCGAGCACGCCCTGAGCCGGGCCGAACGGCAAACCGTCCTGGCGACCTTGCACAAGCCGCGATTCGTCGATCTGGCCCCGCCCCAAGTGTATGCGCAACTGCTGGAAGAAGGCCGTTATCTCTGTTCCATCCGAACGATGTATCGCCTGCTGGCGGCGAACGACGAAGTGCGGGAACGCCGGGCCGTGGCCTCGCGGGTCGTGTACACCAAGCCCGAGTTGCTGGCCACCCGCCCTAACGAGGTCTGGTCCTGGGACATTACCAAGCTCAAGGGGCCGGCCAAGTGGACCTGCTACTATCTGTATGTGATCCTGGACATCTTCAGGCGCTACGTCGTCGGCTGGATGATCGCCCTGCGAGAATCCTCGACGCTGGCCCAACGCTTGATTCGCGAAACGTGCGCCAAGCAACGGATCGGCGAGGACCAACTGACGCTCCACGCCGACCGCGGCTCTTCCATGAAGTCCAAGGGCGTCGCCGAGTTGCTGGCGGACCTCGGAGTGACCAAGACCCATAGCCGCCCGCAGGTCTCCAACGACAATCCGTTCTCCGAAAGCCAGTTCAAGACCCTGAAATATCGTCCGGAATTTCCCCAACGCTTCGGCTCGATCCAGGATGCCCGGGCCTTCGGTTGCACCTTCTTCCCCTGGTACAACCACGAGCATCGCCACTCCGGCCTGGCCCTCTATACGCCCGGCGACGTCCACTACGGCCGGGTCGAACAGGTTCGCCAATCGCGTCAGGCGGCCTTGGACGCCGCCTATCACCGGCATCCAAACCGCTTTGTACGCAAGCCACCCCAGGCAGCCCTGCCCCCGCCGGCCGTCTGGATCAATCCACCCAAGAACCCGGAAAACCAAGCCATGAATTACAGCTTAATTCCAAAAAGGAACTGTCTCATCCGACTTGACAACTACCGCGGTCGTGACCAAGCACCTGGTGGGTTTCACTTGGAACGCGGAGGTGCAGAAGATACTGTTTTATATGGTGGCTATTGTCGCCGGCGTCTTTGCCGCAACCCACCTGCTGCCTGAAGTCTGTGCGAC
>Ga0209312_1001602_pt1 | contig 16263 bp, 11 predicted proteins | sample BioC13SIPDNA_4_FD_185744 | JGI IMG/M metagenome (GOLD analysis project Ga0209312, IMG submission 185744) | Anaerobic biogas reactor microbial communites from Washington, USA - Biogas_R1_B C13 SIP DNA (SPAdes) (version 2) | ecosystem: Engineered > Bioreactor > Anaerobic > Unclassified | place... | reverse complement strand
AATACTTCATCAGCTCTATGCGAGCCGGGTCGTTACGACGGTTCTTCTCCGTCGTATAGGTGCGCTCCTTGCAGCCCTCACACTCAAGGGTCACTATGACCCGTACAGCTCTCCTGGCCATTATTTACGCTCCGCTGCCATATGGCAAATCAGTTCAGGCTGTCCCTGCTACTCGGCGATCTGCGTGATGACGCCGGCACCCACCGTTCGCCCACCCTCGCGGATGGCGAACCGGCTTCCGACTTCCAGCGCCACCGGCGTGATCAGCGTCACTCCCATCTCAATGTTGTCACCAGGCATCACCATCTCTACCCCCTCGGGCAGAGTGATCGACCCGGTTACATCCATCGTCTGCATGTAGAACTGCGGCCGGTAACCAGGCAGAAACGGCGTGTGTCGCCCACCCTCTTCCGCTCGCAGCACGTATACCTGCGCCTGGAACGTGTCGTGCGCCTTGATCGACCCAGGCTTCGCCAACACCTGACCTCGCTCTACATCGTCCCGCTCGATCCCGCGCAAGAGACACCCTACGTTGTCCCCCGCTACTCCCTCGTCCAGAATCTTCCGGAACATCTCGACACCCGTGACCACCGTCTTGCGCGTCTCTCGAATGCCTACTATCTCTACTTCCTCGCCTACCTTGATCCGTCCCCGGTCGATGCGGCCCGTTACCACCGTCCCGCGACCCTTGATCCCAAATACGTCCTCTACCATCATCAGGAACGGCCGGTCTACATCTCGCTCCGGCGTCGGTATGTACGCGTCCAACGCGTGCATCAACTCCCATATGCACGCATACTCCGGCGCCTCCGGATCCGTGCTCGTGCTCTCCAGCACTCGCAACGCACTCCCCCGAATGATCGGCACTTCGTCCCCAGGAAACTGGTTCGCGTCCAGTAGCTCTCGCAACTCCAGCTCCACTAGCTCCAAAAGCTCCTCATCCTCCATCATGTCGACCTTGTTCAGAAACACTACCATCGCCGGCACTTCTACCTGCCGCGCCAATAGCACGTGCTCCCGCGTCTGCGGCATCGGCCCGTCCGGAGCCGCTACTACCAATATCGCCCCGTCCATCTGCGCCGCACCCGTGATCATGTTCTTGATGTAGTCCGCATGACCCGGACAGTCGATGTGCGCGTAGTGACGCGTCTCCGTCTCGTACTCTACGTGCGTGATGGCGATCGTGATCCCGCGCTCTCGCTCTTCCGGCGCGTTGTCGATCGACCCAAACTCACGGAAGCTCGCCATCCCCTTCAGCGACAATACCTTCGTCATCGCCGCCGTCAGACTCGTCTTCCCGTGGTCAATGTGCCCAATCGTCCCCACGTTTACGTGCGGCTTTGTCCGTACAAACCGCTCCTTCGCCATCGGTACCTCCTCAGGTACTGTGCCCACCTACCCACCGGCTGGGGGGCAAACCTTAGTATTATAGTTGCCTACTTCGGCTCCGCAACCCTGACACCAGCCGGCTCAGCCAACGAGCCGCTTGACCACCTCTTGCGGCACAGCGCCGTAGTGGTGGAACTCCATGGTGAAGGTCCCTCGTCCCTGCGTCAGCGACCGCAGCTCTGTCGTGTACCCGAAGAGCTCGGACATCGGGACCAGCGCTTCCACTGACTGCGCCGCGCCGGGACGCTGTCCAATACCCTGGATCTCCGCTCGCCGCTGCTGCAGACTGCCGATGATGTCACCCACCGCAGTCTCGGGAATGACCGCCTCGACCTTCATGACCGGCTCCAGCAGGATCGGGCCCGCCTTCGCCACTGCCTCACGGAAGGCCATGCTACCGGCGATCCGGAACGCCATCTCGGAGGAGTCCACCGGATGGTACGAACCATCCACCAAACTCACCTTCACGTCGGTTACTGGATAGCCCGCCATAACTCCGGCGCTGGCCGCCTCTTCGATCCCCTGCTTGACAGAGGGGATGTACTCCCGCGGCACCGATCCGCCTACGGTAGCGTCCTCGAACTCCAGGCCCGTGCCCTTACCGAGCGGCTCGAGCTCGATCTCTACGTGCCCATACTGGCCTCGCCCGCCCGTCTGCCGCACGAAGCGACCCTCGGCCGTGACGGCGCGCGTGATCGTCTCGCGATAGGCGACTTGGGGGCTACCGACATGGGCGCTGACCCCATACTCGCGGCGCATCCGGTCGATCAGCACTTCAAGGTGCAGCTCGCCCATACCAGAGATGAGCGTCTGGCCCGTAGTCTCGTCGTTGTGGATGCGGAAGGTCGGGTCCTCTTCGGATAGCTTGAACAGGGCCTCGCCCATCTTGTCCTGGTCGGCCTTGGTCTTGGGCTCGATGGCCACCGAGATCACCGGCTCGGGGAAGCTGATCGACTCCAGGAGGACGGGATGCTGAACGTCGCACAGCGTGTCTCCCGTAGCTACGTCCCGCACGCCCACCGTAGCTACGATGTCGCTGGCCACGATCTCGGTGACTTCCTCGCGCCGGTTGGCATACATCCGCAGCAGACGCGGCAGACGCTGCCGGCGACCGCGGCTAGCGTTGAGCACCGTGTCGCCCGTCTTGGCCCGCCCGGAGTAGACTCGCAGGTAGGCTAAGCGACCGGCGTAAGGGTCAGCCACGATCTTGAACACTAGGGCGCTGAAGGGCTCGTCAAACGTCGCCCGTCGCTCTACCGGCTCGTCACTGTCCGGGTTCACGCCCGTAACGGGAGGGACCTCGGCCGGCGAGGGCAGATAGTCAACCACCGCATCCAGGAGACGCTGCACGCCCTTGTTGCGCAGCGATGACCCGCAGAGCACCGGGACCAGCGTGCCGGCAATGGTGCAGCGACGCAGTCCCGCCATCAGCTCTTCCGCACTCAGTTCCTCGCCTTCCAGATAGCGGCCGAGGATGTGGTCGTCGTGGCTGGCGATCGCTTCCACCAACTCGTCGCGTCGCCGAGCCACCTCCTCCGCCATGTCGGCGGGGATCTCGGTCGTCTCAGCCTTCGAGCCGGTCTCACCGACGTAAGTCCAGGCAGTCATACCAATCAGGTCGACGATGCCGGAAAAGGAAGCTTCCGACCCGATGGGCAGTTGCACCGCCACCGGGTTGGCCCCCAGCCGATCACGGATCATGCCGATCGTGCGCCAGAAGTCGGCGCCGACGCGGTCCATCTTGTTGACGAAGCTGATCCGCGGCACCCTGAACCGGTCCGCCTGCCGCCACACCGTCTCCGACTGCGGCTCCACACCGGCCACCGCATCGAATACGACAACCCCACCATCGAGGACTCGCAGCGCCCGCTGCACTTCCGCGGTGAAGTCGATGTGCCCTGGCGTGTCGATGATGTTGATCTCGTAGTCGCGCCAGTAACAAGTGACCGCCGCAGACGTGATGGTAATGCCCCGCTCCCGCTCCTGCTCCATCCAGTCCGTAACCGTGGTCCCCTCATCAACGTTGCCCAGCTGATGGGTTCTACCGGTATAGAACAGCATGCGCTCGGTAGTGGTAGTCTTTCCAGCGTCGATATGCGCTATGACGCCGATATTGCGGGTCTTCTCGATGGGGTAACTGCTCACGTTAGCTCAATCTCACCAGACTAATGCAATCTACCAGCGATAGTGGGCGAAGGCGCGGTTGGCCTCGGCCATACGGTGGGTCTCTTCCTTACGACGGATAGCCGAACCCTCGCCATTAGCCGCGTCCATGAGCTCCGCCGCCAACTTCTCGGCCATGGAGCGCCCGGGCCGCTGCCGCGAGGCATTCACCAGCCACCGCAGTGCCAAAGCCGTGCGCCGGTGCGGCGCTACTTCCATAGGCACCTGGTAGGTGGCGCCACCCACTCGACGGGGCTTGACCTCGATCATCGGAGTGGCATTACGCACCGCCTGCTCGAACACGTCGAGAGGGCTGCGGCGCGCCCGCTGCTCAATTGCGTCAAAGGCGTCGTAACAGACACTCAATGCGACGCTCTTCTTGCCCCCGCGCATGAGCTTGTTCACGAACCGGGTCAGCAACTCACTGCCGAACCGAGGATCCGGCTCAATCTCGCGTCGAGGCGGTCTGTACCGTCGAGGCATACCTTTCCTCCTCACTGGCAGCAATGCGCATGCCGCCGCCGGGGCCATATGCCCCCTTCATCATTCTGCTGGCCGTACCATGGTGGACGATCGGGAGAAGCTAGTTGCAGCAAGCTCGGCGCGAGGTCCCGTACCTGGCGGCTCGGTAGCCACCTGGGCCCGGGGAAAGCGCCCACCGCCCGGATAGGAGGGCGAGGGCGCATCGCGCCACCGAGATACTACTTCTTAGGCCTCTTCGAACCGTACTTGGACCGGCCCTGGTTGCGGCCGTTGACTCCGGAGGAGTCCAGCGCACCGCGGACTATGTGATACCGAACACCGGGCACGTCCTTCACGCGGCCGCCGCGCACCAGAACCACGTTGTGCTCCTGGAGGTTGTGGCCCTCGCCCCCGATGTATGCAGTCACTTCTATCTGGTTGCTCAACCGCACCCTAGCCACCTTCCGCAGCGCGGAGTTGGGCTTCCTGGGCGTAGTCGTGCGAACCTGGGTACAGACGCCACGCTTCTGGGGGTTACCCTTGGCCACGCGCTTCGTGCGTCGCTCTTGGCTGTTGTAGCTGTACTGAAGCGCGGGAGCCTTGGATGCCTTGCCCGTTGCCTTGCGCCCTTTACGCACCAGTTGATTTACTGTTGGCAAGCCTTCCTCCTCTAGCGATGGACACGCGGCACATATGCCGTGCTCGGTGTCTCTGCGGCGTGATTGCCGACTGTGGATTCTAGCACGGGGCCCTAGCTCGCGCAAACGCACCCTGACGTGCCCGCCGCGGAGGATCGCCGCTTGACGGCGCCCCGCTCGCGCGGTATCACTGGCCTCACCGAGACGTTCGCCGGCCCGTCGGACACCACCTACCAGCCAACTGAGGAGCAGACGTGGACCGATCGTTGCCCCTGTCGCAGTTCGAGCCTCAGTCGCAGCTTGTCCTGCCGGAGCACAGGCCGGAACGGGCGCGATTCCCGGCCATCGACGCCCACAACCACCTCGCCCTCCACGCCGAGGATGCCTACGACCCGGCCTGGACTCTCCAGTCGCCGCAGCAACTCATTGACATGATGGACCGGCGCAACCTCCGCGGCCTCGTTGACCTGGACGGCCGCCCGGAACGGCTGCGGTCCGCCCTCACCTCCTATAAGGAAGCCCATCGCGGCCGGATGGCCGTGCTCGCCGTCCTCGACTGGTCCGTGTGTGCGGAGCCCGGCTGGCCGGCGGTACTGGCCGAGCAGTTGGCCAGCGCCTTGGCCCTCGGCGCCGACGGTCTCAAGGTCTCCAAGGGACTGGGGCTGCGCCACCGGGACGAGCACGGCCGGCTAATCCCGGTCGATGATCCCCGACTGGGCGAGCTATGGGCCGTCGCGGCCGACGCCGGCGCCACGGTCCTCATCCATACCGCCGACCCGGTGGCCTTTTTCCGCCCGCTCGACCGCTTCAACGAGCGCTGGGATGAGCTCCACCTCCGGCCCGAGTGGAGCTGGTACGGGCCCCAGTTCCCCACCTTCGAGTCCCTCATGGACCAGCTGATCGGCCTGGTAGGCACCAACGCACGCACCGTGTTTCAGGTTGCCCACGTAGGCAGCTACGCCGAGAACCTGGCGTGGGTCGCCGACCAACTGCTCACCCCTCACCCCAACGTCTACGTCGACATTTCGGAACGGATCGCCGAGTTGGGCCGGCAGCCGCACTTCGCCCGCCGCTTCCTCATCGACTTCCAGGACCGTGTTGTCTTTGGAACCGACCGCCCACCGCTCGGTCCCTGGTACCCCTACTACTTCCGCTTCCTCGAGACCTTCGACGACTACTTCCCGCACGGTCCCGAGGTCCCACCGAGGCAGGGTCGCTGGAACATCTCCGGCGTCGGCCTGCCCGACGACGTGTTGGCGAAGCTCTACCGTGACAACGCCCTCAAGCTCTACCCTTCGCTGAACGGCTGAGCCGCCCGTCCACAACGAAGCGGAGGCAGCCTATCCGGCTGCCCCCGCCTTGTTGTCGTCGAGCCCTCTCGTGTGCGGCCGGAAGTGCTAGCCGGCGGCGTCAGGCTCCTGATCCAGGGTCGGTTCCGGTTCTTCGCCCGCCTCGAGCTCGGGTACCAGTTCCGTCTCGCCCAGCCCCAGAACATTCTCGTCGTCACCGGCGGCAAGTTGGGCCTCCTGGCCATAGCCAGGCAGCAGGCCGGTGCCCACCGGGATCAGCTTACCGATGATGACGCTCTCCTTCAGACCGCGGAGTTCGTCCACCGCGCCGCGAACGGCAGCGTCGGCGAGGACTCGTGTGGTCTCCTGGAAGGAGGCCGCCGCCAGGAAGCTATCGGTGCTCAGAGCGCCCTTGGTTATCCCCAGCAGGACGTCCTGGCCGGTGGAGGGATCGCCTCCCTGCTCCACCACCTCACCATTGACCTCTTCGAAACGGTTGCGCTCCACCAGCTCGCCCGGCAGGAATTCCGTGTCGCCCGGGGTGCGCACCCGCACCTTGTTGAGCATCTTGCGCACGATCAACTCGATATGCTTGTCGTGGATCACCACGCCCTGGGCTCGGTACACCGACTGCACTTCCTCCAGAAGATAGTTCTGGACGGCGCCGCGGCCGAGCACCCGCAGCAGTTCCCGCGGGTTCTTGGAGCCCTCGGTCAACTGCTCGCCCGCCTGGACTGTCTGGCCCTCTTCCACACGAAGACGAGCCGAGGCCGGTATCTCGTACTCCTCCTCGATGGTCTCGTCGTAGCGAACGATGGCCTTGTCGTCCTCGAAGAACACCGTGCCCGGGTGCTCCGCCATCACGGTCTTGGTGGGGTCCTCGCGATCCCGAGAGATGGCCGATCCACTGGGAACGTGGTCTCCATCGCTGAGCAGCAGCTCGTGTCCCTCCGGGATGAGATGCTCCTCGGTGCGGGCGGAAGAGGAGGTAATCCTCAGCTTCCGGACCTCACCATCCCAGAAAACGTTGACCGTACCGTCGATGTCGGCGATCACGGCCTCGCCCTTGGGAATGCGGGCCTCGAACAGCTCCTCCACTCGCGGCAGGCCTCGCGTGATGTCCTCACGGTCGGCCACACCACCGGTGTGGAAGGTACGCAGCGTAAGCTGCGTGCCGGGCTCGCCGATGCTCTGGGCCGCGATGATACCCACCGCCTCGCCCATGGCGATCATGTCGCCACGCGCCAGGTCTCCGCCATAGCAGAGCTGGCACAGGCCATGTCGGGCCTCGCAAGTTAGCGGCGAGCGGACAAGCACTTGCTCGACGCCCATCTCCATGATGCGATGCGCCAGATCCTCAGTGATGAGTTCGTTCCGGTCCACGATGATCTCGCCCGTCTGCTCATCCACCACTGCCGCGCCGGCCACCCGGTGGGTGAGGCGCTCGGCAAAGGACTCGCCGAGGCGCTCCGAAGACGGCCGATCGATCCATACGCCCTGGTCGGTACCGCAGTCTTCCATCTCGATGATGACGTCCTGCGCCACGTCCACCAGTCGTCGCGTTAGGTAGCCGGCATCAGCCGTGCGCAGAGCCGTATCTGCCTGGCCCTTCCGGGCTCCGTGCGTGGAGAGGAAGTACTCCAGAGCCGTCAGACCCTCGCGGAAGCTCGAACGGATGGGCAGCGCGATGATGCGGCCGGACGGGTCGCCCATCAGGCCGCGCATACCGGCCAACTGCGAGATCGGACCGATGCCGCCCTTGGTCGCCCCGGAGGCCGCCATGGCTCCCAAGGAGTCCGACGGCGACAGGTTCTTCTGTACTGCGTCGGTGAGGTCGTCCTTCGCCTTGCTCCAGATGGCCACGGTGCGCTGGTACTTCTCCATCTCGGTGATTAGACCCCGACGGAAGAGCCGATCTAGGTCCTCCACCCGGGCCGTCGCTTCAGCGATGATGGATTCCTTCACCTCGGGCACCTGGATGTCGCTCACGGCGATGGTCGTGCCGGACTGGGTGGCGTAGCGGAATCCGACGTGCTTGATCCGGTCCACCATTAGGGCCGTGGGCTCCTCACCCAAGCGGGTGTAGCAGTTGCCCACAAGCTCGCTCAGCGCCGACTTGTCCATCACTCGATTCACGAACCGCAGTTCTTCCGGCAGCATCGAGTTGAAGATCACTCGACCGGCAGTCGTCTCCAGCGTCTCCGAGGTGCCGTCCGGCTGCGTCAGGCGCAGCTTGATGCGTGCCCGCGGATGTACCAGGCCGACGGCGAGAGCCGTCTCCACTTCGTCGGCGCTGGAGAAGGCCTTGCCCTCGCCCTTGGCGCCGAGGCGCTCGCTTGTCAGGTAGTGGCAGCCGAGGACCATGTCCTTCGTGGGCCCTACGATCGGCTCACCGCTGGCCGGCTTGAGCAGGTTGACCGAAGCCAACATGATCTCGCGCGCTTCCTTCACTGCGCGATCGGACAGCGGCACGTGTACGGCCATCTGATCCCCGTCGAAGTCGGCGTTGAAGGCCGAGCAGACGAGTGGATGGATCTGAATGGCGTTGCCCTCGATCAGCACCACCTCGAAGGCCTGGATGCCCAGACGGTGCAACGTAGGCGCGCGGTTCAGCAGGACGGGGCGATCCTTCACGACCTCAGCGAGGATGTCCCACACCTCAGGAGCCATACGCTCCACCATGCGCTTGGCGCTCTTGATGTTGTGCGCCACCTCGCGCTCCACCAGCCGCCTCATCACGAAGGGCTTGAACAGCTCCAGCGCCATGGTCTTGGGCAGACCACACTGGTGCAGGGCCAGATCGGGGCCGACCACGATGACCGAACGCCCGGAGTAGTCCACGCGCTTGCCGAGCAGGTTACGGCGGAAGCGGCCCTGCTTGCCCTTGAGCATGTCCGACAGAGACTTGAGCTTACGTCGCCCGGAGCGAGAGACCATGCGGCCGCGGCGGCCGTTGTCGATGAGCGAGTCCACCGCCTCCTGCAGCATACGCTTCTCGTTCCGAACGATCACGTCCGGTGCGCCCAGCTCCAGCAGCCTCTTGAGCCGGTTGTTGCGGTTGATGACTCGGCGATACAGGTCATTGAGGTCGCTGGTGGCGAAACGGCCGCCGTCCAGCTGCACCATCGGGCGCAGGTCGGGCGGGATCACCGGCAGTGTGGTTAGGATCATCCACTCCGGGCGCGCGCCCGACTTACGGAACGACTCCACCACCCGCAGCCGCTTGGCGGCCTTCTGCCGCCGCGCCTTGGAGTGCGTGGTGCGCAGCTCGATCCGCAGTTCCTCGGCCAGCTTATCCAGGTCTACCTTGCGAACGATCTCGTAGACCGCCTCGGCCCCCATTCCGGCAGAGAAGATGTTCCCCCACTTCACGGCCAGGTCGTAGTAGTGCGTCTCGGAGATCAGCTCGCGCTCGCGGATGGCCTTCAGTTCATCCAGCTGCTCCTGCAGCTTGGCCGTTATCTTGTCCGCCTCGCGCTGCGCCTCCATTCGGATGCCCTCGGACTGCTGAGTCCGCTCAAACTCCGCTCGCTCCCGCTGGCCACCAAGGGTGCGCCGGACTTCCTCCAGCCTGGAGTCGGCATCGGTCTTGAGAGTCGTCAGACGCTCTTCGACCCACCCCTTCAGGCTGTGCACGTGCTCCTGGGAGACCGTCTCTCCTTCGCGAAGCAGGTCGCGGTCCAGGCTGCTGACCCGCACTGCCTTGGGCGAGGGCACGCCCATGTGCTCCTCCAGCCACTCCTGGAGCGTTCGGGTCTCGCTCATGACGGCGTCGGCCCGGTCGTTCATGTCCTTCTCGATGGCGGCCTTCGTCTCTTCGATCTCAGCGTCCAGCTCTTGGAGCTGCGCCTCCACCGACGTGCCGATCTCAGCCTCCACCCGCTGCTCAGCCTGCTGCTCGAGCGCCTGGATGGCCGTCGAGGCCTCCTTCTGCAGCCGCTGCATGGTACGGGTGCGCATATCCTCGTTGACGTCGTAGATGATGTATTGGGCGAAGTAGAGGATGCGCTCCAGGTTGCGCGGCGATATGTTCAGGAGCAATCCCAGTCGGCTGGGAACTCCCTTCACGTACCAGATGTGCGCCACCGGGGCCGCTAGCTTGATATGCCCCATGCGCTCCCGCCGCACTTCCTTGCGGGTAACTTCCACGCCGCACTTGTCGCAGACCACTCCACGATAACGTACGCGCTTGTACTTACCGCAGTAGCACTCGAAGTCGCGGGTCGGACCAAAGATGCGCTCGCAGAAGAGGCCGTCGCGTTCGGGCCGCAGGGTCCGGTAATTGATGGTCTCCGGCTTGGTAACCTCGCCATACGACCATGACAGCATCTCCTCAGGTGAGGCTAGGCTGATTCTGATACGACTGAAGTCATTGACTTCCAAAGCTATCCTCCCCTAGTCAGTCCGGGCAATCCGGTCAAGCCGCCGGGCAGGCGAGGCACACGCTCCTCGGGCTGCTCCTTGCCGAACTCGATCGTCTGGCCCTTACCGTCAAACACCTGAATGGACAAGCCCAGACTCTGCATCTCCTTAACCAACACACGGAACGACTCCGGCACTCCCGGCGGCTCTATGGCCTCACCCTTGACGATGGCCTCGTAGGTCTTCACACGACCGGTGACATCGTCGGACTTGATAGTTAGCATCTCCTGCAAGGTGTAGGCGGCACCATAGGCTTCGAGCGCCCAGACTTCCATCTCTCCGAAGCGCTGTCCGCCGAACTGCGCCTTGCCGCCGAGCGGCTGCTGGGTCACCAGCGAGTAGGGTCCCGTCGAACGAGCATGGACCTTGTCCTCAACCAGGTGGAACAGCTTCATCATGTTGATGTAGCCGACCGTCACCGGCTGATCGAAGGGCTCTCCCGTTTTGCCATCGTAGAGGCGCATCTTTCCGGTGGTCGGCACCGGCCAGCCCGTCTCCTGCTGCACTCGCTGCGCTTCTGTCTCCAGTTCCTCATCGGCGATCCCTGACGCGTCGCGGTCGTGTTCCTCCATCCAAGTACGCCAGCAGGCGTTACGGGCCGCTTCGTCAGAGGCCGCCCGGTCCGCCAGCTTGGTCGGGCTCGACTCCGGGACTACCAGGTCCGGGTCATAGCCGCGCTCGCTGAGCCACTGCCGCAGAACCACCTGGCGGGCGTAGTCTCGGTCGGACATCAGCCGCTCGGAGTCATGGCCATTGTAGTGGGCCGTGACGTACAGGGCTCGCATTTCGTCGTCGTCCTGGACCTCGTCTTCCTCAACTCCGATGGACTCGGCCCACTCCCAGGCGCGGTCGCGGACGTCTTGCCAGGCTCGGCCCATCAGATAGGCTCGGCCCAACTCGGCGGCGATCTCACGCTCGCTGGCGCCATCGAACACCGGAGTGACCGCCTGGAAACCCAGACGATCAGCAGCCCAGCCGAGATGCGTCTCCATGATTTGGCCGATGTTCATGCGGCCCGGGACGCCCAGCGGGTTGAGGATGATCTGCACTGCAGTTCCGTCATCAAGGAAAGGCATATCGGCGACGGGCACTATCCGAGAGACCACTCCCTTGTTGCCGTGCCGTCCCGACATCTTGTCGCCTTCAGTGAGCTTGCGCCGCTGCGCCACGCTCACGCGCACCATCTTGTCCACGCCGGCCGGCAGGTCGCGGTGCTCTTCGCGGGTGAAGACCTTCACATCCACGACCTTGCCCTTCTCGCCGTGAGGCAACCGCAATGAAGAGTCCTTCACCTCGCGGGCCTTCTCGCCGAAGATGGCACGGAGCAGCTTCTCTTCCGGAGTGAGCTCCGTCTCTCCCTTGGGGGTAATCTTGCCCACCAAGATGTCTCCCGGTCCCACCTCGGCACCGATGCGCACGATGCCTTCCTCGTCGAGGTCCGCCAGCGCATCCTCACCGACGTTGGGAATGTCGCGAGTGATCTCCTCCGGGCCCAGCTTCGTGTCGCGCGCCTCGATCTCGTGCTTCTCTATGTGGATGGAGCTGTACTTATCATCGCGTACCAGCTCTTCCGAGATGAGGATAGCGTCCTCGTAGTTGCCGCCCTCCCAGGAGATGAAAGCCGCCAGCACATTCTGGCCGAGCGCCAACTCACCGTTCCGGGTGGACGAGCTGTCCGCCAGCGGCTGCCCGCGCGTCACGCGCTGACCGCGGAACACGATGGGGCGTTGGTCGATGCAGGTACTCTGGTTTGAGCGGCGGAACCGTCGCAAGTGGTACTGGACTTCCCGCCCGTCGTCGGTAGCCAGCACGATTCTGTCACCGGTTACCGAGGTGATCTCTCCGTCGTCCTCGGCCAACAGCACCTGGCCCGAGTCTTGAGCGGCACGGCCTTCTACGCCCGTTCCCACCAGACTGGCATCCGGCTTCAGCAGCGGAACTGCCTGCCGCTGCATGTTCGATCCCATCAGGGCGCGGTTGGCGTCGTCGTGCTCCAGGAAGGGGATCAGAGCGGCCGACACACCCACCACCTGCTTGGGAGACACGTCCATGTAGCTGACGCGCTCGGCCGGCTGCATGGCGTAGCTGTCGCCCTGGCGGGTGTCGACGCGCGCCTCGAGGAAGCGTCCCTCCTCGTCCAAGGACGTGTTGGCCTGGGCGATGACGAACTGCTCCTCCTCATCGGCGCTCAGGTAGATGACATCCGCCGTGACGCGCGGCTGCACCAGGAAGTCGGTGCGGGGCAGCTGCGACAGGCGAAGCGCCAGGTCCTCGTCGATGCGTGTGCCGGAGGTGGCGATGGTCTCCTCGTCCTGCACCACGTCCTCGCGCAGAATCTCGCCCAGAAGGTCGTCCGGCGAGTTGGTGACCCGGTTGATCACCTTGCGGTAAGGCGTCTCGACGAAACCGTACTCGTTAACCCTACCGAAGGTGGCCAACGACCCGATGAGGCCGATGTTCGGCCCTTCGGGAGTCTCCACCGGGCAGATGCGCCCGTAGTGGCTGTGATGCACGTCGCGGACGTCGAAGCCGGCGCGGTCTCGGTGGAGACCTCCCGGTCCCAGAGCCGACAGACGGCGCTTGTTGTTCAGCTCCGCCAGCGGGTTAGTCTGATCCATGAACTGCGAAAGCTGGCTGCCGCCGAAGAACTCGCGCATCGCCGCCACCACTGGTCGGATGTTAACCAGCGAGATGGGCGTCAGACGCTCCGGGTCGCGGATGCTCATGCGCTCGCGCACGACCCGCTCCATCCGCAACAGACCGATGCGGAGGTGGTTCTGAATCAGCTCGCCCACCGTCTTGACGCGGCGGTTGCCCAAGTGGTCGATGTCGTCACCCTGAGGCGCATCCTCGGTGTTCAGCTTGACCATCCGCCGCACTATGGCCACCAAGTCGTCCTTGACCAGCGTGCGACGCGTCTCCTCGCTCCCGGGCCGCAGCCGGCGGTTGAGCATGTATCGCCCCACCCGGCTGAGATCATAGCGACGCGGGTCGAAGAGCAGGCCGTAGAGGAAGTTGCGGGCGTTATCGGGCGTGACCGGATCGCCCGGGCGCAGACGCCGGTAGAACTCCATAACCGCCTCAGCTGCGGTCTTGGTCGGGTCGCGCTCGATGGTCGTGGTCAAATAGTCGTGCTCTTCCGATAGCTCCATGTCCTCGAAGAGGTTCAGGAGTTCTTCGTCGGTGCCTTCCACGATAGGGCTGTTGATCAGGCCATCCTCAACCGCGCCCAGGGCGCGCAGCATCAGGGTGACCGGCAGCTTGCGCTTGCGGTCCACCTTCACCGAGATGATGTCGCGCCGACTGGTCTCAAACTCCAGCCAAGCGCCACGGTCCGGGATGAGCTTCGCCATGCAGAGGTGACGCCCGGTAGTACGGTCCTCGTCCATGGTGAAGTAGCAGCCCGGCGAGCGAATCAGCTGAGACACTACCACCCGCTCGGCCCCGTTGATGATGAAGGTGCCGTTCTCCGTCATGAGGGGGAAGTCCCCCATGAAGACCTCTTGCTCGGAGATCTCACCGGTCTCACGATTCTCCAGGCGCATCGTCACCCAGAGCGGGGCGGCGAAGCTCATGTCGCGCTCGCGACACTGGGCCTCGTCGTAGGCAGGGTCGCCAAAGCGGTAGCTGCCAAGTTTCAGTTCGAGCTGCTTATTGAAGCTAACAATGGGAGAAACTTCATCAAATAGGTCCCGCAACCCCTCCTCAGCTAGCCACTCGAAAGAGTCCCGCTGCACCTCGATGAGGGGCGGCAGGGCTAGTGCCTCGTGGATCTTGCCGTAGGACTTGCGATTGCCGTTGCCAGCGTCAAACATAGTCGCCAATTCTCCTTCCAGAGGAAACGTGCCCTTGCGCCGACGTCATCCGTGCGCACGCGGCTCGCGCACACGAGAGTGTCCAGGTCGCAGCGACGAACCCGGCCGTCACTGAACCGGCCCGAGCACCGAAAGCGGCTCCCGCCGCCCCCTTGCGCAACCTAAGTCCCGCCTGGACGTCTCAGGGGGACGCGAAGCGACGCCCGACCAGGAGCGCCGCGCGATTGTGGTGATCAGTATCTGTTGTTGCCGAAAGGAAAGAGGTGTAAAAGGAGTATCGCCCCATGCCACCTGTGGGCACCGCCCGGTGCTTGCTTATGTCTGCCTCGTGGCCCAACCTGCCGTGTACCAGCCGCTTCCCTACCAAGCTATCATTGTAGTCAATACGGCCAAGAATGTCAAAAACGCGAACAGGGATGTCCATCCCCTGGCGTCTCTGCGGGCTCGCTCAGCCCAGAGACCGGGCGGCGGCCACGATGATCGCCGCCGCGGCATCGACGCCGATGCGGCCGGTATCCACCATAAGGTTGTAGTAGTCCGGGTTACGCCAGTTCGCGTTGTTGAAGTAGCGCTTGGTGAATGCAGCCCTCTCGGCGTCGCCGATGCGTACGGCACGCTGTGCCGCCTCACGAGACAGCTGCTCCAACTGCATCATCCGCGCCACGCGGAAGGCCTCAGGGGCATAGATGTGCACGTGGACGGCATCGGGCCGGTCCTGCAGAATGAACTGTGAACCGCGGCCGGCGATCACGCAGGAGTCAGCCGCGAACTGCCGCACTGCCTCACTCACGTACTGAAGGTAGAGCGAGTCGGCCAGTTGCTGCCGGCGACCGGTCTGGCTGCGCCGGACCAGCCCCACCATGTCGCTGGTGGCGAAGGTCCTCTCCTGGGAGGACTCCTTCTCCTTCGCGTCCAGCACTTCCTGAGGCAGCCCAGCCTGGAAGGCCGCTTTCTCGATGATCTCCCGTGCAGCGTAAGGAACGCCCAGATCGGCCGCCACCATGCGAGCGACATCGTCGCCATCGCTGCCGGTTTGCCTCGATACAGTCACTACGGCCATCGCCTCTGCCTCCCGAGCGCTTGTGAGGGGGCTGGGCTAGCCTGCCCCCAGCGGGTGAGTGCGCGGCGGCTCAGTGCGATCCGCAGGTGGCGCAGTGCCCTCCGGCGCAAGATCCGCAGCCGCCGCCGGCGATGGAGTGACCGCCGTCGGCCCCGGCGCTCGTCGCACAGAAGCGAGACAGCTGCCGGCTGGAGTCGTCAGATCCGCACCGCTCACACTCGATGGGCTCGTCTGCCAGGGACGAGCTGCGCAGCGCCTCGCGATGGGCACCACATTGCCCGCACACGTACTCGTACAGTGGCATGGCGCCGCCTCAGGCTTGCTCGTCGAACACGCGGATGCCGTAGTAGGACCTACCCCGAAGCAACAGACGGAGAATCGTGTCCGGATCTCGCCGGGCCAAGCGCTGCCATATATCCAGGGCCGAGAGCGGTTCATTGCCGTTGGCGAGGAAGAGCCTGAAGATCGCTGTGGAGAGGCTTACGTCGCTGGCCAAGTACTCGGGGCGTTCGGAGCAGCAGTGGCGCAGGCTATGCCACAGTCCGTCCACCCGCATGACTTCGGCCGTCTCCGGGTCTACCCAGTCGATGGTCTCGGTATCTCGGTAGGATACGAAGCGCTGGCGGCACTCCGGGCAAAGGTGATTCCACAGCTCTACCCGAAAGCTGCGCCCTTCCCGATCCCACCAATCAAGGTCTATCCTGAACCGCGTGTTAGCGGTTGGCTTCAGCTGCATCTAACTAACGCTCCTGTGAGAGGGCTCGTTCGTCCAGGGCGTAGTACCCGTTGCCGACCCCAACGTAACGCCAGTCCAGCGATAACTCAGCCAGTATCGGCTCGGGCGGGCACCGGCGCAGGACGTTGATGGCCGAGCAGAGGGTGTTCAGGTGGACCGTTCCCTGGGGGCTGAGCTTGGCCAACTGCGCGAAGACCTGGCGCAAGATATCCGCCAGTGGCGTCCGCGCCGAACGCGTCTGGCGCCAAAGTCGGTCGGAGGCGGCCTCGGAATCGTCCAGCATTATGAC
>Ga0209312_1001599_pt1 | contig 16273 bp, 15 predicted proteins | sample BioC13SIPDNA_4_FD_185744 | JGI IMG/M metagenome (GOLD analysis project Ga0209312, IMG submission 185744) | Anaerobic biogas reactor microbial communites from Washington, USA - Biogas_R1_B C13 SIP DNA (SPAdes) (version 2) | ecosystem: Engineered > Bioreactor > Anaerobic > Unclassified | place... | reverse complement strand
CGTACCCGTGAAGGAAATGACCTCTGGGGTGAAATGACCGAGTCCGGCGTTATTGATAAATGCGCCCTGATATTCGGACAGATGAACGAGCCTCCTGGAGCCCGTCTGCGCGTTGGTCTGACGGGAATGACCGTAGCGGAATATTTCCGTGACTTCTCCGGCTTGGACGTTTTGATTTTTATTGATAACATCTTCCGTTTCGCTCAGGCTGGCAACGAAGTGTCGGCTCTGCTGGGACGTATGCCTTCCGCCGTTGGTTACCAACCAACCCTGGCCACAGACATGGGTTATTTGCAGGAACGTATAACCTCCACCCGGAAGGGGTCCATCACTTCCGCCCAGGCAGTTTATGTTCCCGCCGACGACTTGACTGACCCGGCTCCGGCCACGACCTTTGCTCACCTGGATGCGACCACGGTTCTTTCCCGTGCTATATCCGAGCTGGGCATTTACCCGGCGGTTGACCCCCTGGACTCCACCTCGCGTATACTGGATCCCCAGGTGGTCGGTGATAAACACTACGATACCGCTCGCGGAGTTCAGAAGATACTGCAACGCTATAAGGAACTGCAGGATATTATCGCCATTCTGGGTATGGATGAATTAAGCGATGAGGATAAGCTGATAGTAGCCAGAGCCCGTAAGATTCAAAGGTTCCTATCTCAGCCCTTCCACGTAGCGGAACAGTTTACTGGTTCACCGGGAATCTATGTACCCACCAGCGAGACGGTAGAATCCTTTAGCCAAGTTTTGGCAGGCAAACATGACAATCTAAGTGAGGATTCTTTCTATATGGTTGGTAATATTGACACCGCAGTTGCCAAAGCTAAGAGACTGGAGGCGTAGCCTATGGCAGAGAGTACCTTTATGCTGGAAGTAGTTACTCCGGAAAGGATACTATACCGGGACGAGATCCAGTTTATGGTGGCTCCAGGTATAGAAGGCGAACTGGGAATTATGAAAAACCATGCCCCTTTGGTAGCAGCACTAAATATTGGCGTATTGCGCTATCAAAACTCTACTGGTGCAGCCAAGAGTATGGCTATTAGCGGTGGTTTTATGGAAGTTGTTGATAATGGAGCCCGGGTTCTGGCGGAGACTGCAGAACACGGGGATGAAATTGATGTACTAAGAGCCAAGGCCGCTAAGGAAAGGGCCGAAAAAAGACTTGAAGTAAGAAGCGAAGAAATTAATCATGCCCGTGCCAAAATGGCTCTGCAGAGAGCTATAGCCCGGATCAAGGCCACCGAGAAACCCATTTAGTATCCCGGAATGACAATCATAAGACAAAGCCGGAAGGAAAAAAGTTTCCTTCCGGCTTTGAAATTTTAGGATTAGATTATATAATAAAGCAATATAGATATACATACTTATTGGGAGGAGTTAAAAATTCATATCCCTATGGAAAAGATCATTGCCAGTAGTTTTCTGCCGGTAACATCTTTTGCATTCAATTATGAGTTCAATATGAATAGCATGGTAAGGTATTTGATTATTATTACCCTGTGCTACTATTTTTTAAAAGGACTCATTTATTTGTTACTATGGCAGACCACCCACAAAATTGAGGAGAGGGCCAGAGAGCAGAAACGCAAGGAGAAAGAAAAACGGGAGAGCATGCGGCGTATTTGGGAGGACGATAAGTTTGAACGGGATGACGATAGCAATTGGTGGTGATGGGTTTAGAGAATAGCGACAAAAAGGGGGAGTTAGATGAGAACCATGTTTCTTATTCTTATTGGCGTTGTTTTTCTTATAACTATAGTATTTGCTGTTTTAATTTGGCGGCAAACCATCAAGTTAGAGAAAAGTGCTTTGGCGGCAAAACAACGCAAAGAAGCCTATTTGCAGCAGCTTGAGATAGAGAGACAAGCGGAAATAGAGAGACAAGAAGCATTGGCAAGAGCTAGAGAAGATGAAGAGCAGAATATGGAAGTGAATAATGAGAATGATGTGAGTAGGCTGGAAGGCCAGGATGAAAGCATCAATAGCTCCAATTAAATACCGCTAAACAAGACCTGACGTGCGTCAGGTCCTTTATTTTTCTGTTGCTTAATATTTTGACGGAATAAAGCAATCTCCCCCCGGTAATAATTAACAATAAAGATCTGGGGGAATTAGTATGCGGAGGGTTATTTTCATAATTATTTCGTTTATTTTAATTTGCACATTTTGCAACTATAAAATTAACAGCCAACAAAAAAAGGAAGTTTTGCTGCCTTCACCTTATCACCTATCTTTTGCATCAATCGGTGCAATTTCACTTGAATCACGTCTGGATTGCTGGGCAAGAATAAAAAAGACATCTTCAGCAGAAGAAATTCGTCAGAATATGAAAAAAATTTTAAGAATACTAAACATTCCAGTTGATTCCAACGGCTTTGATAATGGTAAGCACCCGGTCTCCATGACTTTTAGCTCCTCTTATGGAGACTATAGACTTCAGTTAAGCGGCCAATCAGATGATCAATCCGGCGAGACTTACTTTATGTTAAGCCTCGTTGCTAGCGAATGTAGCAGTAGTTACTTGCGAAGTCTCCCCCAAATTTTAAGCAGGGGTAGTAATTTAAACTGGACGTCATATTATTTGTACACAGGAAGAATTGACCAAAGCCTGAATACGGAGTCACAGCAGAAGATATTACGAACAGTCATGAAAACTTTACAATCTGAAGAAATAGATAGTTTTGCAGGGAAAAACATGGTTAGCATGACGGGATACAGCCGGAGTATTGAAAATATTAGCCCTCCGGTTTTATTGGGAAGTAAGAAATATAATGTTCAAGTAGCCGCAAGAAGCAATGCTAAGGAGAAAAAAACTTATATATTTATTGGTTCCCCATTGATTCTGAAGGATTATTAGATTATTAAGTTACCCGCAGTGCCTTGCTATATTGATTTATAAAAATAAAGGAGGTGATGTATAATTGGTGATTATTGTAAAAAAGAGTGAAAAAATGAGTGGCGAAATAGAAGTAAGTTCTTCAAAAAATGCTATTTTACCAATTCTGGCAGCTTCTTTATTAAGTGATGACAAAGTTACGGTGAATAAAGTCCCGGAGATTAACGATGTTTCCATTATTAAAACCTTAATTAATTCTCTTGGGTTTAAAGTAGAAGAATCTGCTAATAGCATCTGTTCTTTTGGTATGCCGCAAAACATCCATCCCCCCTACGAATTGGTCCGGCAAATCAGAGCTTCTTTCCTGGTAATGGGACCGCTTTTAGCTAGAAAAGGGGAGGTTAGAATATCATTTCCAGGCGGATGTGCCATCGGTAATCGACCTATCGACCTCCATTTAAAAGGCTTCCAAGCACTAGGAGCCAGGATCAATCTTTCCTGCGGAGATGTAATAGCATCAGCTAAAAAACTCAAAGGAAACCATATTTATCTTGACTTCCCAAGCGTTGGCGCTACCGAGAATATATTAATGGCTGCTTCTATGGCTGAAGGCCGGACTTATATTGAAAATGCTGCCTTGGAACCGGAAGTAGTAGATTTGGCTAATTTTATAAACAGTATGGGAGGAAGGATAAGCGGAGCCGGAAGTAATGTTATCAAGGTGGACGGAGTAAAAAAAATGAACGGTACTAATTATACCCCTATACCGGATCGAATTGAAGCAGGGACTTATATGGTTGCAGCTGCTGCTACTGCAGGCAATGTTCTGGTTAAGAATGTGATTCCGGAACATTTAAAAGCGATAATTGCCAAATTAATTGAAAGTGGGGCCGAAGTTGAGGAGGAGAAAGCACAGGTAAGGGTAAAAAGAAATAAAAAGATTAAACCGGTATATATAAAAACGCTGCCTTATCCGGGTTTTCCTACGGATATGCAGGCGCAATTTATGGCCTATCTTAGCCGGGCTGAAGGAAGCAGTGTAGTAACGGAATCTGTTTTTGAGAATCGCTTTATGCATGTACAAGAATTATTAAGGATGGGAGCAAAAATAAAAACAGAGGGAAGAACCGCAATAATTAAAGGGACTCAGGGAATTAGCGGAGCCAGTGTAAAAGCTACGGATTTGCGAGCGGGAGCGGCTTTGCTAATAGCAGGTTTAGCTGCTGAAGGCAGTACGATAATAAGTGAAAGTGAACATATTGACCGGGGTTATGAAAAAATAGTAGAAAAGCTCAGCGGGTTAGGGGCCAGGATATATAGAAAGCCATAAATCGTAACCCCTCCCCCCTCTGATGTCTGACTACCGTCGACTGGTGACAGCTTCCATTCCTCGCTTTTCTTGCTAACCCCCTCATAGCCAGAGGCCACAATAATATGCGGCTCTTTTTTTTGTTCCTAATTAAAGGAGAGATGGAATGAATCTTAATCTTCTTTAATATTATTATGCATGAGTAGAAAAGCAAAAAACATTCTGATAATAATGGCAGGATTTGTACTCCTGCTGTTTGTTACTTGCATGCTAATTCGCGGTTGTAAACCAAATGAGCAATTCACAGAGCCCAGTATTAATTTATATCGAGCCAAGGAAAACAAATCTTATAAACTAACGTTGGAGGAGTATATCCAGGGAGTAGTAGCGGCAGAAATGCCGGCATCTTTTGAACTGGAAGCCTTAAAGGCCCAGGCAGTAGCAGCCAGAACATATACCTTGAAAAAACTTATTGATGGGCGAAAATATGCTTTAAATGCAGACCTTTCCGATAATATTTACGAGTGTCAGGCCTATATTTCCTGGGTGGAATTTGGGGACCGGCATCCCCGGGACAAGGAGCAATGGCAGAAAAAAATCGTGCAAGCCTGTAATGAAACCAGAGGAGAAATCATGCTTTACCAAGGCGAACCCATTGATGCTTTGTATCATTCGACCTGCGGGGGGATAACCGAGAGTGCTCTGGAAAGCTGGGGTAAAGATATACCCTACTTACGCTCGAGCAACTGTAACTATTGCCGCCAATCCAAACATTACGAAAGCATACAAGTTTTTTCTTCAGGGGAATTGTATAAACTTACTGGAGTATCAAATACAGAAGCAATAAAAATATTGACCAAGACCCCGGCCGGGCGTAGCAAAAAACTGCAACTAGATAATCGTATGATATCCGCCGAAGAGTTCCGCCGAATTCTTCAATTGCCTTCTACCTGGTGGAGCTTAAAAAAACAAAAAAACAATCTATTAATTATAAGCAAAGGTTATGGACATGGTTTGGGCATGTGTCAATATGGGGCAAATGGTATGGCAGCACAGGGAAAAGACTATCATGATATTTTAGGCAAATATTATAAAGATATAGATTTTTACCGGATGAATTATTAGACTTCTCCCTTTTTGTTCTTCTGTTGAGAATTGCTGAATATATTTAATTAATTCAAAAAGGGAGGAAAAAGATGCAGAACTATATAAGAAAGCGTGCGGTCAAGATCGCCAATCACATACTGCAAACCTCCAATACTGTACGACAGACAGCAGAAGTATTCGGCATCAGCAAAAGCACCGTACACAAAGATGTGTCCGAAAGACTGCCGCGCATCAACCGGGATTTGGCTGAAATGGTCAGATGCATACTGGATAAAAATAAGGCCGAAAGGCATATCCGGGGAGGAGAGGCAACCAGACAAAAATATGCTTCTATGGAATAATTATTTATAACGAGGTGAATTATGTTCCCGCTAAGCGGTCGCCCTATTAATAAAACAGGCGGCAGGTTCTAATCCCCCATCTCGTTGCAGCGGTGTGTTGAAAGTACTCCGCAGTTTCTTCCTATGCTTAAAAAACAAAAAGCCATGGCCATCCCCGCCGATTAAAGGTAAAATAATGAACAAGTGTATTTTTTTTTGGGGAGGCTTTTGCAAAGAAATGTGGTTTACCGAAGATATTGGAATTGATCTGGGAACAGCCAGTGTACTGGTTTTTAAAAAAGGTCGGGGAGTAGTACTTAATGAACCCTCGGTAGTAGCTATTGACAATAGCAGCAATAAAGTAATTGCAGTGGGAGAAGAAGCCCGGCAGATGCTGGGAAGGACTCCGGGTCATATAGTAGCTATCCGGCCCTTAAAAGAAGGCGTTATTGCTGATTTTGATACTACAGAAAAGATGCTCAGCTACTTTATACGGAGGGTTATAGGAAGAAAAATATTATTCAAGCCCCGGGTAATAGCATGTATACCTACAGGGGCTACCGATGTAGAAGAGCGAGCCGTAAGACAGGCTACCCTATCATCTGGAGCCAGGCAGGCTTTTATTATTGAAGAACCGGTAGCTGCAGCACTGGGAGCCGGCATCGATATATCCGAGGCTACCGGCAACATGGTGGTGGATATCGGGGGAGGAACATCAGATATAGCAGTGCTATCGTTAGGTGGAATTGTATGCAATTCTTCTCTTCGGGTAGGGGGGGACAAGTTTGATGAAGCTATAATCCGTTATATTCGTAAAGAATACAATCTTATGATAGGCGATAGGACAGCTGAGGAAGTTAAGATTCGCGTAGGAACAGCTTTTGTTAATGAGGGGAACCGGAATCGGCTTATGGAAGTAAGAGGGCGCGACCTGGTAAGCGGTTTGCCCAAAACAATAAAATTCAGCTCGGAAGATTGCTGGCTGGCTTTGCAAGAGCCTATATCTACTGTTATTGAAGGGGTTAAGAAAGTACTGGAGGTTACCCCACCGGAACTGGCTGCCGATATTGTCAATAATGGTATTGTAATGACTGGCGGGGGTTCATTGCTGGATAGCCTGGATACTTTGCTGTCCAAGGAAACTAAACTTCCGGTACATATAGCCGATGATGCTATTTCTTGTGTGGCTATGGGAACAGGACGAGTTTTAAATGAAATATCCGTGCTGGCTCAGTCCAAAGGAAGCAGAAGTAAAAGAGTGCTTTAGGTTAAAGCCCTTGCCCCCAATTCCCGATAATCTTTTTAAGGATAATTTTAAGCATGGCAAGAAACTGCGAAGTAGTTTCAACACACCGTGGCAACGAGGCGGGGGATTAGAACCTGCCACCTGTTTTGTTAATAGGACGACTGCTTAGCGGGGGACAATTTCACCTTGTTATAAATGGGGGATGTAGATTGATTAGGGGTCTTTATACAGCCGGGGCGGGAATGATGTTGCAAATGGCCCGGCAGGATGTAGTTGCCAATAACCTGGCCAATGTAAATACCAGCGGCTTTAAGAAAAATACGGCAGTAGCCAAGGCTTTTCCCGACATGTTAATAAGCCGTTTGGGAGAGTGCAAGCAGGATCAGCAGGGACAGCTGAAAGTGCAGCCGCCGGTAGTAATTGGTCGCCTGGGAACTGGGGCTTCCATCAGCGGTATTTATACCGATTTTGATAACAATAACCTTAAAAAAACCGATAGCCCTTGCGACCTAGCCATTACCGGAGCGGGTTATTTTGTAGTGCAAACTCCGGAAGGCCAGCGTTTTAGTCGCTGCGGAGAGTTTAAAATAAATTCTGAGGGAATACTTACCACCAACAGTGGATACCCGGTGCTCGACAGTAATGATTCTCCTATTACTATCGAAGGGGAATTCCTAATTGACGAACAGGGTAATATTAATGTAGACGGAGAAAATATAGCCCGCTTGAAGATAGTAAACTTTAACGATTTGCAGATACTGGAGCGCCTGGGTGACAACCTCCTAAATTCTCCGGAAGAGCCGTTTGTTATAGAAAGACCGGAAATGCTTCAAGGATATATAGAGCAGTCCAATGTAAATGCGGTAAAGGAAATGGTCACCTTGATAAGCGTGGTCAGAGCCTATGAATCCCTGCAAAAAATGGTGCAGGCAGAAGATGAGATTATGGGACAGGCTATTGATAAGGTGGGTAGTATAAACTAAAAATAAAAACCGCCCCTGGGCGGTTTTTTTATTTTAAGGCAAAAAAGGAGGAAAACCACGATTTTTCTTTAAATAAAAAATAAGTATCGGAATTATGGAGTAAAAATGAAAGATAAAACAAAGACAAGAATAGATATTTTGGGATGCCAGATAGATCAGGTAAATATGGACCAAGCCCTGGCTTTTATTGAAAAGAGGATTAATAAGAGTATTCCCTCCCATATCATTACCGTCAATGCAGAAATCGTCTACCAGGCCCATAAAGACCGGCAGTTGCGGGAAGTTATTAACTCGGCCAGCTTGAATACTCCGGATGGTATTGGTATAGTGTGGGCGGCACGGCAATTGGGCGCAACATTAAAAGAAAGAGTGACGGGAATTGACCTGCTGGATCGTATTTGTTCAATAGCACCCACCCGAGGCTGGAGGGTTTTTTTCCTGGGAGCAGCCCCGGGAGTAGCTGAAAAAGCAGCCGACAGGCTGTTGGCTAAATACCCTGGCCTGGTTATTGTCGGGACGGAGAATGGATATTTTAAAGAGGAAGAGGAAAAAGCCGTTATTGCTAAAATTAAGGCCCTTTCTCCCCATATCCTTTTTATCGGCCTGGGAGCCCCTAAACAAGAATACTTTATCAGGCGTAATCTAAAGTTTTTGAACATACCGGTATGTATAGGTGTAGGAGGCAGTTTCGATGTAGTGGCGGGAATAAAAAAAAGGGCCCCAAAACTTTTCATAAAGCTAAACCTGGAGTGGCTGTACCGCTTGCTGGCAGAGCCGAGCCGATTCAAGCGGCAATTAGCCTTACCCCGTTTTGCCTGGCTGGTCTTAAGACAAAAGGTGACAAGGGGACGGTTCTCTTGTCACTAGGGCTAAACCTCTAAACCCTACTTTTAAACAACCCCCTATGGCCGGGGCCATAACCAGCGATGAAAAGTAAGTTAGTGGGCACTTGAATAGTAAGATGATGTATATCAGAAGAACTGTCCCCTTGATATAGCCTGGCTGGTCTTAAGACAAAAATGGCGGGGAAAAATGATATATCGATAGTGACCGCAGGTCAGTGCCCCTCTGCGTTAAAAAGTCTATTTTCTAATTAAGGAGGCTTATTATTGCCGTGGATGGTAAAAAAATATTTGCTCTGGATATAGGCACCAGGAAGATAATGGGATTGGTTATGCAGGAGAAGTCGGGATCATATGAGGTGCTAAGCAGTACCATTATGGAACATAAGACTCGGGCTATGATGGATGGGCAGATCCACGATGTGGAAGAGGTTGCTCGAGGCATACAGTCCATAAAAGAGCAAATTGAAGCGGAATTGCAGATTAAACTGGAATCTGCAGCGGTGGCAGCGGCTGGTCGTGCTTTAAAAACCTCCCTGGGGCAGGTAGTCAAGCGGCGCCCGGTAATGAGCGAAATTAGCCCGGAAGAGGTGCGTGCCCTGGAAATCGAAGCGGTTCACCGCGCCCAGTATTTGTTGGGACAGGAAGAAGGCAGGCAAAATGTTCAGGGAGACTATTTTTGTGTAGGTTATAGTATAATTTCCTACTGCTTGGAGGAGCAAGAGATAGGGAACCTGGTAGGTCAGGTGGGCTCGGAGTATGGGGTTCATGTAATTGCCACCTTTCTGCCCCGGGTAGTAGTGGATAGTCTCTTTTCCGCTCTTAAGAAAGCTGGACTGGAAGTCTACAGTTTAACCTTGGAGCCTATTGCGGCGCTTTCTTTGGCCATACCCCCCAGTATGCGGCTTTTAAATCTGGCTTTAGTTGATATTGGAGCCGGAACCTCCGACATTGCCATTGTAAAAAATGGCAGTATTTATGCCTATGCCATGGTTCCCCAGGGCGGGGATAAGCTAACTGAAAGCCTGGCTGCTACCTATCTTCTTGATTTTAACCACGCGGAAAAGATTAAACGGCTCCTATCCCAGCAATCAGATATTGAAATAACGGATGTTTTGGGTAATTGCAGCAAATTACAAAGCAGCGAAGTTCTTCAGGAACTGCAGCCGGTATTGAACCAATTACTGGAGAACATCAGCCATAATATATTGGAATTAAATCAAAAGCCTCCAGATGCGGTAATTTGCATTGGAGGAGGAAGCCTCACCCCTTCCCTGGCATCTAGCCTGGCTGAACATTTGAACCTGCCCCATAACCGGGTGGGCATTAAGAGCAGTGATAACTTGGAGGGAATTACGCTGGAAAAGGATTACTTAAAAGGACCGCAGGGGGTAACTCCACTAGGAATAGCCTATTATTCCTTTTCCCGGGTTCCGGTTCCTTTTATAAAAGTCTCGGTAAATGGAAGAGAAGTTCCGGTTTGGAACCTGGGGAAACTGGATGTATCTGCAGCCCTCTTAAGCTCTGGTATTAACCTGGGTAGTATTTATGGCAAACCCGGTTTAGGTAAAACCATTGAAGTAAACGGAGAGGTAAAAGTATTCAAAGGTGAGATGGGAACCCCTCCCTTGATTAAGCTCAATGATAGCCCGGCTTTTCTGGAAAGTACAATAGAAGAGGGCGCCCGGATAGAATTTATTCCGGGAAAGGACGGCAAAGAAGCCCGGGTTATGCTGCAAGACCTGCTTTCTCTCAGTGAGGGAGAAGTTTTTGTCAACGGGGAAGCGCTTCATCTTAAGCCCCTGGTTTTAATTAATGGTGAGGAAGTCAAAGCCGATGAAGAAATACCCGATCGAGCCCGGGTGCTATTTAAACCGCTTAACCGATTGGCCAACATATTAACCCTGGCCGGGGTGGGTGAACACTGGTTGCAGGAAAAGACCTACCATTATTACCTTAATGATGAGGAAAGAACACTACAATGGGTTCCAGTAAAAGTGCTGGTTAACGGGGAGCCCGGGCAACTTAATCAGGAAGTTTCCTTTGGCTCCCAGCTAAGCTTCTCGCTTAGTCAGTTAAGACCACAGATTAAAGATGCCTGTTCGGGTCTGGAGGACTTGCGTCTGCAGGTTAAAGTAAACGGGCAGATGCTGAGCCTGGAGGGCAAGGGGGCCTTGATCAAGCTGCAGGATAGAGTGGTGAATCTGGAAGAAGAATTGGAAGATGGAGTCCATTTAATAATAGATAAAGAGAAAAGTTCTGCCATATTGAGCGATGTCTTTCGCTTTTTTGAAATTGAAACCAGCATGACAGGAGCCCTGAAAATGAAGGTTGATGGAAAAGAAGCCGGATTCACTACCCCCATCTTCAATGGCAGTGTGGTAGAAATAGTATGGGAAGAATAAGAATAAACTTTAATATGCAAATACAGGAGGCGGTTAAAGCCTCTTTTTGTATTTTAGGGCAGGAATTGAAGGATAATAATAAAGTAAACAATAGTCAAAAAAACCTTTACCTTCTGCAGCAAAGCGATTAGAATAGTATTAAGGTCAAAAAAGGTCAAAGAGGTAATAGCTATGAAAAAAAGTTTGGCAGATCGAATCGAAGAATATATCAAAGTATTGATAGCCAGGAGTGAGGCCCAGCAGATTGAAATCCAAAGAGCAGAATTGGCTGAAACCTTCTCCTGTGTTCCTTCCCAGGTTACTTATGTGGTAGCTACGCGTTTTACCGAAAAATCGGGCTATCTAAGCGAGAGCAGGCGGGGAGGAAAAGGCTTTATTCGTATTAGCTGCTGCGAATTGGATAAGGAAGCAGCGCGGGAGAGCAAGCAGGAATTGTTTATATTTATAGACCGGCTTCTGGAAGTTGAAATCATAAGCCAGAAGGAAGGGGAAATGTTAAAGCATGTAATTAGCAAAAGTTCGCAAGAAGTGGCGCAGGAGCAAAAGAGCCAGTTTTTTGATGCATTTAAATTTGCCCTGGCTGATTTTCTTAAGAAATAAATAGGAGGTTTTTGCCATGTACTGTGAAGAATGCAAGCTCAGGCCAGCCACCGTTCATTTGGCTCAGATGTTCAACGGGCAAAAAATAGAGACCCATCTCTGTGAGCAATGTGCCAGCCAAAAGGGTGCCATTATTTTTGGTGCTGATCACCAGCTTTCCATATCTAATTTGCTGGGCAGTTTTTTGGGGGGTAACTATAGTATTCAAGAGGCCAGGTCCCCGGTTCAGAATAGCAGTTGTCCGAACTGTGGGATAAAGTTCTTTGATATAAGACAAACGGGAAAGCTGGGCTGTGCCCAGTGCTATATGGCTTTTGAGCAGGAATTGGAGCCCAGCCTGCGTAGAATTCATGGCAATCGCCAGCATGTAGGTAAAATTCCGCTCCGGGGTGGAGAAAAGGTTTTGTGGAAAAGACAGATAGAGGGCCTGAAACAGCGTTTGCAAGAAGCAGTGGCCCGGGAAGAATATGAGGAAGCTGCGGAAATCCGTGATCAGATTAAAAATCTGGAAAAGAGAACGGGATAAGGAAGTGGCGGAATGAGTATAAAGAAACTATTTGCCGAGACTTTTTTGGCCTGGATGAATGGGGAAACAGGAAGCCAATCAGATATTGTAATAAGCAGCCGGGTGCGCCTGGCCAGAAATTTAAGCGATATAGCTTTTCCCCATTTATTGAATCAGGAATCAGGTCAGAAATTTATGCAGCTTATTTATGAGGCCTGGCAGAAGAGTGAGTTTAAAGAATTAAAGCAGATGGAGCTCGTGACCTTCGAAAATCTCAGTGCTTTGGATCGTAAGATACTGGTGGAAAAGCACCTTATCAGTCCCAACCATGCCCAGTCAACGGCCTTTTACCAGGGCTTGCTGGTCAAGCCTGATGGCTCACTGGCGGTAATGATAAATGAGGAGGATCACCTGCGGATACAATGTTTTTTGCCGGGCCTGCAGTTGGAAGAGGCTTATCGCCGGGCCCAGGAAATTGATGATGCCCTGGAGAAAGAGCTGGATTTTGCTTTTGATGATCGCCGGGGCTATCTGACTTCCTGTCCTACCAATATTGGAACAGGAATGAGGGCTTCACTGATGCTGCACCTTCCCGCTATTACTATTAGCGGGCAAAGTGGGCATATCTTTCAAAACCTGAACCAGTTGGGGCTGACCGTACGAGGAATATACGGAGAAGGAACCGAAGCAATCGGCAACTTCTTTCAATTATCTAACCAGATTACCCTGGGGCAGAGTGAAGAAGACATTAATGCCAGCCTCACTACCATTTCCCAACAGGTAATAGAGCAAGAGCGTATGCTTCGGAAAAGTTTACGGGAGCAGATGAAGTATCAGCTGGAGGATAGGATTGGAAGAGCTTATGGGATTCTTACCCATGCCCGGCTTATTAGTTCAAATGAGGCCTTAACCTTACTTTCAGATGTAAGGCTGGGTGTAGATATGGGAATGATACCCCGGATTAGTCCTAATGCCTTAAATGAGCTGGTAGTGGATATAAGGCCGGCTCATTTGCAAAAAAAGGCCGGCAGCGACATGGACGCGGTCAGTCGGGATGCCAAAAGAGCTGAGGTAATTCGAGAGAAACTGCAAACCGGGGAAGAAGGAAGCTAAGGAGGAGATAATTATGTTTAGAAGATTTACCCAGAGAGCCAGAAATGCGGTTATTCACGCTCAGGAAGAAGCCCGCCAGTTGAATCACCCGGCTATTGGTACCGAGCATATTCTTTTAGGCTTATTACGGGAAGGCGAGGGTGTTGGTGCCCGGGCTTTGCTTAACAGCGGTATTGACCTGGAAAAAGTGCGGGAAGAAATCAACCGGGTAATAGGTGCCAATGGCGAAGCTGTGGAAAAACCGGCTGGAGACTTGCCGGTTACTCCTCGGGCTAAAAAGGTTTTTAACCTGGCTTTTGATGAAGCGCGTTTACAGGGAGTCAATTATGTAGGCACCGAACATCTTTTACTGGCAGTATTAAGAGAAGAAGAAGGGGTGGCTGGCCAAGTTTTACACTCTATGGGTGTTAAGCTGGACCAGATCCGGGAGCAGGTTATGTTGCTTCTGGGGGGAGATGTATCCTCAACTTACCATAACCCAAATGCCTATCAGGATACAGCAAGTCAGCCCAATCAACAGGCTAGGAAGAGAGCCCGGAGCAAAACGCCTACCCTGGATAGCTTTAGCCGTGATTTAACTCAGGATGCCAGCGAAGGAAGGCTGGATCCGGTTATTGGCCGGAATAATGAAATCGAGAGAGTTATACAGATTCTATCCCGCCGCACCAAAAATAACCCGGTATTGATTGGTGATCCGGGGGTGGGGAAAACCGCTATAGTTGAGGGATTGGCCCAGCGAATTATGGACAACCAGATCCCGGAGATATTAAGCAACAAAAGGGTGGTGGCTCTCGATCTGTCCGCTATGGTAGCCGGGACCAAATACCGGGGTGAGTTTGAGGAGCGTCTGACCAGGATAGTAAATGAAATAAAATCATCCGGTGATGTAATTGTATTTATTGATGAGCTTCATACCATAGTGGGAGCGGGAGCAGCCGAAGGAGCCATCGATGCGGCCAATATACTCAAACCTTCCCTGGCCCGGGGAGAGTTTCAGTGTGTAGGAGCTACTACCCTGAATGAGTACCGTAAACATGTGGAAAAGGATGCTGCCCTGGAAAGGAGATTTCAACCCATTCTGGTGGAGGAGCCCAGTATCGAGGAAAGTATTGAAATTCTAAAGGGATTAAGGGATCGTTATGAAGCTCACCATGGGGTCAAGATAGGAGATGAAGCCATTGAGGCGGCGGCCAAGCTTTCCGCCCGCTATATCAGCGACCGGTTCTTACCCGACAAGGCTATCGACCTGATTGATGAGGCTTCATCCCGGGTCAGGCTGGCCAATTATATTATCCCCGAGGATTTGAAGAAGAAGGAAAGCCAACTGGAAGACCTGATCAAGGAAAAAGAAGAGGCTATCAATGGCCAGGAATACGAAAAAGCCGCCCGCCTGAGAGATGAAGAACAGAAGCTTAGAGATGAGATAGAGAATGAAAGAAAAGAATGGTCAAGCCAGCGCAGTTTGAATGCAGGAAGTGTAGGCGAAGATGAAATTGCGGCAGTGGTTTCAAGTTGGAGCGGTATACCGGTAAACAAACTGGCAGAAGAAGAGAGTGAACGTTTGGTGCAAATGGAAGATGTACTGCATCAGAGAGTAATAGGCCAGGAAGAGGCAGTAAAAGCCGTTTCTCGTGCGGTAAGACGGGCCCGGGCCGGTTTGAAGAATCCCAAACGTCCTATCGGCTCCTTCGTTTTTTTGGGTCCCACGGGGGTGGGAAAAACAGAACTGGCGCGCAGCTTGGCAGAAGCCATGTTCGGCAGTGAGGATGCCATAATCAGGCTGGATATGTCCGAATATATGGAAAAGCATGCCGTATCCAGGATGATTGGCTCGCCTCCCGGATATGTGGGTTATGATGAAGGAGGACAATTAACCGAAAAAGTCAGGAGAAAGCCTTATTCTGTTATTCTTCTGGATGAAATTGAGAAGGCCCATCCTGATGTATTTAATATACTCCTGCAGGTTATGGAAGATGGCCGCTTAACGGATGGACAGGGACGAACAGTGGACTTTAGAAATACCGTGGTTATCATGACCTCCAATGTCGGGGCTGATTCTATTAAGAATAGCAAAAAAGTAGGTTTTACCAGGGCTATTGATGAGGCTCATGATTATAGCCAGATGAAAGAAAGGGTTATGGAGCAATTAAAACATACCTTTAAGCCGGAGTTTATGAATCGGATTGATGAAATAATTGTCTTCCAGAACCTCAATGAGCAGGAATTAAAGGAAATAGTTGATTTATTATTGTTAGACCTGAAAGAAAGAGTTAAAGAGAATGGCTATGGAATGGAGATAAGCCCCGCAGCTCGAGAATTAATATTAAAAGAAGGATATGATCCGGCTTTTGGAGCCCGACCCCTGAAAAGGGCTATACAGAAATTAGTCGAAGATAGCATCTCCGAAGAAATATTGAAGAAGAACTTGCTGCCCGGGGATAAGATACTGGTAGATGCTGTGGAAGGGCAAATCATAGCTCGGAAAGCGAGTGAAAAGTAGGAAGACGGAGGACGGAAAGCGGAAGGCGGAGGGCGGAAAACGGAGGGCGGAGCAAAAAAGGGGAGCTGGATTATTTCCAATTCCCCATATCTTTTTTACCAAACTTTTATGGTAAAGCTATAAAATATAATATAATTGTTCTAAGGAGAAAGTTATGGGGAAGATCATCAGTAAGTTTGTATGCCATGAATGTGGTTATGAGACTCCCAAGTGGTTGGGGAAATGTCCGGGCTGTTCCGCCTGGAACAGCTTGTTGGAGGAAAGTATAAGTAATAAGCCGCTGCGAAGAACGGCAGAGCGAGTTGCCGCCATCCCGTTAAACCAGCTTTCTGCTGAAGATAGTCCGAGGTTCAGCAGTGGCTTATCTGAATTTGACCGGGTTTTGGGGGGCGGCATTGTCCCCGGGTCCTTGATTTTGTTAGGAGGAGACCCCGGTATAGGCAAGTCAACATTATTATTGCAGGTGGCGGGACTAATAGCCGCCGCTGGGAAAAGGATACT